>Ga0065711_1031588_pt1 | contig 29277 bp, 13 predicted proteins | sample Hoacrofraction12_FD_59098 | JGI IMG/M metagenome (GOLD analysis project Ga0065711, IMG submission 59098) | Hoatzin crop microbial communities from Cojedes, Venezuela - Epithelial fraction 12 v2 (version 2) | ecosystem: Host-associated > Birds > Digestive system > Esophagus > Crop | place... | reverse complement strand
CTTCGGCGGGGGGGTTGGACTAGATGACCCACAGAGGTCCCTTCCAACCCCTACTATTCTGTGATTCTGTGATTCTGTGAAGTCACATTTCTGTGTCACCTCCGCCCATTTTACGCTGACTTGCACCTTGCTGTTATTGAATCCTGCTGATTTGTGTTCTTCCCAGCCCAATTTTTGCTTGTCAGAAAACCACAAAGGTTTCCAAGTTTCTAGAAAGACATGTCTGTGATTTATCTGAGCCTGGCACTCAACTCACAGCTAGTTTTGTTTCTACCATGATGCAAGTTGTTCCAGCGATGGGTGGGGTGAGAACTGGAAATCCCACCAGGAAAAACAGGAAAGCAGACCAGTGGTTGGGTCCAGGAGTTCAGGAGCTTTTGCATCTCAGCTTTGGCAAGGGCGGCGTTCAAATCCAGAACTTGGGCGTTTCCAACATGGCCCATGACTAATTGAAATCCTAATAAAGAAAAGGCCTCTGCCCTCAACCCTCCGGGCCACTTACCTTGTGCAAATTAACATTTTAACATCAGTTATAAAATGTGCTACATCTCTGGGAGGTGGGTGGAGGGGGGCACGAGGGAGGGGGAAGCATCTAATGCAATGAAATATGCATATCAAAGCCTAAAAAGAAATGGGAAAATTCAATGAATGCTAAATTATGGATCTACAGAGGGCTGTCTTTGTTAAAATCTACACGGCAGTATCTTTAAACTCCAGAGTATTAACCAAAGGCATGGGGGCAAACATACCTGGCAACCCTTTACTTTTTATTCTTTGTGACACAAAGAAAATACTTTATAAAATATTACATGAAAGGGCCCTTTCAAAGCTACTTTGCTTTTATGGTGCCTTTCCCTCGAGCTGTTCTGCATACTTAAAAGTCAGAGCCACCTTGAGTGGATTACGGTTTTTTTTTTTGAAAGTGCATTATAGCTTTTTCGCAGCAGTCGACGTAACAGCCACCCGACCTGCGTTCCCAATGCCTTGTTGTCATCATGATAAGCATTTACTGTGATAGGAAGGCAAAGAGAATCAACCTTTTTAAACACACACAAAACCCTTGCTGCTTTGTTGAAGCAAGCGGCAGCCCCAGCTCACAGGGATACACAGGGGCTGTAGACAGAAAGCTATTTAGAGCATTGAAAACAGGCTTATTACCCTGCTATTTTTTAGTGCACAGGATTTTTTTTCCCTCCCTCTCTCCCTCTCTCCCTCTCTCTCCCTTTTTTTTCCGTGACATTAGAGAGTCCGAAGTGACATACATTTTTTATAGCTTCATAAAGTCGTCTCCTGACCGGGTCACCCTTCTCATAACTAGGGAGCAGAACGCTTGAAAAAAGCCATTCATCAACGTGAAAGGAGCCGCTGTCTACTGGCTCCAATATGCACACAGTCTGGCAAGATTCAGCTCAGTGCAAATGCTAAGTTACTCCTTTGCTAATGCCAAATGACCCGCTCACTTCTATTAGCACACAGAAGGGGACAAGAAGGGCATGGCTGCTGTCTGTGTCTGCATAAATGCCTCTCAAGATGTAGGCCGGGATCAACACTTCTTGCTAAATGTACTGAACACATAAAAAAATTAGTTTCATATTTATACTAATTAAATATTCAATTAAATAAAGATAAAATTATGGGAAGAAAATTTGTTCTTGCCTAATGGACTATGTCCCGTTTATTACTTTTCCACACATATACCATTAAAATCTCTGCAAAGGGATGCAGGATGCAGGATTGTTACTTCTGGTTTATGTCTTCCCCTCGCTCCCCCATGGCTCTTTGTTCTGATGAGAACCTGTAGGACAGGATAGGTAAAATCAGACAGAGGGACAAACAGATCTCCCCTTCTGCTGCAAGAAAACTCCCCAGCTAAAGACTGCCCTGTGAAATACAGACATTTGCATGCGGGAATATACCGATACACGGAGAAAAGGGAATGATTATTCTGGATAAGGCCTCTCTTCGCTGTTAATGATGACCAGGACCAGATGCTTTCAAGGAACACCCTGGAGACCCTCTAGTGGGCAACTCTGGGATGACCCATCAAGAGAAGAAGTTTCTTCCTGACCCTAAACAATTAACATCTAGAGTTGTCCCAGGAAGCCCCAGGTCCCTTGAAAAAAGTATGTTAGAGATGTTCAAAATGAACAGTACTCTTTGTCATGATCAAAATAAATGTCAAATAGCTTTTTCAATCTTACTTTTGACTCCAGAGACCTCACAGCAGTGAATCTCATAGGTTAGTAAGACACTAGGTTAAAAAACACCAGAACCAACACCAAGGAAACTGTTTACTTTGTCAAATTTAAATGCATGTCATTGTTCCTGTGTTATAGGAAGTGATAAATTATTCCTTGATATAAATTCTCTACACTGTCCATTATTTTGTAAAAATCTTTTCACTCATCTTCTCTCTGACTCTTCTCCCAAAACTTAAGTGTCCTCATGATTTTAATTTGTGAATTTACAAAAGTATTTCACTACACCTTCTCATTGCTATGAACTCCTGTATCTATTTTGTATACTTTTTGCAGATGAAGTGATCATAAACTGCTTATTCATACAGTGACATGGTACCTCTTACTTATCACTTTAGTTCTAAATTTTGTTTTATTTATTTTGTTTTCTGCTGTTTTCACTGCTGCTATACATTTAACCATGGATTGATTCACCTTTCCCTAATGCCCAAAGATTTTGTATCTTTTTTTTTCCCCCTTGAAAGATTATATATACCAGGGAACTTCTGGAAACTGTAGGTCCATGTAATCAGAACTATGTGCTTATATGGGATTTCCCTCTTACAAAACGTGAAGGTTTACATCAGCTGCAGTCTTGTTTTGCTTTTGTGAGCAGAATGCTTTTGCAGGATAAATGCAGTGAAGTTCTTTACCTAGGGAAACCTGAGTTCACCGTAAAATTTAATTTGTACAAATAGTTTGTTGAGTACTCTTCTCATTATTAGCCAGAACTAATGATCTTCGTCTTTCTCCTGAACAGGGCACTAAGTTTTAAAACAACGTTTATCAGAAAACAATTTTCTCAGAAACAGATTGGGAGTGTATCAGCAGCAAGCCGGTCCAGAAGAAAATTAAAGTGCATTGTTAGAACTTCCTGGATAACGTTCTTTCCAGAACCCGCCTAAGCAGGTCTCAGATACTGAGTGGAGGAGGCAGGCCAGTTAAAAGAAATTCTAAAGCTTTTTTTTTTTTGAGGGAATCATCACAGGGTTTCATGTGGGTCTTACAGGAACTGTCAGTCAGAAGCAGCTTCCCAAACTGAAAGGATTCACATAACGTTGCAAGAAGTCTATGGTATGAAATTCAGTGATCCAGCCAGAGAAAAAAATCAAGCTTTCATCTCCCAAGCTTTGTGTCAAAAATCCTAATGGAAAATTTTGAAGGCCTTATTAGCCCTTCTTCTTTTGTTGTTGCTACTTAGGAATCTTCTCCAACAAATAGTACTTCTTTATTTCAAAAGCAGTTTTCCAGTTAGATACATGAAGGTCAAAGAAAGGCAAAAAATTTAGGGGAAGTTCAAGTATGGACTCAGTGGATAAACCCAAACTGATGACCGATTCCTTAACAGAGATGCCATTCTGCCTACTTTAAGCTGCCTATGCAGGAAATACAGAAAAACATGCATGAAGATTTTTGGGTTTTGAGGCAGTCAGGCTGTAATTGCCAATTATAAAATGAGACGGTGAGGCTGCAATATTGATTGAGTTTTTGGAAGAGAAACTAAAGTAAACATAGTACATTCTGCAAGCATCATATCTTCATTGTGCCAAGTCAGATAAAACGGGGCCAGGGGATTTGTGCTATAGTAGAAGTTTGTCAAATGCTCCCCTTGACAACTGAAAGTCTTTCCCAAAATGGTGTCTCTAGTGGGTTTGCTTCTTTTCCGTACCATTTGCTGTGAAGCAACAAGCTCACCAAGAGAAAACAACAAAAAAACCCGAGTCCTGATTGGTTTTGCCACTGAGCTTCTCTGTAAAATCTCAAATGGTTTCCAACTGTTTCAGATTCAAAGTATTTCCAAGTATATGTGGAATTTAAAGCACAGAAACAATTGGACAGTACGAATGGATGGAGTTTAAGCATCCCTCATTGCTTTTCTGCCATCATCCTAGTGAATGCAGTGTGACACTGAAGCTATGAAGTCGGGCACTACCAGGCTTTAACAAAGGTCAAATGTCTGCTTGGATCAGCTAGGTTAAAATTCACCTGCAGGCTGCCTATGCCGTTCCTGTGCTTCCCCATGCTATAGCGGTTCCAGATGACTCCAGTCTTTTTCTGGGCATATTAAAATCACAACAGGATTCAACAGGCAAGAAAGGCTCTCAGTCCCTCAATCTAATCTTAAAATACAAACCACAAAGAAGAGTTATCTGTGAAGCAGAAGGGAATTTGGAGTTTCTTGTTCACTGCCGAGGAAATCTTCTGAAGTTTCATAAGAGTCAGTTTCCAAAAGCAATGAAAATGTAGTTTCTTTTGCTAGTCTCCATGTTTTCTTTGCTAGATTTTTTTGAGGATGTGTCTTCTTGTAAGATTTGCTAAACAGTCTAGTTACAGCAAGTTTCACATTCACAATTTCCTTTAGTTTCACAGTGACTTATATATGAATTTGTGGGCAGAACTGGATGGCTGAGTAATTTATAGAGAAGGTCAATACTAGATTTGTGTGAATAATTGATTTTTCAGCTTGTTTGTGATTTTTTTTAAAATAGACTGTTTAGAGTCCTGCTGAAAAAGAGCCTTTGTTAATGTCCTGAATGCCTCAGTGAGTTGAAGAAAAAAAAAAATCCACAGCGAAATATTTTATTCTTGGGAAGTCTTCATTTTAATCAACTTAAAGTGTATTGAGAACACAGGAAATCAAGATGAAAAAGAAAATTAACAAAATATTTGAATTTTTCTTAGACTTCTTCAAAAGGAACAATTTGGTCAGTTTGACTTTTTCTTTTCTTTCCTCTTATACCAAAAAAGCACTCCAAAAGAAGCTTTTACAACCAAAATTTTTGTCTAGCTGCAACTATTGCTGAGAACTATTGCCAAGCGTGAAGAAATTGAGTTTTGTCTTCTCTGTAGTTTCTGTTAAAGTCTTTATTTTTGTCTATCAGACCTTGAGCTCTTAATTTAAATATCAAAATATATTGAAATTAAAAGTGAGCTGAAAGAAAACATTGATTGTCTTCTGAGGAACCCTGGGTACAGCAAGGGGGGCTATTTTTGTTTGTTTTAATGCAATCCTAGTTTTTCAAGATTAATTGAAACTCTCTTCACAAACAAACAAAACCCCTTACAAGTAGAAAAAGAAGTGGCATTATTTTCAGACAACCCTCTTTCTCCCAGTCTGAGCTCTGTTCTCTTTTCAGAGTGCACCGAAATATTCCCATTGACTTCAGGTTTCTACTCCTCATGTACCACCTAGGTTGTGATATTGTCACCTCCAGCCTCTGTACAATCTTCCGGCCACACTCTCCCAACACCTTTCACATGTCTCAAGCATACAGTACCACACCATTCTATATCTTACAATAGCTCTGCCCCAATCTCTCGTTTCCGTTCTTCTGTAGCCTGCTACACTTTTTCCTCTTTCCCTGACACATTGTCCTATCTTTTTCCTCCCCATCACATCTTGCAGTTGGATCACTTCATGCTGCATCCATTTGCATACTGAATACCAGCAGAAACAAGGTACCAATGTCGTGGGACATGACCCACAACATTTAGATTGAGATGCACATTTTTGGATCACTCACCCTAATCCCAATTGAGATGAAATGCATCTGAGCCACAACTTCAGCAGATGGCTCACAAATCAGGTGTTTGCAAAATCCTCCCCAAAAGTGGGAAGTGTTTGTGTATGCTTTGTAAATTCCAACACTCCCCTGGTGACAAAGAGCCTGGTCCTCTCCTTGGACACCCAGGCAGGGCTTAGTTTTCAGGGGATTTCCCAAAAAATTTATATACTATTTTCTGTCTAAACTAGTTTGCATTTTTTTTTTAAAGGATTTTACAGGGCCTTTTGGGGAAGTGTTTTTTTGTGGGTAGGTGTTTTTTTTTGTTTTTCCTATTTAATTTTTGGAGCTCACCTAAACCTCTTGCTCAGTCTCCTGTAGATAATTATCCTGAATGCCATTTCCATTCGTTGTGCTAATGCAAAATCAGACAATGTCAGGAACTGGTAGAATGAGTTTTGAAACGAGATTGCTTACTTTGTGGGTGTGCAGAGAGGATTATTTTTTTCCAGGACCTGGGGAGCCGCTGGGGAGATTGCTTCAGATATCTTTTCGCTTGCTTTTGTTAACTACTCTGCACAGAATTTGCATCAAGTCAAGAGCGATAAACAAATAGCTGAGAGAGGGAAAAAAAAACTTCACTTGCTCCCTTCACTTGAAGCAAACATCAGTAAGAGGGTTACAAAGGGTAGTTATGAATCATTTGGAAACCCTTGTTTTGCAACCCTCTTTTAATAGTTGCTTGTCCCCCGACAGTTGCTGCATGCCCTCTCCCTGGTGGTATACGTATCAAGCAGAGATGTGTTAATCAGCTTCATGAAGTTTGACCGCAGCAGTCCTCCTGCCTCTTCCCAGTCAATCAGCGTTTGCCCTGATGGTGCAGTTCTCCTCTTCGCTGTTCCACTGGTTGAGTTCATTGTTCGAATACCCTTGGCGGAGTCACCCAGCAAGGGATTCTGCACGAGGTCAGGGTGCCTCTGTTTCATCCTTCTCGTGAAGTTTGAATGAAGCTGATCTGAATGACGCTTCTTAAATAAAGTGGCTGTTATTTTTTTTCTGATTTGCCTCTAGATTCTCGGGAACAAGGGGCTTAAGTTTTGCTCAGTGTTGTAAGTCGGGAGGAACAGCAAAAGAGTTGCAGATTTACACAGGCACAAAATGAGTGGAAGTGAAACCAGTCTCCAGTTCTTTCATCCTGAAAACAATGCCCTTTTGCCTTTTCTCTGCCTTCCACTGAAAAGAAAGATCCCTACACCCACCACCACATTGCTTTCCTACCACCTCATTGCTCTTCTCTGAATGCTTCTTACTTTACTGTTTCAATGGGGAATGGGTCTGAAAAATTTACAACAGCCCTCTTGTCTCCAAGGGAGAAGAAGAACCCTGCAAGGTGCTGGGTGAGTTTGCCAGCCCCCAAGCCCTCCCATTTCCTAGAGAATGTGCTTAATATCTTCTAGGCTGAACCTCGTCCTTGAGCTGTGATCCTGCAGTGACACACGTGGGTCTTGGCCCCTACTCTTGTTTGAAGCCCTGTACCAGAGCGTGTCAGTGCCTGTCCCCTGCCCGTATCAAGGCTGCAGACATCCAACAAGTGTAAACCAATCTCCACAGGTGCTCGATGCATGCACAGCGATTTGTTAAATTTCTACATATGACACCTCCTCCCCCCACCACCACTCCCCACATCTCCTCTCAGCGTAGCTGAACTTTAAAGGGCCCAGGAGAAAAAAGAAATAGGACTTTAAATAATTTATTTTGGAGAAACAGTCAGTGAAGAGGAACAAATAATGTTTCACTAAAAGAAGCGGGACCTTTGACACTCCCCTTTTCGCTTGGGTACCTGAAGGCCTAGCCGGATTGCATTAGTGAAATTTTCATTTGATGGCATTTTAATATTCTGCCTTGATGACTTTTTAGCAACATTTACTTTCAGAGGTCTTGAGTGCTCCCTCGGAGGAAATGAAACATGTCAAAGCCCATTACAAAAATCAAAATTTAAATACCTCGGCCACGTTGGGGCTCACACACAATCCCATCAGCGCTTAAACTGCGTCTCACAAATACTCATTCACTTGCTCAGTTGGTAATGAGTACATTTGATGAAGCATTCTGGGGTCATGGAACATACGTTAGTGATCTAAACTTAACCCTTTGATTGCTTATACACAGAGGACGGGCGGAAGGGTATTTTATTGAAATGTAATGTTAGAATAATTTCTGCCGGTGATGAAATAGCTTTTTTCCATTTTTTTTTTTTAACAATTGCTTTGATGAATTGGACTGGTAACAAGCATGATGAGAAGGCTTTATTTAAGGTGGGAAGGAAGGAGCCAGGCTGGGAATACAGAGCAGTTAGCTGAGCTCTTCAGCCGCTGAAAGGCAAGCCCAATACTGGGGGTCTATTCTTATGAAATCTGCATTTGGGCTTGGTTAGAAAGCTTCCTTGTTCTATAATCTACCTTCTTTTCTTACTGCGGTATCAATTGACATCGTGGAGGCATCATCACAGATGGTGATGTCCAGCACAGAACAGTAGAGTAGTAGCAAGGAAGTGCTAAATTCTAAATATCATAGCTAAAATTCAGCAATAAAGTGTTTATAAAGTATCTGCACTATATAAATCAATCTGTAGATATACTGTCTTTGGTTCTGGTGTAGACGTTGCTTTTCTCTGGACCGCTCCTCTTTCCTCGTTTTTTGAGATATCTAGCACAAATGGCTGGGAAAGTCTGTCATTCCCTTCGTTCTCCTCCCCTTCCCCTCAAAAACGAGACGAAACTCTTTCTGATGTATATTAACGTAGCCCATGAGATAACCATGACATCAATATGCCAATGTAAGATTTTTTGCTGCTATCATGCTGAGCTTATGATATACTATCAGCAGCTGAGCAGTGGTTCCAAGAGTCATTCCAGCCAATGCTTTTCTACGCCCAAAGAAAGCTGGCTCCAAACTGTGCTCTTTGGCATCCTAGTGCGACCAGCAGAAGTCTGCTTGGATCACCCAGCAATTGGTGTCCTTTCAGTCAGACAGCTTTTCTCCATCCTCTTCCTTTTATTTGCGCTGCTAAAACCAGCATTCAGAAAGCAAAGGTGATGCAGAACCCAAGAGTTCATAGGATCCAGAATAACCCCTTACGCAGGAAAGGCCAGATGTTACAAAATTGTTAGTGACAACTTCGCATCCCTGAAAACCACTTTCTTCCAGCCAAAGAGTTGTGTTTCAGAATGGAAGCTCACATTTCAGCACTAAATTTACTCATCTTCTGTTCTCAAATTTTTCTCTGGAGCAGTCCTGATAAAATGCATTACCAATAATTTTGAGGGGTTCAGTCTTTGGCACTGGGGTTATGGAAGGGACAAAAATTGTCTTAATTGAGTATTCTGTTGAAATAAAAATTAGCAAGCTACAAATTGCGCCAGGTTAAGGTCAGCTAAAAATCTGGGGAATTTGGCAAATACGCTGAGCAAAATTTGGATCCACATTGAAGTTCACAAAGGACAATCACCTTTAAAGCTGATTTTACATGTGAGTCATAGGATGCCAAACAGCCCTTGAAGATGCAGGAATGATCAAACTTTGGAAAACCGCTTGGATCTCACCTGAATATCGATGACCCTTTGAGCTGATGGGAGACTTTTCCCCTCACACACAATTAGATAGAGATTAGGCTGGGCTGGAAATTCCCAAAGGCAAAATACAATAAAAACATTGTACATGGGGAAGGTTGTAACCCTTTCTTTTGTTGATGAAAGAGTAGCATAGCTCTAAGGATTCATAACATTAAACAGTCATAGGTATTGTGAGGAGACCACTATTAAATTGAATCAGGCCCTACCACTATTCTGTTGTGGGCTTTTATTGCTAGGAGGAACACAGAATGCAGGAAGCAGCTTGAGTGTAAAAACTCTTTCTGGGATTATGAAGGACAAGTGGTTCAGTGCAATTTATACGTGCTATAAATGTTGTCAAAAGTCCAGTTGCAGCCTCTTACCAATTACTCTGCATTGCACTAACCAGGAGATGAGAAGGGTAAAATGCTGGTTGTTATAAACAAACCCTAGGAGTTCCAGTTATTCCATCTTGGTTTCTCTTAGGATATGACACAATTCATTGTGGGCAACCTAACTGTAAATGATTTTGAACTTCTTTATTGGTCATCTTCTGGAAATGTGCTTGGAATCAAGGTTTACAAGTCAGAATAGTTAGCAGGAGCCAGTTTTAAGCACATATGTTTAGATGATGTCAGATAGCAAGGCAGGCAGTTTGCAAAACGGGGGAATTCTTCAGTGAATTTGTGTAATGAATAATGTTGACATTCTGTGAAGAGAAAAAGGAGGCAAATTTGCGAAACTGGTTACAGATTCTTCACTCAGTTCTGTTAGTAACTAAGCAAAACCAATACAATATGAATGAGTGATCCTTAAATCAGGTAAATGAGACAAATACAAGCGGGCTTCTGCAATTCTTATTCTTGGTGAGCAGCACTGAGCTTTTTGCTTTTGCAGAATTTGTCACTATCTCCATTACAGAAACAGGGAGCAGAAATTGATCTGCAAGAGCTGTCCTCATCACATAGTAGGAATGCAAAGTAAAGGACCTTATGTGCACTCCAGACTTTGACGTCTTCATGCTCAAGTCCGTAGAAAACAGCAGCCAAGCAATTTGACTGTTATATGATAGATAGTCACTCTGAGAAAACATCACCATTGAAAAGCAGCCTGGTTATATTTGTCCTGGTTCTGCCAATCTGACTCAAGACCTTTCTATGAATTTGTTGACCCATTTCTCCCTTGTTCTGGTGCCCGCCCTGCATACCACGTGTGCTATAAATCCACCGCGCGGTATGCTGCACTGCTCTTCTGTAACATGAATTTATGCTAATGGCTGTCTGCATATGCTTATATCACATATCTATATTAAACTTAATAGTCTGTTACATTGCTTCTTAACCCTGTGTCCACACATGATTAACTTTTCTGATTTCTTTCAAAACCGTTATTAACACAGTGTAGCATTTCACTCAACATGTCACTAACTTTCCCTGCCTGATGCAGGAGTTGGGGTAATTATGCAGCCCTATAGCTCTTCCAAGTAACGCTGTACACAAAGAGTTACGAGTTTATTCAGAGATTTGGGGATCTGTATGGATGTATGTATGTGTATACTTGCTTTAGTTTAAAGATTAGTAGTGGCAGAAGATGATCCTTCAAAGACTGTTTTTCAGTTAAAGGATTCTTAATGAAGGTTAGTACTTTTGGGCCCAGATGTCAAATTCAGAGGAAATATCATCAGCATGTTTGCATTAGTAGTGGTACGCATGACAGTCACTTGAAAATCAAAGCTGGAGTTTAAAGAATATTTCAGGTGAAACGGAACCCTCTTTCAAAACTTTCTGGAGACCTACAAAAAGCCAGACTAGAACTACTTTGACAGTGCAACCATCACAATGACAAATATATTTTTAATGTAAATATCATGCTAATAAAAGTTTATTTCTTGATAGTATAAAATATTGTATTTGCTTATCAGTGTATACTTTTGTTGGTACAGATGCAGACTTCTCAACTTTCTGCTCAAGGGAGCACCAGCACATTTTTGTGCCTCAGTCACGGCTCTGGCTGTGGCTGATAAAAGCAAAGATGCTTGAGCTGGAAGGTTTCTTCATGTAGCTTACTTTCTGAAGTCAGAATTGCATAGCAAACTCTCCAGTTTAATTTTCATGACACATTTTAAGGTTAAAATGCTACTGGAATTTATAAGCCTCCGAAACCATGAACTTGTGCTGGAATCCAAAGGCCTCTGGAAAACTCTGCCTGCTGCAATTCACACTTAAAAGGTGAATTTGTTATTTCCTTCCTGTTTTATTTGCAGCCTTTGATTCTCAACTAGTTGGAAGATGGAACAGCAAAGAGAAAAATCACAACAAATTGTATGTCAGCTGTACCTTCATGCAATGCACCTGCTGCATTAAATAATGGGAGTAATAGGGACACAGCCCCTAGTTTTGCTGGATGAGGGTGATTATTCCTAAGGAAGATGAAACAGTGGTCTCCAAATCAGCAAGTAATACAGCAACAGGGGCAGGATCAGCATTCAGGAGTTCCCATTCACAGACTCAACACCCATGGCTTTCACTATCTCTAGACCCAAAGCTCCCAGGGAAAAGAGAGTTTTGTATAGGTTTAAATAACAAAGCAAATGTTTAAGTAATAATTATAATAAGATAACAACTGCAGGTCATGCTGGTACACAGCTGAATAGATGTATGGGCCAGATGCAAATTTAACACTGGAAAATCTTTGACTCTTGTTTTCTTAGTCCAATGGACGCATATTTTTCTTCATTCTCCATACCTTCACCATTTTGAACCTTCTGTGTGCTCATCATGATATCTTGCAAGACAAATAGTCACAAGAAATTTCTCACCCAACATTTCATTAACAGGACCATAAGTTCTTACAGACTTTCTAATAGCTGCTTGCTAATTTCAAAGTGTTTTTCAAATTTCCCGTTTAACTTGCTTTAAAGACTTTCGACATCATGGTAGAGCAGCACAAAATAGTAATAGTAATAATAATAATAATAATAGTAATGACAGTGTTGATAATTTTAATGGCACAAAATTAGACTCAGTAAGTCCCTGTGGATGTTCAGCTCCTGTCTGCTTTGCTCACTACATTTAAATCCAGTGCTTATGAACATAAAGGTTTCTCGTAATCCACATAAGTAAGAGGTTGTTGACTGGGCTAATGGGGCAAAGCAGTTTCAAGTATGCTGTAAAGTATTGCAAAAAAGGTCATTTTCATCTGACACTAAACAGAGATAATCTCTCAAGTGAGTGTGTCTGCTCCACAGGCAACTCTATGAAACTTTCCAAACCTGTGTCTGACCTGTTTTCCTACCCTTCCACAGAAAAGTAGATCCATCTCCAACGACAGAATCAGAAAGTGGAGCTCTGTCCACCACTGTTTCCACTGCTACAGTACTCATTTCAAGCTCAAGTAGAGATCAAGAACAGCACAGGAATCTTACCAAGGAATTTCAGTGCAAAACTGAATTTTCGTTGATTTTTCCAGATTTGAACATGATGAAAAGTAGTATCAGATGTGAGTTGCTAGGATGTTCTTCATGTACCATTACTCTGCAATCTTCTGTTAAAAACCATCATCACTCTGGTGTAAGGACACAATTGAATCCATGGAGCAAGTTAGTGTGTTAGTGCTGATGAGTAATGGGCATAGACATCATCGTGGATCACATTTTTTAGTTACAGATATAAAGACATGTTTCATAGTCTGAGGAGCTTTCAGCCTTGCTAGACTACATGTGAAGCAAGCGGAAAGGAAAAATGGAAGCTAGTGGAAAAATAGTGAACATAAACTGTTGCTACCATGCTAATTTTTATTTTCCTGTTCAGTTTGTACAAAAGTTTTCTGAAGCTTATTAATGACAGTGTAATTTATTCAGCCCAATTTTGAATTCAGAAAGCTAGCTACGTTCAAAAGATAAGAGCCCATGAAAAGAAATCCACTTCGTTTTTGCTGAGCAGAGTCTTGAGAGGCCAGCTGTGATAGCCTTTGCTGAGTACAGTTTGCCGGTTGTGCTCAAAGTGTCAGATACCATGGGAAGGTAAGAAAGATAGGGGGTCCTCAGTGGCTTCGAAGGAAAGGCACCCGTCTTGTTGCAACACACTCTCTTCTTGCTGAGTGGGCTGACATTTTCTACACTTACTGAGTGGACAAATACATAATCTACCAGCTTATATGCAAACATTCTTCTAGCTTCTTCTGGAGCAGTTCTGGCTCACAAACTTCTGCTCCAGTATTTGAACTTACTTCGTCCCTTAGTCTCTGGCCAATAATTTTTATTTTTACTGGATGAGAGTTCAAGTGATAAAACTATTTCTCTAGCATTATATATGGCTTAACTGGCAGCCACGAAGCTATGAAATCATTGTAATCATGATGCAAAATCACTGTATATGTTGTTTTTAACAAGTTACTAAACAAAGAAGCTTGCCAATGGTATTAGAGATAACCTAGATTGAATTGCTCAGAACATGGGTCCTGACCATCCCAAAGCTGGGAACGTATCTGATCCAGCTCAGCACCATATTTAAATATAAAACAAGTGGCAGCCAAGTGTGTATGAGCTGTATAAAATATTGAGCTCTCTCTGGTGTAGTACACGTAGTCATCATGAAACAGATTGGGCGGTATGGGGGCAAAAATAGAGAGAAATACCAGAGTGCTCTTGGGATTGATTGTATCACATAAGCGAGCAGGGAAAAGGAAAGGACTTTTGCTAGTGGAAAAAAATGACTTGGCAACTCAGGGATGTGTTGTAACAAGAATTGAATAAAATAAATGGGGAGCAATTTCAGGCTGTGGGGGCTGAATGAACACAATCAATCTTCCCTCCGCTGGAACTGCATCACTCTCACCCACAGCTCCCTCTACTGAATTAAAATCTCATGGTAACTTAGGTTAGGGAGTGAGACTCTAACAAGGGACATTCACTGAGGACTCCATGATGTGTATGATCATATATGGGATTTCTGAGTGGAAGGTTTTGGGGCTTTGCAGCCTCCCATTGGTACCAACCCGCAGACCATGTCTTAGGTGTGGCTTGATGTGGGCACGTTCAAGAAATCCAGCAGTCTCTTTTCAGACTGGTCTACATTCAGGCCGTTGCATGAGAATAAATTAGTCATCAAGGTAATACTGGGCCATAATTTCCATATCTCCTGCCGGCATGCCTTACTCTTACCTACCACTTCTTTATCAGTCCTCTAAGTTCTCTTTACTTTCAGATTCACACTTTTCATGTCCCTTTTAGGATGCTTTTGTATTTCCTGCTCTAGAGGAACGATGAAGGAAATACCACAATCTTTGCTGTAGTGCCACTAGTCCTGTCTTTGCTTGTGTTATCATTTCACAAAGATTTTAAAGGTCCTGAATTTTTGCTGGAGGAAATGTTTTTCTCCCAAGTTCAGAGCTTAGTAGGTAGCATCTGAGCAGAGAAGCTGCAATCAGGGTGCTTGTTCATCCAGGTGGTAAAGAAGTTCTGCTATTGCAGTTTAGGGAGTTGATGTGCCCTACTTCATGCATTAACTAGTGTCACGTGGCTCTTTGGTATTTTAATTATTATTATTGTGAAAACACCTAATATGAGCCATGTTCATGTGATACTCTTGAATAAAAGATTTCATTAAAAACCTTTGTCTGGCTATTTATTATGCTGTTGATCCCTGGAAATATAAGATGTCATGTACAGGAATCAGACCTTCAGCTCTGTAGAGTTTTTGCTAATTAAATTGCTAAATGTGTCTGTTATTAGGAAAACCATGAGAAATGCAGCAAGGAGAGGGAGAGGAGCGCCCATCTTGTCCTTTCCCTGCAGAGCAGTGATTGGATCACGCAGACCTCCAGGTCTCGGGGAAGCTGGTTTCTATACCATCTTAGCCAAAGAGAGAAAACAGGGACGGGCAAGAGTCAGAGCTGGGAGAAGCGTGTGGCCAGGAGTTCAGCTGGAGACTTTCAGGCAAAACTTGCCCTCCTTAGACACACACTTCACCCTCTCCTCCCCCAGCAGCCCCATGCATCTGACATTTCTGTCAAAAGATACCCTGAGTCGCCCCTCCTCCCTCCCCCTCCTTTCTCATCTCTCTGCCCTTTTTTCTTTCCCCCCTTCTTTCCCCTTAGATGTGAATAGTGAGAAAATGACTGGAAACAATGTGCCAGTTTGCAGCACTTTACACTGAGGCCCTTTTCTCCTCACCCCTGACTCGCAAATGACTGAGAGTTGTTTTATTGTACAAAGATTCTCAGAGAAAAGAACTTTTATTTTACCCAATAACACAAGAATGGGCAACGGGCAAACAGTTAGTGCCTTGTTCCCAGCTGCCACTCAGACCAGGCGGGGGAATTGCTAATGGGGTCTCTGTGCCGCCTCTCTCTTCTCCTCCGTGTCTCTCTGTCTAGTTTGGCTCGCTCCTCAGTTGGCTGCCTGTGAGTGAGGGTAAAATGTTCCCGAGATAAGTCGCTCCACTGTGTTTAATAACTCCACTTTAGAGTTAACTTTAGTTTTTAGGGAAAAAAGAGTGAATTTTCATCATCAAGACTTGGAAGGTGAGCATACAATGGGGGAAGGCCATGGATGTAGTGACACAACTTGTAATTTGTCCACTTTCACCTTGAAGAAGTAGAATACAAGAAAGAGAAGAGCAGCAGCATAGGGTGCCGGTGTTAAAGGAAAATAATTAAATATCATTTCCACTAGTACTTTAGCTGTTAATTCAAAGTTGATACCTAAATGTCAGCCTTTTACAGCTTAATCATGGCTTTATTAACCCCTCTTTTTCCTAGCTGAAAGGCAGACTGACTAGAAGGAAAGAATAATAAAGGTTGGAGGATGGGGAAGCTGAAATCTGAAGAGTGAATTAGACTTGTTTAGAAAAGAAAAGACTAGACAAGAAAAGACAAGCTGGGAAAGAAGGGTGTGAAAAAAAACTAACAGAAAACGTCATGCCATTGGCTGTCCAAGTGTTTCACATTCTCGGCAGCAAAGTATGAAGCATAGTTGTTGGAGACATTGAGAATTTGGGAAAAAAAAAAAGCCTCTACTTAATTTCATCCATCATTCTCAAAGCTCATCTGTCATTTAAGCTCCTTCCAACTTGTTATACACTAAGTGTCTGATTATGGATAGGATTTTCAGATTCTGATGAAGTTAGGTACTTAAACTCAATGAGACATGAATCATCACATTTCCTTTGAATATCCCACAGTTTGAGGTCTGTTTTCATTTGTTTGATTTAGCAGGATGCCATTAGATTTGTAATACAACATCAGGGTCCAAAGAAGTTTTCATGATGGACTAATATGTTTTCCTGAGAACTTCTAGTCATATATAGCATAAGCAAAAATACCTATCCTAAAGCTGTGGGGCACTTTTTTATTGCAGTACTTTATTTTTACTTGTTTATAAACACTTCCTAAGCTTTCTAAGTATACCTCAGGTTGAGGTATTCATTCTTATTGTGTATTTTTTTCAGCAAAATAGTTTTCAGTAATATTGAGAGACTGAAACAAGTTATTTTGCTTGTCCAATTTAAAGAATGTGCACCATTCATCTCCAGCTAGACAAATGAGGAATAAAAAACTTTTTTTGGATGCATCTCCCATAATGCATTTTTGTCACGTATCTGAGCTTCCTTCTTTGATGGGAAGAAAATCTTAATGCTTTTCTCCTATAGTCAGATACCGAAACACGAGCTTCTGCACGTCCTAAAGATCCCTTGGCTCCACTAACAGCCAGGTGGAGAGAGAGGAGGAGAATATCATGGAAACCATGGCAAGAATAATAAATTACTTTTAATGATTGTGTCTAATAAATAATATCTTTTACATATTGAGTAAAAAATTATTTACTTCTACTATAGAAAATTTTAAAATTATATACAAAAAGGAATCTTAACAGGGCTAGATCTGTCTGAATCTTTTTTCTAAATCATGGACAAGCTGAGATGCTATTACTAAGAAAATCCAGGTGCATTGGAATCAAACTTGCTCTTGACCAGGTGAGACTCTTTCTTTAGAGATGCAAGATTGTTTCAATATCTTAATCCATTTCTGAAATATAAAGTAGATCTTCTCCAGTTCCACTAAAGCCTCATATGTTCTGTGCTTCAGAAGGTTTACTTCCATCAGTATCTGAGGTGCCAAGTACGAAATATTGCATTTATCCTTCATCCCATTTAATCTCATTCTCCCTCTTATTATGGATAGGAAACAATTATTTTTGAAATTGAAAAGATACAGGCTAATATCTTTGAATTCAAAGTAAAATGAAGATTTTACTCAATAGATAGCCTGTATCTGGCTGTATTGATTCTGCCCCAATTTTTTGGCATTGTCGAAAAGGGAAATATATTTCATATTGTTCATGTCGGAATTTCTGAAGTGGGATCCCTGTTTTCAGTGTAAATTTTTCATAGAATATATTTAGTGGCAGGATTCTGTAGAGATTTCAGGAAGGTCTTTGAGATGGACTGTGCAAACTTCAGATCAACACCCATACAGCTGCATTAGCAAAATTTCTGAGTTGGTGGACCAGAATATAAATTCGTTTGTGCCTTGGTCGCAATGTGGTGATCAGAGCTTGATCTAAGGCACAGTCCTTCAGTTCAGATGTAGATGATTTGGTTTCTTCACATCACTCATTTCAGGGATATAGATTTGTGACAACAAATTAATTTGATCCTAGTCCATACGGAAAAATAACAGGAGTGGTCTGTGTGTATAGAGATGCTAAAGACTGTGGAAACCCCCAGTTCATATCAAATGTTGTTGTTCTGCCTGTAAATTTCTCCAAGTGAATGCTGTACGTTGGCTTACTGTTTCTTCCTTTCCTGCTCACATTTGTGATAATCTCCACAGTGAATGTGGTCTTAGTTAACTGTTGCTCAGGTTGTAACTCAAAGAAGTAATTCAGGTTGCGAGAGCAACATTTCAATTATACGAATAATCAAATTCAAAATGTTATTTGAATAATTCAAGTTCTTAAATTAAGCAAGCACTTTTTTGCAAGTGGTCTATAAATTACATTTTCCGCTACATTGGTAGTAAACGGGTAATTAATATCTCAACTTTTCCTTCTTAATGTTGATTTAAGAAAAATAAAATAAGCTTAGAACATAAATGAGCTTTGCTTTCATAGCTCAGACATTACTGTCCCTGCTCAGTTAGCTGTGTAGCTCTGCTATCTTTCTCATTCCCATAGCTGGACAGATATATAGGTATACAGATCCTGCTGTTTAACTTCAGTAAAGAAATTCTAGAGCTAAACAAAATACATCTAAGTTGTAGTATTTTTTCTGTTGATTTCAGAGAAAATAGATTATCATCTTCAAAATGACGTGATTTGTTTTACTTCTTATCCTGTAGCAACCAGGCATTTTGTTTCATCAAATGAATGTAAAATTGACTGCTTTCCTGACAGGACAAATGTACCTGAGTTAAACCATTACAACAACAAAAATCTGCAGTGTCATAAATGCAAAGAATGCATTAAAAAAAGGATTCCTCCAACTTCTCAGAAAGGCTTTGTGAAAATGGCCTTTTTTGATTTTGCTGAACTAAAGGACAGTAATTCAAATGGATAATATGGGATGAATTGTGAATATTTCTCAACCAGGGAGAAATGATTAAGTGGACCATTGGGTGACACAAAGAAGGGGGTCACCAGTGACTAAATACGTACATAGTTTAATCAGTTAACCCCTACTATAGAAATGATATTGATAGGGATATTTATAAGAAATACATTTACTCATAGTGTGAAGGTTAAACACTTGCTATTCACTTTCTAGGGTTGAATGTAATGAAGTTTCACCTGAGTGACAAAAAGAAATAAAAAATACAGCAAGGGAGACAAAAAGGGTAAAAAAAAAGACTGCATGTTTCTAAAGCTGCACTTAGAAATGGTAGAAAAATGCAGGGAAAATAAACTGTCTATTTCAAAAGGAGAGATATTTTTCATTTTTACTTAGCCAATTACTTTTTTGCAAAATATTTATTAAGCGCCTACCTGAAATAGCTTCTAAACCAGATATTTTTCCTATAAACTGCGAGGAGTGCATAGCAGGCTAATGACAGCCATTCCTTAAGTGTACATTTCATTTGTCCATCTTTCCATCTTTTAGTAAACTGGTTTTGCTCACAAGAGCAGTTAAAAAGACATTCAAAATCCAATGGATTCTGAAATTCTTTCCCTCTCAGACTCTATTTCCCCAGCCTCTGCCCAGAGCTACAAGCTGAGCCACCAAGGCTGTGTGAGACTAGTGACATATCAGAGAGACAATGAGATTTGCATTCTTGGTTGTTTTAATATGGAGCTTGGGAGCCGAATGATGGCAGAAAGTGGGGGGGGTCTACATAAATGAAAAGAGACTTCACAATACACAAGAAGCCCTGATACATACTCAGCAACATAGAGCCTTAATGTTACCTAAGTATGTGTTTAAAATCAGACTTTCATATACAAGCGTAGTTTCATATAATTGTAGCTTATCTAGATGGGCTTAATTCTCACATTTGGTCCATGAGTGTCAAACCAGAAAAAACCTGCTGGCTGCTTTAAACACAGTCTGAATTCAACATTTTTTTCCCCACTACATCCCACAGGTTATCGGAGGTCAGAACCTATGAAGACCTTGGCCACAATCATATTTTAAACCCCTGCACTGTCTCCTGCAAGTCCAGTGACTGAGCCACTCTGTGCTCCCAGATGATACGTGTCTCCAGCCCTAGATCTTACAGAATATTCAGGAGTATTTAATTAGATGATTTTTTACTTGCTTCATCAACCTAAAGATATATTAGACATGAATGGTTTTTGTTATTTGAGAAGATGAATATACTGTCAGAAATAATAGAACCATCGTTTCCTACTGGTCAGAATCAGTACTTCGTTAATTATTCAACAGGCTCTGGTGTTGCTGCCAAGCCCGTGCTTTCTTCTCAGAGAAGAACCGTGCTTTCTTCTCAGAGAAGAACAGACAAGCTTGTTAGAGCAGCTTTCTTTGGACTGTCACTTTACTGGTGATATGGGGTTTATTGAGATGCTGGCACTTTAATTTTAGTTTATTCTCTTATTCTCTCATTTCATTCATTAAAAATGTACAACTTTCCCTGCTTATTTGTGCTAGCCCGCTAAACTACGTTCATATTAGCTTTGTTACATCATGCTATTCTTTTGCAGAAATTGTATGCATGGTTTAATGTCTTTGCAGAATTTTAGAATTAATCTGTATATCTTTCCTGGTACCGTATGTTGCTGTTTTCCACTAGTATGGAAATGCAGGTAATCTTACACCCGCCGTGACATGGGCAAGTGCTTTACAAAAAAAGCATCTTTGAAAGTTATCTTTTATACTTTAACATGACCAAAGAGTTAGGCTCTTAACCACTAGGCCTTGTACTACTTTGGGATTGGACAAAAGGCAGACATCTTGTGATAGTAGTATCCATTTATGAGTTTGCATTATCATTTCATAAGGCAAAACAGAAGGTGATATAAGCCCACTGCCATTCCTTAGTTTCTGACGGAACATATTCATCAAAAAAGCATGCAGTCCCCTGAGCTTGCAGCCATATGCTACAGGAAAATGTCACCAGTTAAAGATGTATTCATTTGCTGTTTTGAAAACTCTGTTTGATATTCATGCATTCCAAGTGTTTTGACCTAGATTTCTGTAGAGGCATTAGATCCAGTACTGAACAGGAAGCTAGACAGCTGTTGCTTGTGTAGTCAAAGGAAGAATTTAAAGTAAGGGGAAAAAAAAAGAATAAAAAAATGAAAACATTTATTAATGCATGCCAACATTTTGCACAGCCAATATGTTTGATACTAGATTAACTAATATAAGCATATGGAGATGCATTTGTTGCAAAGCTTTAAAGAAAAGAACAAAGAAAAAAGTTGTGTGTATCTAAAGTTCACATAGAATAGAATTTGCACTTTCTCCTATAAATGAAAGCCTGGTGAAATGGCAACATACTTTAATTATAAACTACTTGCTAATGTCACAACATTTAAGTTCGGGGGCTATATTGTAGTACATACCTCTCAGTTTATGCTTTGCCGCATCCAGAAACCTACAGGTAATAAAAATCCTTGCTGACTTCTGCAGCCTTTGCAGTCCATTTTGCTCCGAAGTTGTATAAACTGTTGTAATTGTAGATTCCTTTCTAGTAAATCCAGGTTCAGAACAGATATAATGTAAACATACACATCTGGTTATTAAATGCTGGCATTCATTCTACAGCTATGGACAGGATGCTGCATTTTATTATTATTGGGTTTATACAGATACAATTCATGTGATGTTCATAGGTCCTTTGCTAAGTAACTACTGCAAATAACACTGGAAAAAATCTTATCTCATTTTGATAGGACCTTATGAGGGTACTCATCTAATCCAGCTTTAGCCAACCAAAAGCTGGATGTCAAAGCTACTTGTCCAGGTTGTTTCTCCATATCTCTTCATACCATCTACTACAGACGTCTGTCTTGGGCTGCGCTGGGCAGTCCTGGAAAGGAGACTGTTTCTTTCCTTTGACTGTCAAGGAAATTTGGCTGATTTGTCCAGATCAGGTGTCAAACCTTAAGACAGCTACAGACTGAGAGTGCCCCTTATTAATAAACATAACCAACCCATTTTTTCACATTGGTGGAAAAACTTTTGAAGTTCAAACGGTAATCTGTTATCAATTTCCGCATTTTCTGTTAATGGATTTTATACTGAGTCAGTCCAAAAATAGAGGAAAAGGTGTGAACATTTCCCATCCCCGAAAATGGTTTTCATTTTCACAGTGAAAAATAGGAAGATGGATTTTTTCCCAATAGCTCTTTTCCTAAGTGTTTATCAAATAGTTTATGCAAACACATTTCATCTTATGGTTTAATTATAAACAGTTCAATTTCATTCTCCACAAAGGTGTGGAAATGGTTACCGAAGCCACGTGCTGGTTATTTATTTATTTATTTACTTACTTATTTATGACTGGGTGAATGAAACTTTTTCAACAAGCTAAAAATGAATGAAGAATAGTGAAGAAATGATGCTGCAGTTCAGAATGAATAAATCAACAGATCTAAATGTCATGAAACTGAAATCCTCAGTATCTTCACGAATAGTCAGTCGGGGTACTTGTGAAGGCCTGCTGACATCTGAAAAACTGCACATTCAATGGTGTGGTTGGAATTCACACACATGCACAAACATATGTAGGCATACTGTCTCCAATAGTGTCCCATAAAAACGTCCAGCCCTTCTGTTCAGCTGTGCTGTACATGCTGTGACTGTACATCTACTTGGATAGGTCTGCATAGATAGGTACATACGCTGTAATTAATAACTCTTCCCAAGTCACACTATTTGCACTAGAAGTGATGCTCTGGGGGTGACTCCTTCTCACGCCCTCAGAAGACACTTAGAGGGACATGGCTTTTTGGACCACAAGTCATCAACTGTGATCCCACAGGCATGACAGAAATATCACATTACAAACCTAGGAAATGGAGTAACACTTACTGGAGAGAGTTAAGAAGGGCCGTGGAAGGATCATGGCTGTGAGAAGAGGGATTCAGCAGTGATGAGAAAAATAAATCTTTGGTGGTTGAGGTTGAAGGAGTTTGCAACCAGAACAAAAAGAACAAGAAAGGTCGTAAACACTTGATTTCCTGTTGATTTACAAAAAACAACTATAAGTATCTTCCTGGCTTCTAGAGAAATTACTTGTCTTAGTATCTGTAGTAGAGTGAAACACTGGACTTTTTATCAACTGTGTAACATCTCTATATGTGGCCCTTATTTCCACAGATGTATCATGCAAATACATTTCACATAATTCGGTTCAGTAGTGATTACTGCTGAAGTTTGATGCAGTTGATACTTCCCTTTCCCAAATCAATGAATAAAGTTAAAGTTCTTTCTAAGCCTAGCTGACCCACTGGGCTGGGTTGGGTGCACAAAAGAAAGGTTTGGTTAGTCTGACATCTGGCTAGCTTTGATGCCCACCCAGCTGTCCGTGAATTCATTTATGTCTGGATCATCTGGGCACAGGACCAGGATGAAGCTTGAGCTTATTTATCTGGTAATAAAATGTTTCAGTCCCTCCACCCTTGCTTTTCCAGTCAGAAGACACTTTGCATCTTAAACTGACATATATTCAATTTTTATAGCCTGCTTTCGCAAGATCCTTCCATATGGTTAAAGTTAAAATTCACAAACGCTATAGATAGCTGGGTCAGTCTTTGTATTAATCCAAAATGTGCCGGCTGAGTTAGCAAACACTAGCTCTCTACAACAAAACATGAACTAATAATGGTTTAGTTCTCTGCTAATAGCATACCTGACACAAAATATCTTGTTATCCAGCCTGAATCACTCAGGAATTAGCAGTAGCATACTGTACTACAGCTAGTTTGAACAGATGGATTTAGAACCGGAGAGTCAAATATATCCCTTTTTGGAATTTGTCTGCCTAATTTACTCATGTTACTGTTACAGAGATACCAAGATAGCTGATGATGCTGCTCTGCACTGTATTTACTCGGCTGCATTGCCACACAGAAATGTGATTCATAGACTCACAGGAATTGCAGATGGAAGAGCCATATTAGATCATTCAATCCATCTCCCTGCTGATACAGAATTGGTTGCTACAGCTACAGTACATTTTCTTGTGTTTTGTCTGGTCTAGTTGTAAAAGTCCCCTGACACAGGACTTCCAGTTCTTCCCTTGGGAAGCTACTCCACAGTTCATCTTTCAAAATTGGCACTGTCTAGAGAACTAGCAGAACCATTGACCTGTACTCATTTGGGAATTCCTCCCTTTCTAATCACTAGGTCACCCTGCATGAAGATGCTGCACCATCAAAATCACAGTGCTTGTGGACATATCACAGATTTACTGTAATGGACATTTTTTCTTCTCATTTGCAAGATACACTTTTCTTTTTCAAACCTACCAACCTTTGTTGCCTTTTTATCCAAATCCCTCTAGTGCATCTGCTAGTCTGTAACATGGTCTATGCAAAGACTTGACACTAAAAACCCATCCAAACCATCTCAGCTCCTCTCTGGATTCTTGCACTTCTGATGTAAACTTCAAGTTTCTAATTCTCACGGTGTCCTGGACCACCATCAGTGCTGGTCTTTTCCCTCCTACCAATGATACTGCCTTTCTGGAGGATTTTGGTTGCTACAGTAGCCTTTGTTTTATTCCATAAGAGCAAGACAAAGGAATTCTCAGTTTACTGCTTCTTCTTCAGAAGTCTGGCCAAGGAGGTGGGAACTGTTGTCAATCAACACCAATAAACAATATACAAAAATTTCAGCAAACCAAGAAATGAAAAAAAAAAAAACCAGGCTTGTATGACTGAATGAAATATTACACTTAAAAATCTGAGTACACTGTAAACATTTAAATAATCACAGGAAATATTTAGCAATGGACTTGTGGGCATCTTTTGAACAGAACATTTTCTTTATCTGAATTCTTTTCATAAGCGAAAAAAAAGTCAAAGTTCAGGCAGACAGTTCCAGTTATGTGTATGTATCCTGGCTTTTTATTCAGCAGCTCTCCTAGATGGAGCACTATTCCCATCCTCCCTTCCTTCCTGATTACCTACTTTTAATACGTCTTTTACCAAAACAAGGCAGGCCAATGTCGAAAGATTTCACTGGAATCAGAGGGCTCTCTACTGAAAAAAATTCTGATTTCTTTTCAGCTAAGGAGCAATTAGGAAATGGAGACTGGAGAATGAAAACTAGAAAAATGAAGATCAATTCAAATTTATACAATACAAAAACATATTTATTTTTTGGTCACCCATAGATTTTTTCTTAGGTTCTGAGCCAGAAGTGGATATCCCAAATGCCAAGCAAAAGGGCAGTTATGTCAGTAATTCTAGCCCATCTGGAAGCAATAACTACAGTCAATCACAGAGTAAATCCTTATCTGATGAGCTTTCCAGCCCAATTTTTTTAGACATGAGAGGTTCAGATAGTTCAGGTAAGGTTTGGCAGCTGAAATAGTATTTGTCCCAAGCAAACCTCCAGAGGTTCACCAGTCACTAGTAATAAATGAAAATCTGAATAAGGTGATGGTTATTTTGTGGTCAAGGTGAGATAAATTGGTGGTGCCAGCCCAGGTCCTAGGAGACATCTGTCTATATCCAAATGCCATCACCAGCTTGCTAGACATCTCTGCAAAGGCACTGGTACCTGAAGGTTTTAATGAGCCTTCCTCCAAAGCAGGGTGGCTTTCGCTTTTGCCCTGAGGTAGAGTGGGAACCGGACTGTTTTCAAGGGCAGTAGATGTAGCACATTCATTCAATGGAGCAAAAGGCTCTTCCAAGGAGACATCAGTAGATAAAACAAGCTACTTGGGATGCAATACGCACCGTGAGATCCACATCCATTCCATCTTAGCTTGTTTGCCTGCTATGGCAGGTGTTCTCATTAGCCATATGTATAAATATTTGTCTAATTTCTATTTTTATCATTTTGGTACTGTATGTATAGGAAGAAGTGGAGCCAATCTGTGAGTGAAAATCAATGTTTGAAGATTTCCTGTTGGCTGCTGGTAGCTGGGGCCTCTTTTCACAGCCCCTGTTGCAGTTGCCTGCTATCTCAGAGCCACTTTTCCAACTACCAGGAACCAAATTAAGAAAAAAAAAAAGATATGGATGAGATATTGACCTTCCACACGTCCTACATTTTACCAATAAGTATTAATGACAGAGACACTAAACAGTGTAATCTCCCATCAATGAATCAATACAAATCCCATTAACACTCGATGAGGGGATAAGATAGCCTTCAAGAGTTTCACACTTGCTCTTTGTATAGGACTCCCTCTAAAGGCTCTGGAAGCCCTTTTTGCCTCAGGGCCATCATTATATTGAGATTTTAATGAAATCAAGAGGTTTTAAGAGGCAAGGAGACTCAGCAGATTAAAGCACCTTACAAATTCCAAGACTGGTCCACAGAAAAATTGAATGTTTATTTGATGTGCATCAATTCTGCCAGAATCTGGAAACAGAAGTCCATAACATCAGCCATTCAGGTTATCAGCAAGATCAGTAAAATAGAGAGACAGCCAAACAGTCTGTTTCAATCTTTCTAGGAGTTACAGGTTACCAGTTTTCAGTCACCTGTCTCCCTTCTTCCTCACTTCTCTGCTTTAACTTGTACCTCCAGTTTCAGAAAAGATACAGAATACCAGCCCTTGACCTCTTCCCTTGCTGATCTACGATCATCTGCAATAGTGATTTAACTCACAGTCCCTGCTCTCTGCAATTTCTTTTTCTGCTGAAGCCAAAAACTGGAGCTAAACTTCATGGGAACTTCGAAGCAGCTTCGGGACACAGATTTAGCTCACTGAAGATTGCCAAGGATAAATTAGTTAAAGAAAGCACAGATGTTACTCAGGGCAATTGGTTTGAGTTAACCATTATACCTACTGGGCAACTTTATGAAGTTCTTGAAATGCTTTTGAATTCAACTGTGTGGTGGGAATAAGAGGAAAATTGCTTAAATATTTCTAAATCCTCTGGGCAAAATTCTCCTACCAAACAGTCCTAATTTAGGCTGATAAATCAGAGAGAAAAAAAATCAGATTCTGACTTGTATGTTTTGTTTTGGAGGGTTTTTTTTGTTTTTCTTTTCTGAAGTAACTGGTGGGAAATGTTCAAAGCCTCTGAGAGAAATTTGTACTGAATATTAATTTGGGGGAGGTGGGGATTGACTCCTTTTTGGTCTTCTGAAAGTCTTCCTATAAATGTAGAACAAATTTAGGTACCATGGTTCAGTGAATTTAATAAAATCCTCTTCCTTAGTCTTCTATTTCCCTTTCTTCTACCACTCTCCTATATTTATGTCTCTCTGAAAATCTGAAAAAATCTGCCTGCTATTCCATTCCTTATTCTCTGTTTTTGCAATTAGATGTGCGGTCTGTTACCAGTATCATGGGAAGACAACTGGGCTGTCTGCCTCCTTCCTGGTTGCCTCTGTGTTGCTTCAACCTGCAAAGAAAACATTGTGGGACTGTTCAGAACAGTAAGAAACTAAATATTTATCTTCCCTCTCATAATTTATGCAGCATGGGATTAATATAGAAAGTACTAAGATTGAAAGGTCAAGTGAGCTTCCAAACAGTGTTTCACCGTGATATATCTTTGCACTTTTACCATGGCCTACTTTCTAGAAAATGAAGCACCAGTAGCAATGATGTACCTAAAGAAACACTCTTAACCACGCTACGGCCTGATTTTCTGTTATGTATTTAGAAGTTTCATTTACATTTCCTGTAGGGATCATTATCTCTGCTGGAAATTTTAAATCAGTGTTAGTACCAGGAGTCTACGTTTGTGGGTTGTCCTCTAATTGTTTGCAGGCACCTGCTGATGTTTTAATTATTCAATGGACTGACTATAGCATGAAGATAGTGCAGGTGTGGGATTTTCTGGTGTTTGGACCAACTCAGCACTGCCCACATCCCTACCGCCTGCCTGGAGGAGACCAGAGAATAAAATATCTTGTTGAGAATACTTGGGTTTCCTGTCAGCATGGAGGTCATATAGTAGTAAAACCACATTTTGCTTTCTCGTGAAAGACCTTTTGGCTCAACTACTTCCCTTCCTCCCAGCCGCCGAAGCCACAGTCCTCACATTTATGCCCAAGGGACCATTCCAGTCCCTGGGATTTCAATAATATTTGAACCATTCCCTGTTACGTTTGCACTGCCATTATTGTAGGGCCTTCAGGTGGGGCCAGTGCAAGCCAGCAGGCACACTGTACACCACAAAAAAGGGATGTATCTCCAGTAACTGCAGGTCTCTCTAGTTTTAAGTTGACTGAATTAGGTAATGCGAGTCCTCACTATGTCCTTTATACATCTGCTTGGTAGACGTAGTCACTTAACCGTGTCCTTCTTCTGAAGCTGGAAAAAACCTGTCCATAAAATTGCATCACGTGTCAGAACAGCAAACCAGTTTCTGCTCAGAAGATATTTTAAGTGTTTTGCTGAAGTTCAGTGACCCAGGCTACTAGCGGATATGGTGGGTTCTCCACCTCTAGAAGTCTTCAGATCAGGAGGGGATGCCTTTCTGAAAGATATCGTTTAGCTAAACATGATTTATTAGGCTGACTACAGTGGGAAATGGGCGAAAGACTGGAATTATAGTGCAGCTTAGCATAAGTGACCGGATGACCCCTTCTGGCTCTAAAAATCTAAGAGCTCAGCCAAAGATCTAAGAAGCTAATATAGCTTTTTTATAGGCATGATGTAAACAAGTTTATGTGGATGTGTGTGTGAACCACGGCTCACTGAGACTTTGCTAGGTCAGATTTGTAGCACTTCAGAGTGTAAGTCCAGTTCTTCATGAATACAGCAGCCATAAAAGAATAATTAAAAAAAAAGAATCGTAGGTAAGAGCTAAATAAAGCAATGGAATTATTTTCCCTTAAATGTCACCTCCTTTGGAAGAAAAAGAGGAATGGAAAATTATAGGTGTCTGGCCAAAAAAAGGGAGGGGACATGGAGCAGGAGAAATACCAGCCTTCAAAATCTTCTGGTTTGTAGATAAGAGGGGAATGAAAGACTTCCTGCACACAGGGAACAGAGGCCCCAGGAGCCGGGGGGGGCTGTGGCCGGCTGGGAAATGCCCAGCACCGCATATAGAAACCCTCACAAACAAACAGCTCCTGCCTGGCACAAGAGTCAGAAATAATCGAAGCGGCAAGCGGGGGGCCAGGAGAGGTGATGGTCCCGACCCCTCTGCGGCCCCTCCAGCCTGACGGCTTGAACGAGTCCAGCAGCCAGATCAAAAACACCCTCAGCCTTCAGATGAATGAGCTGTTTGTTTTTCTTCCCGATGGCTTGATAAGAGGTCACAGGATGTGTTCAGTTTGTTATTTTTTTTCTCTCTTTCTTTTTTTTTTTTTTTTAATATAGTGAAAC
>Ga0065711_1031590_pt1 | contig 29279 bp, 19 predicted proteins | sample Hoacrofraction12_FD_59098 | JGI IMG/M metagenome (GOLD analysis project Ga0065711, IMG submission 59098) | Hoatzin crop microbial communities from Cojedes, Venezuela - Epithelial fraction 12 v2 (version 2) | ecosystem: Host-associated > Birds > Digestive system > Esophagus > Crop | place... | reverse complement strand
CAGAGACCTGGACAGCTGTGTGCTTCCTAGGGACCTCAGTCTGGGTTGCAGCTTCCTTTCTGACCAGCAGGGAAGAAGCAGCCTTCTGACGGCGGGGTGCCATGGCTGGGCTTCCTTCCTGCAGACGAGTTGCCTGAGCTTGCCTCGGTAGCCTCCTCCTTCCCTGCACGCCCTGCCTGCGCAAACTGCCGCGCAAACTGCCGCGCCGCTCCCTTCTGTCGTGCCACACCCTGTTTGCCCGCCCTCTTCGCCGCGCTCCTGGTCGCTCGCGCTCCCTAGGGTTTGCCCGTGTACTCAGGAGGGTCACGCCTCCGTCACCGCTGACTCCGCCCCCGCTGAGTCAGAGCTGCCCGCTCGTTAGCAGCTGACTCCTGCCTGCTCTGAGGGGCAGGGGGGGCTGGGGTGCCTTCTCCCTCCCTGCGCTTTTGACTGCACGATACTGCCGCTGTGGGAAAGGGTTCCCCGGCGCGCTTGTCCACTCCGGAGCCTTTCGCCTCGGTGGCTTCACTCAAATGGCATCACACAACCTTCTGTAATCAGTGAGAAAGTACTTTTTTTCAGTACTAGACCTAAATGTACCTTCAGAGCTTCACTGTAAGATTATTTATTCTATTGTTTGTGGTTCTAGCTGTTTGTTTGTATGTCGTCAGGGATTCATGTCAAAGGAATAAAGGAAAATAACTTCTGACTGTAGGTGGTCTTTTTGGTTTTCTTCAGTGATGGGAAATCTCAGGTAAATCACAGGCAGTGTGGTACTCACAACACCACCCTGGGGTCTTTAGGGTAGGGCAGGCCTCAGCAAGATCTGGACCCATTAGATAGCTCCCTCCTGCCAAGTTCAGTGACTTCAAACTTTAAGATCTCCTGGAGAAACAAGATCATTTCTGAGCTGAGCAGGTGCGTGAAAGAGCTTGTGAATAATGCTTCATTGGTTTATTCTGCTTCATAAAGCTTTACAGTTCCTCAATTCTCAAGAAAACAGAGCTGAATGAAAGCAAAGCAGTCACACCTTGACACAAAATATCTCCGGCTCTGCTTCCTACATTGAATAGGAAGGGTAGGGACAGAGTGTGAAGGTCTAGTCCGAAAAGAGGTGGAAAGGTTTAAGAGGTCCTGTATTTTGTATTCCCCGCCAGACAAAGTCATAGTAACTTTTATACCCTCCTAATCAGGTGACTTATTTTGGTGAATTCTCCCTAGGTAAATGGGCCAAGAAAGCCTCAATGTGCTTGTACTGCAAGCCACAGTCCTCTGCAAGGCTGTGCTGAGCAGAGTTACAGGCAAGAGGTTTTATTCCTCTGAGCTATTCATTCATGTTCTCTGCGCACTCAGGTGAGTGGCAGTGTTTCAGTGCATTAGTCCTGTTTTCTAGCTCTCCTTTGATCTCTTTTTCAGTCAGAAACATGGATTGTTGGATCGATTTAGATCATAGTTATTTCACTCCAGAGCTTTGCTGTGGACGTTAAATTCTGCATACTCCATCTGGCACTACTCACACATACTGCCCAAGAATAAATGAGTCTTAAATGTGGTATTCTCCCTTCTCTCCAGTAGTACTGCGAAGGGGAAGGATTTTTCTGACTGACAGAGTAAAAGGTCAGAAGTTGTGTGAAAATATGACAGACTCTAAATGTGGGACTCAACTCAATCTGGGCAGAAGTATCAAACTCATTCTATTCACTTCTAATTTACATCATAAGTTGAACTTGCAGTTTGAAGTTCCCTCATTACTTTAGGGCACTTTTTTTCAGGCCTTTAAAATCAAAGTAAAAAAGCTACTGGATTTATTGGAGAATTTGCTGTACAAACCCCTCTGTTTTTGGAGAGGTCAAGCCAGATGAATGCAATGGTTCTTTTTGGCTCCAAAATCAATAACTCTTTGGAATTACTGAAAAGAATTGGTGTACTACTGCCAGCTCTTCAAAAGAAAAAATCTGTTTTCTGAGTCCTCATACTCACCCTGTCCACTTTGAAATTACACTGCTAGTTGACAGAATTAATACAAGTGCAGTTTCCAATTTAATTGATGCAGCACTTTTTCAGCTTAGAAAATAGGATTCTTTGTAGTAACTGATTTGTTACAAGTAAATAAAGTGTAATTATGTAGCCTGCTGTTCATTATATTACACAATCCATTTAAACTCCTGCTCTACAGATGTTGAAGTCTATACAGATGCTTGGCAGCAGACTGAGGGTATATTTACTGCATATCTGCAGTAAGCAGGGACCAGAGTTATTAAATCTGCAAAATGTGGTAAGAGATCATGCAGATTGTCTAGCGGCTGTCTATCATTGCATGGATACTTTGCCACGGGGCTGTACACAAGTTACTTAGTCCTGTTCGTGAAGGCATTAATTAGCTGAGGGAGAGTAACCCACAGATGCAGTTAGTCTTGCTTTCGGATGCAAACTGTGTGCCTGCAGCTTCTTTTTGTGCCTCAGCCTTTCAGTCCCCTGCAGTTCCAATTTGGCGGCTAATCTTTTTGTTAAACAAGTGTCAACTGTTTGAAGGGCGGATTTAGAAAAGAAAGCAACCAGTGTAAAAGCAAATTCATATTTCTGAAATTTTATCTTCGCCTATGTTAAAAGCGAGTCTATGTACAATGAACTGTGAAAATATGGCAAGCAATGACAATGTCTCAACTGACAGTATCTACAGGAAAAAAAAACTGCAGAAATCTCAACTTGCTGTCGAAACCAGCCCAAACATTATACACAATGGCTTGTGCAGCTAAGAACCTGGGAAGAGAGTGTGCTGAAGTGCTAAACTGGCTTTTGACAGCACTAGCCTCTTGCAAGAGAGAGAGGATGTTTTTTTCGTTTCACTGCATTTCCTTCATTCCATTCAGTGACTATTTAATTCAAACCTGGGAAAGCAGCTGGGAGTCGAAAAAGCAGAAAGGCTGATATTCCTCCTCAGACCTCTCAAAAAAAAAGGGAGGGGAAGAGGAGGAGATCTACTACCACTTCTGAAAGCTTAGCGAGATTGTGACCAGAAAGAACTACTGCTGTTCAATTCACTAGTAGATATTGTTCCCTTTCTTTCAAAAGTCAGCTAGTTTAAATGGAAACCTATTTTCCCCCATTTAGAGAATGTTCTTAGTACATTTCAGGTAGTGTTTTCTTTCTTTCTGTGAATGCTAACTAAGTTCCAGTTGCAGTCCATATGCAGCTTGGTCCAAATCATGGGAAAGGAACTAGCATCTGATAAATAAGCAATGAGGTGGTTTCACAGTTTATAATATGATAGAAGTAGTGGAGACAGAGAATAAGAATAAATTCTATTTATTGTTTCAGTATTTGAATCAGGAGGGTTCGACTTGTGATCGACAGGATCTGTGCAGTCTGCCAAGACAGCTCCTCTGGCTCACTGCCCATCCCTCATTGCTGTCTTTCCCAGCGATTTCTCAGGAGCAACCTGTGAGGTGGAAGAAATGCTCCGTTGGCAGAAGCTTTGTCCAAGCTCTCTTCTTTTCTAGGGATGCTGCCACCAGGGGAGTGCACATCCAGGTGTGTGGCAGGATAGAGACTGAAGGAACTCGCAGTGATCCTCTGCTCCCCATGCACTATAAGCGTGGATGCTTATTAATGGGCCAGCCTTCCTCTGACACAGAAGAAGGTCTGAGGCACAACTCTGCGTAACTTGCCTAGACAAGTGTGCATAGATTACCATGTGTGGTAGCGAAAGGAATCAACATTTTCTTTGGAAAAAGCCCTGTACAAAACAAGATAAAAATTCACTATCTAAGTTGTGTTTTTCAGCTTGCTGATTTAAAATAATGATATTTAAAACTCTCTGCCTTAACCAACGCACTAGCAAGTAACTATGTCAGTATGCAGAAGTTATCTGTACCCTCATGCTTAGGTCAGCAAACCAGTCCATTCCTAAGCAGAGAACAAATTAATTCAAAATAGTTGATTTCCTTTAGGCGATTGTGCATATGTGTGTGTGTGTGTGTGTGTGTGTGTGTGTGTGTGAGAGAGAGAGAGAGAGAGAAAGAGAGAGGGAGAGGGAGAGGGAGAGAGAGAGAGAAGGGGTTCATTTGGAGGTCATGTTACTTTTAGCATATCTGAATGAAAATTTAGATTCTTGCTGCTGAAGTGCCAGCCATGGAGTAGAATGAGACACGATGATTAAAAGGAATGAAGAAAAGGAAAAAAGAATATTGCTTTTCCAGAGGTGCAAATTGCAAGCCAGGCCATGGCGAAAAGCTGCTTGTCTGCATTGTTTATTTCATAAACTTCTGCTATCAGTGTTCACCAGGGAAAACTGGCAGATTACTAGAGCTCTCATAATACTTTGGACTTCTCAGTTTTTATTCATTTCAAGCTGTTTCTGCTCCCTGTTAAACAGGTTTTCTATGTTTCAAGAACATAGCAATAATATGACTATATTGACAGCACTTGTTATGTGGTAGACAATACACAGTTTCCACAGGAAAGACAATCTTCCGCATTTTAATAGACCCAAAATGGCCTTTATTCTGTAGAAGACTAGCAAGATCATTTTAAAAAACCTTCCTTGCTGGGGGATAAAACTTAAAAAAACAGAGTTTGATGTATAAGAGCAAATATATAATAGTAATTGTATGTAGTTTCTCATTATGGTTGCATAAAATCTCCTGTTACAATATACAATGGGGGCCATATCTGCAAGTTAGATAGGCTGGCTTGAGAATCATGGCATTATATCCTCACATTTCTGTAGGCATACAAAAGCAGGCTTTTGTTCTGAGGGAAGGGGAAATGCCTGTGTCTGGTAGAAGCAGCCAGTTGCTCATGAGGTGGAACAGTGATCTGCAACTGCAGAAGTGTTTCTGTTCCCTAGTATCAAGCCAGTGCCAAGTGAGGGAAACTGCTAGAAAAATAACATCAAGCATTCACTGAATATTGATGAGCTGTGGCTGGGTTTTACTGAACTGTTGATCATCTCCTGCAAACTTTATAGATTTTCATTATACTGTGCAGAAGGTAGTTTAGTTGTTTGTTGGCTGTGTCATTAAAATCATCTTCGTGTTATATACAAGATAGAAACCTCCTGCTAACTTTGATTTCTGGAAGTTAAGGAGCCTCTCTTCCTCTTCCTAAAGATGTGCAAATGATTTGTTACTTTCCTCAGAGGGTTGCGGTGGGAGGGTTAGCGAGGGAGACTTTGGAGCACACTCCATTCCACTCCTGGTTTCCTGGAGTTTTTAAACTTGCAGTACTCATTTCCTTGATCTATACCCTCCATCCTGGAGACAGACAGCACAAACATTCCTCTCGTGATTAGGAAATCTAACTTGTCCCAGGGCTGTCTAAGGCCATGTGTCCTTCCATGGCTGCTCATGTTTCATCTGACTTCCCTTGCATTTAGCTGAAATGTTGCTAAAGCAATAAAGATTTGCCTCAGGGCACTCCTTCTGTGTCAGGAAGTCGTTCTGGGATTCTGCTGGACCAAGGGATAGCTGGGACCAAGGGATATCCCAGCTGGATAGCTGAGAGGAAGACAGCGATACTGACAGCTACAGCAGTCCCTGCTCCAGGCTGGCAGGTACTGAGTGCTGTGGTCCCTGAAGCTGCTGGATGGTTTCTGCTGTTCTCAACCTACAGGTGAATCACCAAAAGGGTGTATATATTGTCTGACTAATTGCATGTCCCTTTCTAAACCATTTGGCAAGTTTTGCTGACACACCTGAGTTTTTACTTTTGAAAGAAAAAAAGTGTTGGGTTTGGCTTCCCACCCCACTGAAAAGACGTACTGAATTCCTCTTTGGGGTAGGGAATGGTTATCTGAGAAGGTTGCAAAGGAACATGTAATAGTCAAGAAGTGATAAAGACGTAATCAGAAATTTCAGCTGAAGGCTTAAGAAGATGTGACTTTGAAATAATATGACAGAAGCAGTGCTGCTGTGAAGAAATCCGCAAGCACACATGGAAAAAGGCCTCAAGATCATGCACAATGTCAACATATGGGCAGAGTAAAAGGACCTAATTTATCTAAGAAATTTACATACATATTTATGCACAGACTTTCAACTTCTGATATCAGACCGACATGATTGTTGATAGTTCTTGCCTTCTGTTTTTGCTCTGCCATTTTTTTTGGTTGTTTCTATTGATCATCAGTCACTAATGCTACAAGAATTATACCATTTAGCTACCTTTATTCTGACTCCATATTATCTACAGCATCCTTATTTCTTTTTATGCTGCTCATTACAAACAGAGAAAAGGTAGCACGTGAGTTATGGATTACATCAGTAGATGACTTGACAAAGCAATATTTCAAGAACATCAAGTTATTAAAAAAATGTTAAAAAGAATGAGAAAAAAATCACTATTCAGTACTTCAGAAGTGAATACTTGAACTAGATGAAGGGATTTGCAATCAGGCAACCACTAAGGAATACAAGGACTTTCCTCACATTTGAGCAGCTTTTGCGAGCCAAATAGTAGAACGGCAGATGCAATTACTGTCTGAGGTGTTTAGAGCAGTGAGGTCATCTTTTTGGGGTATGACATCACTGGAATTAAACACAGTGGAGTGAATGGAAGGACTAGTAGGTCCTGTCTTGTTGTCACGCCAGAGGCCGTCAGACAGTGAGAGTAAGGAATCTATTTCTTCATTTTCTGCTAACCCAAACTAGCTGATCGAAGAACAACTCCTCAGAAGAAATTGTAAGTACACACAGAGTTCCCCAGATCATGGCCCTGCCAAGGTTGATGGTGGGTAGCAGCAAAGGACAAAGTACCCGTGACATGCTACTCTACCGCCCAGCCCTGTTGCAGGACCTGGGGATGTTCCCATGGGAGTCGAGCTCCAGACGCCACAGGGTATGTCACTGCCTTGGAAGGCAAAGGGAGCAATTTGTCATCTGTGGTGAGAGAGGCAGCACTAGGACTGTCCGTGGATACCGGACACAATCCACCTGTGTAGCAGATGGAGTTAAAATAGGAGCAAACCTCTCACATGCCTCATGTGGGCACCTGTGTCATCTCCCAGTACTTGCTGGGGAATGAAGAGAGGGCAGTTGTGGGAGAGCACTAACATCAATCTCATCATCCATCTGTGTTTGCAGGCTTTTATGTAGTAGAGGATGAAGTTTATGGTGGCTATAAAACCCCACCCAGAGCTAAAAGGCAGAGCACTTACAGTAGGCTGTAAGCTGTTCATGGAACTGTGCACCACACTCACAAATGGTTTCTCAAAATGAAGTTCTCTTTCCAGCTGCATCTGCTTTATGTGGCAAGAATGTACAATTTTTATAGACAACTATGCTATGACCTTGTTAGAAAAAGAGGCTTTATGTAAGTACGATGTGTCATAAACAGTCATTACTTCCAGCACTCGCTAAAAAACCACCAATACTCAAAAGGATATGAACAACTTCAAAAATGAAACATAGAAGATGAAGGCCTTAGAATGCAATAACTAACTGCACTTCCAAAAGCCAGATGATGGAATAATTCTCGCAAATGTGTTACCCAGTCATCTGGACATGCTGCTAAGTATAAAATACAGCATAATTACATATCTTTATCTCTCAAATCAAGATCATTCCCTTTATGATTCCCCCCCCCAGCTATATAACGGCGTAATTATTTTGCTTATATTAACATTTCTTGCTGAATACTGTTTTCTCACACTGCAACTATTTAAAGTCATATGGAGATATTTAGTCTTCTCTTTAAAATAATTCATGGAGGATAAAAATTACTTTTAAATAAGTCTGTAAGTTTGTCTATATTTGCTTCTGAGGCATAGACAAAAATTTGTTTAGCAAAAGCATGGTCTGAAAGCTGAATTTACCTGGGAGAGGAAAAAACTTTAAATAAAAGAGGAAGTATCATTCTGAATTCATCACATTCTTGAAAACTCACTTCCTCAATTTTCTTGACTTTTTCGATCTCTTCCATTCAGAAATATGACTTCTTTCTAAAAATAAGAAGGTAAAAAAAATCAATGGGGAAGACAGCACACCCGGACTAAGAAGAAGTGAGAAAAGATTTTCACAAATGGTTGATTCTGCAGTCTTTTTGGATTAATTTTCCAATTTCCAGAACATTTGCTGATGGGAATACGCAATAGCTTCCTTGGATAGTGTATTTTCTGTAGTTTTGGTGTTTGCTGAGCAAGCAACTATTTCTATTTTTTGTGAAAGCCTTCGTGAACGACACATCTTGAGATCCAAGGGACTGTATCTGCCTCAGTGCACTGCAAAATATCCCCCGCTGCAAAAGGGAGTTCCAGTATATTGTAGCAGCCCATTGTCCTATAGCATTAAGAGTTTATGGTTTTAACAGTCATCTGTGCTAAACTTACATCAATACTGGTATACTAAACATGACTACAGCATAGTCACAAGCAAGTCCTGGCACATGATGCTCTTATTTGTTCCTGTACTCCTCGTATATTTTTGAGCAATGGCAACTGGTGCTTTCCCAGCCAACACCAGTCTAGGGCGAGAGGATAGCATGGGCCAGGGAGCATCCCAGTGGACATCACAGAGATCCAAGCAGTGTAGTGGAAGAGAATATGGCTATTGAGGCACAAATTATGCCTGCATGCAAAGCTAAAGAACAGGTCCCAGACTATTTCATTACTAGCATTTCCTACTGGGTTACCATGACTTAGGTGTCTAAGAGCATATTAACCAGGATGTGCTAGGATGTTTCTGTCACAAAAAGGTATGTGAGCCAGGTTTTGAAGGACATGTTTAAACTTACATTGCTGACAAAGCTATACTTTAACATGGCTTGTCTTGTTGATGTGCCTGAGCCTGAAGTGTACCAAGCCCTTATACACAGGGGTTTGACAATGTAGTAAATATTTGTAAAATATAGTCACTGTCTTGGGATGTGGTTTATGAGAATGTCACTGATATTTGTTACAGGAAAATTACGGGGGTTTTGTAACTTTCTTCACTTTTGTTTTTTACCATCTTCTAACATGCAGTCTGTGTGCTGTCTGCTGGGTCAGAAAGCAACTAGCATTTGGGATTGTTAACACAAAAGCAGTACAGGATAAAATTTACTCCAGGACATCCTTGCTCCTTGGCTTCCTCTTCAGGCCACTGTGTACACTCTTATTCAAGACTTTTTGGTCAGAATTTCCAAAGTCTCTTACCCCTTTTTTACCCTCTTGTTTTTAAAAGCCCCCCTTTAAATGTGGCTATTATATGGCTCGGTGACATATGGCTCAAATCAGCTGCTCCCAGAGCATCCCAGAGTGATGTTCCTCTCTTTTCTCATAGGGAGACCTTCAGTGTTTTAAACTACAGAACACATGCATGCGGTCAACAGGAGCCCAGCCTCCTCTGAAGAGCCACCGAGAGAAAGGTGAGGAGGCGAGTAGAAGCAAAGGCGTCCGTCAGCCCCCTTCTCGGCATGGTGTGGGGCAGCGTGCTGCCAGGTAGGCATAAAGCTACCATCAGCCGCCCGTCCCCCCCTTCTCACTGCTGCTGCCGCAGAGCCAAATGCCTGCAAACCAAAAAACATTTGTTTTGCACTATAAAAACCAGTGGCTAACAGCTGCACATATTGTCTTCAGTGTAGTAAACCTGTCATCGGCGCGGTATTGTTTACATATGGCTACAAGGCCCTCATAGCCGAGAATCCCAATACAGTGCAGCAGCAGTCAACGCTTTCCTGACAGCTGTGTCAACTGGAAGAACCACAGCCAGCTTATTTGTTTCAACAGAAGCCTCAGTAACCCCCACCCCAAAGACATAAATCAGGTTCTTTCATTTTTTTAATGAGCTCAATGTTAATAATAGATCAACTGCAGTGCAGATGCTAGAATGGAAATAGCTGGCATTTCCCTAACAAGGCACATAATTCTCATAGAAATAATGGATCTCAACTGAAAGAGTTACAGCCAGCCAGGCAGCACTTATAATGCATGACCAAGTGTCCAAAATGAAATCAAAATCTGGGAAATATGCAAAGGTGCTAATTTTCTACATCAGTAGGATTTATCAAGTTCCTACTGATTAATATGAAAAGTTGTTTGGTTGTTCAATTGATAGGGCTTTGTTTTGCTTCCACAGACATTTGAAAGACATTGATTTAGATATTATAAGAACTTCTAGACTGTCAGAATGCTTTTAAATCAGTAAATCAATTCTCTCTGCATTACAAATGATGGTTATTAAATAGGGAATTTTTTTCCCTCTTAGTGACAAGGTCACTATCTGTTGAGAGAAACAGTTACAATTTTTTTATATATATACGTACCAAGGCTTTTCTGGAAAAATCAGAGTTTAATTCGTTATTTCTTCCACCATCTTCCATTATTTAAAAAATATTTACTAAACTTTGCTCTTCAAAAGGGGTTATTTACCCAACATTCTTCACATAATATGATTTGAAGTTGCCTGGCAAGAGGAAAAGATAAAAGAGAAATACATAAATCAGCATTTGCTTCAGAGCCCATGCCATTCCACAGAACTCTGTTCCAAGATCATTAAAACTGAGGTTAACTTGCTTACCTTCAGAGCAGGGTTTATTCTATAGCTATTCCTTAGCTGTAAAAAAGAGAAGTGCAGGCACATATTCTCCAACTCAGCCAGTGTACATTTGCTCCAAATCTGGATTAAAAAAAATGTCTCGAATCCTTTCCTGACAGAGTAGATGGAGCCATGTCACATAGCGGAACAATTTCAGATTGGGAGTAACTATCCTCATTAGTTTCTGGACTGAGGTAATGTCTCTTTACTTTCCACAGGATTTTATTTTGCACACCTTCAGGACCTTTAATCGTGTAGACAAACACTAATGAAATGCTGCAGCAGTCCCGAGTCATTGTCAACAAGAGCTGGTGCCAGTGCCCAGCACAGAACCAAACAGCATGGTGGGTGCACACTTGGGCTTTTAAAGGGCTGTACTCTGCTAATGCTTTGCCAGTGTGACTATTTTGGGTTGATTTTAGAAACAGATTTGGCCAGCAGGTATAGGTTTGCTCTGCTGCATAGTGTGGATATTGTCCCTGAGCATAGAGGTCTTTGGAAAAGATAAGGCCTGATCCTGCAGTGTGCTAAGCATCTCTGAGTGAACTGCAAAGTATTCCACATCTCTGAGGTTTGCATCATGTTACAGCATTCTTCTCTCCTATTTCAGTTCCACAAGTATTACTAAGATTACCCTTAAGTGTTACTAATGCTACAGTTATTAGGGGTGGAATACTTAACCATGATCGTAATAGTCCTGTTTTGCTGGTGTCTGCCAACATGGGCTGTGAAAACTGTGACTTTTCAAAGCCCTTAGACTCCTATCAGAAAAACACAGACTGAAATGCTGTAATGGTGCTAGAGAACTTCACTGTTGGGAATGACTGGGAGCGTGGTCTGCAGCCAGAGCCACTGCATGACATTACTCTGTTCAAAAAGGGGGACCAGAGCCAGTTCCTCTGCTCTAAGGACACACCTGGAAGGAGGTCAAAGAGGTGCTGAGCCACCTCTCCTCTCCAGTAGACACTCCACCAGTGAATGTTTGTACCCTGTGGCTGAGGGCTCGTTGTCCTGGTGCCCAGTCAGTGCTCATGGCCATCCTGATGACACACTCCTCATATCTAACCACAGTAATTTTGGGGGCTGCTTTGATTAGCAGTCCCTGGACTGATGGGTGGCCACCAAGCTGCTAACTACCCATTAGTCTTTGATCTACCCAAAGGGCACTGATCCTGGTTTATGTAAAATATTTTCTTTAAAAGTTTTGTCTTTGAACAAGGATTGAAAGGACCAGCCTGAACCAGCTCTTAATCTTATGTATTATAGATTATGCTAAAAGAGATAGGATTTGAAAAATTACCTCTAAATGTAACTGTAATTTTTAACCATCATCCAGAGTCTGCCAGCCCCTACAGGATGATCAAAGAACATTTTTTGCCTTTGTGGTGTTTTGCTACACACTGGTAAAGGTTATGACGTTCTCATTCTATCCTTCTTACTTCCTTAACATTAATGACAAAAACAGGCAGCGAAAATGTAACACTTTTATAATGGATTAATTTCAGCCCCCTATTTGTATTCATCGGTTTTATTACCAACATCACATGTTATCTGACAGGGTCTGGCATTTTAAAAGGGAGGATGACTTTATGGCATGAGGGCAATAACTAATAAAATAGTAAAATAGCACAATGTTCCAGCTGATACATATATATCAGCATTTCTTAGAACGAGACTTACTGGCCAACCAACAAAAAGGGAATTAATCTAATTTATTGTTATATCATTTTTATCTAGGAATGTGTACATTAGTCCTTATGTGATTAATATACATTAGTGCCAGAACACCCTTTTCATGCCCTTAGTAATTAGCCTCTTCTTGATGTGAGACCATAACACTGTCTACTTAAAAGCAATTATAATCTATCATGTCTCGACCTAGTCATACTTCTAAGCTTGGGGCTCTTTCTCAAGAAGGACTACAGATTTTTTACTTGGTCATGCTGCGACTGTTCCACATGCGAAGCCTAAAAATTTTCATGGACACCTTTAGTAGAAAGAGCATGAAAGCAATAGTAACAACAACAATAGTTGTAAAAAAGACAGTCAGTTTGATTGAAGTTTTGGGTACCCTCGAAATAACATCAATAATTCTTCTCCAGAAAGAACATATGGATTGCAATATATGTCACCTATTTCAGAAGTTATGTTTAACAAGTAGGGAACTGTGATTTAGGATACCTGCTAAACTTAATTTTTTTATTATTCCTCTTTTTCTCTATTTCCTTCCTCCTCCAAAAAATTTTTCGTACTCTGAAGGTGCCCTCCAATAGCATGCTACTTTGTGTGTTTAGCAGTTAGTTGTATATAACTCTGAACCCCCAAAATTTGAACTAGAGTTCCATTTTTATTAAAATTATTAAGTTTCAGGTAAAAAGAAATGGATCAATGTTTGCAAAGATTATTACCCGCACTTTTCAAGCATCTGTGTTTGAAGTATAAGTGTGCACTAAGCTAATTACATGAATTGCCTTCATGGGACTTGCAAAGGGAAGTTGAGCAATGGAAAATGAAAGATAGAACTGAAGGTGTCCTGATAGGGATGTGAATAAACAGATAAAGCAGGAGTAGCTGAGGCTGACTTCTAAACAGTCTTGGCTATTTTCGGATGGCAGAGCTGCAACATACAGATACCTCTTTTTTTTAAGGCTTTATGTAACTTAAATATCTCATAGCAAAAGTCACAGTGTTACCACGTCTGAGCCAGTGAGCAGAAACATGTTGAAATGCCACAGTGATTTAGTTGCCCCTGATGTGGTGTTAGGGTGGTACATAAGTCTCTAGCACCAAGAGGTTACTGTTACAGTCACTAAAAGAAATCTTTATACTTGTGTACCTTTTCTGGTGAAGGAAGGAGAATAAGCTGCACAGATACGAAATACCATCCTACTGTTACCACTAGGGTTCAAACTAGAGCTGTATATGTCAAACTATTTCTATTAAAATAATGCATCTTTTAATGGCAATGGTACAAAATTCTGTATAGTCCAGCTTTCTGCCTTCTGTGTGAGCCATATGAGCTCAGTCCTGATTTTCTCTGTTGCTTTGTGTTGAGTGGGTGTTGTTCTGAAAGATGATCGCTTGTAATCATATGATTGCTCATCTTAAAACCACCAGCAAATTCTGTAGGTTTTGTTGTTCTGCAATTGATCTAGCTTCTCGTGAGTCAGAGAAAGTAGGGCTTTTGATTTATGTTTTTTGGTAGATGCAGCCTTGTTTCTGACATCAGCATTTTCTGTGGCCTGTTGTTTTTGTTTTATCTTTCTGGCCTGAACTGCACCATTGCTTTTGTTGTAATTTAACTGACTTAAGTCTCCAGTTCCCAGGGAATGCAGCTGGGCCATACAGAGGTGCTATATCCATATTCATTACTCTAATAACAGAATACTGTCCCAGACCAATGGTGTTAGAGATGATCAAAAATCTGGCTACAGTCAAATCCATAATAGGTACAATTAAGTGAATTATTTGATATGAGAATTTGTTATTCACTGAAACCTGACACTAATATTAGTGTAACTGGCTGCTTAATTTATGAGGACAGGGCTGATATTTTGGAAGATCAACTGAATTATATGTGTGGTACCTCTGTTAGCCTTCCTGGCAGCATACATATTCTAAAAGCAAGGCACAGTAGCGTAAGAAACACTGGTCTTGAAATAGCTCCCCATCTTGAAAAGTCTTTTTACAGGAGCTGCCTATTGCCTATACCAATAGATGTGTGAAATTGTGTTATGCTTGGCTGTGGTTACAAGCTGTGTGCTGTTTATCTTGGCATGCTGAAAATCCACCCTCTGGAATGTCACTTCTTGCCTGCACACTATTCTCCGCTAAGCTCTTGTGGCTCCCCTGGCAATCTGCTGGCTTAAAACACAGCATGGAAAAGCATGGAGCAAGCACAGAATATTTAGGTAAAATAAACCTAGAATCTTAAGACAATGAAATCAGCACACTTGTGAGGATCCAGCACTGTCTGGTATCTGAACCTGCACTCATGGAGATGGGTATCTCAGAAAGCTGAGAACTGAAAATGCACAGATGCCCTGTTAAGAAACAAAAGTATGACTTTGACAGTGAGGAGATGTTAACTCCCCCTTAAAAGACTATGCAGGTGCAGATTTCATGGGAAGGTTTACTCACAGTAAACTTCAGTTCAAGTTTCTCACTCAGCTGGTCTTTCTGTCCATCATATACAAATACCCATATGAAAAGCTCTTTTAAACCATAATAACAAAGGATCTGCTTAACTTATTGTGTTGTCACAAGCACAAGCAAACTAAAAAGGAATGTATTCAGAGTAGAAATGAGAAGGTCTGCAAAGAGCAGAGCACTGAAATTCAGACATAGTCTTCTAGGACCGGCAGTGCGGATGAAAAACCTGAACAAGTTTTATGATGAGGCTCATGAAAAGAATTTAAGGCAAATGCTGATCGTGATAACAAGCACATACAGACACAATGAGCCAGGATGTCCCTTCTCTCAAGTTTTCAAACTACATTTTAAAATATGTACTCTCACCTTGAAGTAGTTCAGGAGGACAGACTAGATTACTTTCTGCAGCTTGACAGACTCCCTCATTTAAAACTGATAATATTACACGTGCCCATAGGCATGACTAAAAAAGTTACAAATAAGAATTGTCATAAGTCTAGGTGAGAAGAATGGCCGCTGAAAACAATGTCTAAAAGTCCTTTCCTTTTTGTGCAAGGCTAAGTTACACTGCTTGTGATCATTTATTTACATTTTGTCATTATGGGATCCAAATTAAACACAGAGCTTTTGACAAGGCTGAGCAACTCATATGCTTCCCAGAATGTCTGTTGTTTCTAATCTAGCTGCTACCATTGGGGCACTGTGAACAAATGCATGCCTAAGCCAGGTGGGTCTTACACCACTTCCAACAACAAAACACCTCTAAAGTGAAACATGGTGACGTATACAATTTCTTTTTCATTAAATTTGAATAGATGCATACAGTCCTGTGCCATACCCTGAAGTCTTATAATAACAAAATCCCCTTTGAAGCTGTCCAGCAGCAATTTACATTGTCAGCATTTTTCACAAATTTTTAGTCACCCTTTCCTCAAGCCTTGGCTTGAATGAGAGCTTGCCTGAGGAGAGATCTGAATGTGGTCTTTGCTGATTAAGTGACAGGTCATTATTTCTGTGAGCCATCAAATGAACAGTTCTCACTGAGCTGGCTTCTGCAGAACTTACACAGCAGTTGCGTCTCCACATATTTTTATGTACAGACATATAAAAATAAGCATTTGTCTGAGTCCTGCTCTATAGTAAGGAGCAGACATAAAGCAAGACTCCACGATGTTTAGAGTACTTCTGGCTTTCATATCAGGATCATCCTGGGTCCTAAGGAAAGCTTTTATGGAACCACTTCTCACCCTTAAACATTGCACCTTATACTCTGGTCAAGATCAGGGACATGTTGATATAAGGGTGACTAGGTTTGGCGCATCTGGGAAGGATATGATCATCCTGTTTTTGCTAACCTCATCACTGCTTTGGAGATCTTTCTGTCCTGGTTTTCTTTCATTTGGTTGATGGCATATAAGACATAGTCAAGACTATAGCTTGATATAATTCCTGTGAGTAACTTACAGTAAAGTTATTACAGGGTTTTTGTGTGCCTTGTAAAAAAAAGCAGTAGCAAAATGTTTTCAATGTATCATTAATTCAGTTTATTATAACCATAAAATGTATTGACTAGGAGTAGTGTTAGGTCTAGGTTTTTCAACCCATTTTTCTTGCGACTGCAATAATGCTTCAGCAAAACTACTTCTTTTTCTCCTTCATGCTCCATACTTCCTGCACATTCATTCTTCTGTTAATATTAGATGGGAAGTTACGGTGCTGAAAGCAAAACTTTGGCCCTCTGCTTTTTCATACTGAAAAGGCTGTATGATTTAGTTGCTGTCTTCATTAGTGTAACTGAAAAAGGATTAAAACTGTGTAAGTTGCTAACAAAGGGCAAAAGCAAGAATGATCCATAAATCAGTAGAGGCTTGAGGACATTTAAATTATTTCTTTTTAATTATTATAGTTATTAATAATTTAATGTAGCCTAGAATAAATGAATTGATTATTATTGATTTTTGTGATGACTTCAGAACAGAGAACTCTCACCCTGGCTTAACAAATTGACTGATAAACTGACTACATTGTTAAACATTAGCCTGAAAGTAAAAGATAAGAAAGCACATGCTTTGTCCTCTGATCAAGCAAGTTGTCAGTCAAAGCTGCAGAAATATAGCTAAGGAGTTTAAGAACTGAGGGAACATAAGTTCAAGACCCAGGAGGGGAAACATAAGACCAGACAATATGCCAATTAATGGAATTAAACCAAAAAGATTTAAAAGGGGTTTCCCTCCGGAGACAGCATGAAAGAAAAGACAACAGTTAATTCAATAAGGACAAAAGCACAAATGAGCTAACTATGAAAAGATCAGTATATTTGCAGATGATGGTGTCTGAAGAATTAAGGAACACTAGCTTGCAATTACTGTGAATTTATTATGCCCTGATAGCATGTTCTAATTTGGTCTCGTCTATCCTCTGAACAAATGTGCTCAATCTTAAATACCAGAGCAAAGAAATAATCCTTTTCTAGTTGCAGTCAGACTAAGAAACTGATTACGATCAGCATAAAGTCAAAGACTACACTAAACAACAGCAACTTCACTGAAGTTCCCTGTCCATCATCTGTATCAAGGTTTGCAGGCTTCACAGCAATTTAAGGTTTATTTTAGCAATGTTGTGTTTGTGAAGTCCAGAAGCAATACAGGCTCTCACACTCCCCTTCCTTTGCAATGCAAGGCAGAGAACAATAAGACAGAGAGAACACACAGCAAGTCCCCTTCTGCATGCTGGACTCTGGCAGGCATGGGTATGAAGGTGTGTATGCAGACAGGAGATGTTCCTTGTGCTGGGTTTATTGCTGAGGAAGCCAGTACCTCTCCCAGGAAGGAGGCATCGCCACCCAAGAAGAGATGTCTTTCAGAGGAGTTTCACAAATTCTGTGAGAAGCATCCCTGGTTTTGATAAATAGCAGGCTGGAGGATGAAGAGATGGAGAGCAGACCTGTCGGGAAGGACTTGGCGGTGCTGGTGGATGAAAAGCTTTACATGAGCAGGCAAGGTGCACTCGCACCCCAGAAAGCCAATTGTATCCTGGGATGCATCAAAAGCAGTGTGGCCAGCAGGTTGAGGGAGGTGACTTTGCCCCTGTACCCTGCTCTGGTGAGACCCCACCTGGAGTCCTGTGTCCAGCTCTGGAGCCCTCAGCACAAGAAGGACATGGACTTGTTGGAGCAGGTCCAGAGGAGGCCACAAAAATTATCCAAGGGCTGGAACACCGCTCCTATGAGGACAGGCTGAGAGAGTTGGGCTTGTTCAGCCTGGAAAAGAGAAGTCTCTGAAGATACCTTATTGCAGCGTTTTGGTACTTAAAAGGGACTTATAAGAAAGACGGGGACAAACTTTCGCAGGGCCTATTGTGATTGGACTAGGAGTAATGGTTTTAAACTTAAAAAGAGTAGATTTAGACCATATAAGGAAGAAATTTTTGACAATGAAGGCTGTGAGGCACTGGCACAGGTTGCCCAGAGAGGTGGTAGATGCCTCCTCCCTGGAAACATTCAAGGCCAGGTTGGACGGGGCTCTCAGAGATCTGATCTGGCTGAAGATGTCCCTGCTCACTGCAGGGGGGTTGGACTAGATGGCTTTAAAGGTCACTTCCAACCCAAACTATTCAATGATTCTTTGATTCTACGATTATACCCTACACATTGTGGAGATATTTTAAACCAGAAAAGGGGAGACAATAAAAGGAAAGTAGGAGAAAGTTTTAGTGTCTCTTTAATTGAGATTCCAAGAGCTTCAAATATTTCAACTTTATAGAACTGTATGTTCAGAAATCTGCATGAACCAGCATCCTTCCCAAGGTGAAAACTGATGCCGAGGTATTCAGAAGGCCGCACAAATACAACACCCCAGAAAGCAGCCACAGCCCTTAGTGAACCACAGAGCTCTGAACTGCAAGGGAGATGGGCCTCAGTGGCACCTCCAGCACAGAGAAGTATGCTGTCAGGGACCCTCTCTCCTCTCTCTCTCGTTTTGAAGGGGGGAAATTTCAGCACTTTCTGCTTCTGGCTTCCCACCCTATCCCATGTCAGGCTGGTCTGAAGCAAATCGGAACTCTCAGTTACTCATCAGCAATCTGCTAATAGCTCATCTGTGTGTCCTTAACAGTGTTGCTTGCTTCAAACTGGACTGTCAGCTCCAGTGAAGCCTCAGCGTCCCATTTTGGAAGGCAGGACTGGGGAGTTTGGTATGACAGAGGCGGCTTTCTGTTCTCTACTGCCACAGTCTTGTCTCAGCTACCAGCAAGGACCAGGGAACTAGCATCAGGGAGTACCCAAGCCTGCCTTCTCTTTGTTTTGTGATCTCTTGTTGTCGTTCTGTTTTCAGTTTTGCAGTACAGAGCTTCCCCTTTTCTTGTTGGAATGCAGCTTGTTTTGTATCCAATGTTTGAAGAAAAGGCAGGAAAATGTAAGCTGCCTGAGGTAATTCTGCTCCTCTGGAGTTAACAAATCCAAATATGCTGGCATAGCAAATCCTGACAAGTTTGTAAATGCGAGTAGTTGGAAATCCCAGGCTGTCAAGGTCAATTTGCTACCATGACATTTCCAGGAACAGGGAATATTCTCCTGGACAGTAATTAAGTTATTACTTTCTGTGCAGGGACAAGCAAAGATGAGATCACACAGTCTTAGGAAACCCTGTAGTGTTAAAGGCAGGTATTCTCCCCTCACATTGGGTATTCCTCTGTTCTACAACCACATTTCTAGCACTTCCCCAAAAAGAATTGCAAAGCCATTACTCTGTGTTATGAACTAATCATTTGCCAAATTAATTCCAATAAATCAAATCCCCACTGAGTCACGTGCAGAGCTGTGTGGGTGGATGGTAGAAGAGGAGAGCAGGAAATATTGGCATTCATAAATTTAAAAAAGAGCAAATTGATATTTTTTAATTTGTTTAAACAAAAATTACTCCCTAGATGGAACATTGTGTGCTGTGTTTTGCCTGGAGCAAATGTTTATGGCTGAGTTATAAAACAGAAGTTTGTGACATCTCTTAGCACTGCACATGCACACACTGGCACACACACACAAGCCAGTTTCTGTCCAATTGCTTTATGTCAGATTAAATCTCTGCTGTCTCAGCTATTAGTGGGTGTCTTGGGAGGCATCAGGTTTGAAAAGGTCCTTCATCTAACACTGTCTTGTGTCAGCTTGTTATGATGATGTGTGGTCTGCTTTTGTTATGCCCTCCACGGCACCCATCAGTACTTCAGGTAACAGCACAGGGAACCAAAACTAGAGTAGTCATGTCCAGAGGAGATATTTTAATGGCAACTCTGAAAGCAGAAACTGTACTTTGTTTTATCAGGAGAAGATTCAAACAAGTGCTGAACTTTATCTTAGCTGTGTATCTTTACAGGCAATGCTAACTGAAAGAAGGCAATAATCACCAGTGTCATTCTGCAGAAACATTCATGATATAAGGACCATCAAGAATTCACCTTATTTATCTTTCCCTTTTATATCGCCTATGGAGAAAGTGAGAACTTAGTGCTTTTACAATTTTTTTCCTAATGTACACTGTATAGCAAATGATCATTGCGTGGAGCGGTGCCAGCTTGAGGTTCTGTAAATTGCAAATGTTGCAGAAGAGTGGTTCATCACTTGTCTTGGTCAGTGTTGCAAAACTAATTTTCTTTTTATATTGAGGGAAGTGTTCACTGCTTTGACACAACATAAGCTGTTTTGCCTGCACTGTATAATAATGAGTTTAGTCACTATGGCATGATCTTAATAAGCAAAACAGACAGAATAATAATTCAGAGACTGTGCTGACCGTGGTCTCCATATAGATTTTGAACTGCCTCTGGGGCTGTTGTGTACATAAAAATCCATGCTGTAAAGGTACATAAGGTAGAGATTGTGTCTTACTCTAAAATTGTCTCCTGAAAGTCACAAAGTTCAGCTTGTGCTCAGGGCTGTCCCCTGGCGATAAGTGGAGTTTGCTTCCATCCTTCCCAGAATCACATGTGGCAACTGAATGCCAAGAAATGAGTGAGCCTTGCAGTGGGGAAGGGCTCCTCAAACAGTTTTGAGATTGAAATGTGGGCTGAATGCAAAGTGTCTCTGACTGACAGATCCATTACTGTTGAGGACTCAGGAGGCCAACCAAAACTCGCACAATAGGGCACTGAAAGGTATTCATTTCCTGCTATCCTTCTCTCTCACGCTCATGCATACAAATTCTGTTTATAAGAACAATCAGTGAGACACACCGCTGCAGGTGCGTCTTTGGGAGTGGCGGTCAAAAGGTCTTGTTTCTTCCTAGGAAGTGTTTTCCTTTTTTCCCTTTCTTTTAACACCATACTGACATTATTTACTACCGATAGTAAGTACAACACAGGCAGCACCAGAGAAGACGAACCTAGGAAAATCCCTGGTGCAAATGCATGTGGTCAGAAAGATGAAAAGGCACTGCAGGAGTGATGAAAGTACGTGTCCTCCATTCCAGCTGCATGATACCAATGTCTAGGACATAAGTTTGATTCCATGAGAATTTTGAAAATGTGATTCTGGAAGCAGAGAACTTCAAAATACCTTACGAAGGAGAGGGACTTCTTTGAAGTGAAATGTAGGAGTCACACGAGACTGAAAATAAAAATTACTCCCATCCACTACTGCTTCTCAGGGGGAACCCACCAAATCACCCATCCCCTTGAACAAGATAAGCAGCATGTGATATTTCCTCAAGCTGCTACTTTACAGAAGTCTCCTCTGGGTCAGGTAGCTGTTCTCTTCCTCCTTCTCACCAAAGGCAGTGGTTAGTGTTCTCCAAAATGCAGTGGCTGGAGCCTAAGAAACCTGCCAAATGGGTACTAGCATGAGGGGTGTCCAAGAGACCCTGTGTCCTGGCAGCATTTCTCTTCAATGGCAAGAACAGAGAACCTGAGGTAGGAGGCCAGTTCTTGTACCCATACTCAGGGTACATTAGTCAAATTTGATTTGCTGAGATCAGGAGGTGATGGTCTTTTGCATACTGGACTATTTTTCTGGTTGTTTTAGGTCACTGAATAGAGTGACTTTCCTAACTGACTGTTCAAGCCTTCAGGCTGTTAGTTGTTACAGGCCTGATTCTCAGTTCTCTTCTGATTTACATTAGAATAAGTCACAATTAAGTCTAAAACACTCGGTATGGTAAAAAGCAAAGCAAGTTCAACATCTGAAGCATTCTTCAATCATTGCTCCAACTGCAAATTAGTCCTGGTTCATGAAGGGCTCTTTGCAATAGCAGCTGAATTACAAATCTTTGTAAGCAGGATGGTGATCATCACCTGCTCAGAGGAGCAGCAGTTGCCAATGGAGTCTTTCTGTTCTACACATAACAACGCGTACCCACAAATGCATGTTCTCTTCTCCCTGTTGTCAAAGGCGATGAGAAAATGCAAAGCAGTGAATTTTCATCAGTCACTTGCATTTTGATGTCTGTTGCCAAATGTCTGTCATGTCTTCTGGGGTAAGGGCACGAAAGAGAAGCTGTCCGGCAGATGTGGGAGCAGATGCAGGAGAGTGGGAGAGTAGCCACCCACCCCACCAAACTGCAGGTAGCAGTCACAGCCGCAGCAGGATTGCTGCCTTCTGGAGGCAGGGTGGTATGTCGTGCTTTTTAGGGTTTCGGTTTTTAACAGATACGGATGTCATCCCCTCCAGCACAGTCTGGTCCACATTTTTTCACGTTGGGTTTCACAGGGTGTCCTTCAGTTCACGGTAGCTGAAGTCATTGCTTTCAGGTTCCATTTCAGGAGACCAGAAAGAAATAGGGCTTGATTGGAGTCAAGACTTTGAGAAAGATCTCCTCATTGCCATCCTTCCTAGAGCCTTGTTTATCTGGCCACAATAAAACTGTACCTCCTCTGTCAGGTTAACCCCTCAAAACCTTTTCTCTAATCAGCAATTTTTGTTGAGTTAAAGGGAACACTAAGACTCATGGATAGCTGACAAACCAAAAGGCAAAACAGTGAATAAATTTAACTCATTAAGCCCTTAAAAATCTATCCACCATGTTTGTTTCTGTGTGCAAACAGTCCATGTGAAGATTGTAACTCCCTTCCACGTTTTGTCCCAGAAGCTCTTCATGAAGCTTGTTTACGCCTTGTGATCAGAAGTAGCAGTCTCACCCCCTTGGCTTTTTGTTCTCTGAATGGATGAGTTTGTCATATGATTCAGACTTCTAGGGTAAATAGCATTTCTTGTGAATTTTTCTATTCACTTTCAAGGTGTATTTGTGCATAGCAGCTTTAAGGTGTTTTCTGAGCACTTGTGGTTAATAGAGTTTGATCACAGCAATCTGTAAAAATCGAATCAACCACAGAAGAGAGTGTCAACACAGCAATGTTTTAAAATGTGCGTGTATACTCAGCAAGGTTTGGGGAGGGAATTACTTTGTGGAGAGTTGGGGGTGATGGCGAAGTGGAGGGGGTGTTCATCTGCTTTTCCAGTGTCTCTTCAGCTCCAGAGAATTTTGTAACCAGACTCATAAACCACAGAACACATTCCAGAAGGGAACTCTGAAGATCTTAATCTCCAGTTCTTAATTTCAAAGACTAAACTACTACAGACAGATGTTCATCTGTCCTGCTCTTAAGATACTCCAAGAGATTCTGCAACCTACAATCTAGTTCAGTCCTCATATTCATTTAGAACCTTACTTCCTTAATTAGAATGTATTTCCTAATGTCTAAACTAAATCTCTTGAATTAAATGACTGCAATTAAATCACTGCAAGGTAAGCTCATTACGTCTTATCCTACCAGCAGTGGACTCAGAGGACAGTTACTAACTTTCTCTTTGGTTATGCATCCTTCTCTCTCTGTTTTCTCTTCCACAGACTAACCAGCCCCAAATTTTTCCCAAATAAGTCATGTTTCTTAGTCTTCTGTCCAAACTTGTGTTGTCTCATGAACTGTCTTTCTGGTGTCTCTATCCTTCATAATTGTGGTACTTCAACTGGAATAGTGCTATAGCTGGAGCCTTGCCAAAAAAACCCTGTTACAATTTTTTTAGGAGCAACCACATCTTGAATCTTAATCACGCTCATCTAATGGAATTTATTTCCATCGTTAGTAGAGAGCTACTGAAACATTTTAAAACCACTTGAAACCCTTAGGAAACCAAATAAGCCGAGTAAGTGCCATATCATATCATCCATGTGAGGTAGTCTGAATGCATTAAAACCAGTCAGGATCATGTACACTGTTGCATTATCAACATTATGGCAGTTGAGAAATAACGTTTCACCTTTTCCTTTAAGACCTTGCTTCAAACTACCCATCAACTGTATAGTCTGGACTCTCTGAAGCCAGTTTTACATTAATTTAATTCTAAGGAAAGAAGACATCACAAGTTACTTCACTCTCTGTCCTGTACTTTGAGTCAGTAAATATATTTGCAAGTTTCTAGCTATGGATTGTATCTGGTTGTGTGTCAATATTACTCCAGAAACAGGTGCTTTGAGCAGTTCTTAAGAGGCTATGCATCAAAACCAAACATTTCTGTAAGTTAGGCCAATTCTGACAGTGTTGTACATACAAAAAAATAAAATCCCACAACACAGAAGTAAGATGCAGCAAAGGCACAATGTCGTATTTTCATGCCTTCAGAACAAAAGATTTCAATATTTCACTTTTAAAACTATTCTTTTTTTCTGTTACAGAATAATGCTAAAACTATATGAAAGTTTTCACATGCAAAAATTAATTGAAAATCTGTAATGTCTCTTTAATGGTGATGTGGAAATATTTTTCTTCAATGCAGATACAAAAAGCATTTCTGAAATTCTTCATGGCAGGAGACAGTTGTTCTCATAATTCTCTTGACTTCTCATGCAAAGCCAACATCTCAAATCAGCCTACTTTCATAATTAAATTTTTAGCCAGTAATATAGTGTGATTTTTTTTGTTTATCAACTGCATACTAATAATTATGATGTATGTATACACTGATGGCAGGAGCAAATGCCAATATTCTAGTATGTGTCCATTACTTCTATTTGTCTTGTATATGATCAAAATTACTAGACAGTTGGCTTATAGTTTCAAGCAGCTGTGCCTTGCAAGGCAGTTAACTTTTTATTTGTATTTTTATTTTCTTTTTTTTTAACCTAGACAATTTTAGACCATCATCTGCAACAACTTAGAGAGAAATAATTCATTAGGCCAAAGCAAATGGGCAGGACCATCTTAATGTGATGGTCAAAGCCACCGAAGTCAATATCTTCATGAGCTACACGGTTCAGTTCTCCAGTTTGCAGTCTGACATTCCAGCATAAACCTATTCACTGTTTATTTTGGTTAAGATGTGAGCTTTTGGGAGCATCTGAGGTGTTAGCAGCAGTTCTTTTCTTTCAGACTCTGCCCTCCGGTTGTATCCCTCTTCAGAAAGGTGACATGGACAACTAGGGAGGTATGCACTGCAGAAAAAATTGTCAAGGGGTGTCTGTCAAAGCCCATTAGAAACACATCTTAATACCTCACCAAACTACATTTAAAATTATAACTGAGCATGAACTACTATAACATCTTTCCCTCTGACGTCTGTTGTTTCTTACTTTTGCTTGTCAAAAAAAAAAAACCTTTCCAAGCTTTCGTACAGTATTTATATTTTTCTGCCCTCGGCCCAAGCCTGGAACATAAAATGAAAGACCAACAGCAAGAAACAACAGTTCTTGAATGTCTGAAGATCCATGCTGAATGCAGAGCTTTCAGCTTGTTTTCTTTTTCAGATTGGTTCATCTCTGTCTCTGTATTCTGTATAACAAAAAAAAGTGCATGCAAGTGTGTGTATAAGTAATTGTGTAAAATTATACATAATTACAATGTTAGTGTTTCCTTGAAATCAGCTGCCTTAAATGAGCATCTTCTTTCACTCTCTTTGTTTTTCCTTCCCAAATGCTAAATGTTTTTCAAAATAAGGATAATAATAACTTCATTTTCTGGATTATTGCTGCTCCATTAATACTATGTTGATGTCTTCCTACATGTGTCATTTTCCTACCACATTTTCCTTTTAACAGTTCACATCATAAGACTTCATACAAAGGCACAAGGACAAATAAATATTGTTAATTTAGTGCTCTCCTGAGTGAGATTTATGATAGCAGTTTTGAATGACCTTTTCTGTTAAACAGAAAACATTCTACCACCCCATCATACTTATTACAGCCATAAATTCAGATACCAAAACCCTTTTTTTTTGCATAAATTCTGTCATGATTACAAATATATTTATTTGTATATGAAAAAAAGCCCTCTGTCTTTTGTTATAGCACAGTAGTATACTAGAACACACAATACTAGAGTATACAGTGCTACATGGCTGGTACTGTAGCCATGGGCTGGTAATGAGTATATCAGCGGACCATGCTAGGACCTCTCTTGTTCAATATCTTTATCAATAATCCGGAGGAGGAGGTGAAGTGTGCCCTCACCACGTTTGCAGATGACACTAAACAGAGGGGGCAGCCAATGTGCTCAAGGGCAGAATTGCCTTTCAGAGGGACCTAGACAGACTGGACGAACGGGCCAAGAAGGAACTCATGAAGGACAAGTGCAAGGTCCTATACCTTGGACAGACTAACTGCCTGCAACAGTATGGCCTGGGCACTGACCCTGGGGAGCGGATCTGTCAAACAGGAGCTGGAGGTGCTGGTGGGCAGTGGGCTAAACAGGAGCTAGCAGAGTGTCCTGACAGAAGGGTGGGCTGGCAGCATCCTGGGCTGTGCTAAGCTCAGTGATAGCAAGTGTATCACCGGAAGTGATGATTTACCTGGCACTTGGTCACACGGTAGCAAGAACGCTGCAACCAGTTTTGCCCCCACCCCCTCATGAAAAGAAGGTTGTTAAGAAGTGAAGGTCGATGGAGAGCTACTGGGATGCTCAGGGACTGGAGTACTTGCCCTCTGAGTAGAGGATGAGGGATCATATCCAGTTCAGCTTGGAGTCAAGATTACTTTACGGACTCCTAGCAGGTTCCCCCCAGCACCTGCAGGGAGGTCGCAAAAAGAACAGACTGGTGATGTGTCATAAATTAAAATAAGAGAGAGTGAGAGCTATTTAAGGAAGAATTATTTCTTAATGAGCACAGCCAGGCAACAGAATACTTTGTCCAGGGAGGCAGATTCAGATTTCAAGATTCACCAAACTAAAGCCCTGAGCTACCTGGTCTGATCTCACAGCTGATCCTGCTCTGAGCAGGAGGCTGGACTAGAGACCTCCCAGGGCCTTTCCAACCTCTGTGATTAAATACTTCTAAGACATTCCCATACTAAGCCGTGCATCCTGTCCCCAGCAAGGTAGAAGCTATGCCTTGAAGTCATGTTTCAAGTGATTGAAACAGGTCGGCTTGTGACAGCGTGCCACACCAGTAATTTTCAGAATATTGAATATGTATCAGCACTTTCAGAAAACATGAATGCAACTCAAGCTATTAGTAGATAAGCTGTTATTTATGAATAAGATATGCTGAATTCCTTTTGTTGGGCTGTTATTTGCTCATTCACACCTTACCTGTCCCCATCTCTGCTGTCCTGGATCAATTGTTTATTCTGCCAAATAGTAAGCCACAGCAAAGAACACACCCAGCTGAAAAGCAACATGCATGAGAGGGGTGAAAGGGGCTTTAGCAAATCTGATCAGATACGGAGTACCATGGACTGAGTTACCATGCAGAATAAGATATCGGGAAAATTCTGCTCTATTTCTACATCTATTTCTAGATCTCCTGTACAATGCAAGTAAAAATAACTGCTACTTACAAAACTTTCAAGGTAGGATAGGTATCAGGTACTCAGACAATTTGTCATTACTGACGTGGATTGACTTGCTGTGAGAGAAAAAAAAAAATTAGCCCAACAAAGTTAACGTAAAGTTGTCAGACTAACAGCTGAAACTGTCACTTCTGAATATGACTCATGGCCCAAATAATTTGAATTCCAAGAGGGTTAGGAGATAAAGCTGACTCATCCATCAAAAGTGTCTGGTTTGCAGGACGATCTAAGTGTTATCTTGAGATGAATTTGGGAGTACATTCTCAGATTCAACGTATTTACAGATAACATTGAAAACACAGTGAGCAACAAAGTATAAAGTTTGCTAATGCTAAGAAGTTATTCAGTGTAACAGAGAAAGAAGGTGTTGGTGGAGCCTCCACTTTAGCATTTTGCTTTTTACTGGAAATACGCTTTTTAAGCAAATTTTATGATTCTCAATTGCTGAATTTTATTTTGCATTTTCAAAAAGTCTTTGAGTGCACAATCTAGATTGCAGCTTAGGAGAAACTAAGCTGGAAGATATATTCTAACAACTAGATACTTTTCAATCCATGTGCCCAGGCAAGTCCCAAGCAACCTCCCGCACCCCCCTGAAACACATATACTATGGATGTTGGATTCTCATCATTGACTGGTTCACTCTAAAGTTGGGTCACATTAAAATCTGTTTTTGCTCAGCTGTTCCACTTACTAATGTACACAACAACAAAATGGAGCAGAAAATCGGTTTAGGTAAGTATAGAACAATGCATCTGGGGGGGTAGGGAGCTGCTCCCATACTATGTGTAAAATGATGGGCTCTCAGCAAAACCTTGGGAACATGCTGGATCCGTGAAAAAACATATCAATTGCTCTTGTATCTCAAAATGTATAACCAAAGGCAAGGAATGACTGAGCAGTCTAGGAAGACAGATAAAAGAAATCCACAACATCCTGACACGGAGAATATGGCAAAGACAAATAGGTGTTGACTCTGCCTTGTCTTTTCCAGCACAAGAACTGTCAGCCAACAAATGGCACTTGTTGGAGCCAGGTTCAAAACAAAAGAAAGTGATTCTTTACCCACCAGCAGTGCACTGGTGAGTGTCATGTGCGTACAAGGTATTTTTCCTTCTCTTGGTATCTGCTTGTAGTCACTGCCAGGACCAGACTGCTAACCTAGTTGGACCCACAAGCCGAAACAGAGCAGGTAAAAATGACATGTGAAACTGAAGGAATTGTTGACCAAAGACTATATTATGACCTCCATTTGCTAAATCTTCTGTTCCACAATCAAAACCTCTTTTTGTCTTCGCAGAAAAGTCAGTCTTACAACTTACTTTGTTGTAAGACTGCAGTAAGAAACTCAATCACTTCTTCTGTATTTTTCAACTTGAACATAGCTTGTTTTGGGGGCATTTGGGGTTTTTTTTGTAACTAGGTATTCTTGGTCGATCGCTGTGAGTCAGCAAAAGAAAAGGTAAATTTAAGATAGCAAACCTTTTAGAGCAACATTTCCCAACCTGTATTCCAAGTCCAAGAAAGCTTGCTATTAGTAGAGACTTAAATCACTGTATGGAAATGTCCTCACCTTCACTGCAATGCTTTTAGGGTACCTTGGTTTGAAAATTAATGTCTCCGGGGTTGAAAGTGAGGTCTATTTCTTCTCATTTTGGATCTTTGAGTGCAACTGTTGAGTAACAGCCAGCTTCAAGAATAGCTGTCAGTCTGTCAGACTGAACTCTGAGCTGGAGGTGATCAGAAAACAAGAAAAGCCTCTGTAACTTATAAAGAGACAGAGTGACATTTAAAGACACTTCCCCCTGAGCAAAGCAGAGTCCCTTCCTGAGCACTGTTCCGAAGGTTCTGGTTGGATTTGACGGGGGGG
>Ga0065711_1031589_pt1 | contig 29280 bp, 13 predicted proteins | sample Hoacrofraction12_FD_59098 | JGI IMG/M metagenome (GOLD analysis project Ga0065711, IMG submission 59098) | Hoatzin crop microbial communities from Cojedes, Venezuela - Epithelial fraction 12 v2 (version 2) | ecosystem: Host-associated > Birds > Digestive system > Esophagus > Crop | place... | reverse complement strand
AAAAAAAAAAAAAAAAAAAAAATTCCTCCCTCTCCACTCATGCTTGCATTGAGCGTTTTTGAAATGTGCAGTTCAGGTTCTTCCTGCTGACTATATTCAGCATATTTGATTTTTTTAAAGTTTTTCTTAGGAAAACCAGGTAATTTTAGATGTTGTTGTTTCTTTTGCATCTAGCCTGAGAAATCTTTTTTCAGAATTTAAATGTATTTAGTGGCATAAGATGACTTTGTTAATCTTAGAAATGTGTAGTGTCACAAGTAAGTTTGATCCTATCCTTAGAATGTTGCTTTTTAAATCTACATTTTGGATTAAATAATAATTATAATATATATTATTATAATCTGTAAAAGAATGGAACCTAATAATTTATTGAATACTAATTTAAAGGGGCAAATAGTGTTGTCAAAGGCAGTCATAGTAATACATTCTGTACATCAGCTAATATCCTTGGAACATCTTCTCGAAATCTTTCAAATGTATCACTTTCGGATATCTTCAAGTGGTAGAAATTATGCTGGAAGCAATATGAAGTCTGTGTAATTTAGCCTGGATTCTGACTTTCGTAAGGGTAAGACGCTAGGATTGTGATGGAGTGTATAATTTTAAATTGAATTCAAGTATCAGTGAAAAGACATCCACAAAACCTGTAAGCAGCTTACATTTTTTTCTTTCTTGGGATTCTTCACGTGCCATTCACCCAGAAAAGACTTTTATTTTCTTCTAGTAACTATTCTTCCTCTCAGTAAAATCAAATTGCTCTTGAAAACATTTGCGTTACATACTTTTTATATATTTTCTTTATTTAATGCTTTTCTTGCCACAGTTGGAGCACATGTAGAACATATAATTAAAAACTAAAGTTGTCCTACAATCTCATTCTTGTGCTGCTTAGGAACAGTTGGTAAAATAAACTCAAATCAATATGTTCATATGCTTGTATTCTACTGATAAGGAAAGTTTAGATTTTAAAATATCTAGCTTCCAGTTCCCTTCTGTTTCTATTTGCTTGATCTCTGTGAGCAAGCTGTCCCACTGGAGCACCAGGCCTCAGAACTAGCCTGTGCAGGAATCCAGGAAAGGGGTTAAAACAGTTCAAGAGTGGAGATGCTGTACGAGCAGAAAACTGGAGTTGGAAAAACGTATTACTCTGTAGCTCTGGCATGCAGACTACACATAAGAAATGATAAAAGTAGAACGGTTTGTCTTAGAGCATGTATAGGGTAAACAATATATTGCTAGTATGAAGCAAATAGTTGTGGGGGGAGCCTAAGTGTACAGAGGCTTGTAGGGCAACCTAGGCAACTGTATCCAAGAAAGTTACTGTTTAATTCTGTCATGGTATGGAAAAGGAGTTGATCTGTATGAATTTGAAGAATAAAAGTTGTTCAGGGTGTGATAAGTGGCAGTCATGTATTTAAATTGAAAGCTATTGCAGATTGCAAATCAAAAAAAATATAGTTCACTCTTGAAGAAACTACTTAACTTGAGTGGAGCCACATTTTGAACTATGTGAGTTTTGCATGTCTCCATAAGAAATTGTCCTTGGCAAACTGTAATAATCCAGTCTGAAGCTGACAAATGCATTGATTGCTGTGGTGGTGGAGTCCACCTTGAAAGAGTAAGAGGGAAATTTGGCTACCATCAATGACAAAAAACACTGTGAATGCTTCTGACTATTGCTGTCAAGAGTATCTGTTGCATTGTCATTCTCCCTATGACTTCCTAGTCACTCAGATGACAAAACAAAACACTATGCCACCTTTTGTAAGAAAATGTCTTTTAAACAGAAATGTCATATATCGGTACTGTACATTCAGTCCTCCATCCCAAAGGAACTATTTTTTGAAGCTGTTCATGCCAGTTGTACCTCCAGGCAATAATCAAAAGGTTCTGCTGTACTGCAGAAGGCTTTACATGTGGAGTATTTGCACAGCTGTGTGCCCCCATCAGATCAAAGAGTGACTTAATGGTTAAGTATTCATTCTGAGACTCACTCAGTTCTTACATGCCACGTAACAGAAAAGGCATGCTTCCATTGGAAGATTGTTAACTGAAAAGTTTCATTTCATTTAGCTTTTGATAGACCCTTGCAAGGTCTGACCACAGCTGCAGAGTACACATTACGCAGAGCTATATATCTTAAGTTTCTCAGAGCACTGAGATAAATGTAGGAAGAAAGTAATTTTATGATGTGAAAGGAGCGACTCCAATTCACTGCAACATCAGAATCTCTTAAAACAGGCAAGCTGTAAAACAATAGGTTCTCACTTTCGTGTGTGCTGTGAATATGTATGCAGAACACTCTTTCCTTCTTTTTCCTCTGTGTGAAAAAGATGCCCCTCCATTTATATGCAGATAATGAGATGGATTCTGCATGAGTTGCTGAGTTCATAATCAACTGCTTAGTTCTTTACATTCAGTGAAGCATGACTATTTTAGGGTTTGCATTGTGTGTATGTATCAGCTTACATGAAAATGCAAGAGCGGATGTACTGGTTCAAGCCAAGAACCTTCTAACCCTGTATGTTGTTTCCAGTGGTGGCCGTAAGTGGATTGCCAGGAAAGAACGAGGAAATTGCATACCTATTATTTGTCCTCCAGTACTCTCCCTTTCTCCCTCAAACAAGGGTTTTCCTGAGTGTGTTGTGGTTTGTTCAGTAGAAGTCAGTGAGTCTCTTAAGTTATTTACACAGTCTTACTTAAACCTAGATAAACTTCTCCTCTGAGGAGGGAGCTTTGACCAGGCAATCTCCAGAGGTCCCTGCCAACATCAGCTGTCCTGACAATACCATTCAGCAAGCTGCATGAAAAAATGTCTCCCTTTTCTAATTTTAAGCACTGCTCCTGCTAGCTTTATTTCACGTCCCCTAATTAAAGTATGGAAAAAGAGAATGAACAACTGATTCCAAGCCATGCTTTGTTTGCCTTTGTGGGCCACTGCTATATTGGCCCATGCTCCATCCTTTCCAGGCTAAAGATTTCTGGCTTTCCCAGTCCTTCCTCCTTGAGAAACCATCTCAAACCTGGTCGTCCTTGTTGCCCTTTTTCAAGGCTTTTTAATTTCTGTTTTGTCTTTACTGACACAAAGGGACAAGAAGTACATACAGTATCCAAGTCATCGACCAGTCTGTGGTTTACGCAGTGGCACAATGTTTTCTTTCTCCTGCTCTATTCCTCCCGTCCTAACAACAACTAGCATTTCACTGATGTTGGGAGGAGAGGGAACACAGGTGTTTCAGTTTTATTCTTCAGTTGGCTGATCACTGAACCATAGTTACTGTGGAGAATGGTTAGATAAAATCGGCATACTAACATGTTCCTATACCACTCCACGTATAATTAGTTTATCTATAAATATACACGTATATATGCATGATTTTTCATGACATTGCACTTCCTTATTTAATCAATATCCCAGTGTTACTGTCAGAGCAATAAGAATAGGTAGGTATGTTAATGACAATTTCTAACCACATATTCCATCCTATAATGACAAATATTTGTGTCTCCGTGTCAAAAATATTAACTGTAATACTATGAAAAGAAACAGTATGATAAAAACGCATATAATGTCCTGTATTTTTCTTACTTTCTGGATATATAGTGAAATTCCTTACTTATCCATGTGACAAGCTTATAGAGGAAAAAAAGAATAAGTACATCATAGTCTTTATTTGCTACATGCTAATATAAACGATGCATTTAATAAACTGCGTATGCTAGTTGTTACTCTTAACATATCTCTACACTTTCAACTAAAACCAGAACTGTAATCATAAAAATGTTAATATGCAATTTAAAATCAGTAATTGTCCAAGTGGATTATAGTTCTGAATTATTTTAGAAATATTTTTTAGAAATCTTGTTGAGAAGAATCTTTGGTGCTTGTACCTTGTGTATTTTCCAATAAGTTTTGATTAATATTTGCTTTACTGCTGTATTGTTTATTCAGATTGGATCAGATTGATGTGTTGCTCTTTTTGTGCAATATTGCATGAAAGGTAAAGGAAAGTATCACAGCTGTAAAGAGGCAACGCATCCTTTTTTGCGAGGTTTCTCCTATACTAGAAATTTTACTAGAAGGTCAAGGTCACGATATTTGAAATAAGTATTTAAAGCAAACAAAGTGTCTAAAGATGTTTAATGTGTGCAATATGCCTGATGGATTAGCTGCTATAACTGTGTCCCCTAGTGCTTCTGGGTAAAAGTAGAAGAAAATTATCATTCTGTCACTGAAGTGAATATTAATATTTTTATGTGAACATTATATCAGACTATTTTACATATCTACAGTGGCATTTTGCCAATTAAATAGTAAAATAAGAATACAAAAAATTCAAAATGGTAAGAAGATGTCAAAGTGGAGCATGAACAAAGGCAAGGCATTAAGAAACATATCCCAAACATGGCTGCATTTTTTTTTAATAGATGCCTGTTCTGTCTTGTTGCATTTTACTAGTGATATTTACAATGGTAGTACTGCATCTAATTAAAATTACACAGTCTCTCTACCATTTTGAAGTTCAAATATTCAACAGTAAAGTGCAATCTGCTAGAGAATTAGCATTGTTTACAAAAATGCAGACACCAATGTCTGGAAATGAGGCACTAAAAACTGGTAGGAAAAAAACACCCAAAAGCAAAACACAAATCTATTACAAATCACCCAGCTGCCCAGTCTTGGAATAAAACCATTTTAAAGCTTATATCTGAATGTCTATTACCAATTATTACATTCTGTTTTTTTAAACAAGCCCTTTGAAAATTCATTGCCTGAAAAGACACAGGATGCCTTTACCCTGTGTATACCTTGGTTTTGTTTTATTTTTCTAGCTAAGTTGTTTTCTGACTTCAAGAAACAGAAGCCAAACAAGAAGAGCTACTGGGAGTCATGTTCACGTCCCCATTATCCAAGATGCAGTGACTAAACAGTTGGGAATGTGCCTGTAACAGAACATTTCAGGTTTTTTCTAGCCACACACAGAGTATATTTAATTCAACATTACCCAAAACATGCATGCCCAAGTAAAATTCAACATCTGGTTAAAGTTTCACAGTGCTTAAAGATGTAATGTGCTGCTTATTTATTCGGAATTCTATATGGAATACTAAAGCATACTACAGAAGTGATTCAAATACACATCACCTTTGATTTTTTTGCTGTTATTGTCTTCAAAACTTTGTGAAATTTGTGGCATTCTTTTTTCTTTCTCTTTCTAAAATATATATTCTGAGTGCATGTGCACAAATGACACACATAATGCTAACAGTGACTGCTTTTTTATAGCGATTGTTGACAGAAGCAGGAGTAAATCTATCATAAAAGTTACAGCATCATTTTGAAAAGATTTCTGTATTTGGTAGTGGTAAACTAACAAGTCATATAATAAGATAGTTGAAAATGTTTAAAAAGTTACTGTTTAAAATTCTTTATTTACTGTTTCGCAGAGTTCCAACCTACTGGCATTTTGCAAACACAAGAAACGTTACTACCTTGTATCTTGAGTGACAGTCCACAAGTTAAAAAAAGGGCTATGCTTCTTATGAAAACTGCTAGCTCAGACAGGAAGACTCAGTTTACAAGAATCACTGAGGGTATTTTTGAGTAATAAAAATGAATGTGCTCAATTTTGACAATACAAAATGGTCACAAGAAGTATAAAAAAGGAAGGGAAAATATTATTTATTGTTTTAAAACAAATACAGAGGTATTAAATATTTCAACTTGTCTGTATAAGTACAGTTTTCTCTAAACTGCATTTGCATGTCTATAAACTTCAGTCATGTAACAAATGTGAAGGACGGTGTCTTTCAAGTCATTTAATTAAACAACAGAATTTCCACAGGTTTTGTTTGTTTATTTGTTTGTTGTTTTTTTTTTTAAAGGGCATTTATTGAAAAAGTTAGTGTAGCTTGTGGTGTGGTCGTACCCTGCATGTAAAAGGTGAGAAAACAAACTAGATCTGAAAAAAATAAGAGACTCCACTGCAACATTTTTTTTAATCACAAGCGGTTTCACATTGTCATTCAGATGTATGGATTGTTACTTCACAAAGAAGGGCAAGGGCAAGAGAGAGGGAAAGGAGGGTATTATTCAGGTAAATTAATCATTTTTGAAGCCAATAATAATAATAATAGTAATAATAATAATATTTTTTCCATCTAAGTTTAGCATTGAATATGGACATTCTAGAATTATTCTCAAGGGAAGCTATACAATTTTTGACAAGTGCACGTGTGTAACGATGTGTATGAATGTGGTTAGTTACTACCTTAGAATTTGACTCTATATTTGTAAATAAGCATAAATAAGTTCATCTGACAGAGTAATAGTACCAGGAGAATACTTTCTGCCATAGAAACCTACTGTAATTTCAACTACTATTTAGTTGAAATATTTACTCATATTTAAAAATATACATAAGGTATTATGTTCTATGCCCAAATGTGAGATACAATGTAATTCTATTAAAATTTCTGTGAAGTGTCATGAATTGTGTATATTAATGCAACTAGAATTAAATACTCTTTTCGTACATGGTTTTAGCTGAGATGCTAGCTAGGTGGCTGAGCCCAGAGAATCGTGGTGAACGGAGTTAAATCCAGCTGGCGTGTGGTCACAGTTGGCGTTCCCCAGGGCTCAGTTTTGGGGCCAGTCTTGCTTAGTATCTTTATCAATGATCTGGATGAGGAGATTGAGTGCTCCCTCAGTAAGTTTGCAGATGACACCAAGTTGGGTGGGAGTGTCTATCTGCTCAAGGGTAGGAAGCCTCTGCAGAGGGATCTGGGTAGACTGGATTGATGGGCCAAGGTCAGTTGTATGAAGTTCAACAAGACTGAGTGCCAGGTCCTGCACTTGGGTCGCAACAACCCCACACAATGTGACAGGCTTGGGGAAGAATGGCTGTAAAGCTGCCCAGCGGAAGGGGACTTGGTGGTACTGGTCGACAGCCAGCTGAACATGAGCCAGCAGTGTGCCCAAGTGGCCAAGAAGGCCAGCGGCATCCTGGCTTGTATCAGGAGTAGTGTGGCCAACAGGACTAGGGAAGTGATTGTACCCTGTACTCGGCAATGGTGAGGCCGCACCTGGAGTACTGTGTTCATTTTTGGGCCCCTCATTACAAGAAGGACATGGAGTTGCTGGAGCATGTCCAGAGAAGGGCAACGAGGCTAGTGAAGGGTCTGGAGAACAAGCCTCACAAGGAGTGGCTGAGGGAACTAGGATTGTTTAGTCTGGAGGAGGCTGAGGGGAGATCTTATCACTCTCTACAACTATCTGAAAGGCAGTCATAGTGAGGCAGGTGTTGGTCTCTTCTCCCAGGTAACTAGAGATAGGACGAGAGGTGATGGTCTCAAGTTGCATCAGGGGAGATTTAGATTGAACATTAGGAAAAATTTCTTTACCAAAAGAGTAGTCAGGCACTGGAACAGGCTGCCCAGAAAAGTGGTTGAGTCCCCATCCCTGGAGGTATTAAAAAACCCTGTATTATGGCACTTCAAGACATGGTTTAGTAGGCATGGTGGTGTTGTGTTGATGGTTGGACTTAATGATCTTAGAGGTCTTTTCCAATCTTAATGTTTCTATGATTCTATGATTATTTCCTGAAAGTTTCATGCTGACACTCTCAATTTCAGTTGTGTAGGATGCAGCTAAAGATCAGTGTTCACCAAGTTCCTGTTCATCTGCACTGGAGAATTAGTGATTTTCCCTAGGAACTGTCTCAGTGGGATAACTTTTTCCCTTCCAAAAGTTCTGCAGTATAGTACCAGGTGATGACTGCCATGGTCCCATAAACAAACTTTTTTTTCTCCAGGTGTACCCTTGAATTACTTCATGTGGAAGTAACCTCATCTTAGGAAGCACTAATGCTAGAAACAAGTCAATCGACTATTGCAAAGTAAACTTCCTCAGATTTTAAATACTGCTGTAAAACTTTTACTTGCATTGTTGATATAATTTTCAGTAACTTTCTGTCTAATGTTGACACATAGTTCTTTGTACTCGTGATTGTGTTAGAGAATAGAGGGAGATGAAATGGATCATAGCATCTGCCACTTAATGTCAGACCTCAGTTTCATCTTATTCTCTGTCTGATCTTCTGCTGCAACCAGACTTCAGAGGTATGCCTGAAGGACTCAGTAGAAAAACATTTTTTTTCACCATCTCTTCATCTACCACCACACACAGGTCTCAGTTTCAATGGTCAGAGGCAGCGATGGCCCTGAAGCGTAAGATTAAGATCCTTCCTAAAGGTTATTTCTAAACATTTTTATGTTGAATATGGATATTTCTGTATCCCATAAAATTTCCAAGCCCTTCCAAGCTTTCCTTCACGTATCTGCCATTAAAAAGTGCTCATCTGTCATAAATATGATCTGTAATAGTGTTGTGTAAGTCATGTATATTGCTGTGTATTTCTCCCTTTTTTGATTTCTTGTAGAACTCAGTTTTCCCAAAACAAGTGTTTGTCATTCTGGATAGACGTCCCCTGAGATACTGTTTCCTGCAAGACCATAGGTACTCTGGCTTGTTCTCAGTGAGCACTAGGGAATATGTACTTCAGACATTAGATACTTTCTTTCCGACTAAATATTTGTATGATTTTTCTCATTTCTCATGAACAGTCCTCTTGTGGTGGTCTTAGAGTAAGAAATATAACAGCTGTTTGCTCTCAAATAATAAAGAAACAGAGACACTTCTAGAAAGTATCTTGCCCACCTTTGCTTTCCAAGTAGATGTAGAGGACTGGCAGAAGTTAGTTGATTGCAAGATTGATGAAAGCAGGGAAAAGAAGACATAATTCATCACTACCAGTGCTTTACAGAAGTGAACATATTTTGTTTCCATACTAAATATTCACCTGATTTGAAAAGAGTAATAAAAACTGAAAAAAATAGCACATGCAAACATGCAAGGACATGAAAGAGACTGCAGTCATCAGGAAGAGTCTCTAAGACTATTGTAAAGTTTGGCTCTTTACAACCCATTCCATATCTGAAAATATCCTTTTCCTGTTTGGTCAATATTGTCTGACATTTACTAGAAGAATAAAATCTATTCTTTGACTAGATTTGATTTTCTTTTTAATCAGCAAACAGGTGTATCCTACTTTTATTCTTTCCATCTATTTAGTGATGTTTGATGCGAGGCTTAGAAAAGGTTAAATATTTTTTTTACAGCACAACTTTTTAAAGTTTAAGCCAGTTTTCTATCCCAATTTTATACTGGTAAAAACTTCAAGTTTTTTTGTGTTACGTTTTGTGAATCTCAACCGTTTTCAGTATCTACAGCTGGCAGGATTCAGAAATTAAGATGAGACTCTGGGTACTACATTGGCGATGTGAGTACTGAAGTCATCTTAGTATGGTAGACTTTTAAAAAAACAGGATGATATGAAGCTTGTACAATGCCTTAATTGTATCATTTGATGTTTCTTCTCTAGAGAGGTGGCATTCACTGGAAAAAAGAAATGAGAAGCATCTGTTTCTCACTCCAGGTCTTGCCAGATTTGGAAAAACAAATCGGTTTGGAAAAACTAAAAAATTAAATTTATAGATTACTGATGTGCAGTCCTGGCAATCTACAGGTTTGTTTCCTGAAACTCTTTCCAATGGGAAATCTATCAGACGTGGTACATTAGGCACTGTTTAGTATTTTTCTGTTACAAGCTGGTTGAATGATGAAATAAAAATTAGATAGTGGGGAAACTGAGTGTTATAAATTCAGTTTTCTATGAAGGGCACTATAGTTGGCAACTTTTTATTTTCACTTATTTTGAAGAAGGACAAACTTTTTATTCAGAATCTTAATAAAACAGAGCGTTAAAAAGTTCTCACTTGATAATATCTTTCAAAAATGGCATCTGAAGTATATTCTCCCTGCTTCAAAAGGAAATGTGTGTTAGTGACTAGCAGCTAATGATTTCTTTTGTTCACTGACTCATTGTATCAGTATGTTTGTGTTCTATCAATAGGTATATATATTTAGATAATATTTAACATATAACTCCACATCCATTTGAGACAATATTTCTTCAGGACACTGCATATAATCTGAGAACAGCAATGCTCTTTGAGGTTTACTATCTAACAGTGGCCTATAACTCACTGAATTACAATATCAGCTATTCATTTTATATGACTATAAAATTGTATTTTGTCTGACTTCCCCTCTATTTCTGAACTAGAATTTAATATCCTGATTTTTTTTAATAGAGTAATTTTGAAATAAATAAAATCAAATGGCATTCTCATAAACTATTTCATCTTCTGATTTATTAGGAAAGAAAGATCTGGAAAAGTCTGTGGAAGAGCTCTTCTAGAGCAAGCTGTTTCACTTAATTTCATTATTAGAATATGCATTCTTTTGAACTGTGTTTCACTTTCAGGATTTATATGCAGGAGCTCTCACATAAGGAAAGTTAACACGAGTGACTTTATCTCTGTGATTGTACTTTTGAGATTAGATACCGAAATTCAGGTTTGACTTTAGTTAGGTTTTTGCTTTTTTTTGTTTTAGGAAATTACTTTAGACATAATGGTCAATAAATGCAAGTAAAATCTGATGATATCTAGTATCATAATAACAAGATTATTTAGACTGCAGCCTACCAAGAAATAACTGGTATGTATGCACATATTAGTTATGCACATGTTCGAATCTGGATTCTGCCAGAGTATGCTCATCAAGTCAAGAACACATGAGAAGTTCAAGCATAGGTCTCCGTATAGGCCAAACTGATTAGTTTTAGTGATTGAAACATTTGAATTTTGTATCCTTATAGACAGCAATTAGTAAGCAGTAGAAAATAAAGGCTGACTTTGGCTGCAATTGAAGATGAATTTATTCTGATGTTCTAGTAAAGACCTGTAAATAAGCATGTGTTTGAAACTAGGAAAATTTGTTTGATTATGGACTAGTCAAACTACGGATCAAAACTTTTTCTTTCCCCCTGCCATGAAGGCATGAAGGCAATTAAAGAGAGTGGCTAGAGATAAAGGCCACACAGGAAAAGAAAAAAATTGGAGAAAGAAATGCACATGGATGAAAATATTGGCACAGAAGTGTTCACATTTGAATAAGATGTGGCAGAGATGATGTAGTGATGATTAAGCTTATGTAGGTACAACTGATAAAGATATGAAATAGAATCTCAAAAAATTAACAACCAGATGCATTTGCTGCTGGAGAGTACACCTGCTTCAGGTCGTAGTCCTACCTCTATCCCTCTGACAACACAGAACATTCACTGCAGCTGCAAAGTCCAGAAATACTAGTTTTACCATAACGGGAGAACTCATTCCAGCAGGAACAAGCATGAATGTCCTCAGTATGTCTCCTTCCTTCTAGGAGGAATAAAATTGCCTGGAAATAACTTGACAGTGTAGCTGCAGACATTGGGTTGGTACCATCTTACTTAGCATCCATCTAAACCAAAGCACATCCACCATCTACTGGTCATTCTCTCAGAAAATAACAGCATTTAATGGGTTAAGTGAAAGGTACAGAGGCTGAGTCTTTTCCTTTGCAGTCCAGCTTCTCTCCAAAAGCTTCATTGGACTAGTAATAAAAGGTCTACACAGTCTCGTGAAGTAAGGTGGGGAAACGATCATAGAATCATAAAAATTTTGGCTTTAAGGTACCTCTACAGGTCACTTATTCCAACCTTTGCCTTAAAGTAGGACTGTTGTCAGTGCTGGATCAGGTCATGGCTTAGTCTACGTTGAACCTTCTTATTCACAATCTGTGCTTTTTGGCCCTTCTTGTATTTTCTGTCATTACCCAGTTAGAATTAATCTCTGTCACCTCTAACACTCCGAGTAGTTGAATGTTGTTGATCGAGCATGCATTGGCCTTCTCTTCACAAGATTAAACAAGATGGTTCTCTTAGCTTCTCCATGTAGATCATGTCACCTATGTGCCCAATTATTTTGAACTGGACTCCCTTCTGTTGCTTAACTGAAGGGTGGGGGGAGTGAAACTAGACCTAATATTCCAGATGCATCCAGACCATTGCCAAGAATATCTCAAATGCAGCTTGGCATCCACTATAACCCTCAGGTTATACTTCTCAGCAACACTGCTTACTTGTCAGCTCCGAGTCCACACTGTAGCATGGGCTCACTCTGCCTCAACCACAGAGTTTGCAGTCCTCCTTACTGAGTTTCGAGAGGCTTCTGTGGGCCCAGTCTTCAAGTATATCAACTCTGGATTAAAACCGTGCTATTCAGAGTGTTGCCTTTCTGCCCAGCCGAGCTTTGTGCTGTATGCAGACTCATGGAATACACACTTGGTGTTGTAACTGAGATTACTAAGAAGGATGTTGAACAGTATGAATACCTGAGGTGTTCCACTGATTACCAGCCACCGACTAGATGTCAAGCCACTGGTTACTCCCCTGCGAGCCTGGCAGTCCAGCTGATTTTCAACTTACCTAATATTTTTGTCATCAAGCTCAGATTTTCTCATCTTCCGAATGAGAATGCTGTGCAAGTTAGTGTCAAAAGTCGTGCTAAAGTCAAAATCTGTTAAATCCCCGCACTGTCCCCTCATTGTTATAGCTACATGTTTCATCACAGAATGCAAACAGGTTGGTCAAGCAATATTTGCCCTTGGTAAATACTTGGTAAATGTTCCTGATTAACTTCCGGTCCTTTATATGCCTGAAGATGGGTTCCAAGAGGCCATGCCCATGACCTTTCCAGGGACTGAGATGAGGCTGATTGACCTATGGTTCTCCAGTCTTCCTTCCCACTTTTATTGAAGCTAAACATAATATTAATATTTTTCCAGGTATTAAATAACCCGAGGTCACTGAGACCATTAATGTCTATTTTGTTAGAAGTACTACAACAACCATTCTCTTTTCCTGACAAATGAGCATTTTTTTAGTTTACTGTCTGTGGCTGACCACTGATACGAGCACAACAGAGAAGTACCTGTTTACATTCATGATTCCTTCATTTACACTAACATATTTGGGAAAGTTCAGGTACACAGTTCTTCAAAACTGACAATCTTTTTAACACATAGTAGCAATATACTTTATATGTCAGCATATAAATAATTCTTTTATAACAGCTGCAAAGGTCATCTACCCATGTCCTCTTGGTTGGCATATAGCAACAGAAGGCATTCCACATGATAATGGTGATTTGCTTCTCAATGGAAAGGAGTATTTTGTCAGGTAGTGTTATCTTTGCACTCATGGGGAACACTCTGTACAAGACCCTGTGAAAGAACCTATTGTGTTATTCTGAAGCTTTGCAGCTACTGCTTATTTTGCCACTTTTTGGTGCCTTTTTTTTTCCTTTCTCTGACTGATACATACTTCGTGAAATTTGAAACAGATTTGTTCAGAATGAGGTTGCTCCAAGGCAGGTCTTTCACAAGCAGTTATTCAGTCTTGCTGTCTGGTTGTCCTCCTTCTGATTCTTCTCCAGGCTGCCTCCAACAGCTAGTATGCATAACATTACAGACCTTGTAGAACCTAGAAAGTTTTAGCTTCCCACAGTATAAGACCCAGCTGGAACATCACTAAGTATCTGTGCAGGTGTTTTATCTGGATGGAGTAGTAAAATAAATAACATGAATTTTGTCTAGTAGTTCAGGCACAAATGTAGCCACATCTTCAGTGAACTGCCCATCGGTAGGTGTCCTGGGTTTAGCCTGCCCTTGTCCTGACCCACGAGTTTTGCTTTTTTTTTTCCATTCTCCTCCCCACCCCAGTGAGGGGAGGGGTGATAGAGTGACCGCGTGGTCCTTTGTTGCCAGCCCGGGCCAAACTGCAACAGTAGGAGAGATCAGATAGTAAAATCCTACCACCTTAGCTGATTATCATTGCTGTAGTTGTTATACAATCAAGTTGAGATGAACGGAATAGTTTGTGTAACGTTTTTATGGCCCCCAATTTATATTCCCCTCACGGAATTTGTTGATTAATTTGAGATGGTGTGACCAGTGTACAATATACCAAGTGTAAGTAGCGAAATTAGCATTTGCTGCTCTTAAGTCTTCTTTTATTCTTCTTTGCTTGATGTACAATACAGAGACAGAAGACAAAACTAAAAAACAATGCTTCCTAATTTTGAGGGCCTTTGGGGTAGTAAGATGAGTATGTGACTGACTGCCATACAACAGCCACCTTTGGGGATAGGATCTAAATATCTTTCCAGGTTGTGCTCTCAGTAATGGAAGTTGTGCTGAAGATTAAAATATCCAGTTAAATCTGTTGTTCTGAGTATGATGCTGACAGTTCATTGTGTTTTGTTTCATATCTGTGGATGCTCTTTGAGAAGCAATGACAGAATTTTCAGTGGTTATACTGTTTTTCACTTTTTTTTGAGGGAAAACCTGGGTGTTTCTACCTGCAAAAAATCCAAAAATCATGACATAGGCAGATTTCTTGGTTGCCTCATTGTGGCAGGTGTGCAATATTAGAAACTGAAGTAAAAGACAGACAAGCCCAGACCACTAATAAGATAAGTGTGTTCAGAGATGCTACCAGCATGAGTCCTTTCAGAGGACTGAAGCAGTATGTGTGGTGCATATTGCTGAGATTATTCGGAAATTGAGAGCAAAGCTGAATGCATGACCTGCTTTCAAATGGGATTGAATGCTGCTCCTGGTGGCTCAGCATGATGTTTTCTTTATACTCAGAGTCAACTGCTTCAGAACAATAAAGAAAATCCTCTCCAAGCCGCATCTATCCTTCAAATAGGAGAGCAGCAATAGCTGGCAGTTTGTGGAAGAATCCTGCATTCTTTTTTGGTGTATGATTTCAGACATCTCCTTTCCTCATGATTCATACAGTAAAATCCTGTTCCATAATGAAAACTGGCATTAGCAATATTATATATGTATATATCTTTATACATACATATACATATATGCATATATATATACACTGTTTTGTTGTGAAATAAGAGTTTATCTGGAGAAATTAAAAAAAAAAGTCAGGTTCCAAATTTCCAGTACTACATACTGCATGCCCTGAGTTTAAGAGATATGTTTTAATTTGTTATACTAAACCTTATCACAGCAAATAAAAAAATAATGTGCCTTTACCTGGAAAAAATAAGGGTAGTTTCTGAAGCAAGTAGTTACTAATGACTTTTGTACATTGCTATGAATATGTGGGCACAAAACTTGAGATGCAACAGGGTTTGGTGTTCAGAAAATATTCCTAGTCTTTTCAGTTCAGGGTTCCTGAATTTTGCTTTTGAAAATGTAGCTATTGAAGATGTTATATTCAAAAATAACAGCATAAACTGGAAGCAGTGCTGATGTCAGTGGTTTCTGAATGTCACTATTTTGCATGTAAAAGAACTTTCAAATAGCATGACATGTACGTGGTATGAGAGAGGATGTTAAATATTTCACATTTACTATTTAGGGACATAACATGTATTCAATATTTAGTTTTTAAACAATACCCAGCTAATTTTAAAGATTCTATATTTCTGTTGTAATTTTGATCCATCTTTGTTTCCAGTTCAGATTGACATTTTCTCCCAAGCAAAGTGGATCTATGTGATTCTTTCAGATGTTCTCATTAGTATGACTTTTTGTACCTTCCAAGCAGTATGCTGAATAACCAAGGGAGAGAAAAAAAACCCACCAATCAAGAGGACAGAGTGTCTTCAGTATACTTTTTGAAGGCTTGCAAGCACTGATCAATCATGTTATTGTAAAAGGTATCAAAGAGTGAATTTCAGCCAAGATAAGCATTACTGAGTAATGGGTGCTTCTCAGAAAGCATTTAGTATCTCCATGATTAGATCAGTTCTGCTCTCATCAGCTTCCCAGTTTTCTCATGCATTACCTCACCGTTTACTACTTATACATTTCATTAACTTAGATTCTTTACTCACTGATTTTTCTAGAGGCAGCTCTTAGAAGTTATTAAGCATAGGCCACACTCTGAACCTTACACTTCCTGAGACATACCATAATCTGAAAGTGAAAGCACAGTAATCAGCAAGACTGTGGGAGGTACAATATACTTCTCTGTTGAAAATGTAGGAGTATCACTCTTTCAAGATTTATGCAATAAATACAGACAAATCAAAGATTGCAACTAATCCAAACTTGTAAAAATAGTACGAAAATGCTACAGAAAATAGGTATCGCAGCCATGGTGTGAATTTGAAATCTGGCACAGATAAGAGAAATATATCAGGGTGGTGCTAGAATGACATCATAAATTAAATACAATTTAGTCCTATTTTTTCCCTCAGCACACAAGGAAGCATCCTGAATCCCATGGTGGACCAGTCCTTATCTAAGTGTGGACTGCATCCTTTCACCTCCTTGGCCTAGGACTACTAGCTGATATATTGTCAAAGCTTTCACCTCCTCCCTGCCTAGACCTTCCTCACCTATCGTGGGGGTTAGAATAGTGGTCAGGAGGTGAATATTGTTCCGTCTCCCACAGTCTGAGTGTACAGATGCACAGGGAAGAGGGGAGGGGAGCTGCATCCAACCTTGTAACCCTCGTTGCAAGAACACACAGAACTGGAAATGTTGAGATAAACAGACAAAACATTCTGGTCAGAATTTTCAACATTTGCATTTCTTAGTATGTCTGAATGATAAAACACATTGTATTTCATCCTCACCTTTCTCCCTCTGGTTTTCAGAAATTAACATTAAGTACAGCGTAATGTTTATTTTGATTTTGAAATGTTAATAAAATGTTACAAGAAGCAAACGTAAACTGCATAAAGAAACTTCATTGGTTTAGCTCCTTTTGCAATACAGCATAGAAAGTTCACTAATGTTTCAGTCACCTCTTTAAATCTTTATTTTATCCACATAAGAGTGACACTGTGCTCTTTAGAATAACAGCCTGCTGTACCTGAACTTCTGTACAGATTGTGTAGAAGGGTGGACTCTATGTGTATATTCACATGTGTATGTGGTAAAGTCATCATGGAAATCAACATCTCCATTTAAACTGACACTTTTTGTTATTAGAAATTATTCTGACCTTCTTGCTTTCTGGTCTAACACACTTATTTGAAGTAGCCTTTGAAACTGAGCAAGAGCAAAACTCTGCTGCCTTTTCTTGTCATATTAAATACCACTGTATTCTGGCTGAATTTCAAGACTAGTGAGACTCCAACAAGTTTGCTAGGACAGTCATACCAATAAAGCTCTCCGCTGGAGAGATACCTACTTGTAAAAGGAACTCTTTCTTCATCATAATTAAACTACCTTCTTGAATGACGCAAACCACAGCAGTACCAGGAATCTTCTGTCCCCCTAGCTGTGTTGGATGGAAATGTAATTTTTGCCCTGTGTTCATTGCATCTATGCTAGCAAAATATTTAAAGTTCAGCCTCAGCCATTTTGTGTTTCTCCTCAGGAAAAAAGTTGGTGGTCTGACAAAATGATAACTGAACATGAACATTTTTAAGAGCAAAGCTCACACCGCTGCCAGAGCAACACCTGCAGCAGCAGTATGTGCTGCTTTGGGAGTGCTTGGGAGTTGCCAGAGCAGTTTTACTAGCTACGGGGAGGAGATGCCCGTCTCTAACCATCTGCAGTCTGCAGACCTGGCACAGGCCATGCAAGAGATTCTTCAGAATGGAGGAAGGTGTGACTACAAGAGAGATAAGACTGCAACAGTCACTTGGATGTAGTCTGAGCAGTACACCCCTGCGTCAAAATAAACTTTCTCCAAGTGCTACCTGTTGTGCCTAATACATAACTAAATGTGCGGAAATGTATGCAGGTAATACAGAAGACTGGAGATTCAAGTCATACACTTGCATGCAGTGTATATCTGTGTATCTTTTTCCCTGTTGAAATGAATTCTCAGAAAACATATACAAAGTATGTTAAATGACAGTTGTATAGGTTACAAGTCAATTGGTTAAAGGATAGAAAATGCCTAATCTGTCACTACTCCAACAATATATGCGCAAGAATAGTTTTTCTTTTTGTAACTCATAATATTTTGAATAGTGCTTCATCTGCACTGAGTAGATATTTAGGATGTTCATAAGGACAGATGAGACTACTCAAGAAACACTAAATCTGGCTTTTCTAGCAATTGAATTTATGTAAAGATAGATGAGCCTTTCTTTTGCTGGTTCACTAGCTATTAACTTTTTCATTGAAAAATTATCTTGCAAGCATTGTTTTTGGGGTAAGAATGAATATTTTTTTATTTCCTTTTATTTTTTTTCGTTAAGAAATACTCTCACTTCTTTTAGGAAGAAACTGGCTTCTACATTGGCATGTTTCACCTACCATTTTCACGTATATTACAGATTATTTTATACAGTCACAGCATTATCCATGGGAAGAAATTCATAGGCATGATAGACATGTGAATGACACTCTGAAGTACAAATTCTACAGTTGTGTTAGACATGTGGCTGGCAGGATGTCAACAGATGGAATTAAATGTTTAACATAAGGAAATATCTGATTTTAACTACACAAGGTGGTGCAAAGCACAAGTCCTGCTGTGAGATTAGTCCTTTATGTTTATTCATCCACATTTAAATAGTTCCCTTCTGTGTGAAGTAGCCAGCAGTGCAGTAAGAATGTTCCCGCTAGAATACATACTTGTTACTGCCACTATGGTATCTTCTGTGACGAGGATCATTACTGGCCACAGTAGGAAAGAATTTTTTCAAGGAAATGGAAACAGTAAAAGAAATATCCAAATATGGAAATATTGCTAAAATTTTAGCACTGTTGATTTCCACATTTTTTTCAAAGTATGTGGTCAATTTTATTAAAAATTTATGTGAGATGATTTGTATTAGCTATGTGAACTCTATCTAGAGTTTTGTCCTACTGCATTTTATCTTTTCACACATTATTTCCACTTTTAAAGATTCTACAGTTCAAATTATGTTATTTGTTATCTCCATCTTTACAATACCACTGTGCAGCATTGCTTTCAGGACTCTGAACAATACTGTAACTGCCCTCTTCTTTAATATGCATGGTGATCAAGTAAACTTGTAAACACTAAACCAGGTATTGCTTTGCTATGCAGCAGTCCCAATGGAAGATAGAAAAGCATCATGAAATGCTCAACACAATGTTATGGAGTTCTGGTTGCTTATTTTTTGAGGAGTTGATCTATTCACTAAGAACTCTTTGGAGTACTATTCAGTTGTGTCAGTTTCTCAAGCCAAATAATCATTACAGTGTTTTGTTCAAATACTTAATAGATCCCTTTGCAGCAAAATGAGCCACAGTTTCAAGCAGGGATCAGTCAGAGTAAATATCTGATTGTTCTTACCTGCTGTGTTGATGCTAACTCATATCCTGAGCCTAGCTTCTTGTTTGAGAATTCTTTGAGTTGGTAGAATCATAGACTAGTTCGGGTTGAAGGGACCTTTCAAGGTCATCTTGTCCACCTCCCTGCAATGAGCAGGGACACCTTCAAATAGATCAGGTTGCTCAGAGCCCCATCCAACCTGACCTTGAATGTTTCCACAGATGGAGCACCTACCACCTCTCTGGGAAACCTGTTCCAATGTTTCACTACCCTTACTGTATTTTTTTTTCCTTATATCCAGTCTAAATCTACCCTTGCTTAGTTTAAAAACATTATCTCGTGTCCTATCACAACAGGATCTGCTAATAAATTTGTCCACGTCTTTCTTATAAGTCCCCTTTAATTACTGAAAGGCTGCAATAAGGTCTCCCCTGAGCCTTCTCTTTTGCAGGCTGAACAGCCCCAACTCTCTCAGCCTTTCCTTACAGGAGAGGTGTTCCAGCCCTCTGATCATTTTTGTGGCCTTCCTCTGGTCCCACTCTAACAGGTCCATGTCTTTCCTTTGCTGAGAGCTCCAGAGCCGGACACAGTAATCCAGGTGGGGTCTTGTCCTGGTTTTGACCAGTATAGAGTTAATTTTCTGACTGTAGCTGCTGTGTTTTGGATTTAATATGAGAAGAACATTGATAATACACTGATGTTTACAGTTGTTGCTGAGAAATCAAGGACTTTTTCCAGTTTAACCATGTTCAGCTAATGAGCAAGTGTGCAGGATTTGGGAGAAAGAGACCTTATAGCAGCCTTCTGGTGCTTAAAGGGGGCATATAAGAAAGATGGGGACAGGTTTTTTAGTAGAACCTGTTGTGATAGCACAAATGGTGATGGCTTTTAAACTAAGGGAGGCTTGATTTAGACTACATACAAGGAAGAAATTTTTTATGATGAGGGTGGTGAAACACTGAAATGGGTTGACCAGAGAGGTGGTGGGTGCCCCATCCCTGGAAACATTCAAGGTCAGGTAGGATGGGTCTCTGAGCAGCCTGATCTAGTGGTAGATGTCCCTGGTCATGGCAGGGTGGTTGGACAAGATGACCTTGAAATAAGCCTTCTGACTGTAACCATTCTATGATTCTATGAGGACATAAGTTCAAAATACTAAATCTATATCCAAGGTTAAATATAACATTATATTTTAACACTCCCTTTATTTATATTTTAATTTACCTTTTCCATAAATCTAGTGGATGTGTTTTGTGTCTTCGTATATTTAAGACAAAATAGCCCTCTTTAATGAGGCATTTTCTTTCTAGTTTTACATCTACCAAATTCACATATTATTAGTCACAGGAGAAACAATATTTTTCATCATGCATCTCTGAAATAGCATAATTTCTAATTTGAAATTCATATCAACTGACCACTTGCTGTTAGGGTGATATTCCTTCATTCAAACCAAATTGCTAGGTCTGAACTCATGCATGTAGCTTACAACTGAGTGATAACCCTTTTTTCAGCTGACCCAAGCATGTGAATGTGAGAGAAGTATCTCCTTATAGTTAATTTGGACATCATTTAGTTGCAGTTGAAAATAAATCACTAATGGTATGAAATTTCCATCTCAGTTCACATCTGAAAGTTCTGATTTATTGTAGAACTTCTGGATGCTCAGTCTGCAGTGAGCTTGTATGTACAGGAATGATTTTTACAACTTTCCTCCTCTAATGTAAGTCAGGCAGGTAGTTATTTTGTTGTATTTGCTGTGGATTTTCAGCACAGATGTGTATTCTAAGCCTAAACTTTTAAAAACATCATCAATGATACATCTGCAAGTGTTAAAAGCTTTATTTCCTGTACTTCAGGATTCCTTGGAAATAACACCATAGTAGTTTAAGCTACCTCCTTTCATTTTTCTACAAATTCTCTCAACAATTTCTAATTTTTAGTCTTTCATTCACATATGTAGTATCATCTTACTAGATATTTTTGGACTATCTGTCTCTCATGGTTGTTCATTACCTGTAGAATTTTTCAGTGCATGAACTGCTAACTTCCCATCTGAGTATCTTTCCTGACCTTTCACAGAGCTGTGATCTGCCCTATCATCGTTAAATGTACCCCAGAACAATGTTTAGTGGAGAGTGGGGGCTGAGTTGCAAGTGCTTGCTTGTAGTTTTTTGTGGTGAACACAGAAAATTTACCTTAAATGTATATTTAGAACTACAATAAAAATTTTGAATCAGTTTCTGTAGAAATTAAGTTATCTAGAAATATAAAAATCTATGCTTACTCTGGAGATCATCTTTCCTGCAGAATTCTGAGTTCAAGTCTTGTGAGTTGCAATGCTGGATATAACTTTCTCATTCATGCTTTCTTCATGTAGCTAGTTCCTTACTGTTTTTCCATTAGCACATAGCTGCTGAAGATGTCAAACATCAAATTTTAAGGCTTATCTAGAAATTTAGTCTAATTTGGTTTCTTTATTCAAGTCCAGGATGCACAGAGTTCAAATCACATGTATTAAGGTGATTGATAAAAATTGCTTAAAACTTGTCACATAGGATTATACAGAACTAACTTTTCCATTTAGGAGAGAAAATGCTCCACTACACAGACAACTGGTTCTTTAGAAATGTCTCATTTTTATGGTTCTAATATTTCCTTTTACTCAATTTAATTCCTCTTTTTCATGTTTGATTTGTTTCTTCAGCAAACAATTTCACTTCTTTCACTGTGTGAATTCTTGTGTGCTAATGCTGTTTCCCACTGACTGACACGCCTCAGTGTATTGAAAGATTATTTCATATATGTTAAGATTATTTCTGGATCATTGTATTCTTGATAATACAGGATGCTGGGATCAGCTGTACTAAATCCTGAACAAAGCAATGTAGCCTGGTCATTTTATATTTGAAATATCATAAAAAGATAATCAAAAGACAGTTCTATTCTAAAAACGGGAAGAAACAGTAATGAGCAATAGGCAAATGTGCAGTCACAGAACTAGCTAGTATCGTACCGCATGGGAAATCTGATGATTGAAAAATTCAGTGAGCTGACCAGTTAGATTTATGTCTGATACCTTACAGATTCTGACTGGCTGTAGATTACCTGTTAGCAAAGAAATAAATGAACATGATGTACTGGGTGTAAATTACTGAAGGCTAATGGACTCATTTTCAAGGGTAGTTTTTCTATTTATTTTACATGTCTCTGTGTGTCACAGTAAAGTTAAATGAAAAAGCAGTCCATTATATTTTCATTAATACTTCATGGCGAAGAATACTTTTTGGCAACTGCTGCGTGTTAACACTGGCAGGCAGCTCAGCCCCACACAGCTGCTCCCTCACTCCCAATGCCCCACTAGGATTGTGAGAGAATCAGAAAGGTAAAAGTGAGAAAACTCATGGGTTGAGATAGAGACAGTTCTGCAGGGAAGGCAAAAGCTGTGCTCTCAAGCAAAGAATAACAAGGAATTCATTCACTGCTTCCCATTGGCAGGCAGGTGTTCAGCTGTCTCCAGAAAAGCAGGGCTCTGTCACATGCAGCGGTTACTTGGGATGACAAATGCCATAACTCCAAACATCCCCCTTTCCTCTTTCTTCCCCTCAGCTTTTATTGCCGAGCATGACATCGTACAGTATGGGATAGCCCTTTGCTCAGCTAGGGTCAGCTGTCCTGGTTGTGTCCCCTCCCAGCTTCTTGTGCACCCCCAGCCTACTCACTGGCAGGGTGGTGTGAGAAGCAGAGAAGGCCTTGGGTCTCTGTAAGCACTGCTCAGCAAAAACTGAAACATCCCTGTATTGTCAACACAGTTTTCAGCAAAAGTCCAAAGCATCACCTCATACCAGCTACTATGAAGAAAATTAACTCTATCCAAGCCAAAACCAGTACAGCAACTCTCCATACAACCTCCAGTGTAGTTTTAAACCTCACTGCAAGTAGCCTTTGTTACTGCTTTTCACCAGAGTATGAACTGGTAGCTCTGAGAAGTCAGATGTCACCCGGGGGTAGGTAATAACACTTCAGTTGACATCAACAACATTTCAAGCTAGTAATTGTAAGCGTAAAACATAAGAAGCCAAGATTGTTGGAAATGTGTGCCTGAAAATAGATTACCTGAAGAAATTCATTAAAAGAATAGGATTCCATCGGGCTTCTACATGCAGTCAAATGGAAGTGGTGGGCTCTTGATTTAAATTGTCTTTTTGTTATATCTTTACATTACCTGTCTCATGACTTTAATCTCTAAATTTAGGCACTTAAATTTGGGTGGTGTCTACCTTCTATAGAATTCTACATTATGTACTGTAGTATCATCCATTCTTCTCTGTGTTTCAAAGATACATGATTCAAAACTATTCCTCTTTGCAAAAAAATCCATGAGTCACGTCTGCCTCATTCTTACGTGACAACGGGAACAGGAGTATAAAGTTACTTAATATTTTGTTTATTATTTTACAAAATCGAAATTTTAGCATTTATTATTTTTAACATCTTTATAAACATTTTGACAATTCAAATAATTAGGAAGAAAACTGTGCTTATAGACAGGAGTTGGGAAGCAGGTTGTGATTGTACTACCACAAGGTACTTTTAAGATAAAAATATAGATTTTAATTGTAGAGTATATGCTATTATTCTTTTTACTTTTTACTTTTTTTGGTGGTTTCCTTGGGTGACAAAGTGTCTATATCTCCATGAATCACTGGTGGTTAGTAATTATGCGGTATGTTACAGGACCCAGATAAGTGTGTTAAGCTTTGAAAGACGTGAATACTTAAGAACTTGTTGACTTAGAGTATGTTATCTTGTGACCTACTGTAAACTAAGAAACCTAGCTTCAAGTACGCGTTTCTTTAAATCTTGACTTGCGTATTTTGCAAAGGAAAGAGATATACCATCTCTACCTTTGCATTGTGCTTGAGAGAGCAACAATTCATAATGCTCAGCTTATAAGTAACTTGAATGTAACTACAAGTTTACTGCCTAACAATTGCCATTAGTTTGCAATCATAAAATGGTCAAGTGAGCAGTAATTCTCAGAGCACCGTTATCGCAGATCCGTATGATACATGAAATGCCTTCAGCAGAGTTCATACATTTTTATGGAGAGTAAATGAGAGTTATGTCCCTATGTCTGACCCTAATGGCAATTTGCAGTCTCAAATGTCAACATAAATCTTTCTGAGAGCTGTGTACAGCATTCAGGAACTCAGTAACATCTGTTTTCTGTCTTCTTCTGAGAAGGTTATGCATGTTGTTTCCTCTGTATTGTTGTATTACTGCTGCAGCAGTTACTTGTTATTTTTAATACACATATATACATACATGACTTTTAAAATATTTATTTTAAAAGCTCCATTGAACTTGTCTGATCGATTTTGTCCTCTTTTGTCAGGATAAAAGCCAAATCCATTGTGGTGATCATTTTTCATCATGCATGTCCATGGCAGATGTTCATAATGAGACACCTGTAGAGCTCTACCGACAACACTATATAGATATTGGCAGAAATACTAAGAGAATGGCAGTCATTATTGCCAGTTTCTCTTGAGTCTCAGTGATTAGTCTGAAAAGAATTCTGTTAAGCAGAATTCAGCTAAACTTACTAAACAGTAGAACAAATTTATACCTTTAGGAAATATGTCACAGACTTTTGTTTTTTTCTTAATCTGCTAGTGGAAGAAGAATAGAATACAGATAAGTGCATATTTAGTAATGGCAAGTAATGAAATTTGAACTAAATAATTAATTTATTTGGGAATACATATAAATTGGTAAAGGCCAAAACAAAAAAAAAGCAGAAAAAATATGCCATAACTTTTCTGATAAAACATATATAAGAAAACATCATGAAAGTATTTACTAAAAACATCAATTTACAGGTAAGACTCCCAGTTGCCAAGAAGGCTGATATGTCCCGTGGCATGCCATTTTCAGAATATTTTAATGCTGAGTTATCTGTTTGAAGCTAAATTCAACCAAAAGTCAAGACAAAATATTTTGTACACAGCCTTATTTTATTTTTCTTTAAAAAGCTCACTGTCTGATATATATTTTGAAGTAATAAACCCTGAAATTTGACATTGGAGAAAGAAGACCGCTCTTTCTGAATTTATCTTAGTTCAGTTTTTAAAATCTGTATAAATAAAATCAAGTTGTAAGCCTCAAACTTGATTTAGCCTGTTAACTGAAATATTTTAAATTCCGTATTCACTGTGAGTATTATATCCAGGTTCATCTGAACAGATATTTTGATCACTAAAGTATCCTTTTTCTAAACCAAGTTTATTGTACACTAAGGTGAGGTTTATAACTACTGCTGCAAATATTGGTGGGGCCAAACACTTGCAGATAAGAGTAAGTTCCTCATTTTGAAGTTTAAATTCATAAGGATACTTTAAAATGTGGTAGAAATGAACAGCCAATAGTCAGAAGTAAGATGATAGAAGCCAAGGAAGATGTGAGGCACGAGAATACATCATTTTCTATAGCACAATTAAAGACAGCTAGACTAGGAAAGGAGGTGTTGATTCTGCATATGCCTTTCCCTGAAATCTCCACAAACCAAGAATGGGGTTCTAGTGTGTGAGAGGGCATTCAGGTGGGGATATTACCTTTTCTTTCTGAGATCTTGGTGAATATTTGGCATATTGACTGGTGAATGTTGCTCTTAAAAAGTAAATATTATGCTGAACATTTCAACCATCATCCAGATCCAATTTATATCAACCAATTTTTTCTCTGTCAATCAGCATTATGTATATCTTCCTGACCTGGATACGTAGTATAAAATTTTAACATTTTTAACACTGAAAACACAATTTATAATTTAAGTCTATTGGATATTTTGGGGCAAGAGATATCTTTGGAAGAAATACTCTGATTAAAACCTTGAGCAACTCAATATATGTGGTAAATTAAAACAACAGTCCTAGTAGCAGAGATTCTTCTAATTAACCAAGTTTTTAATTTATTTGTGGCTAAACTGGTACCTTTGAAATTTGAATTTTGTCAACTCTAAAGACGATATTTTAAATTAATTGTCATTAATTAGTATTCCTTAAAATACTACAAATGTGTACAGATACCCCCATACAGCTTATATGGACCTATTTAGAAATGTAATAGTATTTTTTCAAATCAAAACCTGCTATAGTGTGTAATTGTTAGTAGCAGATAAACATATCCCTTTTTTCCCTTTCAGTTCTCCAAGTACTTGTATTCACCTCCATTCCTTTATTGCCTTGAAATGTGATCATTAAAGATGCACCAGCATAACGTGCACTCAGTTATCTTTCCCTTGCTGTGCTGTCAGGATTCTGATTTGCAAATTATCAGATTTGTCTTCTTTCTCATCAAAATGCCTTTTACTTTATTATGTACTGCACAACCGTCTGTCACAGTGACAATATTAATATGTGCTGCTTCTATTAGATAGTATCCATTGTTTAAAGTGAGCGATTTTTCTGCTTAAACTAAATTTTTGTAGCAGGACTGGAGTGCTCTGGAGTGTGGAGATGCGTGGTTTTTTGTTCCATTATATTTTTTCTTCTTGTTGCTCATTGTTTACAACTCGCATGACAAACATTTTCGGTTCACTCTGAACCAATGCCCTACTTCCTTGGGGAACATATATTATAAAATCTGGAGTTGTGCTACATTTAAATGAACCAGGGAGGCCTACAGCAAAGCTTGGTGAAGAATTTGGTTTCCCCCTGCTGTAATACGTTGTGACTTGAGTTATCCCCACAGAAATTGTACATACTGCCTGAGGTACTACAGCTTAATCCTGCTTCTGTACAAGTCAGTGCCTACTTTTCCATTCACTTAGCAGGGCATAGTCAAGCCTTACAATGTAAATGTGTCTATAATAAAAATTCTTGTTTGACAATCTATTCTTGAGAGATATATTTATTTATGTATAGTATAAGAAGTTTAGAATAAGACAATGTTTACCATCAGGATTATTTTACATACAGAAATAAATCAGTGGTTTACTGATAGCCTGTCCTTTCAGTTACTACGGTTCTTACCTGATTTTTTTTTTCTTTCCTACAAACATAACTCAGATTTTTTTCTTTTTAAAAAGCGTAACATTAAACCGCTTTATTTAACCTTTAAGAAATAGATAGCTCATAACTGCTACATCTTTTGGAGATACCTCATTTTTGAAGCTTAATTATTTTTTAAAGGTTTCCAGTCTTTCCATAACATCTCAGTGATTTATTCTCTCCCTAGGTATGTAATAGCTATTCTTAACTTATTATTTATTCAGATCATTGTCCTCAATTATTCTCTGACAGGATTAAGTCCAGATTTTAGATCCAGTGGCAGGTACAAGAGTCATTCTCTCAGATTACTACTTGTGGGACAGAGCTTGCATTAAGCCTCATGAAAATTGTTTAAACTTTATGATATTTCCCTAAAAAATCTGCAGCTTTCATCAGACACCTAGCAATCTATGTGGATATCAATGCCAAATAATTTAACATTATTAATTTTGTTACAGACAGTCTCTGTTTTCTTTCTCCTTACTGTAACTGAAGCAACAAAAGACAAGTGGGAAGATAAAACCAAAGAAAGAAAAAATTTCTGCAAGATACCATGGGTATAAAACCCACAAGAGATAGACCATTTTTGGTATAAATCATTCGACTTCATAAAAAAAAAAAAAAACAGAAGTATGACACTTTATACTTCTGATAGTCTATGTCTCCAGTATGCTGTCAGGGCTTGTTGTGGTTCAACCTGGCAGCTGTCAGCTAAGCACCAGGCAGCCGCTTGCTCACCCCTCCCCTTCCTCCCCGGTGGGATGGGGAGGAAAATGGACACCAGATAGAACTTGTGGGTTGAGATAAAGGCAGTTTAATGAGGCAAGAAAGGAAATACAAATACTCATACTACTACTGATGATGAAAATGCGAAACAAGCTATACACAATACGATTTTCTCACCACCCGACAACCAATTGCGGAGCCAGTCCTGGGCAGCAGTAGCAGAACCCGTGGTTTTCCTGGAGCTCATGAAACACACGGATTTCACCAAACTTGCAAATTCTGTAGAACTTTCCAAACTCACAGAAAAAGACTGAACTCACAGAAAAGATCGAACTCACAGAAAAAAGACAGTTGAACTCACAGAAAAGAGGTTCCTGCACCCCAGCCAACCCCCATTCATAAAATGAGCATGATGCCTATGGTATGGAATATTTCCATTGCCCAGCTGGGGCTGACTACCTGGCTGTGATCCCTTCCAGCTCTTGCACGCCTGCTCATTAGCTGAATATGGGAGACTGGAACAAGTCCTTGATTTCTTAGCAACAGCTGAAAACTTCAGTGTTGTCAACATTCTTCTCATGCTAAATGCAACACAGAGCAGCTACTGGGAAGAAAATTAATTCTAGCCCAGTTGAAATCAGGACAGTACTGTATCTTTGGTACATGCTGTTGTTTACAAAGTCCTCAAATTATTGGGTGGCTATTTCTAGAATTTTTATAATTATTTTTTCTAGAATATCTAATCTCCGCATATAAAATAAGCATCTTGTACAGGTCTTTTTCATATCTTAAAAAGCTGAAAAAACCTGATCCTTCCATTATTGACGTCAATACCACCACTGCATATGTCTTGGTAAGGCTAAGTATTTGAATGATAACCTCTACATTTTCATTTTTTTTATGATCAATTTATAGAGAATTTCACTGAACCAGTTGATGTATCTTCTGGTTTTTAAACTTTGTTTCACAGAATCACAGAATGGTAGGAGTTGGAAGGGACCTTTGTGGGTCATCTACTCCAACCCTCCTGCCAAAGCAGGGTCACCTACAGCAAGCTGCACAGGACCTTATCCAGGTGGGTCTTGAATATCTCCAGAGAAGGAGACTCCACAGCCTCCCTGGACAGACTGTTCCAGTGCTTCGTCACCCTCAGAGGGAAGAAGTTCTTCCTCATGTTCAGACGGAACTTCCTGTGCCTCAGTTTGTGCCCATTGCCCCTTGTCCTGTCACTGGGCACCACTGAAAAGAGCTTG
>Ga0065711_1031587_pt1 | contig 29283 bp, 20 predicted proteins | sample Hoacrofraction12_FD_59098 | JGI IMG/M metagenome (GOLD analysis project Ga0065711, IMG submission 59098) | Hoatzin crop microbial communities from Cojedes, Venezuela - Epithelial fraction 12 v2 (version 2) | ecosystem: Host-associated > Birds > Digestive system > Esophagus > Crop | place... | reverse complement strand
AAGACCAGGTTGGACAGGGCTCTGAGCAACCTGATCTAGTTAGCGGTGTCCCTGCTCGCTGCAGGGGGGTTGGACTAGATGACCTCTAGGGGTCCCTTCCAACCCAAAACTTTCTATGATTCTATGATTCATGTCGCAGAAGATTACAGTTTAAATATTTAAATTTTCAAAATTAACACTCCATTACTTCAAGAAGATTTCAGAAGGGTTAAACACATGTGCTGTGCATTTCGATAAAGACATGCTTTATACAGGTTTATACAAACCGTGAAACTGGATCATAAGATCTCACTGTCTTTGGAAGAGCCCACTAACTACGATGAAAACAAAGAACAAGAGGTTTCACAAAGAACAACTAAGCAATCCTTCATTCCTTCTAATAATATCATTAATCAAAGAAAAATAGCTTGAGTCCTTTTCCTCTTACCCTACTAATGGGAAGTTACCCAACACTAATAACTGATAAGCATTTTTTTATTGTACCCAATTGTTATTTCCCTGCCTTTAGAGTCATGTCTCAATTTCTCAGTTAAGTGGGTACGTGCAGTGTAACCACATCCTGCGCACTTCTGCGAGTGATCAGAGCCTGCCAAGTCTCAAGGCAGACCACTTAAAATACGGCTTCAGAATTTTTCAGAACAATCCCTTCAGGATTTGGAGGACTTGGGGGGGTTATAAAGTCTTACCCAAGCTCGGTGGCTGGATTTTGAGTTCTTTAGATGAAAAATAAATTGTTGTAAAATATGAAGACAGGAAAATAGAAAATTTGCCTCTCTTGACAGCTATCACAACAGGAAAAAGTAAAGAGCTTTGCTTTTGTTTAAAAAAATGCCCCATGATTGACTATCATCATACTTCATATTTCAGTGTCCATAAATCACGGCTATGTTCAGCAAGTTCACAAAGCAACAGAGAGTTGCATCCCTGCTTGGCTGCTATCACGCTGAAAATGCTGACAGAGCCTTGGCAGCAGTGACCACACACAGACTCCAAAATTTATTAAGGCAAGTTTTAACAACTGCTGAATATTCTTAGAAGGTTAAGACTTTTTTTTCCCTTTTAAATAGATGAGTCTTTACTTACACTGCAGTTCCTCCAGCACAACAGCAATACCTGCCTAGGGTTTTAAATTTAGTCTTGAAAATTTAAGAAAAATCAGGCAAGCAAACACCACAGCAGGGACTGTATTATCAGACGCTCCTCACTCAGTAAGGGCAATTACATACAATTACCTAAGTGTTGCTTTAGTTCTTCTATTGCCTCTGCTTCTTCCTCCAAAACATCTGACACAAAAATTACACTCAACTGCTAGTCCCATCCTACTTCCACAACAGCACATGTGAAAACAGAGGCGGCAAGGACTGTGCTGTTTTTGTTAGCATACTAGCGAGCAGAAAAGGAAATTACTCTTAAATAACAGACACGCAATAAAGCGTTGCTTATTTTTGCCTCTAAACACCATTATTTCTCTTTATTCAGATTTGCTGAGCTGCCTAATAATAGCAAAGCAGCTGAATCCTCTATACAGCTGGGAAACACTTGGCCTTAAAAGGCTTACACTGCTTTGTAGGAATTTACCTACTTTTGTGCCTTGGTCAGATAACGGCATCTAAACAGGCTGACAAGGAGTTACAGAAAGCGTCAGGGGAAGAAAAGCATCTGTCAGGGGTTCGGTGTGTAGGAGTAACACAATTAATTTTATCAGTCTTTTGGGCCTATTCCAAGTGGCAGTCAGCACCCACTCCTCCCCCTGATGAGCCATCCCTCTGTACAGACAGCCAACTGTAAATACAAATGCGTGACTAAATTGTCAACAGCGACTGCCATCAGTCTGGCAGACAGATCCTCTGTCAGGTTATCATCTTAGGATCACAGAACAGCAGAGGTTGGAAGACACCTCTGGAAGCCCCCTGGTCCAACCTCCCCTGCTCAAAGCAGCGTTCCCCAGGACCATGTCCAGACAGCTTTTAAGTATCTCCAAGGATGGAGACTCCACAACCTCCCTGGGCAACCTGAGCCAGGGCTCGGCCACCCTCACAGTGACAAAGCGCTTCTGGATGTTCAGAGGGGACCTCCTGTGTTTCAGTGTGTGCCCACTGCCTCTGACCACCACCGAAAAAAGCCTGGCTCTGACCACTTTGCTCTCTCTCTCTTCAGGTATTTCTACGCATTGATGAGATTCCCCTGAACCTTCTCGTCTCCAGACTGCACAGTCCCAGTTCTCTCAGCCTTTCCTCACTGGAGAGATGCTCCAGCCTATTCACCATGGGGCTCTTCACAAGACTGTCTCTTGAACTAGGGAGCCCAAAACTGGACACAGCACTCCAGGTATAGCTTCACCAAGGCTGAGTTGAGGAGAAGGATCACCTCCCTGCACCTGCTGGCAACGCTTTGTCTAATGCAACCCAGCACAGCATTCGCTGCCTCATGTTCAACTCGGTATCCACCAGGACCCCCAGATCCTTTTCTGCCAAGCTGCTTTCCAGCTGGGTGGCCCCAGCATGTACTGATGTCTGTGGTTGCACCTCCTGAGCAGAAGGACTTTGCACTTCTCTTTGTTGAATTTCACAAGGTTCCTGTCAGCCATTTTTTCCAGCCTGACGAGGTCCCTCTAGATGGCAACACAACGACCCTGTGTAACAACAACTCTGTGGCGTTTTGTACTCTACGCAAACTTGCTGAGGGTACACTCTGTCCCATCAGTGAGGTCACTAACGAAGATGTCAAACAGGACTGGACCCAATACTGACCCCTGGGATACACTGCTAGTTACTGGCCTTCAGCTCCAGTAGTCTCAATATTATGTAGCTGACTGAGAATTACCAGTGAAATAATTTTGCACAACATCTCCAGTCTCACTAACCTTAACAACTTTATCAGTTTTCTCACAGTTAGTTCTTAAAGTCTTGGTTCTTGCAGTTATACTTGTATACGAGAACCTTAATTGCCTTTTAAAAAAAGCTGGTTTAATTGAAGATTCCCATTCTGCCAAGTTAAAAAAAAAAAAAAAAAGTGATATGAATCCAAAGACTAAAGAATCCAAACAGAAATAAAACTAAACATAAAACCAACTGCAATATCATGATTTGTGGGAGGGTTGACTCATGCCTTCTGAAGAGCTCGAGGTTGATATATTACCTGCAGAGTGTTTCGCTAGCTCTGTTGATTCCCTTCTCAAACTCGCTTACTGAAATTGTTCCAGAGGGATGAGTAATTACCACTCCATGGTTATATGATAGCATTAATTTTCCTCAGTAAGATCTATGTTATATGAAGATTTCGAATCCACATTTGGTCCAAACCATCATTAATTCCGTTTCTCAACCTAGAAACTAAATAGCTTGTGTCTCTGGGCAAGTCTACACCTCTCGGTGGACTGCCATGCAGAGCCCAGGAGCTAGCTTGGACCAAGCTGGCTCCCAAACTGAAATCAAAGGCCACATCAGTGCAACACTGCAGCTCAACTCATTAGAATAAGAAGAGAGTTTGGCACACAGTTACAACCAACCTAATAAAGTAGTTACACTGCTTCGGTACTGTGTTTTTTTACCTAGCCCTTCCCTCTGTTACAGGAACAGGTCAAACAGACCAGACTTTAGGCCAGAAACACCTGCACTGCTCTGCTGCGCAGTTTAGTAGAGTACAGCTCCCTGTATCCCTGCACAGTACCAGGTCCCTATGGAACTGGAATGTCCTTACCTCATCCGCTGTCAGCCAGGCAGTGAAACGTGCTGGGGGGCATTAGGGTCTTCACTAACAATCAAAATCATCTGCATCTGGAATGGCTGAGATTCCTAGAGCCTTTTCTAGCTGTTGAGGTAATTAATTATACTTTACTAGAAATATTTAAGTGAGAGAGCTCCTCCCCGCAGGCAAACCATGAGGCTTTCTCCAAAGCCTGGGGAAAACAATGAATTTCCAAACATGCTGCATACAGAGATTCAAATCGTTTATTCTCATCAATTTCAAAACAAAATACTAGAAACAATTTTAATTCTTCTGCCAAGTCGTGAGTGTATAATTCTAGTTTTGACAGCTCTTGACATCCAGTACCTGAATTGGGAGAACACAGGGCTAACTTACCTCATCTTCTACAGACAACACTACAGCCTTTCAACGCAGTAGTAAGTTTCCCAAGCATTTTTTTCCATTGTGTATGTGTGCACGTCCACATATGAGAAAAAGTGTGGCTTAACGAGCATTTACAGATTTTGACACTGCCAAAAAAGCTCCAGGCCACCAATGGACTGCTTTGTTCCCAAGACATTTTATACAGCATATTCCATCTCCCATTTATCATGATGCCTTGGGAAGACAGAGCTGGCATAAAATTTTCAGCGGTAAATGCTACTAGTTTTCTGCGGGGCTTTTTCCTCCAAAGGCCATCAAATTTTGTAACTCTCTGCTACTTTAAACTAACGACAGAAGTGTAAACAAAGATGAAAAAGTAATTTGCAGGCTCACATGCACTGCTGTGGCTGTAATTCTAGGTCTATGCCATAGACTCCGTACCAAATGCTGCGTAGGGTGCCTCATTCATATTGATTAATAGTACTTTTGACAACCAACACCTGTCCCATGGTATTATTACATTCACTAAAGTATCTATCTGTGATGAAAAATTTACAGTATAGTCCAAAAAGATGTTTACAGACTTAGGGCTCCAGGAACTCTGGAAGCACAGTCTTGTGTATCACGAAACCACACAAAGCCAACACCTCCATTTGTGGTTGAAAATAACCACTGAAGAACAACACGCAGTGGGTGGCAGAAACAGTCCCAATTGTAAAATAACCAAACAAATAATAAGCTCTGTCCACAGGGGATAAAACCGCTATAATTTCCAAAATGCATGCTGCTATAAATAAGTTAGAGGTTATTTGCTGAAGTACACAGACAAAGTTTGCAATCACACAGCTATTCTGCAAGTCTGTTTTAAAAAAAAACCAGCAGAGCCGAAATTGTTCGACAGCAGACAGAGTGGCACCGCGTGCATTGTTTGGGCTCCGAGCAATGGCGAATTGCACTATATGGAAGCTTTGCAGAAAAGGGAGTTCATGCCACCTCCTTGAATTTAGCCCTCTTCAGTATAAACAATAAGGCTTCCTTTTTAAGTTGCAGTGTTGGTATGTGGGAACAGGACAACAAGATCAGTCCTGCTTACCATTTCTCCCTGGAATTTGGGTAAAGTTAGAGACCAAAGGCTGACCAGAGTGCCAAAAACCAAGTTTGCTGATGACTAGTGCAAACCACCTTGGTCCTTAGGGAATTTCAACATGACATTCTGGTAATTTTAATCACAGAAAGAGACTGGTTTTCACAGAGTGGAGACCGGCTGTCTAGTTATGTTTTCTATAAAAGATACAAACTGGAAGACATTCAGCAAAGTGTGCATGCACGCTTTTATACTTCCGCAAATTTGACCAGGTCATAACAACACAACAATTCAAAAATAATATAGACTAAGTTCTTCCAAAATGCAGAGAAATTTTGCCCTCCAATAAATAGGTGCCTACCTGATAGGTAGGACAACTTGGAAGCAAGGGAGGGTGAGGAAGGAGCAGGGAAGTAGAAAGACTGCTTTGCTTTCAGATAGCTATTTAGTATTACAAAAAAAAAAAAAAAAAAAAAATCAAAGCTGATGACAAAAAAATAGAGCAAATTTTGTGTGAAGGGCCAGGTAAGCGTTCACGTCGACTAAGTAAGATTATGTTCGTAGGTATTTTAGTAAGTTATGCAATTTCTGCTTTAATTATGTATAAATGAGCAAAAATTATTTATAAAACTTTCCAAAAGCATTATTAGAAGGAACATATCAGATACTGCTGCAATACAGCCACCACTAAAACATGCTGACTGCTCAAAAACACACAACAAAACTGCAAATTCTAGAAGTTCAGTGGCAAAACACTGGTAAAAAGGTGAGCAATGATATGTAAGCTAAAAAGGCTTACTGACATATCATACTGAATAGATACACTAATATAAAACTGTAATTAAAACTACATTATATTTGTATTTGAAATACATATTAGCAATCAGTATTGGAAAAAAGAATACTGAGAACAAGCCTGGAAGGGGTACAAAGAGTTAACAACTGAGCACATGAACGAAGCAATGCCAGAAAAAGATGATAGAAGGAAGGAAGATAATGTATTCCCTATAACTGGTTACACATTTTCTCCATCTTCTTAGAAGTGTTTTTCTACAGTGTAGTTACTACTAGAGAGACTTGTGAGAAAAAGATTGATCTGTTGGGAATGAAAACTACAACAGAAGAAGGGAAGTAGCGAAGGAGGAAACCACCGATTTTAACGCCGATGAGCTTTCCGCAACAATGTGAACACATAAATAGAACGAGAAAGTGCTGCTAGTATAGCTATGGTGTTCACTGTCCTCACTTACCAAAAATCAGAGCTAAAAAAAATTTTCCTTAGTAGACCCTGAGCATTTTCTAAACCAGAACCACACCACAGAAATCAAAAGCAATTTTGCACACCAACCGAGCATGGTGTGCATTGTATCAGTACCTTCAACCTGCATTAACAATTAAAAAAAATTTACTAAGTTTCAATAGGTTTTCAGGCTCTTTTATATGACCTCTTTTTTCTGCATCTACATGAGTTTGAAAATTGTACTTGCAAAAGCATCCCGTATGGTATCACTTGTACTGCTGGTTAGCAATCTCCTTCTTTCCCCTCGAGAATTACACATTACAGATAGATGCGATTTTGTTGGCAACAGATAGTATAAAGGAAGCAGACCACTGTAAAAACAAACATGTCAAACTAAAATCAGCATTACTGCAGCAAGAAACATTTCCTTTATATATCACGTTAATTACCCTATTTTTTTTTCAAAGCAGTAATAGTTCCATCAACATTCAAAGTTTCACATGAAAGCTGTAGGATATGCCAGGCCGCCAGAACAGCTCCACTCCAATCAGCAGCACTACAGGATAGGGAAGAAATACATATGCTAAGGAAAACATCCTTAAGTCTCTCCACTGCCACCAGACTGGTATCCTGCAGGCAGCCCATGCTGCTACTCAGAGACTTTACTCCCAGTTAGTCAGACACCAGGTTAAGTGTGAATCTCATACTTGTGGTTCCTCTGGCAACGAAAGAGCAAAGGCCCTGGGGAAGGGAGCAGGGTGCTGGGTCTCTCTGTGGGACCAGCCTCCTGCCTGTTGCCTGGTCACTATTTTAAGGCAAAGAGTTAGAAAGGCTACGTCTTTAACACCATCTCTCTAAACCTCTCCATAGTAATCTTACACCATTATACACACCACAGACAGGGAAACTAGGGTTCAGCAAGCCACGGGTGAATTTACCACACGCTGACATCTTCCCTTGTGCGAGCATCTTTGCCGCACATGGAGATCGCGGTAGCTTGCTCGGTGCTTTGTGTGAGGTAGCTCATTCTGCTTGAAAGATGCACTAATTGTTCAAGAAGCATATTTACATGGCACCAAAATGAAGTAATTAACTCCAAGCTCACCCTCCAGCTTAACACGCACTGACTTTAACACAAACTGGAACTAAACCAAATGGTGTCTTACTGAAATCCTCCCCCCTTCAGAGCTTCTCTCCCATGCACCTTCTTTTTTTTGCAGAAATTGATTTTTGTAATCTTACAAGATCTTTTCAGTAGTTTCACCTACTACTATTCACTTAAATTTAAGACCGTCTTAAAATGGATATGCTAGAAAACAGCCAGCCTTATTCACATTACCTAGTCTAAAAAGAGACATTATTTTTAATTGGATTCCATTCTGCCCTTATCTATAAAATATTTTAAAAATAGAACAACGAGAGAAGAATTTAGAATGTTTCCCAAATAAAATCCACCCTGGCAACCATTCAAACAGCGTAAATATTTTTATACAATTTACAGATACAGCATGAGGTAATGTTTTATGATGCTCATTAAGCTGTCATGCTCTAAATCACAACTGGTATCAAATGCTTTCTTCCCTTCTCCGCTATTTAAGTTTGGCAAACATGCACTGTATAAGAGGTGTCAAGTAAAATCGCCACAGGATATACTGAAAATCCCTGCACCAGCTGCACACGCAAACATAAAGGAAGTGTCTTTCTGATCCTACAGTCTGATAATACTGGAGTTGCTGGAGGGTTACAGAGGTCTTTGAAAATCAAGCTTCATGAGACTGGCATGGAGAGGTGCAGTTTAATCCTCTTTGGAAGCTGGTCCTGAAACCTTGCATTTTAGAAAATTGCTGAAAGTCGTTGTGCTTTTGGTGGGAACTGGTCATTAACAGTACAGGTGCAGACCATGCAACAGGCAGCGTCAGCACGACCCCTTCCCCCGTTTTCTGGTTCTTAGGAATTCCATCTGATAATGGCAGAAGCACGTTGTAACAGCACCTTTTTGCCATGGATTAAGCTGTTTTTCATTCAGAGATCTAAGATAGACACTTTCCTCTTTAGGACTTAATTTCCTCTGCATGTTAAAAGAAAGAAAAAATAAATACACCACCGTCTTCCAACAGCTGAGAAGTTACTTTACCCTTACTTTCCTGCAGACGCTTTCTCATTTGTGTAAACTCTGGCTGCTTTACAGAACTGCTATATGCTGCTGGCATAAAACACAAATTTAACAGTATTTAAGTCAACATGCATCAAGAAAAATGTTTTTACTAATTACAGTATGTATTAATTAAGTGCAGTACATATTAAATAAGACCTTGAAATAACAAGGGTAATAAATACTCCTGTCACATTAAATAAATTCCAAATAACAAAATGCCGTTGATATTTATAACCAAATACAGCCTTGTCTAACCCCAGTGACATTTTACCAACAATATCTTTGGTCTCTAAGTAAGCTGATGCCTGCTTCCAATCTCAATATCATCAATGCTAATAACGAAATATATTTTTTGCAATCCTATGAAACAGCTTTCCCAAAGAGGATAGGAAGAAGGAAAACAATCAGCAAAAACCAAAAGAGCAGAGCTAGCAGATTCTTCAAATGCTTATTCAATTTAAATTTTGTATCATTACTGTTCTAAGGTTTCTTTTACTTAACAGTTTGTGGTGTTTTGTTTTTTTTTTTTTAAAAGGTTGAAGCTTACTTTAGAAGAACTGACAGAAAAATGTATTTACGTAGCTACTTCAAATTCTGCAAGCAAGGGACAGCTTTTTTTGTAGTTGCTCTTTTACCCAAGACAGTCTTGAGGGTGGAATCCTTTCTCATGGCCACACGGTGGTAGGGTCTTTCACTTGGACAGTGCAAGAAATCACAGCTCTCACGATCAGGACTGAGCAGTTAAAGAGAACAAGCTTTACAGAAAAGAACGACTTGTAGGATTTTTGTTTCTTTTCAAGTTACTTCTAGCACTTCCAAAGAGCAAAGGACATTATAAGAAAAAGAAAACTGTATTATAGCATCATGAAAATAGTTGAGCTCTGGTGAGAAAAAAAGCCAAACGACCAAGAAACTACTGAAAGCACACGTCCTCATGGACGTACCTCCTTACATAAATGGCAAGAGAGGGTTTTTTCATTTAAAGATGCGAAATTATTATTTTGGAGGAGTTGCCAAATACTGGAAAAGACAATACAGTAAAACCAAAGATCAGCATCAGGTACTAGAAGAGCCATACTCTCAAGACTGACTTATTAAAAATGGTACGATGAATTTCTGTGTCTGAAGATTAAACCTGGTTCTTCTTTCCTGAACTGATGGCCTTTAAGAAATCATCTGCCATCTGTACATTAAAAAGCCCATTCTTCTCATTGGCACAAACAGTAAATATTTTGCAAACAGAACAGTAAACAGTTACATACACGTACAATATGGTGATAAACAATTTCGTCAGCAAGTGAATTAACAGAAATAACAGTAACAAAGCCTTACCAAAGTCACAAATGTAAGCTGGTACAGATCTAAATACACAGTGCAAATTCTACCCAGTTACTTTCAAGCTTTGGTAGCAGATACTCTAGCTCTAGTTTGACCTTTATTCTGGTGATCAAAAGCACTTACTACCTTCCAAAGAGAAGTCAGTGTCCATCAAAAGACTCTAAGACTTCACATTTACTAAGAGGCCAGTGTACGCGAAGATTGTATTTGTTTTAATATGGAAATTTTACTCTGTAAATCAATGAGCTGCTGTCTTTACTATACAAGCAGATCAAAGCAATTGTATAAGCAAAGGCATAAGTCTTCCCACTAATTTTTAATACACAGGGAGATCCAAACTCAGCAGCACCTGAATGCTATTGATGATATACACAGCTAGCTAAGACAGCAGTTTTCCATGTTTACTTTTGATTCCAGAAGTACTTTGCAAATTTTGTGTTACTAATCCCAGTTAGAAATGAACTGGTACAACTATGTTATATGACACAGCACCTTATGACAAGCTACAAGCTAAACAACAGAACAAAAGATTGCCTGTAACTGCAATTTTTTATAAGTCCAGGTAAACTTTAGAAATTCCGATTCCAGAAACACAATGAACTGGAAGAAGTTGGGGCAAGATTTAAATTACTTATTTTGTTACACAAGTATCTTTAGAGCATTAGGTCCACACAGCATTTAAACACTTCAGAAGTCAGGGACAAATTCAGGTTCCTGGACTGAATTGAGGAGAAAGGCGATCTGAATCAGTCACCTACACCTCAGATTAATGCTCTAAGTCCATTAGATACAGAGTATCAGCATTACTACTTCCACTGCCACTACATCCTCAGCACTGTAGATGCTGTCTGTATCATTCTGTGAACTATTGCCTTTAGTTCCAAATTTTATTTCATTAAAAATCATAGAATGGTTTGGGTTGGAAGGGATCTTTAAAGGTTATCTAGTCTAATCCCCCTGCAATGAGGAGGGACATCTACCACTAAAAATGCCCAGGCTGTTAATTTCCCTCTCTCCACTCCCACCGGAGAGCAGCGAGAGGGAAGTATAAACAACCCTTGTGTGGATCTGCTTGATTTTATCATAACAGACAGTCAAAAACGTAACTAATCCAGATCCTTTCAGCCCCAGGCTTACGCTCCCAGTGTTCAACAGCCAACTGACTAGCTCTGAAGCATCTGCTCCAACAACTGTTTCCTTGGGCCTCACTTCCCACTGTACCACCACCACATGTACCAGAAGAAAAGACATGCAGCAATAGGAGAAAGTTGAGAGCAGGGAGGGAGTGGAAAGACTTGTCTGCCTGTAAGCTGTTTTAGGAAGACGTATTTCATCACTTTCCACCAATTTGCCTTGCCACCCAAGTATTCCAGAGCACCATGACAAAATGAGATATAAGCACCACACAAAGGAACGGAGAGCAGTGGGCTCAGCATTCACCAGGGGAGTGAATCATAGTTACAGATTTGAAGACAACACACAAAGTTGTCTGCTCCCCAAACCAGGGAAGCAGCACATAAGCAAACATGGTGCAAGGTAAAGGGGGCTGCAGTGCAAGCAAGGAAGGGGCAGGAGTGCACGGAGCCTTGCTATGAACCATGCAAGGAGATGGTTGAGAACTACATGTCAGAATCAGAGAGGAGACCAACAAAGACACTGTCACAGTGGATGTCTGCTATGGGCTGTCTGATCAGGAAGAGCGAGTGGATGAAGCCTCATTCAAACAACCAGAAGCCACCTCCTGACTGCAGGCCTTGATCCTCACAGAGGACTTCAAACGTCCTCATGTCTGCTCAAGCAGAAACAAACACAGAATGGAGCAAGCAATTCACAGTGAGTGCCCCGGCGACTTTTTTTGCCAGAAGTGCCAGACAGCCCAAAGAGGATAGGTCTTCTGCTGGACTCAATCACGGGCAGGAAAGACTGTTTGGGAACGCGGCAGCTGATGGCAGCCTCGCCTGCAGTGACCACCAATGACAGAGCTTAAACGCTGAAAGAAAGCGAGAAAGGCAAGTGGCAGAAGAGAGGTCTGGACTTCAGGACAGTAGACTTTGGTTCATTCAGGGTAGATAAGAAGCTGCCCTGATGTGAAAAGGTGCCCAGAAGAGGCCATTGATCTGTAAGGACAAACTTCTCAATGCTCTAGAAGGATCTTCCCCAATGTGCAAAAGTTAAGCGGTCCTGCCAGAAGGATAGCTCAGCTGAACAGGGAGCTTCGGTCTCAACCCTACCACAAAAACCAGAATGAACGGTCATAGATTCAGATGAATACAGAAACACTCCTCAGGCATGCAGGAATGGGACTGGGAAAGGCAAAGCTCATCTTGATTTAGAATTAGCAAGAGATGCAAAGAGCAACAAGGGCTTTACCACTACAGTATCAGCAAAAGACTAAGAAAATCTTCGCCTGCTGCCAAATGTGACAGGCACAAAGGACTCTGTTCATCCTGGGCTATCAATCACATTTGCTTTGAAAGTCACAGACCTGTCAAAAAGAAGAAGTTGAGTATACAAATGGTCTGATAAAATACCGTCACAGACTTGCACACAATAGTGTGATTATTTGTTAAATCTTTTTTTTTAAATTAACTGTTTCAGAACTGTTTATCACAAGAATCATATTTAGTGTTTTAGACACAGTGATCTTGCAGATTAACAAAGATGCTCCTCCTCTCTCAAGGAGAAAGGTGGGAAAAGAGATGGACTAAAGTATTCTGATGTTATGAATTAAAAAAATGGTATTTTGCTTACACATTAAAAACTAAGTGTTAAAACAACCTAGAGGCAAATTAAATAGACAAGATATATTTGAACAATACATAATCGTAAGGTGCTAAAGACAGTTTAGAAAGCTTATAAATGCTGTTTCCACTAGGATTTGTTGCTTCCTTATCTTTTAGCTCTTTAACCACTGCATTCTTCAGCACAACTGTTCTAGCTTCCCCACAGTTTTTCTAGTTCAGGACACACAGTGAAACTTGCCACCAGAATCTATATAAAATCTTCTTCTATGATATGGAATATTTGTCCATATCAGCACTGACCAGCTATTATGAACTGTATTATCATAAATAACGTGTAAACTCCCCAATACATCACCTCATGTACATATATGGAGCATAGAGAGTTCCTGCCTAAGGAGGCTTACAATTTACACAAACTGAGGTTCCACATTCACAACACTCACGTATTTCAATAGATGGCACTTGTTTTAACAACTCAGATGATAACAATTTCCCCTTTCCTCAGTGACAAAAGACCCAGTGACTTCATTTGGTCATCATGAGTTGGAATAATGCAGCTAGCAATGATGCAAACTTGCAAAGGAAGTACAGATCTGTGTGTGATCATACATTCACTCTGCACAATATGTTAACTTCCAGAGTTTAAACCACAAAACGCATACAAGCTATCCAAGCTGAGTCCAGAAGACGGTTAAGTCTCATTAGCTAAGTATTTCAGTATGTCATTCACTTATGTTAATTTCTTACCATAAGTTTATTACTTACTTTCCATCTACTTCTGGTCTTTTGCACACACAGTGAAACTTGCCACCAAAATCTATATAAAGATCATCTTCTACAATGTGAAATATTCGACCGATGGCAATTTTATCTTTGGCAGGTCCCATCTGAATTAAAGGAGAGCGTCTCAACATGGATGCAAAGGATTCCGATTTCTCTGAAGGAACCTACAGATAAATAATAAAAAAACACCATTTCACAAAACATACTGTCTTGAAGGAGGCATTAAATTAAACTTGTAACATACAAAAAGGCTTTATTCACTAAATCACTAGTAAAGACTTCATGTGTCCAGCTCATTTTTATTAAGACTTCTAAGGCAGCATCTGGTACATTTCTCCAACCCCAGACATTTTGCACATTAAAGATACAGCTTTCATTAACACGGTCACACAAAAATGTAACACTTTGCATCTCCTGAAAACATCTGCCAGTTCTACTATTGGTTTGGTTAAGTTGATTTAAAAATGCATTCCCAATATTAGAAGATACTCCTGCCAAGAACATCTCTCACCTCTTTGTTAACTCCTCAGTGAAAACCAAAACAGAATTAGTACCTTGCAGCTATTCACACAACTATTTAATAACGAATAATACTTCTATTTTAAAGAACAAAACCATTTTCCCAAAGCAGCAAAAGTAGAAAGCATGCACAGGAGTGACCTAATACATTAAAAAAATTCAAACCATCACTTCTCTCATTTTTGACTCTACAATATCAAAGTAAGTATTTTAATTCAGTAACTAAATAAACAAAATGCTAGCTTCTTCTCACAGAGCTCTGGGAAAATGGGAGTATACAAATCCTCCTGCTCTTCTTCATGGAGGCACCTCTGTACTGTGATCTGAGAAAGCTGACTGTTACAGGCTTCCCATCATACTCTACGTGAAAATACCCAGCTATATGCAAGTGAGACTCATTCTCACATACACTTTCTCTGATATACTAAATTTGACAAGTTTTTAAGATTCCCACCTTTGAAATACAATTAGGAAGCAAAAGGCTTCTTGCCAGTAATGAATGAAAGGGGAGATGCATTTTGGAAGCCATATGTACCTGAAACCTGAAAGTGAATCTAAGTAAATCATTTTATAGATAAAGAGATCCACAAAGGAAGAGCCTATTAATTTTTCCCCTGCATTTAGCAGTAATTAACTCATAAAATAATCACTTCATGCAAGATTTTGCAGTATTTTCAAGCTAGAACTACACAGAACAAAATAATCACGCAATCAAAAGTTTAGAGCTTGCTGGCTTCAGCGACACACTTTCCCATTGACTACTTTGCGTGGATGCTGAAAATCCATCTATATTTTATGCGAACAGAGAATAATGCCATCATTTACCACTTGTACGTTTGGAAACTTTTATTTTTGAGGAAGTCAAAACAAGAGACAGTTGCGGATTCCAGCTCTGCTGGAAAGCACAAACAGCACGGGTTGTTCTGACATGACATAACCTCAGGAATTATAAGCCAGGGCTCTGACACCTGGTAAATTCGCTCCTTCAGAAAAAGGAATGGTGAAACGCAGCATCCCATGGACAAGGGCTGAACAAAGCGCAACACGTGCACACATGCATGCACACACACCACAAAAAGCAAGCGGCTGGTGATGGTAAACCACAGAGTAGCAGGGTTTTCTACAGGAAAGCTAGTATTAGATAAGGTTTCAAACAGGATTGTTTTAATTTCACAATGCAATCTAAATTCAAATACATGAAAAGTAATTGTACAAGATGCATTTATTTATAAGTGCTCCAAGAATAAATGCAAAATAGTAGAAGCAGTAAGAGGAAGTATTTAAATGAGATTTATCACATGAATTGAGGGGGCAGCAGCAACCTAGATGCAACTTTAAATCAATGTATATGTCACAAGCTAAAAGTAAACATTTCAAAATTAACATCCTCTCAAAATTACTCCATCTAGGCAGAGATTATAACTCAATCCTCATATTGAAATGCCAAAACCTGTTTTAAGGGTAACCGAGGTGCAACAAAGTGCAAAATTCAGTGGTCTTCCACTGACTTTCTCACTATGAACTCACTGGAGTTTGCAGAATCACCCAATTACCTTGGAGTTCAACTGCTTGCCCTGTGAAGTAACAAACACTTGTCCATCATGCTGTACGCTCACAAACACTGTTTTCAAAGATGATACTTCTCATCTTAGTTATACCTTGTCAATCAACACCAAGTTACAGCAGTCAAACACAACAACACCGCACAGTCAACGACTCTACCCATTGAGTTGATCACTGAATCCTTACTTCCCTAACCAGCGTCATCCCATTTCTCCAGCCTTCGCTCCTGACATAACTCAATTTGTCCAAGGAAGGTGATGCCAATGAAAACAATCATCCAGGAAGCAACAGCAGGAACGCTCATAGCAGAGGATTTCCAGTGGACATTCAGTCTCAGATGAAGCAGCTGAGTGCTACACACGAAAACAATTTTCCCAATAAAGACTTAACATTATCAAAGGGGGATGCCTACAGGGACTTAAGAAATACACACAATGGAAATACAGAAGGGCAGAATGTACGATACTGAAGACACACACACAAGCACAGTATCATCAACTGGCAGAGACACTGGCTTCTCAGAAATTGGTGTTTTGCAATGGATCATCCTTCCAAATACTTTACCTGCTTCATCTGTGAGACCAAACATCTGACAAAAATCTTTCTTGGGTCCTCCAAAAACTCTGCTAAGTATTCTAGATTTAGGACACAAGTCTGTGAGCATTCACACCAAACAAGCTAGCATTGCCATACCTCATCCTGCCCTCTCTACTCCTTCCCAGACAGAACTCCTGTCCCCGTATGCCACCACTGAACTTGTCCTAACCTGGAGTAAGCCCGTTTCAGGAATGCATCAAAGAAAAGCTATTTACTTTCTTGTAAGGACAGCTTTCTGTTGCTCTAGTTTCCAAACTACATTACCAAAGGAACAGGCGAGTATCAGAATGAACAAACCCACAGACAAGGGCAAAGATAAGAACATGGCAGCAACACAATCTCATGATGATAAGGACTACTACCATTTCATCCAAGAACCTTTTCAGTTATCCTTCATAGTAAGGCAAACTAGTAAGAAAACTCTCCCATGTGCAAACTTGCCTGCGAAATAATCTCTGTACACAACACACAAGTGCAATCTTTGCAAACTGACAGATGTGAAGATGATCCGAGAGCTGGAGCACCTCTCCTACGAGGACAGGCTAAGAGAGTTGGGGCTGTTCAGCCTAGAGAACAGAAGGCTCCGGCGAGACCTTATAGCAGCCTTCGAGTACCTGAAGGGGCCTACAGGAAGAATGGAGAGGGACTTTTCACAAGGGCCTGTAGGGATAGGACAAGGGGGAACGGCTCTAAACTAGAAGTGGGAAGATTTAGAGTAGATATTAGGAAGAAATTCTTCACCATGAGGGTGGTGAGGCACTGGCACAGGTTGCCTAGAGAAGTTGTGGCTGCCCCCTCCCTGGCAGTGTTCAAGGTCAGGTTGGATGGGGCTCTGAGCAACCTGGTCTGGTGGAAGGTGTCCCTGCTCATGGCAGGTGGGTTGGAACTAGATGATCTATAAGGTCCCTTCCAACCCAAACCATTCTATGATTCTGTGATTCTATGTGCTCACTACTTACCACAACAGAGATTAAACAATGTAAGATACAGTTGCTAACGTAGTACAAAGAAATCCTTAGCCATTCTTCATTGCAGACAGTTTTCAAAGAAGCCACCCGGCATCTGTTTGAATTCTATCACAGGTCTACAAGTCTGTAGCCTTCTCCATCCTGCTTCCTGGAGACGAACTTCTCAAGAGCCCAAATATCTAATTTAAGTATATGAGAATATTCTAGAGACTCCACTGGTTACTGCCATCAAGGATACTTTTGTGGACTGCCTAGAAACAGAGTGAGCTAAAATACAGTATCTTCTCTGGTTTTCTGCATAATCTAAAGGAAGTCTCATTAAACAATAAGTTATTTCACGCATTGCAAGAGATTTAATAACATTTCCAGTACTTTCCTCCACAATTTCCAAATCTCCTCAACTGAATTCCCCACAGTAGCACTATAGTAAGACAGTATGATAACAGGGCAACATACTTCATTAAGCACTCCACTTTTCTGATTCTCAAGTAGTGTTGGCCATGCAGCTGTGATAGATAATGCATCCATAACAAGCCAAGCTGCAAAAATTGGAAAATATTACAAAATCGGAAGCACAAAGGGCACATGCTTTTCAAGTACCTGAAGTATAAAGGCTTTTTTTCCCCCCCTCCTCCGTAAATGCCTAACCTGTTTGATTTTCTTTCTAATTTTTAGGTTTTAAAGTTCTTCATAAATATTTGGATGCCTTTCACTTTCTGTGCCCATAGTTCAATAAAAAACAGTAGCCTTTTCAATAACAAAATACTCTGCAACATGACACATATTAACCAGAGTGTGGAAAAAGTCATAGATTTATACCTCTTTGGTAAGATCCAAACAAAAGAAGTAACTCCAAGGGAGGAACATAACATACTATTTCTGGAGCAAAGCCTATGACTGTACAAGCAGGGTGGTCCTAACCCACCCACTGAGCAATGTGTCTTTAAAACCCTAGCTACATGCTTTATGTTTGCTTGCAAAGGCAAGTAGCATGCATGTTGGAATGTGAGATAGGGATGAAACATGGAGAAGCGTGATGGGAGATGGGTAATCAGACTGCCATAATTAAGGGGTGAATGACATATTAACAGCAAGCAGCATGCAGAGAACGCAACCCTCTGTAACTATCAAATTCATTTTCCTCAGCCCTGTTATCCATAGCCAGAAAGATGTTTCTGTCCAAAGTCAGTTATGCAAAACAACAAAATGGGAAAATTGATTTGCAACAACAAGTTAGTATGATGCCACAATAGCTAAAGGCCCAATGGCTTGGGGATACTCAGACCTTGACTGGAAAAGGCCCTGAGCAACCTGAACCAAGTCTGTCACGCTTGGAGTGAGGGGTCTGAACAGATGACCTCCTGAGACCGCTTTTAACACATACTATTTTATTTAGGAAACAGAAGACGACTGGAAGACTGCTATAAAGAACACTAAAACAAAACCCAATACATTAAACTACCCTCTGACCAAGTGTATTTAATAAGGCACTATTTCAACCAGCAACCTAAAAAAATTTTAATATCTACTAGCTCATCAGACTAATTTTCCATACCTTGAAACTACTAAATGTGTGCACTGTTGCTTAGACATAAAGCTAAATACCAGGAATTTTTTAAAAAGTTACTGTAGTCATTACTAGGTAACAGGTCACAGTGATCAATGCAGTTCATTTACCAGATTTGTCTCTGGTGTACTTTTACTGTTTTTTTACTCAAACGAATGCAACAAGCTGTATTTAAGTCAAAACTCTATTGTGCACAAGAGTATCACGTTAAGGCAATAGGTCCAACTCAGACAGTATACTGCAAAACCTGACATCCAACAGTTAATGGGCTTCCACCTAGAAGCAGCCCAACAAGCACTGCCAACTTGACAGTTCTCCTACATTTACCAAAGAACAAGCATCGAGCTTTGTTTACATCACCACTGTTTCCTTGCACACTGCATTTCTTGCAAGAAATGAGGGTGAGGACTCAGAAGCAGCACTCGAGAGGAATGATATGTGACTACAGGGACTGAAATTTCAACATACAAGCAGTTAGAGCTAAAAGTAATTTCTCTGGGTGCCGCCTTCTTTTTATACATTAAACCATTTGATCTAATGCTGATGACGATTGAGAAGTTCAATATATCTTATTCTGGTCTCAGAATACAATCACTCAAATTTTAGGCCTCATGCCTTTAACTCTTCACACACATAGATGTACAGCTCTCAGTATCCCCTTGACAAAATAAGTTCAAGCACCTTCTATACCTCCAACTTTGAACATATTCACAACTCTTCCTAGCAATAACCAGCGATTTTAGAGCTTTCTCAAAGCAAAAGCTCTGCTTCCTGTATTAGTAGGAAAGAAAAGTTTAGAAGAAAATTATTTTAAAAGAGCTGACACTAACATTTATTAATTATTTAATCTAAAATACTGTCAACCTCCAGGAAGTGCCTAACCTAGATTGCTTAAAAACCAACCCAGCCTTGCATCTTCCAGCCCATTCCACTGTTACAGCAATTGTCTGCCATGACAGCATTCCCACTAAGCCTGCAGAGCCCTCCAAACCTCCTGCAGTCACAGACTTTTTGTCTCCTCTTCTAAAGCAGCTCTTCAGTGGGCAAACTGCCCCGCGCTGCCCGCCTTGGGTCTCTACCACTCGCATCGCTACCCAAGGATGGGCTGACACAGAGTTGTTCTTTGTCTTCCTTCAAATATTTAAATACTGTCCCACAACTTACACACATCCCGAGATGCAGAAAACACCACCAGTCATGGCCCCAATACACAGCACTAACTACAGTATTATGCATCCTACTCCTGCGCAGAAGGCTTCTGCCTATCATTTTTTTAGAGAACACAAGCCATAGGTCTGCAGGCCAGGGGTTCGCCTACTTGTTTATTATCAACAGATATGTAAACAATGAATAGAAACAAAATCTGTTAAATACTTGTACTTGTCATATGCAGTACACGACTTGCTTGTATTTCGTAGTAGTGGGAGAAATCAGAAGGTGAAATACGGCTCCAGAGCATCACTTGGACTTTCATGTGAACAATAATGCAAAGACAAGAACCATCTCTTCAGTATCACAAATACCTTCTCCATCTCCACTCTACTGTTTGAAAAAGAGACATTTGCAAAAAATACCAAATTATTTGTTATCCTCTTATTTGCAAACAGCATTCATCTCAAGCAGCATTAAAGAGGACAATTTGCTAACTGCTAGCTAACATACACTATTCACACATGGAGAATACACACCACAGACACCAGTGACTAAAAGATGTACAAGGCTATTTTACCCATTTTTGAAGTCTGATGTTTAGTTCTGCAATATGTACCAAGGCAAATGTTAAAACTCTGTTATCTAAAAAATCCAGACGTTTATGGATAAAGCAGATGTGTGAAATTATGCACACAATAAGGACAGCTGAAGTTCATACTGTTTCCCACAGATTCAATCTACAACCCAAACTGGGCAACCACAAAGACAAGGAAGATCTCTTCTGTTTCCTTAAACAAGAGACTTTTGCATTTTACTCCATACAAACAGTGTAAAGTGAACAAGCAATATAAACTTCTTGCTAACAAAGGGTTTTGAAAACTAACTACTGTATAATGCTGAAAGAAAAGTAAGATTTTTGTTATGCAATAAAACTACCAAAGGAAAATAGTCCAAAGAGAAAGTACAAAAGGAGGATCTGCAATTCAAAGCAGAAATAAAAGCAGTCATTTAAGGAAAATCTAAGATTAGTGAGTGCACAGTCACAAAGGACAGCTCTGAAAGCGATGAAGGAGAAAACTGGAAGTTTTCCTGCTAGTAAGCAAGAAGGTATTTATGAAAAGCTTCATATGAATCACTGTCTTTGCAAAGATTGTTACAAGGTCCATTCTCTGTAAAGACAGCACTCGCACACCAGCTTACGCTCTGATAATCTGAATTCTTTAAGGCAATGAGTAATGATTTGAATTGCACCCTCAACGGCAGCAAACCCCAAATTATACAGTTTTGGAATAAACATAGTGTCTGTACCTATCTTTTTAAAGGTAAGTTTTAAAGAAAGCAGGAGTGGGGAGAAGAAAACAGAACCACTTTTTAATACGATATGGTACTACAAAATCAGTATTCAAGAAGAGCACAGGGAGTACTGAAAGCTTTTCCTCCAAAACTTTGAAATTTGGAGGGAAAAAACCTCAGATTTTATGATCAGAAAAAGCAAAGGAAAACATCCTAAAGAGGATGAGGGAAATTGACTGCTGTATTTTCATTCTTACCTTTATTAAATCTTTGTTACCTTTCAAAAACCTTGCATACTTAAGGTTTTAATTGTCCAGAGTTATTTCACATCACAACCTTAGAACTACAAGCACCCCCAAAGAACCCCAGAAGGCAAAGCAAACTTCTTCTGTTTCAGCCAAAAGAGGAACATCCATACATTCTCCTCAGCACAGCGAAGAAGCGTGGTTTTATTTCAGAAAGCAAAACAAACGTCTTCAGTCAAAAAGGCTGACACTAGGCATTTAAGCATCCCTTGGTGAGCAGCAGTAACTAAGTATTTTGACAAAGTGTCATTTAAATTTCACTGTAGATATTAGGAATTTTGGTGACTAATTTACTGTGCAAGTCTAACAGTATTTTGTAACTGCCTCTTCATTAAAACCCCGACTCCTTATTTTTTTAAATACTGCAGGATGAGGCGTTAAGGAGCACAGGCACAGAAGCTAAGGTACTTCCATACTCACTGCTAACTCAAAGGTAAAATCTGGCAGTGACTTTGCTGTACACAGCACGCTACAACTCTCAGTGTCCCACGACAACTTGGGAGCACACCTGAAATGAAGTCCCTCGACAAGAGCACCCTCTCCCCTGTGGAACATCTGAGAGAGCATGATCCACTCCATAAGCCTTCTGTGCAGCTTGGACAAAACAATCTGACAATGCTTTAAACCTTAGTTGTAAAATGGAGAACTTGAAGCTGCTCTTGCCATTCCACCTGAAACAGCTGAGCCATAAGGTCCGGAAAACGAAGACTATCTTACTTTATTTTTCAATTTAGTCCTCAGTAAACTACAATAATATTGAAAAAAAAGCCTGCAGGAAATTCCATTTAGATAGTTACATTAAGTGGATACCCAAGCTGTCCTCATAAAGCAGAAAACACCAAAAGTAATACTGAGATAGAAACTCTGATGTTGCTTTCTTACACACATGTATTACAATTAACACCTTTTTCATAGAATGGTTTGGGTTGGAAGGGACCTTTAAAGATCATCTGGTTCCAACCCCCCTGCCATGGGCAGGGACATCTGCCACCAGACCAGGCTGCTCAGAGCTCCGTCCAACCTGGCCTTGAACACTTCCAGGGAGGGGGCAGCCACAGCTTCTCTGGGCAATCTGTTCTAGTGTTGCACCACCCTCACCATTCTTCCTTTTGTCCAAAATAAATCTACCCTCTTTCAGTTTAAAACCATTACCCCTTATCCTATTGCAACAGGCCCTACCAAATAGTCTGTACCCATCTTTCTCATAAGGCCTTTAAGTACTGAAAGGCTGCAATAAGGTCTCCCCGCAGCCTTCTCTTCTCCGGGCTGAAGAACCCCAACTCTCAGTCTTTCTACACAGGAGAGGTGTGCCAGCCCTCTGATCATTTTCGTGGCCCTCCTCTGGACCTGTTCTGTCTGTCTTGTACTGCGGACTTCAGAGCTGGATGGGGTGCTCCAGGTGGGGTCTCACGAAAGCAGAGTAGAGGGTACCTATTTATTTTTAAGTCCACAAACTAATCTGAAAGACAAGCTTGCTGAGGTAAGTGCAAGAGTCTCTGGCTGAAATTCAGTGCCTTACGTCAGCCGTAGTCAGTCTAGACAGCCACAGTGATCCTTTCCAGCCTAAAAATCAATTGTTTAAAATTCAGTTACATAAGTACATGTTATACTTTCAACAATACAGATACCATTTTTCCAACATCCTATGCAAGCAATAAAATCTTCTGGCATATAACTCCTAAAGAAGATCTGTAAGAGCTGTATTGCTTCATTGACTTCCACATAAAAAGAACTGTGGCTCATTAAGAAAGACACTACTACACAAAAATATCTACAAAGCTATTTTGAAATATATGCAATGAAGAAATAACTGATTTTAAGTGACAAATATCTTCATTATGTCCAAGTTACAGCTCCTATTTACCAACCTTGCTCACCCCCCGCCAAAAAAAAAAAAGGACTAAACTTCAGTTTTACCAAGAATAGGACTACTCATATTTTGTAGCATTATCCAAAGGGAAGCAAACATGGTTATAGGAAGTTGTAAGGGTAATAGTTGTCATACTTGGCAAAGAGCATTGGAATATTTTGCTTGGTACAGACACAGTTTTTAAGCCAACTTCACACATTGAAATTACATTTTTTCAAAAAGTGTTTTAAATTATATTTTCATTGGAGATTAGGGAAGGATTATACCTGTATTTCAAAAACAATGAAAGATACATCAAATACTTGTCTACTTCATTTCTCAGAGTGCTGCTCCAACACCACACGAATTTTACGAAACCCCTCTGCGCACGCACTTTGGCCGTAAGCGAAGCAGGTCATCCGACAGACCCAGGGGAGCAGGGCCAAGCTTTGGTACCTCAGCCAGAGCGCTCACAGGCTAAAACTGCTCCTTCGCAGGGCTTGCAAACGAGCTCATTCCCGCTGTGATGGAAACCAGCATTTCGAGCAGATCCAGCCGCGAGGATGCCGAGAAGCCTGCGACGCAGACCTTGTTTAGCAAGCACCTGAAAGCACCAGGATGTGTTCACGGTGCAGCAGGAGCAGACATCAACCAAGTTGCTCAAACGCAGCCGCACATGCTGGCAAAGTAAGCCAAGAGAAACTTTCAGGTAGAGAAAACTCATTTCAGCTCCCACACATCCCACAATCAGCAAGTCCTGCTCTCGGTTAGTCAGCAGCTTCCAGCATTTGAATGCTGGCCAGAAGGTAATCCACCTAAACGAGTAACCTCTGTGCTTGGCATATAGGTTTTATAAAATGCTGTTACATCTGTAATCAAACCAAACATGTTTTTAAGTTCTTTGCTGGAAAAGCACTCCATCCACACAAAGATTACATCTGTCCTAAGAAATATTCCACTATGAAAGTTATAAGTGAAAATTGCGCTAAATATAAGTAAGTATTTGTGTTCTCAAATAACTGTAACTTCAGTAAAATCATCTTCTAAATGTTAACTTAGGTGGGAAGACAGACTGAGAGGAATATTTCTCATCAATAATTACACTGAACACAATTCTGCCTTTTTTCCTAACGCTTGATTTCATAACATCCACTGTTACACACTATTTTACACCAAGGCAGCCAAGGTACTGCATAAGCAAGACAGACACACATCCTTTATAAAGAATATCCATGTAGCTTTCAGAACAGAACTGTAATACATTCCTTTAAAATTATTGCTTTTATGGTTTAGTTTTTAATCTTTCCTCTAAAACATAAATAGATAAGGTAACTCTTTACACCTCCTAGTAAAATAGTTTTCATTTTCTTCTCTTTATAAATATTAACATTTTATTTTGTAAAATAGAGACAAGAAATTTAAATACATGTATATCCTTGTCTAATTTCTGAATCCTTTCAGGAAAGAACCTCTGGCTGACTAAGCAAATTTTAAAATATATATACACACATCTCTGGAAGAATCACTTCTAATCTCTGTATTTCAGAAATTAGCTATTACGATGTACTGATACCAACTCAGTCTCTTCCATCTGATACAGAAAGTCAGCTACATTTCTTCTTAACAAATGCTTTCCCTTAAAACAGGGTATTCAAGCAACTAAATAGGAAATTCCTCAAACGTGCTGCTTCTCCTGCGACATCTGGAAACAAGCAATGCCCTCTGCCGTGCCGGACGCGCAGGTTCACCCGGACCCAAACGCAGCATCCCCTCCCAGCTGCCTCAGCCGACCCGCAGCGGGAGAGCTCTGCTTCTGAGCAAAAACTATGGTTTTGCTCATGTCACTGATTTCTGACACACACCCAAGGTACCAACAGAGAAGTTTTATCGTGCTGTGACACATACTGAGGACCGGTAGCAAAGGTATAGCGATAACCCATTGCTACCTAAAAATATATCTGAAAAACTTAACCACTCATTTTTTTTAAAAAACATTTTTAGACTATTTAGTTCACAGTGCACAAAAACAGGCAATTTATTCTTAATTAGTTACTTCATTCTTACATTTTCTTCAAACATTGCTAACGTAGCTCAACAACCACTTCTCTACCCGTATCAACAAAAATCACCATATCCTTCCTAAAGGCAAGGTTTCCTATTTTGCTAGGCAGGTAGCTTGAATCTGCAAATTAAAAGTAATACCTAAAGCTTCTCCTGTCCTTCTGAGAGATTTCTTGATGTGACTCCAGTGACAATAACAGAACTTAAAATTTGTCTTTTTTTCTTGAGTTTAAGAAAGAAACACTGAAATGTTATAAAAACGCAGAAGGAAAAATCAGCAAGAAGTAAGCTGCCTGCTGTAAGTTACTGGTTAAGCATCATGTGGGTTTATCAGAATATTTTGCTTACCATTTTGCTATCTTTTTAACAATTTTAATCAACAGTTAAGTGCCTACTCTATACATTTCACTATTTGCAAAACAGTAACAACAGAACTTGAACTGAAGGAGAAAAATAAAACACGAGCCCCTAAAAATTACCAGCATAACAGGGAATAACACTAGGCAACTATGAAGCACAGGCAGCAGTACGCATTTGCTGCTATGCTCAAAAAACTTCAAAAGCTGCCTAGGAAAAATATCATTATGCTTTTTGAATCACCTTAGACAAACACATGTCAACCTGCTCATTTATCAAGTTTCCCACCATTCATATAAAATAAGCCACTGCCTACCAAATCGCACAGCACTCATGCAGCTTCAAAAGTAAGAGAAAAACAGCTGACTTCAGAAACCAGTGCAGAAACACCATCAAACCTCTGTACTGTTTTTTCTAAAGAAACTGAAACGCTAAGGACCCCAGTAACATCTCTGTTCTCCCAGGGCATTAGCACACCAGAAGCCTGACACCGCTCTGTACCTGCCTGTTTACCAGCAGAAACAAGGAACACAAGCTTTCCTCTGGCTGCAGCTCAGGTGAGGGATCAGCAAGACCACATCCCTCCTGCTCGAAAAAGCAGATCCTGCGGTCCTGCGGATACGTGGCACCCCACGCAGCTAGAATGGGACTGCAGCTACAGCACCTGAACCTCTTCTGTGGAGAGCGTGTTGCTACCCTCAGAGGGATCTTCTCAAAAGTTCATCTAATGCTTTGAGTTTTTCCAGCTGCATCCAGTACATCCTCCCATGAGTATTAACCAGCTCTTGGTTGCTCCCAGCTGTAGAAACTTTATTTACCAAATAACTCCCTTCCTGGCAATCAAGTATTAGTTAAAATTGGTCAAAAGGTGACTTTAAGAAAACTGCACGGCACCAACGGATTACACTGCAGGTCATCCCCTTTCAGTACACCATCTTCCACTGCTCACTCATTCTCACCAAAACCCACCCTTTCTTCTCCATACTCTCAAGAGCAAACAGTGAAGAACCATCAATCACACTTGGGCTCACTGAGCACAGTGCGAACTGGACTAAGAACAGCATGAAAGTAGACTCATGACAATCTCACTTTATCTCACCGTTATGCTTTTAACATCACCATGACACTTCAAAGCAAGCTATTGGTCTTCCTCTTGTTCAAGTGAGAAAGTAATTCAGCAGAGCACAGAGAAATCCAGAGTTGTAGTTCAGCCATTCATTTTACATTCCTAGTTTGATTTGTCTTGTATTATTTATCTTTGTATATGTAATTCCACTGAGAAATGATGTTGTGAATACTATTTAACATTTGAGTCAGTTAAGAGCTTTTAAAGGCTTGATAACAATTTATTTCTAGACAGAAACAGAAAAGAGCATGTTCCTAGTTTCTTACTTCAGCAGAAGGGGGGGGTGGGGGGGGAGAATCAATCCCCCAAATCCCCAAAGTAGCATTCAGTATCTTCTACAGCTAGATCAAGTGAATACTTTCCTAAGCTCTTTTGTGCACATCCTCCTTGGACATCTCCTGAGCCAGCACCCTGGGTTAGGCAGACCGTTGATCTCTGCAAAGCCAGCCTTGCCGGTGTGGATATTCAATGGAAAACAAAATGTTACAGACTATGCAGTCATTTGGAGTATCAGGTCCTGAATTCAGTGACAGAGGCATTTCTAGTTCTACACTCCCAGTACTAAACCAGTCCTGCAATATTAATTCACAGCATTAATTTCCATATCCTACCAGGCATATGCCAAGTAATCCCAGCCCCTGATGTGGTCAAACAGAACTAGAAAAGTTAGAAAAAGAAGAGCGACCAGGATGAAGAGCAGCATGGAATCACCTCCACCTGAGGAAAAAAATCAGAGGTCAGGACCTTTCAGCCTGGAAGAGATATTCTGTGCGCGTTAGTACACACACACTGCTTTTCCATTTCCCTAGAGGTCTGTTAATGGCCACTGGCACAGCAGCCAAGGTGGGAAAATGAGCATGACAAAACCCAATGCAACAGCCAGAGAAAGTGACAGTTGTTCACACCACCTCTATATTCATTTTACCAGTCACACTCCTTCTTTCCCAGGTTTCACCCACTCACATTCTCACACCCACAGACTCACAACAAGAAGCATATAACCAAAGTAGTCTCGGGCAAGACCACTTGGGTACAACACCAAGGGTGAAGGACACCAGCTATCACAGCCTCACCATACCTCTGAGATTCTTCCTGTTTGGCAATGACGAATTAGGTTCTGGACAAATGTTTTACAGCTCTCAGGTGTCAACAGTTGTTCACAGGGTGGTCCTTTGCTTCAGAATCTCACTTACTATAGCCTCCACTAATAGAAAACTGCTGCTCGCTATCTGTCTCTGCATGTTCGTTTTCATGGTGGAATAACAGGAAAACAAATGGCACATAAGAGATGACACGAGCCCGTTGCCCTCCTCCTGCTGTTTGGAAGCAGGGTCTGCTCTTGACAAATCATCTGTGCTCCAGTCTTAGTAGAGTGCAGGCGTTGACAAGAACATTGTGATCCTCGTTTCAGTTCTGAGAACAACGTTGTAGAATCACAGAATCATTTAGGCTAGAAAAGACCTTTAAGATCATCGAGTCCAACTGTCAATCCAACACTGCCAAGTCCACCACCAACCCATGTCCCAAAATGCCACATCTACACAGCTTTTAAATACCTCCAGGGATGGTGACTCAACCACCTCCCTGGGCAGCCTGTTCCAATGTCTGACCACTCTTTCAGTAAAGAAATTGTTCCTAATATCCAATCTAAACCTCCACGGACGCAACTTGAGGCCATTGCCCCTCATCCTATCGCTAGTTACCTGGCAGAAAAGATCAACACCCACCTCACTACAACCTCCTTTCAGGTAGTTGTAGAGAGCAATAACGTCCCCCCTCAGCCTCCTCTTCTCAAAACTAAACAACCCCAGCTCCCTCAGCCGCTCCTCATAGGTCCTGTGCTCTAATTTTCCACATTAATATAAGCTATTCTTTCAATCTCTGCCCTGCTGACTCTTCCCACGCCTTCGCACACACACTTCTGTGGATGTTTTATTCATACCAGCCTTCATACTTCCACTAAAAATCTCTAGAGTAGAATCATAAAATGGTTTGTGTTGGAAAGGACCTTAGAGATCATCCAGTTCCAAACCCCCCCTGCCATGGGCAGGGACACCTTCCGCTGCTCAAAGTCCCACACAACCTGGCCTTGAACACTGCCAGGGAGGGGGCAGCCACGGCTTCTCTGGGCAACCTGTGCCAGTGCCTCACCTCCCTCATGGTGAAGAATTTCTTCCATGTATCCAATCTAAACCTGCCCTCTTTTAGTTTAGAGCCGTTCCCCCTTGTCCTATCACTACATGCCCTTGTGAAAAGTCCCTCTCCAACCTTCCTGCTTTGATCCGATCGGCCAGAATTGTTTTAATTAAAGATTTCGCACACTCCCTCTGCCCGCCTGTAACAGGCCAAGCGCAGCCAGGCCAGCACCGTCCCCGGACACCGGCCCGGCCCCCCGCCGCGCCCTCACCTGCTGGGGGCCGCTGCCGGCGGTACCAGTGCCCGGCCGCTCCTCCGCCTGCTGCGGGAGGGTCCCGGCACCCGGCGCTCCGCCGCACCACCTCCCCGGCGGCA
>Ga0065711_1031586_pt1 | contig 29286 bp, 13 predicted proteins | sample Hoacrofraction12_FD_59098 | JGI IMG/M metagenome (GOLD analysis project Ga0065711, IMG submission 59098) | Hoatzin crop microbial communities from Cojedes, Venezuela - Epithelial fraction 12 v2 (version 2) | ecosystem: Host-associated > Birds > Digestive system > Esophagus > Crop | place... | reverse complement strand
GTCTGAACATGAGGAAGAACTTCTTCCCTCTGAGGGTGACGGAGCCCTGGCACAGGCTGCCCAGGGAGGTTGTGGAGTCTCCTTCTCTGGAGATATTCAAGACCTGCCTGGACAAGGTCCTCTAGAGCCTACTGTAGGTGACCCTGCTTCGGCAGGAGGGTTGGACTAGATGACCTACAGAGGTCCCTTCCAACCCCTACCATTCTGTGATTCTGTAACTTTGGAGCTCAGATGCTAGCCCATCTTGCATTGTTCTTGCACACAGAATTTCATGTTAATTGTATTGAGTAGGGAGAAATAAGGTCACTGCACAGTGAGGCACTGAGCCTATTACTGATGTTGTAAAGGATTGTTTTTCTTAAGTAAGTGCAAGGATATTGATAGGTAAACTATCCGTGTGTTTGTTTAAGGTAAACATTTTGCTGTGATTCAGTTTGAGAGGGATCTTTCCTTAAAAGCATTGGACACATCTGCATACTAATAAGAGATTATGCTCTTTAGTCCTACATACTGGAGTGGTTGAAAGCAGGTTATTTAAGTCCAGCAGAAGTTTGTTTACTGTGTAATTTTGAAATGCAAAAGATAGCACCCAAAATAAGAACCAGGGTTCTGACTTTGGAAACCTCCCGTATTTTGAAACATGAGTTGTGTTCATTCTTGTGTTTCTTGGGTTGGAAGACTAGTATGTTTTAATATTGTAAAAAGAGAAAAAAATCCATATGATGGAGAAAAACAGTGAAAACAAGTACAGCTGTGCAAACCTCAGAAGGGTGAGGATTGCTGTTTCCCAAGCACAGATTTGTGTTTGCAGTGTCTTAAAAGGAGTCCGTGGTTTGTGTTTGTTGGTTGGTGTTTTTTTCTTTTTTCTTCCCCTTGAGCTGTAAGCAAAGCAGGATGTTACTCTGTAGTGAGCAATGTTTGGTGTGGCAATGGGATATGGAAGAAACCAATTTGTGTTTATTCTGTAAGAATAAATTTTGGGGGAAATTCTTTTACATCTGTAAATGTTCAATCTGTATTCCAGAGTTTGGTAAGTGATTCTTTCCAGTAAACAATATCAATTTTTTTTTTCTCCCATCTAGAACCATACAAGGTTTTCCAAGTAGTGTTATACACAGTTTAACTATTTAATATAAATTCTTACCTTGCTGGCTGTGTCTGCATGGCCAAGGGAAGCCCCGGCAGCAGGCCTTTATGCTCCAGCCCATGAGACTACAGTTGAAATTTGAAGGGAATGGATAGCAACTCTACAATACTTACTATTGATTTAGCTAAATAAGAGCAAATGATGAGAAATTAACAAAAAACAGGTCTTCATCCTTGCCCTGTCTCCTTGGTCCAGTTCTGTGCAGGTTGTTTTCAGTAGTGCACATTCACTTCTTCACTTGGATTGGAAAACTTGATATTTTGGTTCCTGCCTGGTTTGAGAAGCTAACCTTAATATATCAATTAAGATGAAAAACACTCTTTCCCTAGCATACACCCATGGAGATTCCTGATGGCCATTTGGATGAAGTCCAGGCTCTTGTAGTGGTTGCCTGTGGTGAAAGTCCAGCTGCTTTTGTGCATAACAGGCCTCTGGGTGTGGAGGGAGTGTGTTTGTATGGATCCAATTGTAGGATCAAAGCCCTCATTAGCTCTGCTCAGGCTTTTGTTGGAATCCGATCTTTCATTTGCACAGATCTCTGCTTTACCACTGTGGAAGGGTGTAGCTAGATCACATGAATTTGCAAACAGTCTGAGCAGAGAGGCTGTAACTACCACATTCATTCCTGCTCTTGCGCCACAGTGGGAACTTCACAGCGCACCCAGCTGCATGTATTGCACCCAGCCCTACATAGACACGTAGAAACAAAGCTCATCTGTCTCCTTCAGCTGGAAGTTTTTTTTACTGACCCTAGTTAAAGAATTATGATATAGTGCATTTGTTCTTGTCATCACTTTCTGGTCCTGAATTCACCATAGGATTTGCACCATTCAAGAACCTGAGTATTTCAGAATAGCTTTCAGTCAACAACTGTGTTGCACTGATTCAATGGGGGAACAGTCAGGACAGAAGGGGTTTGCCCAAGAGCTAGCATTTCTGTAACAATGCCATTAATTGTCTAAATGATAGTAAGTGTAGTTTCATATGCACTGTGAGCCAGCATGGGCAGATGCTAGTGCCAAGAGCAACAGTTCAACCCTCCCTATGCCTCTGGCTACTTTTTCCCATTCCAGAATTGCCCTTTTTGGTGAACTACATTGTTTTCATTCAGATAATTTCCCTGGTCCACTTCCCTGCATGGCCGCACAGATGCTTGTCAGCATGATCAAGGAGTGGAGCTGGGAACAAGCAACTGGAACCTGGGGGGAGGGCAGGACTGCCTCTTCTGATGTCTGTCCTAGCTTAAGCAAACTTAAAGTGTGTGTGAAACTACTGCCTCACATAAAATAATGTTATTTCACATCCTGCTCCTTTAGTTCTTCACAGGGTTCCCACTTCAAAGTGCCTGTGCTGTAACATCTGGTTAGAAGAGCTCCAGTGAGAGAATATTTGTTATGCATTAGGAAATGGGCTCAGTTAATTAGAATCTGAAAAAGGTTGGATCATCTCAAGTCAAGAAATCTGGAGTTTCTTGCAGGGAATGAATAGTAGGGGAATGGTTCTGGAGGTGTTTTAAAAATCCGTCACCTGAAGGCATGGATTCTCATGGACTATTGGCTTTCTTTCCCTAGCAGGTTTATTGGCTGGTCAGCCCTCTGATTCTGTAGCAGCCAGTGCAAATTTAAGTAAATTTTGAGTTGTTCTATGTTATATGTGATTGTTTCTTCTCTGGCTTTGGATCTGGGAGAATAAAGGAAGATGGCGTTGGGCCACTTCCGCTACCTGTCCTAGCTGAACATGTGTTTGCTGCCCTGTGGAGTACTGAAACATCATCTGCTTCCAGCACAGGGATCCCTGCCAGCTGGAGAAATGTGGGGGCACTTGGATGGACTGAGGGCATTGCCCCATGAGCTATGATCGCAAGGTGGACATTTTTGGTTTGTCTTGTTGTGCTTGCTGCATGGTTAACTTGGTGAAGGGACTTGCTCATTCTTATGCAGGGCCATCTTTACTCAGTCTCACCAGTAACGTCACTGCAACTCAGATTTAAGTGGCCAATTTTTTAAAAGCTGCTACAGTCTTTAGGCTCCTAATGACTCCTAAAACATGAAGTGAATTCCTATTCATTGAGACTGAAACAAAAATAAGAGAGCTCAGTGCTTTCTCTGCTGTCTGTTTTTCTTGCCTTTTCATGGGTGAATTATTATAAAGGAAGCTATGTATCCATGGAGACATGCATTATTATAATGATAACTGGAAGGAACTTCCTGTTGAGGAAATAATAAGTGTATGCTGGGTTGAATAAACTCCAAGAGAGAAAACTCTCTCCTTCTGCGTGTCCCAGCATGGTGCCCCTCTGCAGGAGCCCTGACAATTTCTGCATAGAACACAAGGGAGCTGCTTTTCACAGCACCCATCTCTGGCTGTGCTGGGGTCTCCAAATGGGAACCCATGTGGAAGGCAATAGAGCTGGGAAATGCATTTACCTCACTCTAGGTCCTATCTGCTGTCACCTCTCAGGCGGGAATCCTGCCAGTGATAAAGTGGGTACGATATTACAGCAATGGGGAAGGTATGATGAGATGTTACCCATTTGCTGTGGGAAGGCTCCTGGCTGCTGTGGGAGGAGAACACCTCTCAAGGGAGAACTCTATAGTGAGTTTAAGAGAAGCAGATCTTCTGGAATAGCTACCTCTCAAGTGATTTTATCTGTTAAGGACTGTTTTAGAGGAAGGAATGAGGGGGAAACCTTAGAGGATTCCTCTTTGCTTTAGTAACTTCTGCAGCAGTAGGCAGCCTGGCCCTCAGTCCTCTGAGGCAACAGCATAAGGCCTGTAAATGGGGGATGCTGGTAGACAAGGCAGGAAGGGTAACCATGTGGAAACTGTTTGGCTAAAGTTGTCCTTCTTTCTATGTGTGTTTACTTCACCTGTGCACCTTTTGGACAGTTAGGGTCATTTGCTGAAGAGTATTTGCCCAGGGCTGTTTTACGGTTTTTAGATTTTGTTTTAAGTAAGCTGGGGAAACATATCTGTTCCAGCAGGGAGCACAGAGAACCATGCAGGGTGTATGGCTGCTTGAAAAAAAAGAAAATAAAATTACAATAATTAAAGGAAGTCACTGACCTTGGATTAAATGTTGCTGTCAGCTGCTCAGAGCATGGAGCTTTGCATAGCTATGGGGTGATTATGCAGATCAAATGCACAACCAACCAGAAAATAGGAATTCTGTTTTGTGAAAAGCTAGAATAGTGCAGCAGCACCATGACAGCATCTCTGCACCCAGGGTGACTGGAGCAGGAGTCCTTCAGTCTGTATCAGTAAGCCACACACACACAGGCCAATCAAAATTATCCTTCATTTAAAATCCTTTTATTCTAGATAAAAAAAATTCATGGTTAATCATTATCATCTTGTTCCCTTGCTAGGTAATTAGTATTGCATTGTTGCTTTGTGCTTTTCCCTGTGTTCCCTTCATGTTAGAGAAGTTTAATTGACATTAAAAGAAGAGGAAATTAAAGGGATTTTAATCAGTTGGTCTGTCCTATCTGTTTTAAAAAGAAAAGCTGGAGTAATAGAAAAATAGGCTGGTGTCTATGCTCTCTTATCATCCATTTTGCCATTCATTATGGAATTGATGAGAATGTCTGCTTTGCATATTTAATCATATAACCGATTAAAAAAAAAAATGCTAGGGTTTCTTCCTGTTAGTGTGTCTATAGGCAATGTTGTAGGTGGTCAGTAGGCTTTGCCTAAACTATTATCTCAACTTTTTTCAATTTTCACTCAGAAACCAACACTGTGACTGAAAAATAGATGCTTACTGCAGTGTTCTCGAAACATCCATTGTTATCTACAGCAAGACTTCACCTCATAAAGAGCTAAGTAAGAAAACAATTTTCTTCTCTGTGAGAAATCTTTAAGTGTATCCTTTAATATAAGGGTTTGCTTGAAGATTGCTTAGAGATTTTCTGAATCAAGATTTTGATGCATTAAGCTTGCAAAATCTACAAATGCCCAATGTCTTAATTATAAAATGATTAGTAAACTTACACTGAAGGCAGCAAGAGAGCACGTAGGTCAAAAAAAAGAGAATATTTTCTACTATGTTGAATATTCAAAGCCTGAGAAAATTCTAAAACAGTCTAAATAATAAGTCCTTTCTGGAATTTGTCCCAACAAATAAAATCAGTTTAATATACTTTAATGACCTGGGTGTAAAGAAAAAAAAACAATTGCTCTCATTTTTCTTAACCAAAGATGTTGAGGAACTCCTGTTGTTTTCCAGTGCTTCCTATGGTGAAGAGCAAATATGGATTTTAAATATAGAATTTACTAGGCTTGCTTCTTTTCTAGAATTTGCAACAACAAAGAAAGTCAGAGAACGTTCTTTAAATGTCTTCTTGGAGAAATTTACTGGAAGAATAGGACCTGCAATTTGTTGTGTGCTGTATGGAGGTGAACTCAAACATGCCTCTACAAGGCAATTAATACAAAGCAAATTGTTAGGGACATCAGGCTGTACGCACTGGAATAAGCAGGAGGGTTCCCACTGTTTTCAGTGTGCTTGGAAATGGGATACTGGTAGTTCTCCAGTGCAAGCTGATGGCAAAACTCCCATTGCCTCATTAGGGGCAGGTTTTTGTACTAGATTTTGCTAGGACTTCATTCCCACAAAATTTTTATCCTCAAAAGAAAGAAAAGCAGGAGATGCATCTAATTTGGCCTCTGCTATTGCTATTTAGGTGATAAGCACTTAAATGCTGTAGTCAGGTCTGGTTGGTGATGGGAGGTGGCCTTCAGGGGCTTTATTAGTCATTATTAGGAGATGGAGTTTTTCATGAGGAGGTGCTTACAAGCTCTGACTGTATAGAATCTGCAGAGTGGCACACTGGTGGGAATATGCTGCGTAAATGATGTATGTGGAAAAGAAGCTTCCTTGCTTATATCCTCTTACTAGCTGTGGTCATTCACCTACGTCTCAAAATAATGGAGGTGGGTAGATGTGTTCTGAATTCCAAGGGGCAGTCTTGCTGTTTCACATTTTGTTCCTTTCTGTTCTTGGCATGTGACAGCAAGTTGAACAAATTGCTTGTAAACCTCAAGACCCTCACTAGGATTTGTTGGATCCCTGAGCTAAGCCTTTCCAGGTCTCAGAGCAGCTGATGACATGTTTCCATGCATCCCTGAACACCAGTGACTGTTCTATCTGTGGTGAATGTATTAGAGGGAAGATTCCAACCTCTTCGGTAAAAACATTTATAATGGAAACTTTCATAGTATTCATTTTGATTTGCTGTCCATAGACTAATGTTGGAGCTGATACGGGAACTGAGTGAAAATAAGTAGCAGGTTTTTTGTCTCATAGTTTTGAGACTTGCTGTCCAAATATGATTCCTGAGCTAGTTCCAATTCCACAGAAATGAACACAGCCTTTCTTGCTTTGGTTTTAATAAACCATGGATTGGTTCCTCTGTCTACATGTTAGTAATTACAACAATAATCATGTGTGGCTGTAATTACTCCTGTGCTTAATTTTCATCCTGGTGAAAGGCAGAAGGAATTTATCAAAGCAAAAATGGAAATGGTTTGGTCCTAGATACAGAATCATGTTCTTGCATGTAAAAAGTTGGCTGACAGACTAGATGAAATGCAGATCTCTTCTGGGAGGCCTTTAGCCACTGTGTACCTAAAAGAAAATGGGTTTACAATATAATGTACGTTCCTCTCAGACTTTATTTCGGGTGTCTTTTGGAGAAGGCTTTGGTTTTTTGAGGGACATCAGCTGCATGAAAATCACATACTTCAGGAATGTTTGTGTCTTCATATCACAAGAATGTCTGCCTCTATAAATGAAAGAAAGCGAGGACAGGTGGTTCTCCTGGGAGTGGGATGATGCTTTATCCATAGCAGTGTCCATTTGCCCTGAAAAGAGAAAATGTACTTACTGCTACTTTCTTTTCTGAAGCCTTTTATTTGTAAGATACTTAGACTGATTTAATTTCAGGATCTCTTTATAAATAACTGCCCTGGTATGGGAAAGCATGGAGGTAATTTAAATATGTCTTCTGTGTCTTACGATAATACTTCTACAGTAGTGTAGATGTTGTCTAAGCTCCTTTAAACTAGCTTATGTATCTGGAGAAGTATAGCACCAGCAGTGCAGGGGTAGTTATAGGCTAAAAAGCCCCCTGAGAAGCAAGGTAAAAAAGTAACAATAGAATTCTTTACAATCCTTCAGAAAAAGACCCTATATCTACTATTTTGTGAAACATAATGCTCCGAACAGCACAGAAAGGAAAATATACTTCCACATTATCCACCTGCCTTTGTGGGACTACCTTTAAAAGGCTCTTTGGGATGGGGTTGGGGAGAAAGCCTTCTTTTTTACTTCAGTAAGGCCAGCACTAGAATACAGATGGGAGCATTTTTGAAGCTTTTTTTTGTTTCTTTTCTTTTGATGTGACTGCAGTCTCTAAGGGGAACATGGGCACCACTGTTAGCAGGGGATGAAGAGACAGCTGTGTTGCTTTTCAACAAGTGGACAAATAGAGTAACTTGGAAAGGAGATCTGAGGAGAAAGGAGACTCAGACCCATGCACCTAATTCCTCTAGTAATTCCTGAATAGGCCTATTTGCTAGCAATGGAGTAGAAGGACATGACACATCTCCAGTCTTCTCTTTCTATTCTTGTCCCTGTTTTGTTTCTGCACTCAATAAGCTTTGCTCAATAGGCTTTGCTGCAAATTGACAAAAGTCCAAATGGTTTCATAGCAATCAACAGCTTCCTGCAGGCTTTGCAGGGTGTCCTGATATGAAAGCTGGGATGACGAGCAATTCAGTCTGCACCGATGGCTGTGTCTGTGGTCACTGCCTGCTTACGCTGAGGAAATCAGTAGGGTCTCTTGTTGTACCTTGCGGATGATTTCCCTGTGGAGAGGCTTGCTCTCTGAAGCTCAACTCTTTTAGACTGAAGTTGTCTTGATTAATTCTGGGATACAAGCCTTATAATAAAGACTCCATGTACCTATTTATTTTAATGAGTTAGACCTATAGGAAGCCATTAACGCAGGACTGTGCTGTGTTAAAGCCATCAGCACTACATGACACAGCTTTATCTGCCCCTTTCATAGCTCTTCAGCAGGGCAATGCACGACAAGGAGACAGTGAGCCAAAGGGAAAAGTACTCTTGCAAGCACAGTTCTTTGGAGCCTAACCAGTTCATGGCAATGCTGACATGATTAGATGGGCTTTGGTAGGGAATGAGACTCAGGAGGACCAGATTGTCCTGGTGACCTGCGTTGCTGGGATGCTCTTTACAGTGGACCACAAGGGGGAGGTAGATGCTGCTTTATTATCAGGGAGGATCACATACAGCAAGAAGATGCCATCCAAGTCGTGCGTGAGGGCAGGGAGGCTGGCTGGCCAGACCCGTAAAACTCAGACATGTGATGAGCTGCTAAGGCCTTGCTCTCGCACTCACAGTGTTTTCAAACAGGAGCAGTGTCACTGTGTCACCCATTTCACAGGTGGACAAACCTGAGTTACAAAACTATGATGTGAGCTGACAAGGATTACTGAGAGGAGCTGGGTAACAAGGCACTGGATGCCTGTCTCTGGCTCAGGGCAGTCTGTAAAGGGCAAAGGCTCCTGTTTCGTCTTGTCCTCACACTCACTTGCTAGGAAATACCTGTATTGTTGCAACGTTTGTCATATTCTGTGCTACTCTGATGTTCCTCAATGGTCAAAGGTAGCCTTTTGCAGTCCTTTTGTATCAGGTATTACAGATATTTTTGTAGCTCTCTCCACACAGGAACTTGCTTAAGCAGAAGTTCTGCTGTGCTCTGTTAGAGAGCTGTGACCCTTCTTCTGAAATGCTGGTGTTGCCCTCCGTTTTCAGCAAAGATAAGATGAGTGCATATTTACAACTTCACATAATTATATTTTATGATAACCTGATGCTAATGTGAACACCAAATTGAATAGAAGAATCTAATTGTGTGCTTCCTGTTGAATAATGCAAGGCAGCAGCAGTCATTAGCCTTGTACTGTCTGAGAGTGCAAGGCTCTTCCTTTTGTGAAAAGCACATAAACAGAAGATATAAAACCGAAATTCTTCTCACAAGGCTGTCATTGTTCCTTTCTCTCAAGTCAGAAGCAGTGTCTCAGTGAATCAGATTCCCACCATTGAGCACTCCCTGGTGTGCCAGATACTTAAAAAGAGGGTGTAAAACATGTTGTACCAGCTAGCAAGTCACAGTAGCTTCTTTGAAATCAGTGGTTGCACTAAATGCCCATCTGGTCTTGAAATGTGTACTGCTCTGCTAATGTGGGGAAGTGGAAGGAGTGGAAAGAAATGAAAAATTTCATGTTGAGGCTGAAGGATAGAAAGAATGAAAAGCAGCAAATGGTCCAGCCACCTGTTTCTGGATGACCACTTTTGTACCATTCTGCAAAGTGTCTGGGTCCCCATATTTCCGGGTTTACCTGCAGATTGAGATTCAGGACTTAGTGTGAGGTCCTGATATTCAAAGCTCGTCGCAGTAAGGAACCTTCCACATGAAGAGGGTAGGAGGAGGAAGAGGATTTTTGTTTGGTAGGTGAAATAATTCGTTCCACTGAAGCAGAATGCAAGACACAAGAACCTACAGACCTGGCTCATTAATGAAATTTGGTAATGGGCTGCAACATTTTGACAAGGCTGTCAAAACTAATGTTTTCAAATATGTGAACCAAGTTGTGGATGCTCAGTGCTTCTGCAAATCCAAGCCTTAGTATGGGGCTATTCATCAGTTTAGAGAACTGAAAAGTAACTGCAACAAGAGGAACTTACAAAATGGAGTGGAAGAACAGACCAAAGATTTCCTGATCTGAGCCTCAACCGCCTTCTCTGTCCTACTGGTGTTCAGGGGGAGAAGGAAGAGGCTAGAGGGGCTCTTTTTCTTCATAATCTGCCTGCAGGAAAGAATTTTCCTCTTTAGGAGACAGAGACCTGGGAGAGATTAAAAAAGGCCTGAAGGTTAGCCTTATTCTCAGTGGAGCACTTATTTAGTGCTGGCACTAGGAACAGTGGCAGGATTTGATCCATAGGGTGTTTCTCTTGCCTGTCTTGTGGCACTCACATCCCACTGGTAAAAAGTCCTTACACTCTTAAATTCACTCTGGTGGGATTCTGACTTGCACTGTGGGAGATCCAGGCAGCATCACGTACCTGGACATTCTTCTTGTCTGTCAGCAGAGTTTGGTGGTACATGTATCTGACAAGCCAGCAACTCCACAACCCAGAGTAGGTAAAAGCCCCAAAGGAGGTACGAGTGACTGCCACGCACAGCTAGAAGTTCGAGAGCATGTCATTACGTCTGTCTGTTGGCACGGGGAGTGCCAGCTGCCAATACACAGCAGTAGAAGCTCTGACTCATTATTGTTCCTGTTTCTGGCAATCGCAATATTTGCAATCACCATTGGGCTAATTGTTATGAGAAGTGCTACTCTGCTTCACACATCTGATGTGTGTTGATTGTAGTTGTATAACAGAACAGTTTATAGCCTTCTGTTTATTGTCTGCACAGATTGGATGTTTTTTTTTCACCCTTGTGACACTTGAGAAATTAAAAGCTGTCTCAGCTAGGGCTGTACATGAGCTAAGACTCGGGCCTGTCTCCTGCTGTCATACAGCTTCCTTTACTGCTCTGGGGCAAGCTGTGGAAGTAAGGGTTTGCTGATGTGAATAAGCGTGATGGGTTGCACTTTCAGATTGCAATGGTCATAGTCTGAATTTCAAAGAGTTTGGAATGTGTGCATAGTTTTCCAGTCTCTGAAGGTGCAAACCACTGCACCCAAAATTGACTTCATGTGATCTGGGGGGAGTATGGGCATAGCAGAAGTGTCAGTCTCTTGACTGGATCACCTGGTCAGACTGGCCTCAGTTCAAAGCACCGCAATCACTGGTGGTGCTCCGGGGCCAAACTTTTCTTCTGTGGCCCAGCCTTAAGATGACAGAAAGGATGCTCCTGCCTACTGTGTAATTTACAGACTCAGTCTCACAAATGTGTCTGTATGATGTGACCGTATGAAAGATGATAATAGCAGAAGTTTGGTTCCTTTTCGCTTGAGTTGAAGGCTTATGATTTCCTGTTAACTCTCATGCAGGATATTAGTGGTTTGGGAGAGTGCCTTACGCTTTCCTTTTTCCTCACATTCCTTCTAGACCTGCATAAGTCCTAAATCCCAGGCTTGTTTGACGCTGCCCAGGTGCACTGTTACTGCCTTTCCTGTGAGTTACTGTCAGCCTCTGCTTTGTTTTTCTTACTGATTTTGATCAGTGTTTATATACAATAAAGTTTATATGCAATATGAAGATAATCAGTATTATGAGCTCTCCTTGTGTCTGTAGAGTGACTAAAAAATGGTCAGTAACACTTTTTTAATGGCAAAGGCAAGTATCTAGATGTTTCCAAGGTTGTATTTCTATCTGTACTATGTGCAGGTTGCAAGGTGAGTGAGGCTTTTCCTGTGAGACTCTTTCTCTCTGTGCTTACCTTTCCCCTCTGCACATCTACTCTCTGGTATAAATGGGCATTTGGATAGATTTGTATCTAATCTGAAAAGCCAACCTCCTCTTTTGGTAATTTCTCTCTTTTTTCTTTCTTTTTTCTCTTTTCTCCTAGCCTAAGCAAGAACAATTTTGCCTTGCTCAATGTCTGATCTTTGGAGAGGAACATTTTAACTACGGTTATTTGAGGATTATAAAGCAGCAATTCTGGGGCATATTTAGAAAGAATATTATTTTCCTACTGATAGAAGGAGGCAATGTCTGTATTTTTCTGTCAGATTGCTAAACTCTCTGCCTTTCCAGATTGAGACTGCTTGTGTCTTTGTCTCATTTTTGTTACTGCAAATGCTGCTTCTTCAGACTTCTTTAGCACTGGTCAGTGTTTCCCAACTCAAAATTTGTTCTCTAGCCCTTAGTCATACTGAGAAATGAATCTATGCCATTTAATTGTTGGTGATGGTCCCCACAGTTAGTGTAAAGTTGAAACCAGCCGCCTGCTTGTTTCCTTGTCGGCTTTGCTTGCTGTGATCCCTGGGCCTTGTGGGCACTGAGCGAGGGAACAAGATAGGCTTTGGTCTGTGAGATGTTTAAGGCAGAAGTCTTGTGTCAGTGACCTTTAGCAGCCTTCAGCACGAATTAACGGGCTGTGCTCTCACCAAAGGCTGAGTCAAGTCTCCCGCAATGCCGTTCTTGGCCTGACCCTCTATACATGCTGGTGGCTTCAGCTGGTGCCTCAGGGCCCTGCAGCCAGCACCAGGCGTGAGGCTGTCAGTGTTTTACGCTGGTGAGAACCTTGCTCACGTACCTGCACTGGGACTGCATCCACGAGCAATCGCTCCTTAAGTTGAGTAAGGGCATCGTTCACAGATACATCTGGCTGGACATTAACCTCGCTGTAGCATAGCTCTGTGTGGCACCAGGGCGCTTTCTGCTTCTGGACCTGTAGGGAGGAAGTTCCGTCACTGAGGTACACTGTATGATTAACTAGAAGTGTCCAAGCAGACACTGTACTTTAGATAGGAGACAAGATGCTTTTAATAATTCTAGCACACACTTAAATACCTTTGTGAATCTAAATTTTGATAACTTAGCAGCAGTGTCTCCTTGAACTCATTGAAAGTCCCTGGGGCTTAGCTCAATTTAGCTAGGCTTCCAAGGGAGCTAAGGCCACATGCTCTGATGCTTATGAAAGTTTTACAAGTCTACCCGTCTAACCAGGACATAACACTAAGGATGATAAATGAAATGTTAAAAATAACAAAAAAGTACTGTCAAAAAGCACACTAGGAGGCTTAGCAGTTGTATGAAAAGAAAAATGTTGTGGAAGAGAATGGATCTGATGGACAACATCACAACAAGTTTCTGGGAAATGGCTTGAAATGGCATGCAACACCATTTTCTAATCCTTTGGGAGCAGAGAAAAGGCTTTCAGCTTACTGCTTTTAGCACTTCTATGTTGTGGCTTGGTTTTATACTTAAATCCCAATAATTTAATATTTAGCTGAGAGTAGATGTCTTTGGAAGCAAGAGGGTGAGAATGGCAGCCCGCAATCTGGAAGGCTTGGTGTTTTACGCCCGATTTTCATTTGGTTTTTGAAAGTAATGAAAATGCTCTCGATACATTGACAACCAATAGCTTCTTTGAGCTTAAATAAAAAGGATGAGTGGGTGTGCTGCAGAAAGACATCTTGAGCATACACAGCTTTTCTTTGGATGGTTTTGCCCCTTGCCTTGCATATCTCACATGGTTAGCTGAGGCGCTGCCAGTGTTTTGGAAGATGAAGAATTTTTCCTTCCACATTATTCCTTCTTATGCTACTTTACTTAATTTTCCTTAAACATATCAGCCCATTGACTCACTAACTGTGTGGTCACTAGAAAGAGGGCCCAATTCTGTGAATATCAGAGGATAAATCTGTTGGGCAGAGAAGCAGGACTTTGTGATGGAGAGAAGTCAATACGAGATTGTTCTTATTGTTCTTGTGAAGTCCATAATCCATTTAAACTCTTGTCTCAACATGCATTGATTTGTATGTTTTCCTGTAGAGTCATTGGCGTTTGCCCTGAGTGAGATGTGTGTCTGCACCTTGTTGGGTAGGGACAGCTGAGCAGTGCTGTCTTCTGCTCCCTGAGCATGGGGCCAAGGCCTGCCCATGTGGTTGATGTAGGTACCTCGTCCAAGGCTCACTGGCTTCCAGTGGAAATCTGTCTTGGCAAAAACTAGAGAAAAAAAAATCACTGGGTCGTAGTATTTCCAATAAAACTTGTAATTTGACCCTTTTGTTTTCTTAATCTCAATGTAATGAAGAAATTCTGTCTGCATGTGCACAAAGAGACTATTCCCTTATGGAAATATGAAAAGCAGAGGGCAAGTTTTCTTGAAAGGATTTATTTTTATAAATTCTATAAAGGAATTGCAAACCTACCACACTGTTAATATATCGTCTTGAGGGAGGGATTGTTTGTTGCTCTTCTGTTTGGTTGGTGTTTTTTTGTCACCGAATCACTGCTTTGCACCAGTAGCTTTTGGTATGTTGTGTTCATGAACTAGTGTTACATTCCCATTTCTCCCTCCTGTTTGCCACAAATAGAGACTCTATTTAAAAATCCACTCACTTCTCCTGTTAAATGTTTCCAGCTGAGAGACAAATCAGGCCTGTATCATTTTCATTTGGTAGCAGCCAATGTCATTTTCCTCTGAGGTACTTTTTGTAAACTGTGACTGTGATTGTTTTGTAGCTATTGCTTTCAGACATGCTATGTACTTCATCTGTCAAAGCCAGGAAATATGTCTTAGCCTAATTATGGTGTTTGTGAGGAACAAACTAATTAACTGAGTTCTAGTTTATTATTTCCAAAGATAGACTTAAATAGATGTATGTACATAATGTGGTGGTTCTTTGTGTGGTCAGGGGAGCTGACGGTGAAACCTGGGAGAGAGGAAGTAGCATGTGGATGTTATAGCTCTGCTGCTTATTTGTTTCCAGGACTAACCAAAGGAAATGGGTGAAGGATATCTGATGTTTTGACCCACTGTACTTAACCGGGTGTGTTCTGACCTGTGGGGTTTTTTTGAGATGATTAAACTGCAGGACTTGTAGGCAGCTCTCTACACAGACACAGTTTTTCTAGTTGATGTAGTATAGACACAAATACTGACCAAGATTTGTTTTTGGTCATGAAGATGGGTTGCCTTTTGGAGGTTGATTTTCCTGCTTCTCTTTAGAAATCTGCTCCTAAAATGTCAAGTTGCTCTTTGTTGAACAACCACTACCTGCCTGCATGGTGCTTTATTTTACATGTGGAAATGTGAAATAGATAGTGCTACTCATTGAATAGGGTATTATTTGTTATGTGTGAGAGTGGCAGGGTAAAAATAATCATTGGTCATGCGTTTCATAAAGCTTTGTGGAAATGCATTGCCATATCACAGAACCTTCTCTTCTTACCTATATGCCTTAAGGAGTAAGTGGAGGGTCTTGCTTGGGTGACCTTCTTCCCAGCAGAAATAAGTGAATGAAATCCATAGGGAATTTTGTCAGAGTCCATCTGGTAAAAAGAACTTTACAACATGGAGAAGTCAAGACAGCTTTCTAAAATTCCAGGACTGAGAATTCTTTTCTGACTGTGAACAATCTATTACAAGCTTATCACAAAGGAATATACTACATAATGGACGGTGGCAAAAATCCAGCCATCAAATTACTAAATTAAATAAATAATCTTCAGAACATAAAACCTGATACGTGTTTTCAACGGGTTATAACTAATAGAAAAATCTTGATCATTTGGATTTGTCTTTCAGTGTGTTCTTTAATGAAATTACCTTTTTGTGGAATTGATTCAATCTATGTCTTTATACACAGTGACAGTTTATTGAGCTACAGCTGAGGTCTTTTCTGGAAATGTTGACACAAGAGTGAGTCAACTTACCAGAAAAACACTATCCACCTACATAGCTTTGAGTTCTGTATTTACAGTGGAGCTCTTAAATGCAATAATGGCACATGTATATAGAAGTCAAACCTTACTTTCAGTGTCTTCTCTTTCATTATGGATATTTCTAGTCTGTTCCATGTCTGAGGATGGGTAACCTCTGTTTGAAAAGTTCTGCTGCCCATATTTATCTTGCGATATTTAATGAGTACTTTTTCACAAGGTTGTGCTAATTGAGTTAGCTCAGGGTTCCCCCTCTGTGTCAGGGCAAAGTCCTGAGGGTGGCTGTATAACAACCTACACCTGATGTCAGAAATGGTCTTTGGAAAAACAGAACAACATAATAATTGTGCACATGTTGCTTACCCAAGATAAAGTGAGTCCCGTCTATTCAGGAATAAGAGCTTCTCTTTTATTGGAACTTCTGTTATTTCAGAAAAAAAATCCAATCTGAACTGAAAAGCTGAAATATGAGTATTTCCTGCAGTTTAGAAATGAAAAAAAAATAAATGTCAGATCAGTTCTACCACTTCTTATTATGACAATTCCGGAAATGTTATTCAAATAAAATAGCTTTAATTAAAATACTAATTAAACTTCTTTTGAATTTGTGATTTTAGTTGTGTTGTTCAGCTTTGATGCTTAAATATTAATTTCTGAATTTACACCAGAATATATCAAAATGAAACAGGTTTTTCATATTGAAGTGTAGATGCTCTGATAGCCTTGCGCCAAAAAGGGAAGAAAAAAAATGAGTAGTTTTAAATTTATATTCAACTCTTAACCTATATCTCAGAGAAAGTGAACTTCACAAGCTCCCTTCTTTATAAATAGAATATGAGGACTGTAGAAAACTTCATTCTAAACCAGTGTCCTTGAATCCAGATGAGATGGTTTGCCTGACCCTGAGGTTATTGAAGTGTCAAGCGTATAGAAGTGATTCTCTTCTCCACTTTTGGACAATGTCTCTTACCTTACTCAGGTCTGAGCCATTTTGAGCCGGTTTGTACAGTGCATGATACATGCTCATGCAACAAAGTAGCAGTCTCTGACAGCTTGTCTCTGAGTAACTATGGAGCAATGTCACTGTCACTGACTCGCTGTGCAGGAAACAACTGTTACATTTGACATGGGATGCTCAAGCTGTGGACAGTTTTTAAGAAATCAGTGAGTTTTACATCAGCAAATTCCAGTGCTGTTAAATGTACAAGTTGATATTCAAGTTAAAATTGCTCTCTCTTTTCCCCACCTAGATATTTTTATTTCCCTTTCTTTCTGATTTCACCGAATCTCTTCCACTGGCTCATCTTGGCATTTCAAGGGCTTGGTGTTACAGCTTCCTTTCCTCCTTAATAAATCTTCCTGTGGTTTTGAACAATGGGAGAGAAGTGGTAGCCAAGACAGCTTGGACAGTTAGAGTGATCACCTGTTGTATTTTATCACTGGTAATTTTTCTCTACTCTACCTGCTTGTTGTTGTTTGTCCCTTTGCTGTTCACAAGAGTACAAATGTAATCAGTGAGTTGGAAGGTTTTCACGGGTGGTGGCTGTGTTGAGTAGGAACATCCTGCTTGCTTCAGGTTCAAATTTGACTTGAGGCATCTTCTAGTTTTTGGCAGACTCAGCCACATTTTATGAATGCAAGGGGATTGATAGTAAATGGGGTCATTATATATAAAGCTTTTCTGTTGTTTCTCTTCAGAAAACACACCTGCAAGCAACAGCTTCATTGTGTCATGTCTGGGATCCTGATTAAACCAAAGTTAATACTCTTTTTTGACTCCTGACATTTTAGGACACAGAGCCAGACTTGGTACCAGTGAACTGATTGCTTGTTGTATTCTGGTGTGCTGCTTTGGGATTGCATTCAATGGAATCACTAAAATAAAAAACCTTGCATGATCATGCTAAGACAAACCAATGTGAATTCAGACTTTTCATAAAGCAGCGTTATGTCTCAGCTGTAACTGGAAGACTTAACATTGTCTTTACCGCAGATGGCAGTTGGTATTTAGTGCTCCAGTGCTGCTGCATTGTTTTCTTTAGGAATATCAATACTTTGCCTGCCAGACTGCAACTCAAGTTGAAGGATAACACTTTAAGTATGCAATTTCTACTATAACCTACCCTAGTGATGTTGAGGGACTTGTCAGTATGCTGTGATGTCGACTGGATAACAGCATGAGGCAAACCAGATAGAGAATGGTATTGTTCTGTATGGTGGCTGATTGTAATCCAACCATATCCTCCTTTACTTTGGTATCTTACAAATAAAAATACCCTAAGCAGGAAACACAGACTAAATCTTCTTTGCCTAGTGAACCTGTTCATCAAAGCCTATGATCAGAAATCAGCAATTATCGGTGGCAGTTTCATGAGAATTGCAGGGCTTGGGGCGTGTGTACAAAATTTGAAGACTGATGCAAACAAACCTCAGGGTGGTTCCCAGAGAGCCAAGGAGGCTTCTCTTATACTGTGATTGCTGTCAGGCAATGGTCTGTCCACCTCAATGTTTATAGCATGTTCAGTCTTGTTATTCTCATTGTTTACTCTGTGGTGCTTAATAAAAAAATCCAAGCCTAAAACCTTAACTGACATTTTTTGTTATGGAAGAATGTTTTTGATAAATATATTAGTTCAAGAGATGTGGTATCTGGCATGATTATGACCTCAGGGAGTAAGAGCACATGAGTTTGGACCTGTGTCTCCACACACATGCATTTCAAGACACTTACATCTATGTTCCAGGCAGAAGGGAAAGCAGTAACTTCCCATCTATCTAAATGCTCGTTTGGATCATTCCCCATCTTCATTATAACTGCACTTGCCGCCTGACCCTAATACAAGGCAGCTGCCTGCTAGCACCTGCCATGAAATCTTTACAACCAACCTGTTTCATAAATAAGTTTGTGTTTAGTACAGTTGAACTAGAAAGTTGCCTTTCGTGGTTTTCTCCATCTCCTTATTCTCTTTCTCTTTAGTCAGAGGAGCCTTGAGTCATGTTCCCATTTGGCTGTTCTGCTTCCAAGTCAAATGGAATAGATTACTTCTTGGCATTGGGTATTTACTAAATAAGTTTCAAGTAATTCCACCCTAGGAACCAGGGGAATGTCTGCAGAGAGTGATGGTGTAATTAAAAAAAATACAGTGGGGTTGTACAGCAGCAGTGCAAAATACTACAGTAATAAGAGTGCACTGAGTGCGTTCTGGGATTGAGAGTTTTTGAGTGGGTTCCTGAGTTAAATACCTAAATCAGTGACCTGTTTTCAAAACAAATGAGTCTCTGACGGATTTCATTACCTTTAATTCTACTCTCCCTCTTTTTGCCTGTCTGGCACGTGAATGGGATGCTTTACTTCACTGCTAGAATGTGGCAGGACTTGATTCTTTTGTATTTTTTTAGCAGTAAAATGGTAGTCTAAGGCTAAAGCACTGTCATGAAACTGAGGAGACTGGGATTTCGTTTCTGGCTATACCACAGAGGGCACGTGACCCAGGGCAATTCATTTGATCTGTGCCATGGTTTTCAGTTGTAAAATAGGGCAAATCCTATCTTTCACACAGCTTTTTCCCCTCTAGCTCCAGTTAGTCACCTCTCCAGGCCAAAGGACTAATTCTTACTGTGGGTACATTCAGTGCCTCATGCAGTGTGGGACCTAAATGTAATTCTGCTGCTAGCAGGATAAAGTAAAGAGCAAACCATTACACAGAATCTAAAGGACTTGGGGCTCACTGTGCTGTCATTTAAGTTTGCGGAAGCTTTTCTTCTGTATTAACTGAAGTATTAACTGCAGTTCACTCAGACTTTTTCAGTACCTTGTTAGAAAGCGTTTGAGAAGCATAAAATATGAGAATGCTCCAGTGATGAGTTCTGCATTAAAATCCTCTACACCTCCTTTCTCCCCCATTAGACAGACAGATCTCCATGGCTACTCTGCAACAAGCTCTCAACACTTCTCTAAAGCCCCTTTACTTTTTTTGCTATTATTTCCTTCTTCCAGGATTTTCTTTAGTTTGAAGCATTCCATTTAGTTGAACTGGAGTTGCATGCTTGCTGATGACTGTGCTAAGTGTGTTTAATTAAAAAGACTAGCTTCTTTGACAGGGAATGACTTCCTGAATTGTTTCCAACTCAGCACTTACATTTTCCAAGACAATATTTTATTTAGAGACAACACATAAGTATTTTGCTTTGACATTTTTCAGCTGTCAAAAAGAAAGGCACGTTTTGCTGTTTTTTTCAGCGGGTGCCCTGATATCAGGGGACTCCTTTTTCTGCCTATATGTGGTTTATGGTGATGCTTTGTTTAGTCAGAGTATTTTTTCCAAGTTGGGAAAAAGAATCGCTTATTGACCTGACTTTTATTGCTGCTCCGAGCCAGACATCACCCATAAATTGAGCATCCTCTAACTTTCATCTGAATGGAATGCTGTAAATTTTATTTAACATTTTACCATTTCTCTCTCTCGTAAGAATGCTGGAGTGTCATCCAACCCAGAGGAATAGTTACATTTTTGTTACTAAATAATCTGTTCTTTATCAAGCTCTATTTTAAATGACTTTGGTTAAATTAAATGACTTTTCATAGTGACTGGCAGACAAAGTGGTTTAGTGCTGTGGCCTTTTGTCTCTGGAGACCTGAAGATCATGTTTTTGGTCCAGATAAGGCTGCTTTGCACCTCTGAAACAGCATAAAGGGATCTTCAGCTAGCCTCAGAGGACTGTTAGTAGAATCCTTTGTAGCTTGAGAGCACTGCACAGAGACTTATGAGAAAGTTCCTTTCCAATCATTGCAGTGTACTGGTATAGTGCAAAAAGTTGGTTGGAAAGCTCTTGACTTATGCTCAGGAGCAAAGTCTTGCACTGATTTCCTGCTTCAGGTCACAGACTAGCAATGTTTGCTTGGATTTATCTGAATCTAGTGGGTAATGGCCACATCACAGGGGCCATGTTGCAGTTTGCTCCAAGTATAACGTACCTGCTTGCCGGCTCCTGGAGTGAACAGACTTACAGTCTTGGGCAATGCCTACAAGCCCATCCTGGCAGAACTGTCCATTGCTTTGTATTACTTTACCCTACCCTAAATCCCCAGAAACTCATTTTACCTAGAGGGTAAGTCCAGCATTCTGTGGTGGTGTTGAAGGTTCTTACCTTCAACATATGCCAGACCAGACTTGGATTTTGTAATGTCCATAGAAAGCACATGGGTGTGTTGGAACATTTACAGCACAGATGTGCAGAGGTAATATTGCACACAGATTTGCCTCGTGCTTGCAAAACTTGAGGAGCTGTGAACACAACTACATTGCTCAACCTCACAGCCTCTATATGTTGGATACCTAGCTTGCTGGAAACGTTGGGCTTTTACAATTATTTAAAGTCTTGTGTGGTTTGATGAAAAGGCAGTTGCTTTCAGGATTTTTATTTCTGTAAGTTCCAGTGATGAAGTTATTTTGATAATGTAGAAATATAAAAGCTTTGAAAAGTAGTTGGAGAATGAAAGGGAATTGGCTGGCCGAGAAAAGTAAGCCTTCAACAATCTAGGTGGGATACAATGTAATTGACGGAGGTGCAAGAAGTGACACTGGATGCTGTTGTACTCGGGTAAGTGAATCGACATTTGATTGTGAAGCAAGAAGGTATCAGTCTGTCTCCAAGAACTTTCAAACCCAGAACTTTGTCTGTTTCCGTGGTGACCTGGCTTTATTCTAATATTTGTGGAACCCATGTTGAAATTTAAGAGCCCCGGCACTGGATTTTTCTTGGATGAGTGTTACTCACGAAAGAAGTTCTGCCATTTTCCTCTCCCTCCAACAGTTACTCATGCAAGTGTAGCAGAATTACCTAAGATGACAATGCAGTACTTGAACATTGCTCTAAAAGGGCTGGGTAAGGAAGCAATTGGATTTATACCGTGCTGATATAGCAGCATATGACAGGGAGTGGCGGAACCCCTGGATCTGCAAACGTAGACTTTTAGGGAAGTTCAGATCTTTTGGCTGCTTTCCTTTAGCTTGCTGTTGCTGCATTTTTCTGTGCTGGACTCTGCTGAGCTCAGCTGTGCTAATCTGAGATAGTAGGAGCACTGTGTGCTCATCTTCTCAGCTATAGAATCAAGGCTTTAGTAGCCAATCTTTAATTTGATTTAAAAAAAGAAAAGAAGAAAAAAAAAAGAAAAGGGAAAAAAAGAACTTGCAGTTACAGAACAGTCTCAATGAACTTTCTAGCTGTCATTGTAATAACCTCTATTGCATTACGTTTGAAATTTCATTATGCTCTAGTCTGGCACTGATTCACCTAGACAGTGAGAGGGGTATTAAGACCAGCTTGTCAAATACTTGCAGTAATAAAATATTTCCTGCCTTTCTGTGGAGACCTTTATAGAATTAGGGAAAAGGTAGAAGTACAGCTGATGAGGGCTTCGTGATGCTTCATAACCCAAGTGCTTTTTGCGTGTTTCTTGATTTCACAGTTTGTATCCAATTTCACACATAAAAGACTAATTTTGTTGCTTTTTTGGCTTTTTTTGTTTTGTCTGCTTCATGCAACTAGGTGATTTAAATGGTCCACAAGTGAGAGATACCTTGGGGACAAAACTTAGTTTTATGCTTCATATTATTCAGACTCTAAAGCTCAAAGTAATTGAATCTCTACTCAGAAATGAAGATTGAGTATTTTTATTTTAAATTTAAGTGTCTATATAAACATGATGCCTCAGGGCTTTGCTGATTTATAATATATGTGACTTGAAGGGTGCCTTAGTGGCTTCAGCAGAACCCTTTTCATTATATTAGTCTTTGGGAAAAAATATACGGCCCATAATTCTTTTCTTTCCTACACTATAATATTGCTAATGCTCTTTTCTGTCATGATCCTGTGTAATACTGTTAGCTAAACAGCTGTTCTATACCTCAGACACATGACAAAACACCTTACAATATTAGTTCCTCTGTGTGCTAATGATAATCTCCACGCAGTTTTTTCCCCCTTTTTGTGTTTGTCTCTCTTCCCCCTCTGACTCTCAGCCAGGTGTCTTCAGCCTAATAGCCATAATAGATGAGCTCATGTTTCCAGAGCCTGCTAATGTCAGACCACCATTCTTTTGAAGCCTATATGGTGGTGTTATGAACAGTAGGATGGCTGCCTTCATTCTGGAGCCTGTTCAGTTTGAAAGGCGGGGCCTGAGGGGCTGTGCGGTGTCTCACTGATTTCTGTGGGGCCCTGCCTGGGTCTGAAGGGTGACTGATCAGATTCCCAGCGTGTGATTTAGCTGCCTTTTGCCAGAGTGCAAGTTCAGAGATATGAAGCATATTGAGAGGTTTCACTCATCCTTTTTGGTGACTAGAGTCCCATGGCAACAGATTCTAAGATTGTCACCCATGGGAGCAGTGGCTGAGGCAGCAGGTTGGTTTGATCTTTTCTAGCCAGCTGTCAGGCTGTGTTATGGCTTAATCTATGTCAGATGTTTCCAGACTCAATGAGTTCAAAATACATTCCTTTAAATTAAAAACTGTGACAGGTTAGAGAGCGCTGCAGTTGGAACGATCAGAGAAATGTCCGCAAGATGCGCTAGTGGGGACCAAAGTGAATACTACCTTGTAAAGATATCCAGTTCAGTTTTCATTTGAGACGCAAGATAAGACTTGAAAGTTGCAGAATTGGCAATTTTAAAGTGAGAGCCAGCTCAGCCTGACTGATAAGGTTTCATGAGGCTGTATTTTCCTGTGAGGACCTCTCACCTCTTTCACTTCACGGATGGCCAATAGTCCATCCTTGGCAAGGCACTGCAGGGTTGAAATTTGGAATGCCCGCATTCGAGTACTAATTTCATAAATGCAGCGATTTGTGTACTGTAACCTGATGGTGAGACCATAGTGTTGCTTGAAGAACTGTTGTTTTCCTCAGGGAGCAACAATAAATTTGCTACAGGTTTGGTCTGACTTTTTGGCTGATACCTGCAAATGTAGTGAATATAGCAGATGTAGTGGGTGTAGATAAAGTTATCACTTTAGGTCTCAGAATCATTGCACAACAGATTAATTAAAACCAAAGCAAGTCTTGGTTCTTTGTGAGTAATTGAGAAGGCTGTAAGATAAGAGACTCCTGAATAATCCCGCTTAGACAGCTCGGCCTTGGGAGAGCAGATGCGCAGGACCGTGACGATAAGGAGGTTACAAAGTGACCATAAGACTGTAACGAAGCAACCTTGTAGGACATGGTATACGTGATCTTAGAACTGAGTTTGTGCAGAAGCAAAGGTCAACCAGCAGACACTGTGATGAAGAGTGTAAGCCTTCATATAAAGACCCCCGAAGACCACCTGGTGGCACTAACAGACATGTATGAAAGACATTAACATATGCTAATGAGTTCTCAGAAAAACCATGGATATGATAAGCATTTTTCAGGAATGTAATGAATATGTATGTTGACACAGCATAAATACCTAGTAATTGTGTCTTTTCAATATGCACATTTTTGGGCGGAGCTATCCCCTGTGCGTCCAGCGTTGATAAAGAATGCCTGCTTTCTAAAACTCCACACTGAATTTTTAGAGAGTGAATTATTTTGCCGCTTTCCAGTAACATGGCGACGCTCTGAGTTTCTGTTTATGTGCAGTGAACTGGGGAGTTAGGCTGGAATAAGTGCTCCTAGCAGCACTTTCTGTTTGGGAGCTTATTCTTGTCAGTCAGGAAAGGACAGTGGGCAGAATTATCTACTGCTTGGGATAAACCCCTCACCTTTCACAGAAATGCAGCAGATATGAATTGAAATATTTTTTTAATTTTTTTTTTTCCCCCTCCTTCTAAGCTTGCTTTCTGGCCACTGAGATATGAGCTGCCTCCTTTTGTGTACAGGAGTCAAGAGTCCTTTTGCACAGTAGAAATTCCATACTTTTTAAAAAACTTCTTTTACTGTGGGCTCTATAGAAGAACATTCATTCTGTATAGAACTGACAAGAAAATTGGCTTTCAGATTGTTCAAATTATTTGAGAGTGGTGTTTTCATTGCTTGTACTTAGGTATCAGTGTAATAGGTCCCTTAGAAATATCTAAGACAGTGAGCCTTAGCTATAGACAGGGTAGTATTAACACTTCCATTGTCATTTTTCAGCATGGACTGAAAATGCTTATGCTCAAAGGAGCTATAATTTTACATATCTGCTGGTAAACTTTTACCCAGACCTCTTTTCAAGCTCCGTGCAGGAGTCCACATAGGTATACATACAGAAGAACCTATATTTTTGTCTTTTCTTTGCTGAAACAAAGTAGTTGCTTTCCATAGTGTATTGTGCATGTGTGGTGTGAATCTGATTTGTATCAAAGGAGCATGTAGGGACCTGTAAATTCTGACGGCGCAGGGTCAAATCTTATTTAAGGAACAAGTGCTAGTTCATGCACAGATGCTAATACGTGCAAGCACAGGCTCTGTCAGTGTGTGGGAGAGTGTACATAGACAGCTTTTCGTGGTCAAAAACGAATGCTAGCATTTGAAAGATGAGGTTTGTAAATCACATTTTTTATTGAACTCTTTTTCTGTCCCCCCCACATCCCTCAGGCCACTGACTATGAATTAGCCCACACTGTTGGCCTGTTCTTATTCCTGGGCTTTCCTCATTGTCACATTTGTATAATTACATGTGTTACCTAAATACATTGTATACCTCAGGAAGAATGTTTATTTTTTATTTTGACTACTACTTCATTTCCTAGTATGCTTCTTGTTTACCCAGGAGCCAGAGAGTAACAGCTGGGGCACAATATGTACGTCCAGCAGATTAGTGGGGGTATATGTGGCTTTACTTCCTAAGAAAACAAGTAATTTGTTTACCATTTCCAGGATCAGCCTCTTTTCCACTGAGAACAAATATAATAGCTTGAACTAGTAATATTCCTTTCATGCCTAACTAAACAAAACAAATTAATGTGTAGTATTTCTTCCTCTAAATACTTCTATGAGGGGTTTGGACAGTCATTCAGAAGTATTCCTGGTTCTGCCAACTTCATAAGTGAAAGGGAAGAGAAGGAAAAAGAAAGAAAAGAAATGCTGTCAATTAAAGAAAATCTATTTTGACTGGAATGTGTGACATCAGTGAAGAATTTTTAAAATCTACCTTTAAGTTAGTTATTTGAGTTTTTCACTTTGCCTTCAGTTCCAGTCCCAGATTTGAGTTCCAGGAAGATGTGTTTCCCCTCCCACCCTGTCCCTGCTTTTCCAGCAGCACAGAGTTATTATAGAAAGGGAAAATTATTTATCAAAAAGAGGATACAGATGCCATACTTCTCCATTTTGAGGTAATGATCTGTGGGGCAGGCTCACAAGAAAGATATACGGTATTTGCTGCTGAAGCCTGGGTAGGGGCAAGCTCTCTACTCTTCCCCAAGAATTTTGATTTCTTTCTTGTGGAAGACAGACTGTGTGGTGAAAAGGAACAAGTGATATCCATGGAATGACTAAATTGGTCGATTAATGTGACTTGCCCACAGTCAGTGAAGAGGTCTGTGGTAGAGCAGAGAGTTCTTTTGCATCTTGTGAGCTCCAATATTTGGTAGTCTTTTTCTGGGGATCTTGCTTTTATGCTTTTTTTTTTTTTTTTCTTCTTTTCTTGTATTTTTTTCTTTGGTGGTTTGGCAGCATCCCAAATGGCTTGTGATAGACATCTGAGAAATGAATAAAAAATAAATAAATACAATGAAAAAAGCAGTCAAGCATTTCAATAACAATAAGAAAAGGTGGTGATAGTGGGGAAAACCCCCTGAAAAAAACCTCTCAAACCTCTCCTGTAATAAAAACATCACTATTCATGAGCCATTACTGAACTTTTCTTTCTAACATGTGATTTTTTTTTTTAATAGCTTCATTGAGGAAGAGAGAAAATAGGATCAGAGCTGCAATGCAAAATGACAAGTGTTCGGTTTGTTATTGGTTCCAGCTAATAAATGTGAATATTGCTGTGAGCCTCTTTGAAACTGGTGGGCATAACAACTGAAATTCCATTCAAGCTAAATGAGGGAGCAGTTAAAAACATCTTTATTTAGTGAAGGCTGAAACAATAGAGGCTGCTGCCAATAGCATAAAATGGTAAAGCACAGCAAAGAAGTTAGTCTGGTTGGATTGAGGCATTTTATTGGATTAATACAGCAAACTGAGAGACTGGGGTGCTGGAGAAGGGGAGTGTATTTTGAGAGAAGGAGGCAGGACCAGAAAAGCTGAGGAGATGGTTAGAACAAACATGACCACCATTAGGAATATGCCTTTAAGAAATAAGATGGGAGACATTCTTCTTGCAAGAAAATGGAGTGTTATTCCTTCCTTATTTAAAAAAGAAAAAAAAAAAAAAAGGCAGGATTTCATGAAAAAAGGGTCTTGTGTCCAGCATTTTTTTCCTCTTTCGGATGTGGATGACAGCTCAGGTTTGGCTCAATGCTCAGGTGAAAAGGGAGGTAACGAGGTATGTCTTTTGGGCTGGATTCTCAGCTAATATAAGTGAGCACAACTCTGTGCTCTTGACCCTTTGTAAGGACAAGATGTGCAGAAGTAAGTGGGGAAGGTGAACAAGTTCCCTACTCCTTTGTTTAGGGCAAATTAAATGTCATTTGTCACAGGATGGTTTTCAGTTTTGACATACTTTGCTGCCAAAAAATGATGCTAGGTTGAAAATAGAACTGCTGGAAAGAACTAACATTCATCCCTCATCTGACCAAACTGCAGAAAACAGGATAATTATAGGTGTGTGGGGGATGAGGGACCTTCTGAACTTTGCCATTTTCCCTGTAAACAGTAAGCCTACTGAGACTCATCCAAACTCTATCTGGAAGTAAACAGTGGGAGTCCATTGCTGTGGTGAGGTTAGGGGTGTAAAAGGTAATTCTCTGGCTTGTTTTCAACTTTTAGGTGAAGAGATAACTTTGAGCAGGGTGTATGGTCCCCAGCTCACGTCCATATACTGTGGATGTGATGAGGCCCAGGGCTGTGGTCAGAAGGCAAGTACTGTTAGGAGTAAACACGCTGGTGTGTGCCTAGAAACCGTTTTGTGGTTTTGAGTATATGTGCAGGGGAAGTATTTTGTAATATTTCGGCTGAGTACATTCTCTAACCTTTGTTGGCACTGACTAGGAGGAAACCTTGCTGACTCCTTCAGCAGTGAGGCTGGAAAAGCCTGGTTATTGAGCCTGAACTTCTCACCCTCTCACCAGCAGGAGATGGGGCAGTATGGGGGATGTCTTTTGTAAATAGTTCCCAGTGTTCTCCATTTACCATCACTATTTGTTGAAAATATGTGCCAAATACCATGTAAAACAGGTTTGTTTCAGCTGTGACATCATACCCTCAGTTTTGCACGCTACCTGGATGTTTCCTTATATGCACCTGGCATCCACATGGGAGGGCCAGTGAGGGACCTGAGCATCTCTTCAATGTATTTACTTCTTGCTGTTGAAAGTTTGAAGCAACTTCTGGTCACTTCATCAGACTTGGATCAGTGAGATGGTCTGGTAGCATCTTACAAGGGAGCACTTCCAATGGGAGTGAACATAGGAGGAAGTATGGAGATACTGGTTTGAAAATTTGAGAAGTCAACTCCTGCCAGTCTGCCCTGCAATTCTGACTGAGAAGTAGAGGGCAAACAAGGTCTCATCCTGTTGTTTGACACGTTTATGGGTGTTTGGTGGCCAAACTCCATTATCTGCTTGCTCTAAGGCACTCCTGTTTACATGCTAGTGAAAGCACAGATACTACAGACACTCTTATATCTGCGCACAAGTAAAGGTACTGCACATATGGTGCTATCTCCAGGTTTGGTCTTCCCAGCATGAATATATTTCTGCAATGGAAATGACTTGGCTTTCCAAATCGGAGATTTACAATTAATACATGAGAGCCGATTTGGTCCTTGCTTCCTTTCCTTAAACAGTAGTCTCCTCTGTTGTAAGCATTCATACAAATGGAGTTTTGTTATTGTGACATATTCTTGCCTATTTGAAGAAGCCATGTTCTCTCCTTTTATGTCTGAATGCTAGCTGCAGAATTTGTTCATCTACTGGCTTTTTTAGTTACACCAATTGTAGCAGAGAAAGTTGTAAGAGAGCACTTGAAGTGACCCAACACTGGGAGGAAAGAGTTGCTGATCTGTAGGGAAGTACTGTTGTGGTTAGAGTAACTCCAAAGCAAGAAATTTACTTCAGAAGGTGTGTGGTAGCACACCTTCCATCTCCATCTCTTAAAGCTTTCTTTGACCACAGTTCAAATCATGTAAGGTCTCTCATTACGATAAGTCACAGGAAAGACTCTATTACTGGCTCATCTGTATTGTCTTGGCTTCTTTGCTCTAAGAGAAATTGGTTTACAGCACTTTTAGCTGTCTGAGCCTCCCCATGTGTCAAGGACTGCTGAATGTATGCTGGAGCATGAGCCCAGGAGGATGACAAGTGGCACTGAAGAGTAGGGAGAAACTGGAAGGAGCAGAAATCTTTGGAAAGATGATATTAAAGAGGTCCAGGAATGTGGCTTGTCATGAGTTATTCTTGCACCCTGCCAATGTACTTGGCACCTTGTGCTACATTTACAGCCTAATGAGAGAGATGGTATTCATGGTTTTGGGATTGGTATTTATTTTGAGGCTGAGTTCCATTTGAACTTAAACTCTTTCTCCTTCTGGATTCTATGTCTACGTGTATTAAAAGGAGTGTATTAAACCCTCCCCCCCCCCCCCC
>Ga0065711_1003185_pt1 | contig 29287 bp, 13 predicted proteins | sample Hoacrofraction12_FD_59098 | JGI IMG/M metagenome (GOLD analysis project Ga0065711, IMG submission 59098) | Hoatzin crop microbial communities from Cojedes, Venezuela - Epithelial fraction 12 v2 (version 2) | ecosystem: Host-associated > Birds > Digestive system > Esophagus > Crop | place... | reverse complement strand
CCCTCGGATCATTTTTGTAGCCCTCCTTTGGACCCGCTCCAACAGTTCCATGTCCTTCTTGTGCTGAGGGCTCCAGAGCTGAACGCAGTACTCCAGGTGAGATCTCACCAGAGCAGAGTAGAGGGGCAGAATCACCTCTCTCGACCTTCTGGACACACTTCCCTTGATGCAGCCCAGGACACGGTTTGCCCTCTGGGCTGCCAGCGCACATTGCCGGCTCATGTCCAGCCTTTCATCTATCAGTACCCCCCAAGTCCCTCTCAGCAGAGCTGCTCTCGATCCTTTCGTCCCCCAGCCTGTATCGATACCGGGGATTACCAGGTGTAGGATTATCTTTAATCTGACCTCATAGATGTTATTTTTATTGTGCACCCGATGTTTTATAAGGTTGTGTAAAACTCTGAGTTTTTATCTAGAAATAAATGGATGTATTAAGCAATGTAGATGTGTGGATATATAACTGATAAAGAGAAAGATACTGAGTGCCATTGCTAGAATTGCAATACTTTAATTTACAGTATGGATGTCCTTGACATAATTACTAATGTCAAGTCCTCATCTACTTAATACCAGACAACACTCCTTCAAACTTGAAAATATTCAGGAGACATGTCAGCAGCTCATGCTCTTTCTGATGAAGAAATGTGGTTTTGACAAATACCTGAAGGTATTGATAGGTGAACAGAACAAAGCTATGAACCTCTGTGTCTTTTCTGTCAGCAGTAGAAAGGCTAGTGCTGGTAAAACACAGCCCTGTTTCCTGCTGTATCTCAATTTCCAATTAAGTCAAATTCATCAGCTGGAAGAGCTTTGAGCTGCTGTTCTTTAAGGAGCTACAGAAATACTGCATTGCTGTCAGTAGTAGAGCATCCTACTACTATTGATATATGAAGTGTTCTTTATGAGCTCGAGGTATGAAAATATAAAATTAATGTATTTTACTATTAATAATCTCATGTCCGGCCTATTGGTCTGTAATACTGTTCAGTTTTCAACTCTTTTGCTGTATGTTTCAGAGGCCACCCATGGGCTTGGAGAATGCTTTCAGTAGGTCATTGCTGAAACTGTCACATGAAATCAACGTAAAAGGTGACAGAAAAAAATGGAAAATGCGGAGCCAAATGATACTGTTCTACTACAGCAATGTCTGGATGCGAGCTGGGTGAGAAAGGATGAAAAGAATGGAAAATGTTGGGTGTTGTAATAGTTCCAGTTACACTGGTGTGGCCCCAATGAACTATATGACTTTGTGCTGGTAAAAGTTGATCGTAAGATTTATATGATTTTAATACAGTTCCAGTAATTAGGGAGAGAAGACTTTACATTTAAGCGAGTTTTCATTCAATCCTGTCTGTGTGCTTTTAGTTTTCCATTGCATATAATACTTTCCTTTTGCAGGATCGACTGTCATGAATTCAAAATATGGTCCACAAGGATAAAATCAAAACAGGAGCTGATGAAAAACACTGGGTGACAAAATTTTTCACATCTTCCACAGTCCTGAAACACCTGTTACAGAGGTGTTTCCTAACCTGCCCTGAAACACGTTGGATATTAATGCTTAGGAGTCCCTTGTGAAAATGTAAAAGTATCAGTTTAAAGCTTCACATACAGGTCAACAGATAACATGTATCTCAAACACATCTACTGTGTCCCACCAGGACTATTCCAAGCTGATGCCCTCAGCATTCAGATGAAAAGCGTAATTATCCCTGTCAATGCTGTTCTTTTAACTGTCTGAAAGTAAATGTGATCTGATTTGTTACTAACCTAAAGTGACTATTGCTCAGAAGTGAAGATATTTAGAAGTGATCAATACAATGAAACATTTCCTTTCTTTCATTCTGCTGTATTTAGACTGGTCCGAGCTTACATATACTACAAAGGAAAAAGCTGTTTAAAATCTGTTTATTTTTGTTTACGTAGCGATATAGACTTGTTCATAGGGGAACGAAGCAAAGTTCAGCCAAGAACAAGGAAGATAATGTAGAAGCAAAAAGATTATTATTTGCCTTGTGCATAATGACAGTCTTAGAACTAAAACCATCTTTTTAGGCAAGAGATTTCCTCTGTAACGTTTTTTTCCCACTCAGTCCTTGATAACCTCCTTGGCTTCTGTTTTCAGAGTACCCTTGCATATGTAGAAGCCAGCTCATCTGTATTTTGAGGATGAAGGATCATTTTAAACTCCACAAGCCATTAACAGCAGGCTTACTGAAGTTTAAACATTCAGTCCCTAAGCCCTCTGCAAAGGCAATATAATCAGTGAGACCTTATTTCACGTCTTTCCTCTTTAGTCTAGAGACATTGCATTTGCCGATTTGTAAACTAGGAATTCCCATTCCATAGATCTGTGACTCTTTTTGATGCTCTTACCTCTCTGTTTCCAGACTTGCTGCTACACCAAGCACAGACATCCTGCTGTTCGCCTGAAGTCTTAGCCTTGTGTATTTGAAGATAATCCCTAGACCACCAGCATCTTTTCAGCATCTGTGAACATAAAGGTTATGACAGTTGCCCCTTCTGAGTGTAATCTTCGTTTTTACAAGAGTTCCTCTAAAAGATTTTCAAGCTGTGATTATCTCTTCCTGCTTTGTGTGGTATTGCTAAGGAAAAAATAAAAGTGGAAGTTTTAAAACCAATACATTCTGCAGTGTTTTAAAACCTTCAATTTGCAACTAAATTATGTACTTAGCTCTACACACTTGACTTCTTTGGACTATTTAACAGCTTACACTGCAGCACATGTTTAAGCATTTGCAGGATCAAGATCCACATCCTCTCTCTGCATCATTAAATGTTTTGCAGTTGAAGAGTGGTTAGATTCCCCAAGGGGTTGTCTTTTATGTATAAATGGAGAACATCCATGGCTTGCATCTGGGATTTCTCATCTTGAGTGATCTAATCTCCTTAGCGTGTGTGTGTGTACTCACACACTTAAACATGTAGACATGGTAATGACCAGAATAAACTTGCTGGGGTGAAAAACAAGCAGGAGAAGGAATTGCCAAATATTCTTTAGCACATTTCCCTGCTTTTTGTGGAAATTTTAAAACATTTTGTTTTCTCGCCAGCTCTACGAATTACCCATTGCTTCCCTGAACTCTGTCTGCCTAGAAAAGCTCAGGGCAACTTTCAGTATTCCAGACCATTGACCAGCATTTAGTGTACAAACTAGAAAACAGTTAAACCCTCCAAATTTTCCTTTTGCTTTTTTTTCTTCTTATACTAATTTTCGTCTCCACTTCTCTGGTTCTCCCTCCAATACTGGTCTGAAGCCGTTTGTCATAACTTCTATGTGTGTATATATATAAATATTTATATATGCATATGAAGAATATACATGTGTGTGTGTGTATATGTGCAAATACATACACATGTGCCCTTCACCTAAAGGATACATAATGATACCCGTGGATAGCCGAGGTTCATTGTTTTGTCCTGTGGTTTAAACTGTAAGTCTGTCTGAAGCATCTAAGCTGAATTTTTACTGCATGATGCCATGCAATTTTACATTTGGTGTAACTCACTTTACAGATACCAAATTTTAATACCTAGGGGTTTTTTTTGTGTTCATGACCTGTATCATCTGATACTATCAACTCTCTACAAAGACCTTTTAAGCTCTCCATAAGAAAATTGTAGTTCTTTCTTTGTGAATCACAAAAGGCTACATTGATAGCTCTGGAATTATTGTTCAGCATGTTAGTCCTCCCCCTGGGCACAGAACATAGGCAGCACCATGGAACAGTTCAGTCTTCCTCCCCTTGTTACCTGCAGTCCTGCAGGTTGCCCACTCTGGGAAGATTCCCAGATCTTTGGGTTTGAAGGGGATAATGCTCAGCTGAATGCCTCTGCAGAAACCAAAGACTGAAAGACTTCTGAAGTGGCCACACTGAGCAAAGGAGAGAAATAGGTCCTTCAGTGCTGTTTCAGTGTTTGACCACTGCCACAGCAAATAAGTTTTCTCTTTACTGTACTTTCTGTATTTCAATTTGTGCCCATTACTTCTTGTCCTTTAAATAAGCACCATTGAAAATAGTCTGGTTCTCTCTTCTTTACTCACACTCTGTCATGTTTCTCCACACATGGACATCCCACCTGAGCCTTTCCTTCTGCAGCCTGAACCATCCCAGCTCTCTCAGCCTCTCCTCATCTGTCAGACGCACCAGTCCCTTAGCCATTTTCCTGTCCTTTCACTGGACTCAGTCCATTATGTCCATGTCTCTGTTGCACTGGTGAGCCCAGAACTGGACCCAGCACTCCAGATGTGTCTCACCAGCGCGAAGTAGCGGGGAAGGATCTGCCTTTGCCACAAGGACACATTGCTGGCCCATATCCAACTTGTTGTCCAGCAGGACCTCCCAGGACCTTTCTGCAAAGCTGTTTTTCAGCCAGTTGGTCCCCAGCCTGCACCCTTTGCATGGGATTATTCTTCCCAGGGGATGGACTTTTGCATTTCTATTTGTTGAATGTAAGATTCATGTTTGCTCATTTTTTCCAGCCTGTTGAGGTCCCTTTAAATGGCAGCACAACCACCTCATCCATCAAGAACACCTCCTTATTTCAAAGTTGCTGACAGTGCACTCTCTCCCATCATCCCAGTCATGAATGAGGGTTTTAAACAGCACTGGCCCTAACATTGACCCCTGGGATACACCACTAATCACTGGTGTCCAGCCGGGCTTTGTGCCACTGATCACAACAATTTGAGCCCGGTAGTCCAGCCGGTATTCGGTCCACCTCACTGTCTGTTTACCTAGCTTGTACTTCACCCGTTTCTCTATGAGGGGTTAAAGGGAGACAGTGTTGAAAACTTTGTTAGTTGAGATAAACAAAATCCACTACTCTCCATTTGTTCACTGAACTAGTCACTTTGCTGTATAAGGCCATCATGTTGGTCAGGCATGATTTTGCCTTCATAAATCCCTGCTGACTATGCCCAACCACATTCTTGCCCTTAATGTGTTTGGACATGGTTTCCAGGAGAGATGGCTTCTTCACCTTCCCATGGATGAAAGTGAAGATGACCAGCCTGTAGTTCCCGGATCGTCCTTTTTGCACTTCTTGAAAACAGTAGAGGCATTTGCTTTCTTCCCAATCTCAGGAACTTCCCCCAGTGGCCATGACATTTCAAAGATAATTGAGACATTGGCCAGATCCGTCAGCACATGAGGTTGCATCCCACCTGGTCCCACAGATTTGCTTATGACCAATTTGTTTAAATGTTCCCTAACCTGACTTTCTTCTACTGAAGAGAGTTCATTCCTTATTATTTCATTGGCTTTATTTGTTAGACTTTGAAAATTCAGCATCTTCAGTACTTTCTACAATTGCTTCTGCACTTTTCAGTAGCTCGAGAAAAGGATTATCAGTTACTGCAAAACAATCTGACTAATGTTCTACAAAAATCTTCAAAGTGTCAAACACTGCAGTTGTATTGCCCACTGAGATAAAAACATTAAACCTGTTGATCTAGAGGCCCTTTCTTTCAGCTGTAATTTCACTCCAGAGCTATTCTCTGTATGGTAATGTTAAGGCTGCATTTCCATCTGTGGAAATTTGTCTAAGTGAAAATAAAACATAGCTAACAAGATATTGTCAGTCTACTAGGAAATATTAATGACTTAAAATGGTGAAAAACATAGCTAGGTGTAAATGCAACAAGCTAGGTTAATGTATGAGACCTTGTGTCCTGTTCCATGGCAAAATTCACATCTTTTTAATGAAAGTACAAAATTGTTTACAGTTTACTGTGAACTTAATATACGAGTGCAAATTCATTAGTTTTTAACTCCATGAATGAAGTCAAAGTGCTGGAATATACTTGCAAAGTGCTTGTTTTTAAATAATCTGATCATAAATCAGCAGATAGGTTTTGTAGTTTCTCACTAATACAGGCACACAGAATATACTGGTTTACTTTCTCATGAAGTTTTTGTGACCGTAACCCACAGGCTCTAGGGGAGTGAACTGATGAACAGAAATCATCAAAACTAGCTAGAGAAACATTTCTCAGCTGCTTGGGAACAGCGTGTTCTGTCAGCAGTTCAGTACGAAGACGTGCTCTCTGACTTTGGCTCTGCGTTGACCTTACGCTCTGTAACACAACCTTTGGCACTGTGGATGTGGTTGCAGATGTCCCACACTGTAACTCCGGAGGACTGAGAGGGCTGCATACGTGCGTGCATGCACGCATGCACGTTTGTGATTGTTTCAGTGGCAGCTCTAGCAGTAGTTTTCAGTAAAGAGTTTCATAAAAGCTTAATGAATAAACATTAAAGCCATTAAAAAAACCCTGGATGAAATAGCTGTAAGCCACTGAGACTCATTTGCACTAGAAAATAAAAACATCTGTTTATTTTTTAAAAAGCTCTGCTATCAGGGGTTTTTCATACACACACTCCAGAAATCCAAACCAAAATAATAGAAAACAAAAAAATGGATGTATGCCACTGCTCATAGCAGTATGATAAAGAAACAAAAGCTACATTTTTGTTATTGGTAGGATAGGGTTTTCCTCCTATTAAAATTATGATCTCTTGTGTATATTTCTCTGTAAAAATGTAGAAGATAAGAGAACCTTTCAGACGGAAAGGTTAGTTGCCTCTAGAAGCAGTTGAAAACAAAAGATCTCAAGGACAAATTCTATGATATTTTCTCAAGTAGAGAGAGCGCTTCAGGCCCAAGATCTACCAAAATGTAAGAACAAACATTTTTATTAGAAACTTTCCAATTTGTGTAAATCACGTGTGCAGAACTGCAGCAGCATCCTGCCGTGAAATAATTCCTCTTCCCTTCTAAATGCCATCTCCTGGAGGATCCTCAGGCTCTTTAAAGAGCTGCCACAAAGCTGGAACAGGATAAACCTGTTTCCCCCACACATCTTGGTATTTAGATTATTTTACTATAAACGATTATGGAGTAAAGTATTAACATCATTTAATGAATGGAATATTTGAAAGAATCTTGAAGACTACAAATCCCATTCAATATAAATCCCACATGAAATATGAGATGTGAGACAACACATTCATTTATTTTTAATTTTATGACTCAGTTTAAAGACAGGTTTTTAAAGTCGCTAAGACAAGACCTCTTTTATTATACGTGTAGGAATAGCTCTAATTTTGCATGAATTCCTAAACTAGATCTAAGTGAAAGCAATGACTGGATATAGATGTCACTCCACATACTGTTTTCATTTTCCTGGAAAGCAAAAACCTAATGTGCTGAATTGCTATAATTGGAATTGACTTTAATAAAAGTCTGCATACTTAGTAGAGGTGAAAATCATTCCTTACATATTATAACATTCTTTTACTTAGATGTCAGTATTTAACTAGTTGAGGATCTTAGACTTAAAAAAATCCCAAAACCAAAGTTCTATCACAACTCTTCACATATCTGAAAAGATCTTTCTAAATAGGACTTAAGTAGAAGTGCAGACAGCATGAGGAATGTTGTAAGGATTTGGAACATGAGTAGCTTCTTGTAAAGGATGCAATTTAAAAAATAGCTTTAATGATGATCTTTAGACAATAATGATGGCTTTGAAACTGGCTTGTTTTCTTGACCAAGTCAAATGCAGAATGTTGCTCCAGGGTACATGTTTTCCGGATCATCTTTTCTTTTGGCCATGAGCACGAACAGACTGAGTGCGGTTTGGTCCCAACGCTGATGAAAAATGGTGTGTTGGTGAAGGATTCTAACACAGGGCTCAGCAAAAGGGCGAGCCTGCTTACTGAACGAAGCAATGTGATACTTCGCAGCTTATCTTGCCGTTCAACTCTGACTACCCGAAAGGAAGCGGATATCCTTGTCGCTGCGTGTCTTTGTGACAACACCAGCAGCAACTGAATTTACTGGGGACAAAATTTTTTTCAGCCTCTCTTGCCCCGGTAAAGGATTCTGCATATTGTAGGGGTCTTTGGCTCTATTTTTGTGGAGTCACTTATAAAGGAAAACTGTTTTCCTGTTGTGCCATTTAAGAACATGATAGGCTTAATTTGAATATTGGGGCAAATAAAACCTTAGAAATATCAATGGACAAGTTAAGTCCTTTATCTGCTACATGAGTCTAAGAATATCTTTTAACTATATATACAACAAGGGGCACAAGCACACGAATGCATACATATAAGTAAAGGCAAAGTTGTACAAAAAACATCTTCACATTTTCTATATATGCAAAAAAATAACGGCTTTGAAGTGAAACTGGAATAGCTGAAGGCCTCACTGTCCCCTTGGGATAAAATGCACAGCTAGCTAACGCAGATACCTTTCAGGAAGGATTTACCCCATGTGTTATCTTTAACTTCTTAATGTATTATCTTTAATTTGTTAGTATGCCACACTGAACAGTTTCATTATTGAAGTTTTGGGTGGAATTTAAGTTGGATTTTCAGAGAAAATCTAAAACATTGTTTAAAAACTCATAATTAAGTGTGAAAATTTTTAAATTCTTTGATGTTATAGAAAATATTTGCAATTCTCCAGTGGCTGGATGAATGACAGAAAAAAATGTTTTAAATGGCTCTTCTAGAGGAAGAAAAGTATATCCTAAAATAGTCTTATTTATGAAGGAATTATTTTAAATTGAACACTAGAGGTTTCAGAGGATTCAAGATTTGTAAATTGTTACATCTTTTTGTAGCTGATAATTCTTATAGTGTCTTGGTTGAGCCATACTGTGAATGTACCACTGACTTCTCTATTACTTAAAATAAACTTCTGTCTATGCTAAAATTCATAGTAATTTTGGTATTACCTTTGATGAGAGCAAGAATAGATATTTGCCTTTTGAAAAGTATTAGTACTAAACCACACTGTTATGAGTTTTTCATAAATGTGATCACAAGAATTTATCTCCCCAGCAAACCCTGAGGTCATTATCCCCTGGTTATTGTCTCTAAGTCATGGTCATGGTCCTCCCATGGGTATTGTCTCTAAGTGTTGTACCTATGAGATAGCACATCTAGCAGATCTAAGAATGAAGCTCAAATCTTCCAATGAATAAAACTGGATCTGAAGTACTTCGGGGCTAGAAGCAACTGTCAAGTTTTCTGTTGTCTTTACTCAGTCAAAACATCTCTCTCTTATTTTGATCTTTATTAAAACCTGATTTGTAGCTTTGTTTGTAGATAGCTATATACTTCTCTGGCTATGAAATTTTTTTGTTATATCCCTGACTTCAGCTTTGAATATACATATTTTAATTCCACTCGATCATCTTAAACATGCATGTGTTGCCATGTTCATTAGTAATGAATGCATATTGTCATGTGCATTTCTGTTTGAATAGGAACTTCATTAATTGTTGCTGTATGTGATTCGTGGGGAGAGGCATAATATGTAGTGACTCCTTTGTTAGAACTGTTACTGCCTTTCATATCCAGAAATGTATGGAAGGGGAAAAATCAGATCACAGCACATCACTGTGGGCTCCTTCATATCTGGTGTGGGTGGGATGGCAGTGGGCTCAGGAGTTTATTAGCCAAAAAGCCAGATGAAATATTCTGAGGGAATGGCCTAGTGAGGTGCAGATAACTGCGCTGTATTTTTTTTAAGGCTCCTCAAAATATCAACATGGATAGGTCTGCAATTATGCTATAATTAGGTCCCCAACTGTGCCTATTTTCAGCTCTTTTCTTTTCCTACCAGGAGGTCTGTGAATGCATGGCACAAGAAAAATCCGGTCCAAATTAGAGCAGACTGGTAAAACGTCCAACAAAACAGCTTGTCCTGATGACAAATACCTTCATTCCTGTGAAATTTCAGTGAAGCAATAATCTGATTCTTTGCCTAGGAGTCTACTTAGGACACCAGGTTTCCTAAGTCTGTGATCCCTGACAAGCTTCATCATAACTTCTTCTGAGGCTGAGAATCTTGAAGTATAACACAGCGAAGGTAGAGGTACGGAAGACTTTTAGATGTGTGGTGGGTTGATCCCAGCTGGCAGCTAAGCCCCCACCCACTTGCTCACTCAGTCCTCCCCCAGTGGAATGGGGAAGAGAATTGGAAGACCAAAAGCGAGGAAACTCGTGAATCAAGATAAAGACAATTTAATAAGCAAAGGGGAAAAAGAGGAAAAAAATCAAGAGATACAAAAGCAATCAGTCACCACCAGTTGACCGATGCCCAGGCAGTCTCAGCGCAAAGGCTACTTTGGAAAAATTCCCTCCACCCCGGCCAAAGTTTTATTGCTGAACATGACATTTTAAGGACCGTCTGGCCAGCTGGGTTCAGCTGTCCCAGCTGTGTCCCCTCCCAACTTCTTGCCCACCCTCAGCCTCCTGGCCTTTGGTGGGTGGTTGGAGAGAGAGTCTTGACGCTATGCAAGTGCTGCTCAGCAACAGTGTGTTAACAACACTGGTTTGGTCTCAAATCTAAAACACAGCACCATATGGACTGCTGTGAAGAAAACGGACTCCATCCCAACGAGCCCCCATACAATAAGATTTTTAATAAGTGTTTGGCCCTGCATTCTGCAAAAAAAATCTCTGTGTCAGTTGTTACTGTTTTCTAAGGGACATGGAGTACTTTTGCTCTGTGCTAGCACCCTAACTCCTATGGGAAATACTAAGATATTACATCAAAACACTTTGTCAGTTTGCCCAGTTTTTACTAGGAAGTGGTGATTGCTTGCAAACAGTAAAGTCTTCATATTTGTAAATAACCTTTGTGTCAGTCATAATTTCTCCTTCTCATGCATGGTTCCCAAAGAAGGGAGAAGTTAGGAAAAGGATCCTATATTTACAGCTTTTAGATTTACACATTGCGTGCTATTCACTATTTTTCCCCTGCCTGAGTTTCCAAAACTCTTTTTTGCATATTTGATGTGTACCTGCATAACTTCATAGTGTAGAAAGGGAAGGAATGCAGCGTGAGAGTCATTTCTGCAGTAGCGGTCAGCACGAGTCTTGTGTGTCATTAAAGTTACAGATGGGTGGTTTAGTAAGACTTAAATTGTGCACTAGCTTTGCACTGGCTTTGACACATTGTGGACTGTGGGCCAGACTCTTAAAATTTAGAATCTCTAGCTAAATATAAATGCCAAGCTGTTCACTGGAAGTTAAACAGCTTTTGGGGATGTTAGCATTATATTTATTTTTGTATGTCTCTAACATCTGGCACGAAGTGTCTTTCAGAATTGGGATGCTAAGACTATTAAATTCTTATCTTAAAGCAGAATCAATCACACCTGAAGACTGCTGAAGGCAGTGGTGGTTATCTAACTTGTAGTTGATTGTCCTGTAGAGTCAGTCCTTAAAGGTTCTTTTAGTTTCCTGAATTAGGGGTTATTGCACCCTTGTTAGGTATGTACTAATGTCTTCTATTAGGAACAAATTAATGCATTTTTTTTTAAAGATTGTTTTGTTAGAGAAATGAGGTTCACAAATGTGTCACAAGCACAGCCTGCAGATGAAAAGCTCTATGTCAGCTACAGACGCAATGCCAGTTGCCCAGGTGAGCAGCCAACGACATGGGAAGAGCTGGTGGGTGGTGAAGTTAGTTTGCTTCCTCACACTCCAGCTTGGCTTTTCATTCTCTTCATAATTATAGCAGAGAACACATTATACAAGCAATCAGGCTCAGGGGAACTCCTCTTATTTATTATCTGAATAAAGTACATTGACATTAAATAACAATTGTGAAGAAGTCAGTCATTGTCTCCCACAGGGAAGCTGTTCTTTTATCTTGTCTCGGAGATTGATAATTTCAGAACCCACAGACAGGTCTCATCTTCTTTTCCATGTTTTTCCATTTACATATGCTAATAGCTATTCTGTCTGTAGATGGTACCAGTTTCCTAAAGCCATTGTTACAGAAAATTAAATTTCTCAGTATTGATTGATGACACTGTTAAAAATTTAACTTAATTAAATAGTATAATTAGTACCATGTAAGCTAACCTTGGCAGAAAAAATACAGCATGAGGAGTAATCTTAAACAAGTAGTATCACAAAAATAAGTGAATATAATACACAGAAAGACGTTTATTATGATCACTCAGACCCCATACCGGATGAACAGAACAGTTCTTTTATCACTATAAACAGTATCGGAGTTATTCTCCTCAAGGAAAATAAAATTACTTCTTGATTCTCATAAGTGGAAATATAACTGTCTACCTCAAGTTTTAGAAGAGTTTTTTAACACTTCTAGGGTACTAGACATGGACACCAATATAGTTCATGTTGTTGAATGAGGAGGAAAGAAACATACCATGCAGAAATATCTCCTTCACTACCGTGTAATTTAATGTCACGTCTATTTTCTTTGGAAAGTGCAGTGCATTAGGGTTTAACCTTCTGACGCACGTATCCAAGAGGGCGTAAAGAGGAAAGTAAGGAATTGCCTGTATGAACAGCTGAATTTTCTACTGACACTCATATTGCACATACTTGAATTTCCAGAGTCCCAAGAAGGTGTAGGCATGAAAAAGACAAAGTGTTTTCATGGCCCTACAACCCTTCAATCTGTGATGATTTGCCCTCTACAGTTCTTATGTTCAAAGCTCTCAAGCTGCCCAGCACTACAGTTGACAAGAGCAAGGGGTCAATAAATGATTCAGCAAAGTTTACCTGTTGACTTTGCCCTGAGTGCCAACTCAGTGGCAAACCACAATCTGATTTTATTGATGTACAAAAGCTGAGGGTGCATTTAGAAACCAGCTACCAAATCAAGACATGGGGAAGAAGAGAGGGTTCTCATGAAGAACTAGATAGCACTGTGTATGACATCTCTGGTGGGGCTAGGAGGAAGAGGTGACAGGTTTTACCTTATGCCTAGGGCTTCTACCAATCTAACACTACATCTACATGTAAATGGCATAAACACATTTGAATTAATCAGTCCTGAAGTGGAGTCTTCAAGGTTTTTAACAGGCCAGTCTTCATGTTCCAATGGAGGATGTCGGTAGGTTTTAATACAACATTCAATATCCTTTCTTCGACTACATACATAATAGATATGACATTATCAGTTCTGGGTGTTTGAAGATATATGAAATTATTTTTTGTGGACATTAAATATGAAATGACAGCATTACTTCAACCGGTGCCTCAACCAAATCCATTTGAGTTCCTTTCGGTTATGACTTACTGAATTGCAATACTCAGATCATGTAGGTTTCAGTGCTCACAGAGTGGGCTCCTTTCTTTAGAATAAAGTTTCCTTACAGGTCTAATTGCTGCAAGGAAAGTGTGTCTTAAATATTTCATTAGTTTGCTAAAGTGGAGATAAAACCATTCCTTATTTAAGCTGAAAACTCAGCAGTCTCCCTAGGGGTTACAGTCTTGGACTTTTTCTTCATTGCTGATTTATGCTGGCTCTTAAGGAGGAAAGTGAGTTCCCGCATCTTAAGGTCACCTTCTACATCTTATTAAAGACAACATTTCTAACATTTCTTCTCTGTGTCTAGGTCTGCAAGTGTATTGTCTATCTTGCTAAAAAAAGTCTGTACCTTCATTTCCTGCAGGAAGAAATTAGAGACATAAAGTTAACTCTCAGGAGCTGAGGTTTAGAGTCCTATCTCACAAGTGATGTAGAAAAGCTGTTAAATGGGACATCTGGAGGAGCCAAATTCCAGCAGTACTTCTACAGAATCTGATTTTTCTCAGCAGCTTTGCTCGTGCAACCTTAGGCAATTAAAGCTCCAACACTTCAACGCATGATGAATTTCCTTTTGTCGATAGTGAAGTACAGACTTGTCTCAGAGTACTTTCTGGTTGTATTTTTTGCCTTGATGCAGCTGTTTGCATTTCAGTAATAAGGTAGCATTCACTCCAGCTTTTATCGCTGCTGTGATTTCCTTCTGAGTGAACCTAACAAGGCAATGAATATAAAACTGGCCCTATCTAATCTGGATCTAAAAATTTTACAATTACCAACTCATACCTAAATTGAGAGTAAATGTTAGACTACAGTGACAGTTAAAGGAGCAAGGAAACTTGGACAGGGCCCACTGAGTTACTGACATTCCCAGATACTGCGCGTAGACAGGTAAGATTTGTCTTAGGAGCTTAAGGCACTTTTTTTCTTGGTTATGCCTTTATCTTTCTTACTGACATATCAGCAGTTGCAGGAAACATAGAATCATACAATTATGGAATCATAGGTTGTAAAAGACCTCTAAGATCATCAGGTCCAACCATCACCCCAACACCACCATGCCTACTAAACCATGTCCCGAAGTGCCATATCTACATGCTTTTTAAATGCCTCCAGGGATGGTGACCTTACCACCTACCTGGGCAGCCTAGTCCAATGTCTGACCATCCTTTCAGTAAATAAATTTTTCCTAATATCTAATCTAAACCTCCCCTGACGCAGCTTGAGGTCATTGCCTCTTGTCCTATCGCTCGTTACTTGGGAGAAGAGACCAACACCTGCCTCACTACAACCTCCTTTCAGGTAGTTGTAGAGAGCAATAAGGTCCCCCTCAGCCTCCTCTTCTCTAGACTAAACAGCCCCAGTTCTGTCAGCTGCTCCTTGTAATACTTGCTCTCTAGACCCCTCACCAGCCTTGTTACACTTCTCTGGGTTAGTTTCAGTAATTCCATGTCTTTCTTGTAGTGAGAGGCCCAAAACTGAACACAGTATTCAAGGTGCGGACACTGAGGGACTCTAGCTCTTAAAACAGCTTTTCATAGGTGTATTTTTGAATTGTTTTCTTCAAAAATTTTCAAAAATGAGTGTCAAAAGCCCTAAGGTTTGACAATGCAGGAGTACAAGTGACATTGTTCAAAGAGATTGAGCCAAAGCACTTGACAAAATGAGGTAAAGTGGTTCATCTGCACCCTAATATACCTTGTCCTAGTACAAAAAGCACATTACAGGTGAAAGTATGTAAGATACCTTTACATCAGCAAGCTAGTGTGTATATGCTAAAATTTATATGCTTTTACATTCTGAATTCTGCTATAGTCATGCCAATCAGATAACCATCTTTATGTGCAACAAATAATTTCCCAGATATAAAAGCACTGGAACAGGCTGCCCAGGGATGTTGTGGAGTCTCCTTCTCTGGAGATATTCAAGACCCGCCTGGACAAGGTCCTGTGCAGCCTGCTGTAGGCGACTCTGCTTTGGCAGGGGGGTTGGACTAGATGTCCCACAGAGGTCCCTTCCAACCCCTACCATTCTGTGATTCTGTGATTCTGTGATTCTGTGAATCTGTGTGATTCTGTGATTCTGTGAAAAACCCAAAATGGCGAAGAACTTGGTTATGCCAGAGTGGGACTGCATATTTGGTAGCCACGTTGAAAACTCTGTGAAAACTATAGCTCTTTTAACTGTTCAGCAGTCTTTCCCTGTTCTGGTGATGAAGGTAGAATTAAAGTTGAGTGCTGTCACTAAAAGAGGTTTAATCCTCTTGCTACATTGTAGTCATATGGTAAATTTTTATAGCTATAACTACTCCTGCTTTATTTGTTATCCCAGCAGGGCATGGCTGAGATATAACAACATCGCACAGCAGGGCTGTGTCTTTTCACAAAACATTTCATTGAGGCTTTTGAGCTACCTCCTACTAATCAGATTTCTCATCGATGTGCCCACCCACCCAAATCAAGCGTGGTCAGTGGACCTGGCAGGTTACCACGTTCTGAGCAGTTTAATGAATATCTACCCATTTCATTTAGCTTAAGAAGAACCAGCAGGGTGGCTTCACAGGGTGGGATTATTGCCTCTGCGTCCTGTTGTTCTCTACTGTGGGTTTAATTCCTGCTTCTGCAGTCAGAGTTGGTAATTGTAATCTGAGATAGTGCATTTGATCTTGCTGCTCCTGGCAATGGAATCCCATTGAGCCACCTATTCCAAAACAATGTGTGGAGGTTTCTTATAAACCTAAGTATTGCCTGACATAAAATAGCGTATCTAACTGTAGAGCAACAGCTGGCGTGCTGAGGATATATTCATTTGCACTCTTCTGCACTGCCTCAAGCAGATATTGCTACACATAAAAGAATTGGAAGATGACATTAAAAATATTAGTTGTAGAGGTGCTATTTGTTTCCACAGCTGTTTTCAGTTCTCTTTTCTTGTTCCTAATGTTTTGCAATTTCTTTCTTATTCTTGTTTCTCCAGTGGTACCTGTGATGCAATTTTGAAACTTTAATAAACAACATTCTTTGCAGAATCTTCCATGTAGAATTATAATTTGTTTTATGACTGTTATGATACAGATCATTACTTACTTTTAGGCATATTGTCAGACAACTTTCTGGTCCAAAGAATCAAGAAATTAAACCAAAAGCAGATGAAAACAGAATGGCAGATAGCTTGGACAGGTTCTGAAGTATCCATTGCTTTGCTGTCTGGTTTATGCCTTACACAGTACAAGGCAGCCCAGGATTCAGTCTCAGCTCTGTATGTAATTGTAACTTTTTTGATAGCTGTGTTCCAACTTTATCATTAGGGACTTAATTCTGCAATTACTTATAAACGGAATTCCCATTCAAGTCCCTGAACATGCGTTCGGATTACAGAAGTGAAAGAATTGTCTGTAGAAATACGATTGCAAATACAGCTGTAAACCAGAGGGTTGCTAAAAGCATCATACGGAAGAAGACACTTAGTCTACAGGTTTTGCCTGATCACAGGTAACACAATAAGAAAGATGTAGCTGTCTAGAAGACAGTGATGTTTTCTCTAAAATGAAGTGAAGCTGTAAGACAGAATATGAAAGCATCACAATATTTTTTGTTTGTTTCTTTTTTTCTGCAGTCTGTATGGTTCAATTACATTTCTCTCCACTCTGTCGCTTATTGTGGGATTTGCAGGATGTTACTTTGCAAGCACAGCTCACAGGCATTCCTTAAGACATTGTCTCATGAAGACAGAGTTTGCTTTGTTTGTGGCTAAATGATTCTATTAAATTTTTCAGTGTCACTATCCTGACACAGGGTCTTGGACTTTTCACATTGCAAGAGTGGCTTAAACACAGAGCAGTCAAAAAATAGAAGGTGTGGATGAGGTACTATTTTAGAAACTTCAGAGCTGTGCAAAACATTTACCCTTTAACTGCCACAAGCAGCCCTGAAGTCCTGATGCAAGAAACATCGAAACCCCGCGGAGAACAAATCTATCATCTGGATCTTATCTATCTAAGATCCACCTGAGCTCCTTCTCCAGGCTAAACAGTCTAGTTCACAGCCTCTGCTCCACTCCCTTAATCATTGTCATGACCCTTCACTGGGCTGGCTCCAGTGTGTCCGTGTCTCTCCTGTATTGCTGAGCTCAGAAGCGGGCGCTGGACACTGTGTGTTGTTACATCACTAATAACTAGAAGGCAGATAGGAAGGATAACATAGCAGAAGCTCCAAAGCAATATTTCAAAACTATCAGATGTGACCACTAGAATTAATGTACCAGAACTGTGGGTTGCAAGGGCTGCAAAACTTACACAAAAGTGACAGTTAGAAAATGAGAAATAACTGTTTTCTTTAAGACAAATCAATGCAAACTAGAAATCAGCATTGGACAGTTTGGATCATCTTTGAAACAGAAATATTTAGAAATTATATTATACTGTTGTGGTGCTAAAAAAAAAAAAAAAAATCAATCTTTTTACTCAATGTTTTCCCTTTTCTAGATGCAGTGGCTGGGGGGCAGGAGACAGTGGCTTTACCTACTGTACTCCAGCAAGCAAAACCTGAGACAGGAATGAAGTGGAGTTATTGAACTAGTTAATGAGTATTCTGAAAGCATCTGTCTTTTCTTTCTGTTTATAATTTTTCAAAAGAATGCTAATATATTTTGACATGACAGAATGAATGAATGTATAGGAAAAACAACAACATTAGTGCACTGGGAGAAAGGGAAATTAAAATCTCAAGAGGAATGGGAAATGAGAAATTTTCATGTTCTTCCATAAAGAGAATCACTCTTTATCTGAATTCCTAAATCCCAGGTTGAAAAGCATAAAGTAATGCATTCAATTTCCTGGCTCTAGGTAGCTGCTTATAGAGACCATCATGGGATATATTTCCTGTTCATGTAAATGCTGAGCTTCTGGAATATATCAATAATATTTTGTCCCCCTTCCCAGGACGATTTTCAAAGGACTCTATTGAGACATTCTGTCAAATTTCAATGTTTGGTTTCTCAGAATTTAAAAATGAAACTCTTTATAACTGCATATATCATCAGGAGGTTAAAAGTAATGAATACCAGCATTTTTTTCTTCTTTTGCTTAAGAAGTAAGTTTGAATCTTTCTAAAGACAGGAAGCTTTATAGCTATATGCTGAATGTTCTGTTCAGCATCAAGGCAAATCCCAAGTTAAGCTATCAGAGACAAAGAACAACAACAATATCATCACCTTATCTAAAGCTTTCCTTCAGAGGATTCCAAAGCACTCAGTAAACGTTAGCAAAGTTAAGCAATTCTCTGTGAGGCAGATAGTCAGAATTTTCAAAAGCCTGTAAGTGCCAGGAAATCCATTAACTCTCTATTATCAGAGGGCATCCCAGAGTAAGCCAGTGAAAAACAGAGTATGTTGGAAGAAAATCAGTCACAGATTACACAGACTCTTACTGTCAAAAGAGTATAACTTGAGAAAAAGATGATGTATGCAGTTAGTTTCCTTTCCTTTTATGTTCTGATTAAATGCTCATTAGTGTTGGTAGTAATTGCCTCATTCATTTTCAAGGGACTTGGCTTTCAAATTCAGAATGTGTTCTGAAATTTGGTCTGATCATTACAATAGAAGCATCTGAAATGGTGATGTTTTTTGAATCTAGGACTGGAATCTCACCCTTGGTCATGCACAGTGGAGTAGTGACTGTGAGGTAGGAGCCTTCCAAAATTTTGAGGTCTCTGGGTCATGTGCCAAACCTCTGCTAAACTCCAGTCTTTACACCATGATCAGATACCGGTTAAGAGAGAAACTCAAAGATCAAACACCCATCAAATCTCACTGTTTATAAAAAGTCAATAAACATCTCTTTAGTGGCAATAATCCTGGAAACGAAACTAAGTCTCAGGTCTTATAACATTGTTCTTACTCCACACTTCCTTGGTGGGTGGCTGTTTAAATTCAGCATCTGAAATCTTTTGGCACAGCATAAATAACCTCTCTAGCAAGCTGTCATTAGACATATTGGTTTTACTCCCCCTCTGTACCTGGTTGGTATAAAATAACACCATCAATCTTGTAAAAAGGACCCCTTGTTTTCCTCCTCCAGCTCACTTACCACCACCTGTCTCCATAAGTCATGAATACTCCTAGCACAGCAGGACCACATTAATGATTTATTTTTTCCAGGGAACACCCTTATTACAAATTATTTTGTTACCTTCCTGGGTACTCTCACTGCAGGACATTGTTGCTAATAGAGCCCCTCGAGCATTTACAGTCTACATTCCTCGTTTAACTGGATTTCAGGTGCTATGCTTATTAAATACCTCATCTCTAATCTCTTTAAGCAAGAGATTTCTGTCACAGTCTCTTTTGTTGGCTAGGAAACTTCTTGCAGCAACAGTAAAAACAGTGCAAGGCGTTTCTAAAATTCATGGGAGAAGTTGCTAGTTGTAGTTATTCAGAGTTGCATGCAGCAATGGGCTCCTTTTTAGGGAGAACATCAGTTCCAGTCTCCCTTGTCTCTGCCACCCTGTGTGACATTTCGTTTTTCTGAAATCCTGGATCACTTCAGATCCTCCTATTATTTTCTTATACACCTCTCAAACTGTGGCAGAAGAAGTTTTGCCATAGACTGCAGTAGGGACAGGACGAAGTGCCAATACCAAATGTTTTTAAAACTCCTGATTTTCATGCCTTCATCAAGATTTTGTAAATAGATCCCTCCTAACAGACAGAGGAAGTCCTTAGTCAGCTGAGGGAAAGGTTTCAGAGATAAAAGAATCTAGAAAAGGGTTGAATGGATGGTAGGTCTTGTACCCACATAGTCCTGCAAGCATGGGGTGTGCTGGAGCATGCTAGATGGAGACTGACTCTGTGGTGTTGAGGAGAAGGATTGAAAAATAGTGAGATGTCATTTGGGTTGGGACCAAAGCAAGGATCAGCCAGAACGAGTGGCTCTGTGTTGTAGGAGGAGAGGCCAATGCCTGACTAGTGGACTTGGAAGCTGTTACATTTTCTGTTGGTTAGATAGCAGGTGTGAAGAGAGTGTCTAACCAGTGGTGAAGTGGAATGTAGCATGTATATGGAGCAAGTATATAGAACATGCAAGCCTCTTGGATTGCATCTCACATGGATTGCAAACCTAAAGGACGGCAATGTTGTGAAAGGCCTGTGCTCCATGTCATCATCTTTTAATGAATACCTATAGAGAAAAGTTTATTTGGAGATGCTTGAGGACTTACTTTATAATTTTTCCTGGAGTACTTCTTCATTCTCCATTTTTTCATGCTTTTGCACATACTCCTTTGTAACTGTAACAGTTGCTGATGCTTGTGTGTGATTAGTCTGTCATGAAGAGCAAAATTCTACCATTTTTTTAACATACTTTCTTCCAAAATACGATCTTACTAAATCTAAGTAAAAGTGCTTGAATATAACTTTGTATTGTTGGATATATGTGATGCTTTGCACTTCTTACTCCTCTTCACAAAGAATCAGAAAATACAAGATTAATCCAAAACACTTATGAAAGAAAGGTATGTGGAAACAAAGAAATACAGATTGACACTATTTTGGCATTATTTATAAACAGAAGCTGAATGATGGGCCTTCTGTTTTTCCAAGTAAATGTTAATTCATCTAAGTGACCTATTGTAGGGTTTAAACTATGGTAACACATCTGTTCATAGATGGAGAACAAAACATAAAGTACCATATTTCATTTACAGTGTAAACATTAAATACTATAAAGAAGTCTCCTCAGCTTTGCATTTCCCACTGAGAAATTGCTTCCAAAATTGTCTGGACATTTTAGTCTATTTCTGAAGTCCTTACACTCTTAGAAGTTTTGTCTTGCAAAGGAACAGGGAAAAAAAAAATCAAATCAAATGGTTTGTGGAACTACGGAAAGCTGCCTAGGAGGAAGTCTTTGTGTTTGCATGCATAGTTTATAGTATTTACACATTCCTTTAGAACATATCTGTGGGGTATATGGCAGATGAGCCTCCAATGTCCTGCTGAGCATTTTCTGTCGCTTACCACTCTGAGCAGATAGCGTAGACAGGAATGGCCGGCGAGGGAATGCCCTGCTGCTCATGTCTGAGTGAGGAACACCTAAGCAAGAACAATTTCCTTTGTGGTTGGATTTCTGTAGCATTAATTGTCCAGCTTTCTTTTCCAACAGACAATGATTTCCTATAGTTAAATAATGTGCAATATATTTTCTTGATACATGCTAATATGCGGTTTCTGATATGCAGCCTAATCACATAACATCACAATCTGTAACCACAGAGAAGCCATAATGTCTTTTATGCACCATCTTACAAAGAATGAACTACATTGTGGAGCAAGGTGTGTCACCGACTGTAGCAGTGGTGGGAATCACAGTCACTCTGAAGTGGTAGTAAGTCATGAGAGACATTTGCAGCCTTCTTCCTCCAGACACAAAGAATATACCACTGGCCTCTTCCCAAGCGTGCTGCTTGGCAAGAATGGAGCAGCACCTACTCTGCACCTTCTCTGTCACCACATTTTTTCCTCTCACTGCGTCCGAAGGGTGTGTTATGTCGAAGAGATACACTGGTTTGCTCCTAGACTTGCAGCGCCTAATCTTTAAATGTTTGTTGATTTGGTACTGATCTGTAAGTTCTCTAAAGCTTCTGCAGTCTTTGTCAATTTTCCTATATTTAAGAAAAGCTGCTGTACAAATTGCATATATTATCTACAAATCGAAAAGTTTTGATTACGGTATATAGCACAGGTTGGCTCCCCAGCTCAGTTTAGTTGGAGGAACTGTACTCAAATAAGATGCAAAATAAGTTTATTTTCTGAGATGCCCAATACACTGGCTTTACTGAAAACATTTCTGCAATTCTGCAGTTAGCCTATATAAGTAATATCTAATCTTTATTTAGTGAAAACAGCCATTGACACCAATGGCAGGAAGGAACTTGATACAGTAAGAATGTTTGATTTGGATTAAGGTTTTTTCCTTTTGTATAACCTCCTTCCCAAAGAAAAGGCTCATTGAATGCCTAGTGTTTGCTGGGAGAAAATCACTCTCTTTGGTTGAAGACAAAAGAATGAGGGATTAGCAAAGTAGATGGACTCCATGGTTCTCAGATAATGGGTCTGTTTCACCAGAATACTTTACAAGAGAAGTCTACATCCTGTTAGGCAGACAGTGTTTGTTCCACTGAACCAGGCTTATCCAATGCAAAATGGAAACATTTGAAATGGAAATGCGATTTCTTAACATTTTTTTGAACATTTAATAAAAAACAGCCCCTTGAAACTCTAACAACCTCTGTCCCTCATCACTTCAGTATTAGTTTCACGTTTTATTTAGTGTGATGCCAGCAGGAGAGCAAACTTTTGGCTGGGAATATCTGTACTTCCATCAAAATCATTTCCCTTTCTTAATGGAATACAGGTAGAAGGTAGAGGCTAAACTGCTGGAAATCAGAGAAATAATGTAGAACTGCTGAATACTGTTTTAGTACTGACTGCGGAGCTGTGCCTGAAATGCCTAAAAGCAAAGAAGACATATAGACTCTTCCACATGGGAGAAATACATTGAGCTTAGAAACACTAAGAAACACTGAAACTGGGACTATGTATGAAAAACCGTATGATTCTAGGCATTAGGTGCGTGTCTGGGTTTACTGCCAATCCTTATGTGAATATCACCTGAAAGCACCTAGTCCTCGGCCTGGACCTTGCACTATTTTTTTTCCAGTGACATATGTATATGTATGATCCACGTATTCGTTAAATAAAAAGAAAAGCGCAAGAATATCTTCATGTCTTCCTTTGGCCATGCACTGAAGGAAAGTGGAAGCTGCTACTAAATTTTAAAGGAAACCATGTCGTAGAAGATTATTAGGCACACGTAAGAGTATCCAGCAGATAAAGCTTGCTGGTATCTTAGGTGTAATGGTTCTGTGTTTCTGGACTCTGGTGACATGATTTGGATGCCCAACTGTTCATTTCCAAAAAGAACTGGGATAAATTTATAGGCTTATTTCTGTTTGAAGTTTCTTGGGCAGCTAGGAGTATATGGCAATTGAAGCTTAGCATGGGGTTCTTGTGATTGATGTTCTGCTCTTAGCTCCAGATGTTCCTGCAGCAATGGCATTTTCATGGGATGACAACTGTTTAAAATATTTGAAAAAACACCGGGCAGACATTAGTTGTTACTATAAGAGACAGAGATTATCAGTAAGAAACCCAGAAATCTGCACCTGTAGGACAGGTTTCAATATAGGCATAAATGAGATGGAAAAAAAAGTGAATAAGTAGATGACAATTTGCTGATGATCCAAATAATTCAGGGTAGTCAAAATGAAATGGACCATGAAGAAATATAGCGAATGGCTGGGTGGTAAACTGGCAGATGAAATTTTGTTTTGATAAATTCAAATAATGAACATGAGACAAGGCAATAATCTTAACTGTACTTGAAGCGCTCTTATTAGTTATTGCCACTCAGAAAAGAGACCATGTTATTGTAGATGGTTCTCTGAGAACATACTTTTGATGCACAGCTGCAGTCACAAAGAAACAAGCGGAATGGTTAGCTTTATTGGGAAAGGAACAGAAAACATTGCTAAAAGCCAGCGGCAGTCTGTGGGGTGCCCACATTTCAGAGTCTGTGTTCGTTTGTATGCAGAGAAGGGTGGTGAAGACACTCGTGGTAAGGAATGGCTTCCAGTTCAAGGGAGAGTCCCTGTGAAGCTAGGACTCTTCTGCTTGGAGAAAAAGTGACTCAAGCGAGGAATGTGATACAGGTTTATCAAACTTGAGTGAGATGAAGAAAACAAATAGGAAAAAAAAATTTCTCATGAAACAAAGACTAGAGAGCATTTGGTCAAATAATCAAGTTTCCAGTTAAAAAAAAAAAAATCTTCTTTCAAACTGTATAATTAAAATGAATGTTTGGCATACCAAATGTTTAAATAGTTCAGAAAATGAACTTCAGAAATTCATCAAAGAAAGAGCTATCTGAGGACCATTAAAGACAGAGGTTTGAAAGACATCTGCAACACCTAATGTTAGGAGTGCCAAAACTAGGAGGACATACCAAGGAAAACACCAGTTTAGACTCGTCCCGTTCTTTCACTTTTCACAAGACTTTTCTGCATATATCCCTCATTTTGCTGGAAACTCACTTTAGGCTGAACCTTAATGTATGCTTCTAATTACGTTATCTGACTCAGATGTTCTGTGTCTCCAATGCTTTTATGTAAAATGTAGGCAGTTATACCCTGACTTTGGGGCACTTTGTGACAAGAAGGTGCAAGACAGTCAGACACTACAGCTGGAAACAACAAAGAGTGAATGAGTGACAACGTATGGCTGCAGTTATGGTTTTATGCTAACAGGGATGTGAGAGCTCCTACTGCACCTGTATCCAGGCTTTGCTTGGGATGAAAGAGTGCAGAATTTAATCTCAATAACATTTGAGAGTAGATATCTTCAAGAGTCATTAGAAATGTCCATGTGTTGAAATATTAGAGGGAACTGAAAATGAGTGAGTCTAGTTCTGGAAACCCTGCAGTGGCATTACTGGGATGCTCTACTCAATCTAGTTATTTGTGCTGGTAAGTCAGGGACCTGTGCTCCCTCTACAATGTGCCATTTACTCTTAAAAGCAAACAGCTGCTTTTGTCTTGAAAGCTAAACTTAAAATTCCCAATCTTTCTCAGACTTGTTACACGAATTTTTGTTAGTCGGATCTGTATTGTATTTACTTAATTACACCATTTATACAGGAGGATGCTACATTTTTAAAGGCAGCTCACCTTCTATCAAACACCAAAATTCTCTATCAGAAAACTACAAGGAATGTTAAATAATTTTATTAACCCTTTGCTTTAGTAGTTGGTAAGAAAACAAGGAAGTTCTTGAGACATATTTATGTAACAGGTCAATTCAGAGTGTGTTAAAATATACGGCTGGATAAATTTCGTAAATAAAGTTGGAAAAATAGGCATCAGAAAAAGCAAAGGACATTGTTAAACTGCATAACTAAGATAGAATTAGGGATTCATCAAAGACCATTTTTCAGTAAATTACTAATTCTTTTATAAAAAACTATATACAACTGTTTTATATCTTAAACCATATCTTTCTTGGCATACTGTCTGTCTACAACTTTGTTAACAAATCAAAAAGTGGCCTCAGGAAGCTGAAAAAGCAACTCAGATACATCATTACCATCATAATTTAAGTTAATTTTCACAGGTGTTCCAAGTCAGAACAGGCAGGAGTGTTCATTGCTGAGAACTAATTTTTGAAGTGCCCTTTGCCTTGGAGCTGTAGAAAGCCGCCTGATGTTCACAAGGCTTAGTTTTGTGGATTTCAGCTATGTACACAGATATGCCAGAACAGGAACTATTCAGCTATGAACTGGAGTCAGCTGTGAAACAGTGACCTGTCATAAATAGTTCACAAAATTAATTAGGTTTAAGGTCTTTTACACAGGGAAGCTTTGACTATTCCAGTGATCGTAATACACCTAGAAATCTTCCTAACTTTGAAAGGGGGATGGATAGTTGATGTATTTCAAAATATTGTAAAGCATGTAGTGAATTTAAAAGGAATATCAAGATTGTATCGTGATTTCCAGCTTGATTAATACATCTTTCAGGACGTGGGTTTTGCCACTGAACTGAAGAGCACAACCCTACCCAGCTGTATGCATGTAATTTGTCCATATGAGTATTCAACTGAAATACATTCTGAGGGAAATTCTGGATTTATTAGTCAATAGAATGCAAGCTGCAAGACCTGTATGACAGGAAACAAGTTATGCTCTTTTATACAGTAATCCTGTAAATTCCTGTCATGGTAAGCCGTAATTTCATGATACATTGACTTAAGAAGTTTCTGTCTATTCAGTTGTGTCAAGACACCTGTTTGTGGGATCTGATAGACTATCTTGTTTGATTCTTGTCTATCGTTGAGTAATTATGTGGAAAGCACGTTTGATTTCGATGTAACACAAAGTCTTAAGCCTTGGGCCAGGAAAAAAACAGGTTTGCTTAAGCACAAATCTGTAAAGAGCTTCAGTTACCTATCCCATGTTCTTTTTACTGCACTTGCATGCCTGGTTGGGACAGACAGAGCAGGAGGAGCACAGGGCAGTTGTGCCCTCTAGTGAAGCTGAGTAATAGACATAGGAAAAAGATGACTCCAACAACTCATATGGAGAAATGGTGTCCAGAAGAGGACCCTCAACTCCATCTCCCAAGACAGTGACCTTCGCTGAATGATGGAGTCAGCCTGCGACTTTATCATTCTCTAATTTCTGGGTCTTCCATTCCTGATTTCTCAGTGGTCCAGCTTCACTAGGAGAAGTAACAAAGAGCTCTCCTGCTGCCTTCCCATGAAACCCTTCTTGAAGAATTAGGAGCTATCACTGCAGCTCTGCCCTTCTTCCCTCCTTTCTAAATGGAGAGGGTGCACAACAATTCTTTGGTGGATGCTGCATGTGCTCTTTTTGTGCAAGTCAGTATCACAGCTGCAATTGCACTTGTGTCTTGAGCTGAACCTGGCACAGAGCCAGGTGTAAATGAAACGAATTAAACAAGTTAAAGGGCTCTGACCTTTCCAGAGACTTAAGCACAGTTTTGCAACCCGCTTCACATATCTCAGCATCCCGGTAAAATACGACTCCAAACCGGGGCATTCTGCAGCATACCTGGGATGGGGAAGTAAGAGAATACTTTTACCCCAAAGTGAAGAAACATCTGTTTTAATCTGCTGACTTTTTTCAGTTTTGTTAGAGGTTAGAATTATGTTCTAAGACCTAGACACCAAAGCTGGAATTTGGGCAGAAAGCAGGTGTTTTACTATCAACAAACAAACTGAGATGGGAAGTGATTATGAGGTCTTTTTGGTGCCTCTCTTGAAGTGGTAGCAGCTGATTTGGAAACTTTGTCGATCTGTAGTTTGTTTTTCAGTATCTACAGAGGAGGAAAAATATCTCTATTGTTCCCTGTAAGGAAAATGTCAAAAATATCTGCAGCTGGCCACAGAGTCATACCATGCAGAGCAAAACCACTTTCAGTGAGGGTGTCTGAAGTAGATACTCAGGAATGCTACATTGACCAAACAGTAACAGTCTATCTATCTGACTATCCTTAAATTAAATCAGTATCAGCCATGTCAGCAAATGAATTTATTGTCATTATGTGTTATGCAGGGAAAAAAGACAAAAAGACAAAAAAGATTTTCCAGTGACTTTATCTGAATTTTTCCAGGATGGCATCAGGATGGCAGACAGTTTAGGCAGCACATTTCTTATGAACGTTTATAATGTTTCTATGGCCTCCAAAGTTATCATCTAAAAGAAATCTGGGCCTTTCCGCATCCTTCAGATCTGTGATACATAATCTACCTCTGTATTGTCTTCTGTAAAGACTGCTCATTTCTAACTCTCTGGTGTCTCTACTGTTCTTCAGTGTCAGCTCCCTCTGACCATGCAATGCATTTTTCCTCTCAGAAAGTAAACACCATTATTCCTGGGATTGTGAACTGAAAATAAAAATGAGGCTTTCAGGTATTAATATTCATTCTGGCAATGTTTATCCACATGACCATATTCACAGCTTCTTTCAGCCAGCTGTCACTGCAGGCATTCTGAGCAGATGAAGTGTAGCCCATCCAGCTGAAGTAACCTCAGCACAGAAGCCCATAAAACAGCAGTTTAATCTTTGCTGGCCTCCACTGTCTCTTTTACTTTATGACCGTGATAGTGAGTGTTTCCACTCCATTTCAAGAAGGAAGCATCTAGCTCTTGTTCTTCAAAGCTCCGACAACAGCTTATCCATATGTACATTCAGTTGTCCTGATGCAAAGCAATTTGAACTCAGAGAGGCTTTGGGCAGCGTGTTCTGCCATACCAATCACGGTTACAGAAGTTCTGCATAAAGCCTGTTGTGAATTTACATGTGATTATTGATATGAGCGACATCATCTTTTGCTACTTTTACCACCTATTTTTTCAAGATAAAGCACTGGGGAAATATTCCAGGATATCTGCTAACTGGGGAGTACAATTCGAAGCCTCCCAGGACAGGAATTGTTTGTCTTTTAAAGTGAGGGATATTTGTAGCTGATCTCTTGCTTAAAGAACAGCAGCTCAACTTACGTCTAGTGAGGGATATACACCTGGATAAGCCTTGCCTGCCAGATGACACTTCCCAGTCTGGATTTAGGACGCTGTCTGTGGTTTCACTCCTAAGCTTTCGCTGAACTCTGCTGTGCTGCTCTGGCTTTCAACATCTAACCCTCTACATCAATCCTTATTAAAGGGAGTTTGTCTGTCAGTCAACCATATAAGATCTAAATCTTTTTGCTACAAAAGAATCTTGGTTTTTATTTGTTCTCTATTAGCATGAGCAGGTATCACCACTTAGTTTGCCGTGGGAGATTTTAACTTTACTTTTTGGACTATAAATAGGCAGTATTGTGAGTGCCAAAGATCATGTCTTGTTTCATTTTTATTTAAATAGCTTTCACAAAATTGTAGAAATAAAGATGCTCACTGGGTATCTCCTCCTTCCGAATTTTTCACTACCTTTTGGCCAAGACAACTAAGAGCCAGGCCCTGATGTATGCTGTTGCACTTGCATTAAAAGATTTGCATTTGGAACCAGAGCAAGTACACAAATACCATGTACAGAATGCTGTTATCAGATGTGGCATATGAAATACTGGGCACTGTTAGGTTTTAATCATGTACCACACAGGTTCATGTTTTAGGGCAAGCAACTCGATTCAGTAAGGCTCTTACCTGTGTGATTAAACTTATATTTATTCAGAAAATGTCTTAAATACATGCTTACATTTCACCAAGCAATGGGGTTGACATCTCCTTTCTCAAATTAGTGACTGATTGCTGAACGAGCCTTAGATAAAACAGTGGATAGTAACAAAGTATTTTCAAGTGTATTGCTGTCATAATCAAATTACAGATCACTCTGACAAGTGGTACCTCCTTTCAATGAGGTGTAGTAGAATCACAGAATCACAGAATAGTAGGGGTTGGAAGGGACCTCTGTGGGTCATCTAGTACAACCCTCCTGCCGAAGCAGGGTCACCTACAACAGGCTGCACAGGACCTTGTCCAGGCGGGTCTTGAATATCTCCAGAGAAGGAGACTCCACAACCTCCCTGGGCAGCCTGTTCC
>Ga0065711_1031584_pt1 | contig 29288 bp, 15 predicted proteins | sample Hoacrofraction12_FD_59098 | JGI IMG/M metagenome (GOLD analysis project Ga0065711, IMG submission 59098) | Hoatzin crop microbial communities from Cojedes, Venezuela - Epithelial fraction 12 v2 (version 2) | ecosystem: Host-associated > Birds > Digestive system > Esophagus > Crop | place... | reverse complement strand
TGGTCAGGCATGATTTCCCCTTGGTGAATCCATGCTGACTACTCCTGATAACCTTCTTTTCTTCCACTTGCTTGGTGATGGCCTCCAGGATAAGCTGCTCCATCACCTTTCCCGGGATGGAGGTGAGGGCTGATTTCCAGCACTGCCTAATTGCCAAACCACGTAAACGCATTAAGATCTACAAAGTTTCTGAAGTTCCTACACTACAGCAAACTGCCATAACCATGACACTACAGAACACACCAGGACCGGGCACACTGAACTCCTGTTAATTCCCAACAGGAAAGAGTCATCTGTCAGAGAAAAGAAGTGAGAAGCCGCCAGGCATGTAACCTCTTAGGACATTTACTTCATTGGAAAGAGCAAATGTGGATTCTGGTTTGGTCCTTATTCTCTAGATTATGTAAACTGTCTGAAAACCATAGTGAATTTTCATTATTGGTAGGTTGTTGACCATTTGTAAGCACTCACTGCCCTTTCCAGAAAGTGTACAGACAAAAAAAAAACCCCAACCCACAACCCCTTCCTCCCCAAACCCCAGCCTCCTTTTATCTTTGTTTTAGCCATTTCTTAGCAAGAAATTCATGCCAACGATGCGGTTGCACAGTTTTGATGGCTAAAAACTTATTCACCTCGTTACCCAATTTATAATAGTGTCAAAACATGGACGCGGAGGGAAGGGAAGCTGGACACAAAACTCAGGCAGCTTACCTCTGTTGCTGACAAACGTTTATCGCCATTATCACTACCAACACCTGAATCTGAGTCCTTTTTACTAGGGTAGATGTCATCAATGCTAGATGTGAAAACAAAAACAAACCAATAATAAGCTATTATACCATTTACCATTAGAATTCTATCCTAGTTTCACTTAAATCAAAGCAAAATTCCAATCAGTCTTAATGGTAGAGGGTGAAATAGCCTACTATGGCTAAAAACTGTACATTTGCAGTCTGGTGATTGTAAAATAGATCAGATGGAGTGGCTAGTTAGCCTAACAATCAACAAAAAAACCAGAAGTAGTCTGCTATAAACCTTGCTCTTGTCTATACACTACATAAAAACGCTTAGTTACTAGCTAAGTAGCACAGGCGTCTGACTGAAGTCATCTAGTCATGGGAAAAACAATTAAACTAGTGGAACTCAAACTGGAGTCAACTGATTTAATTGTAACCATTGATGCATTAAAAATGAACTGATATTTCCCTGAGGCTTAGAGTAATTATTAACACAGAAACCTCCTTTTGGTGTTTTAAAATAGACTTTGAAATTTAGGTTTTTAAGAAAATGACTATAATAATGGCAACTGCTCTCTCTCCTGGTTTCATTACCTAGTATGACCTCTACTCATTTTAAAGTATACTATTAGATGCAACACACTCATCACCTAATCTTTTTTTTTTTTTAAATATCCTTTATTATCCTCTCATTTGCAATCCTGAAAGCTGTAATCCTGAATTCAGATTGACACAGCAATTTAAAAAAGGAATTTAATCAGTCTTCACATGAATAAGATATCTAATTAATCCTAATCTTAAACTATCTCTTATCAGTGTAACACTAAGGATTTTGTGTAGAAATTGCCTACGGAAATGCTAACTGGGTTATGTTTTTTCTTTAGAAGTTTTAAGTTATTCTCTAAAATAAAAATTTTTTAATGACTATGTGTTAGGACATTAGGCTGTCAGGTACCATCTGGTTCCTACTCTGTACTGTCCCCTTACCCTAACATGCATGCTCCTTTATGAGCAAAACGTCATACAGGGCATGACATTCCTGTCAATTTTCTTGTACACTGAAAGAATAAAACAGAAAACCAGTAGATGTTTCCCAAATGGAAAACTTACTCTTCATCCTGGTTTCCTCTCACCTTTGGCATTTATCTGACAGAAATTCACAAAGGTTCTCCAAACATACATGGAGGAAAGCAATTTGCTTAAAATCTTATCTAGACAACTGACAGGGACATTCCATAACAGTTCTGTTTTGGTTTTTTTTCAGGGTGTTAGAAGCAACATCTCTATTTTCATTTACATCAACACTTTGTTTTTATTGACTACTCCTCTCCAAAAATAAGGCACTATCGTACTTTCTCTGATTGGTTATATTATACTTCCAACATTAGCAAAGCAAGAGCTCACTAAAGACTGGTTTCCAATTAGCTATGGAAATTCTCATAAAAAGGAGCTGCTCCATATCTAGTTCCTGTCCTTAAATGACAATACAAGATGAGATTTCCTAGATGTTTGATGGAAGACATTAAAGATTTTGTCTTTCATTTTGCTAACAAATTAGCACATTTCACTTTAAAAGGATCTCGACATTCACGCAGTTCTCTTTGCTGGATGGATAAGCCTCTAAATGAATAAAAGAAGAGATTAAAACAGCTATGCAACAAATGTGTAACAACCTATAAATCACATAAAACCACAAGCAATTGAAACTTATTTAATGTGTCAGTAGAATTACAGGAAAGTTCCAACATCTAATGATACTACCCTCTGAATTATTTCCAATATATTCCAGCAGTCTACTAGTAAAAGATTTAAACTAAGGTTCACTTCTAAGGTCTTTCCTAACATGCTGCTAACTTTAACCAGAACTGATCTTTAAAAGCATTTTGTTTTAAACTCTTACAGAGATTTCACTAGAACAAAATACATAAAGCAAAACAAACCTCTGTTCAAAAAAAGTAAACTCTATTATCTAAACAAACAAAACTCTGGAAGCTAAAAATATAAATATTATTTATTTCACTTTGTTCATAAGTGTTACATGAAAAAACTAAGTGAGATTTTCATACATACCTCTCTTCCACAGGTTGTGGCAAATGCTGTTGTTCTATGGCATTGAGATACAGTGAGTCTGCTGTTTTAATCTGACAGGCCTGTACAGTCAGATATTTAAATATATGCACTTTACCCTTTGTACAAATCTGTTAGACAAGAAAAAAAATTAGGTGTATAACTAGAATGAAATAAATAATTTACTCCAAATGTCACTTAGTGTAAAATTCCCTGAAAACTAACTCGTATCATCAAAATACAGATCACATAAAAGGAAATGGATTTTATTCACTTTTAAAATAAAAAATACTCAGAACTACTTCAATTACCCTATCAATTATTGGTGTATACTAGTATAAATACCCTCAGAGAGTAAGACAGAAAACAAGAAAAGAATGTGTTCTACTTCAAATCCAAATGAGCTTTTCACTCAAAAAGAATTACAAGAAAAATATATTGTATGGCCTATTACTAACCGTGAATTCAATAATTATTTTCCAAAATTAGTCAATAATGATATCTAATTAATCAGCACGTCCTTAATGCTCTTAGTCTTCTTGTTTTTACTGGTGTCCAAGCACCTTTGCAATGCATTTCACCTGCATTTTAGAATATTTTTTCTTTACTGCACATTTCTAGCTCAGGTGCTTGCTGAAACTTGCTCTGTACTTTTGAGTTTAGTAACCGCATCACCATTGGTTATGAAAAGTGTTTCTCCCATGTAATAAAAATTCTCAAGTACTTCAACAGTTGTTGATTTAGAACAATTGTAGCTTTCAGAGATGTAGTTTGAACCTACTGTCCAGTAAGTCAATAACAATGAAGTTGTCCTTAAGCAGCAAGCACAGGTTCCATTCATTTATTATCATCATTTCTCAGCATTGTTCAGGAGTTTCATTTCTTTGTGTATCACAAGCTATGAACTTACATTATAATGTAAAATAAAATTTCAAACGGATTACGCTCTAAACCATCTGTATATTTTCAAGTTACTAGTAAATCACTGTAGAACCTTCTAGAACTGGGCTCTTGCTAACAGAGATAAAATTTACCCAGAGAATTTCTCAATTCTCTTTTCCAGAATTATATACATATTCCAAAATTGTTTCATATGCAGACAGGAATGACAAAAATAAACATGCAGCTAACAGAATGGAAAGCTTCTAGGCTCATATTGGTTCAAGTGGCACACAGACTCATACGCAGAGCATCATACGTTGTGTTTTATTTATGTATCAACAATTAATGTCTGTGATGACTGAAGTTCAGAAGCCTGCAATTGCAGAAGCTGACATTTTATAGGCTATAATTTGTTCTTGTCCACCAAACATTAAGGGACAATCTAAATTACAGATGTTACTTACTTGTGCTGGTGGAGACTGCAAAGGATTATTCTCAAGCAGTAATACTTGCAACTGCACCATCTTTCTAAAACAAATTGGAATCATAAGCACTTTATTGCAGGAAAAGTCGAACTTCACCAGGGGAAGCTGTACTAGTTCTAAAAATCACAAAAGAGAGAGAAGCTGTTACATCTGTATTTATTTTTGCCGTAAAATAATACAATATTTCCAAACAAATTTTCTTTTGCATTAGGAAAACTACAAACTCAGGCAGGCATATGATCAACATTTACTCCATTCTATACTGAGAAATGAAGTGTTACTGTTACACAAGTGACAATAAATTTTAAAATAAATACTTTGAAATATTTTTTCCCCTGAAACTCAACTGACAGTTCCCATACTGCATTCACAGGTAAGTACTTGTGCAACTTAAAAGATGCCTTGAATCATAAAGAATTCATTAAAAAAAGCCCATACACCGTTATGAGTGAGTACCACTGAATGCTCTATTCTGCAAACTCAAATAGAATAAATTTGAACACAAAGTAATTACTACTTTTTAATCATATTTACTTACATAATTAAAAAATACTTTCAAAATGCTACTAAAAAGAGCTACTGTAAAGATATTCGGATTTTTTGTTTGTTTTTACCTTGGGGTAAAACTTCAAGGTAATTTCTTCTGACATTCAGTTCTTTTAAAGATTTCAGCTGGCCTATCTGCTGTGGCAAAGCTGTGATTTCATTACAGCTGACATCCTACAGCAAAATAGTAATAGCAGAAATAATGAACTTTTGCCTCCTGAATGTTAAATAATACAGATGTGAAACTGTAGATAATCTGCTATTCCTGTTGTAACCTGAAAACATTTACCCATCTATGTCCTGTCTTCACAATGTAAAACCAGATACATGAGAAAATGTTTACACACTACTTAAAACCCAGAGCGAATTCTTATTTGGACAAGTTAATTTCAAAAGTTAATTTACTTTCTATAGAAACAATCAAAACCATTTGCTTAAGATGTTCTACCTTTTTGTTTTTAACTTTTATTAATATGAAGAACTCAGTACCATGATTATATAATCAAAGAAGTTTGGATGAAACGTAAAACTGCTAGTGTGTGGATCTCATTTTTTAAAAAGGTTCTTGTTCTTCCAGAGGGAATATTTCAGCAAAATTTAAAAAAAAAAAGGAGATAAAAAGGCAATAGCATATTGTAATGATGCTCAAGAAAGGCATATATTTATCACATCACATAGCAGGTCATAGTAAAATAGGACAGGTCTTGTTTAGTATTATACAAATATTCAAGATATTATTGTAAAAGGTACTTCTTCATTGCCTAGAAAGGTTCTAAGCAGGTCTGATTTTGATGACCAAACACAACTGGTTTAATAATCTGGATGAAACTGGAACCCGTCCTCATTTCAGCATTCCTAAAGGAGTAACTGCTGTAAAGTTGAGTTGAAAGTATAGGGTCTGCCTACACTGAGCATAATTTCAAGCAACAAGTTTACATACAGTAGTAATACAGTCATAAATATTATACTTTAACACTACTGTTAACAAGAAACTGCTACGAAAGTGTACTAAAGTTCAACCTCTTGGCAAGTCAGTCTAAGATGAGATAGTTTTCAGATACCATTTTTACTGCCAAATGGTCTATACTCAATGTGAAATCAAAAGGACATTGAAAACTCTCCTTACATCCCAGGCAACCTGTAAATTTGAGTTACGTCTCAATTATGCTTCCATTTCTGCATTAAAAAAAGGGAAACAATATTTCATAGTAGGAAAGCTAAGTGGGATGATGCCAAATTTTCCTGAAGAGCCAACAGAATACTTTTTGGACATTCACTCCTACTTTCTTGATTGTTTCAAATGGATTTATACAGTATCTGGGAGCTCTTAGACTACAAAATTTCTAAAGTAAATCAGATTTTCAAGTAATCTCTTTGAAGATAGCTGCTTTAATGCTAGTCAAAAGGGTTACATTAACTCTCTATCTTCAAGCATAAAAACTAGCTCACAAAAACTGATAGTAAAAGCAAAATATGATCTGGCAATGCTGCTCGCTGTGTCAGACAAGTTTCTTCTTATAACAGAATCTCACTGCTGCCAAAGCTTCCTTCCCTTGTCAAAACTGAGTCAGGAAATCATGTTAGCTTAAAAAATTCCAGTTAATGAGTGCATCTTTTGCACAAGTTGCCACAAAGTATGGTTAATTGCACTGTTCCCAGATCATTTATTTTTAAAGCCTTACTGTCCTATTTATAATCTGCAGACTTTAAAAAACTTCATAATTAGATACTAATTTTTTAGGGCATGGAATTTAAATTCAAAGTCACCTTGTGGCAGACAAACTCTAGACCAAGTGTACTTATGGACACACATCAGAACAACTCAGGGAAAGAGAAAATTTTAAAGGAAGTGGGGGGAAGGAAAACAAAACAAAAGAAAACAAAAAAACCTGGCAGCATATAGCCTCAAAAACAAAGTCCACTTACAACCTTTCAAAACATCCTCAAGAAGACCGATCTGTTATGACAGCATGTCAGCATTCACAAGATCTCTAGAGATAACATTATACTTTATCCTACTAAACACAGCAATCCAAGTTTTTTATTACCTTGTTTGACTAGCTGTGGAAAAGAAACCTATAACACTATTTCTAGTTATACTTATGCTCTTGACTATTATTAGACTTCATGAGTACGTATGTGACAGAGACGGTATTTATCTTTCCCATTACTTTGATAGTAATGGAAGCAATACTATCAAAGCCAAATGCCTATCGTTTTCAGGCTAACAGTTTTTTAAAGGAACTAGATAACCAGCAGTTTGGAACTTCACTTCATGGACGTCTGCTGACAACTGAAGTCCAAACACCTACTCAAGTTCCAGGGGCTAGTGTTTGCTGAAGGTCAGATGACTTCTTGCATTAATTCTATTTTGTCCTGCCATGACAACACAATTTCTCAAGATTAGGGAAATGTAAGGCATATTTAATTTAACATTGATTACTGTAGCATGAAGCTCAATGGCGTGAAAACAATAAAAATCATCAACTTTTTTCTGCTGTTTATGGTGAAGTTTCAATGGTCTTAAACCAATAAAATTCAGCATAATGTACACACAAAAACAAATATGGTACTCTGGCTCCATACCAACATATTTATTGACACACAGGAGTTTATCCAAACCATCCAAACACAGGCAAACTTCCTGCTTACATCCGTTTTAAAATCTGGGGACTGTTATTCCTAAAAAACACATGGATTCTGCCAGAACTTGTGACCTACAAGCCATACTGAACGGTAAAAAGAAGCTACACAGTGCATGAGCATATGGATCCTTCTAGGTAACAGAAGGCAGGAGCTCCCACTTGGTCAGGCCGCTGGCCCAGATTAGATGAATGACGTGAAGGACCTACAACCCCGTTCAGAGATTTAAAGGCTTCCAACACGAGACAGAAGTGTCCCAGACATGGAGAAGAGAAAGCAGAAGTACAATACTGCCTCATAGGCTGGAGAAGAGAATTTTACTCTGTATCTCATAGTTTTGGGTGCAATTAATGAGTCATCTCTGTTGAATTACTTTTCATTGATGGAAAGCAAGGTTCAGATTATCTTCACACCAGTTTTGCACTCATCCTCCTGGCTGACAGTAGAGGTATGATTGAGTTATGCAGCTGCAAATAAGTTTCCCAACAAAATTTTGCAAATAATTTGAATATAAAGTATTCTCCTGCAGGATATGTGTTATTGTGATGCTTGTAAGACAGCTCTCAGACCTATATAACCCAGAACCCTAAAATTTAAAAGAATACCTGAAAACTTACTGCATGTAATACCTAAGCAACTCTATGTCACAAGTACTAAATTTATATAAATATATACATGTAATAGAAAAGTAATTGCCTACCCCATTTTGGAGGAGAGAGGAAAGAAAGTAGTTAGTCGGAAAGATCTGACCCAATTTGCAGCAAACTATGCTTGTATTGTTCCAGAGTGACTACAGAGGTAAAATTTGTTTCAAAAAGTTAGATGACAACTCCATTTGCTACATACAGACATATTTTACTGCACGCAGCCTGTGAAAAGCTGTAAAACACTCTGAAAACCTGAAGGTGCTTGGCAAAGCCCTACTAATGCAAGAACTGAATGCAGTCAGGTGGCATCTGTCACCTCTCGGGACCGATCCCCTGGGCCAGCTCAGCACCAGCACCGCACATGTCCCACAAGAGCAGCGTGTCCTGGCAGAGGGCTGAGTGGTGGTGTCACTTGGAGGCCACACGCTATTCAGGCTGGCATTGGTTTCACACAGCTGAATGTTTTGTGCAACAACTGCAGCATGACTTAATCTTTATTTTTTTTCTTGTTACTCAGTTTAGAACAAAGATCACCTTATTATCTAAACCACATTATCTTATACACGCCAGTACGGATACTGGCTCTCAATCCTACCACTATTTGCTTCTCGCAGTACATCACAGTTTAGTAATTTCCAGCTAAATAATGCAACTCATTTCACTGGAAATGTACCAAACACTCATGGTGGCATCAAACACTAAGTAATCAGGTCATCTAAACAGAACCTTGCCCAATTTAATAACAATTGTCATTCCCACTCCCCCCCACCTCCCCTCTGTCATAAAGAACTATCATCAGACCTTCTTCAGCTTTCATAATTCTTCTAGGCTATCAAAGTGACATGTTGCTATAGCCTTGACTTGAAATATTTTTTAGAGCAGGAATTGTTGTGTTCTTCATGACAAAGTCTAACACTGAATTACACTGTAACTGGAAAGCAATATGAAAATCCAAATCTAGTATTCCAGAAGTTAATTTGAACACGATTTGTTTAAAAAAAAAAAAACAAATAAACTATTTCATTTGAGCATAATCTAGATCAGTTTTCAAGATCTTAGTTTTTAACTTCTCAAAATTCTAAAATAAGCATAAGGGCTACTATTAAGTTACTCTTAGTAACAAATGAAACACTTCCAGCATCAGCAATGCTAGGTACCTTACTGGAAGGGTTCAAACTTGAAATTGGAGGGGAGATTAGACATGAAAGCACTTCAGTAGCTCTTTATTGAAAATATTATCACAGACCTCTGTTAATACAAATAAAACTGGTGATTTTGACCAGATCGAATCAGGCCAAGTCTTTCAATTATTTCATGTGAGCCCGCCACCACTAAGCTAAGCTACACTTAAACTAGAAGTAATCATGACCTAACAGGTTCAAACCTTTATTATCTATTCAGTCATCCTATCCCCTAAATTAGGATGTGTTTAATACTGTTCAACTTTAATGATATATAAAACTGGAATCATAATCTTTTATTGAATCTATTTGAAGTACAACAGAAACAATACTATATCCTAACACATTTTTTTAAGGTTAATTAAATCAAAATAATTTCAGCAATCTAATTAAGACCATCACACACACAAAATAATTAAACTCTTTGATAAGATAAACTAATAATGCTCACCAAACAAAACAAATTTGGTAGTCTTTAGCTCAAGTATAACCTGGTAAAAAAAGGTAACTGCCTCCCCCTCCCCCCAACAGCTAGATCAGTTATAATAAATAGCAGAAGCCTGCTACCACAGGATGCTGTACAAAAAGAATACTAGGAGGAAAAAAGCCCCACAGTTGCCGCTGCACTCCACATATGAAGAACCAGCAGCAGGGCTGGGGCCTAAAGCAAGGCCAGCTCAATTTCTGTAACATAATTTAGTAGAGAAACTACTGTTATAAAAATAATACAATAAGCAAGCACTTTCAGATACCAAAAAGATGTGCAAGATAAATGCAGTCAACGGAGATAGCAGCAGCTGGAAGAAGGTTCAAATATCATTGTTTTACTATGCATAAGTTAGCAGTGTCAAAATGTAGTTTATTTTTCAATTTGTATTTTAAGAGGTCAAGGTGAACAGAAATAACCAGCAGACATGACGCGTAAGCCACAGAGAATTCAGCGTCTCATTCTACAATATACAAAAGAGGAAGATAAAGGGAGAGAAAGGGAAGCATTCTCTTCTATACATTTTCCACACACAAACTTTAAAAAAAATGTGCAATCAAATTAATTTTAAGTTAACGTACCAAATAATTATTGCCTTTTCAGATTCTCGTTTATTAGACAATATAGATTATCTACTGCTTGCAGAAACAACAGTTGTCTAGATGGCTTTGAAAACAAGAGTTTTGTAAATCTGTTTAGATGGATTTTCCAAGAAAGGAAGGTTGTATGAGAAAAATAGTGAAATGAAATTAAAATAGACTGATAAGACCAGTATCACTAGTGGAATGCAATATGGTAAGCAAACAGTAAAAACAGTAATAACCAAGAGAAAGGAAGCAGAAGGGGAGGGTGCTACAGAGTGGGATACCGCTTTGCAGGGCCCTATAACAGAACTCTGAACAGCAAAACAGGAAGCCAGTGCAGGCAGTGGGTAAAACTGGGAAAGATGATGAACTTTGAAGCTGAGTTTTGAACTAACTAAGGGCAGTAGTGTTGTTTAGCAGGGTACTGAAAAACTTAAAGGAAATTATTATTGCGTTACTACGCAACACACTTGAGAAGTGTAAAAGTTAATTTTTAACCTGCATTATAGTATTATGCATTTATTCAAATATATTTGCAAAGTTAAGGTCCCTTCCAACCCTTACCATTCCATGATTCTATGATTCTAAGTTAATTTTACTGTTTCTAGTTAAATACAAACAAAGTCAAAATAAAAAGAAAATAAAAGATCAGTGACATACCAGTTCCATTAACTGTTTTAGCTGACCTATCTCCTCTGGAAGGGAACCTAGCTTATTGTTACTTGCGATTAAGACTTTTAGAGGAAGACCACACAGGCAAGCTGGCAAAGAAGAAAGCTGATTTCGACTGTAACAAAACAAAACAAAACATTAAAAACACCAGTGACGCTCTACTGTATAGTCATATAAAGTCTGAGAGTTGTAAAACTCCTTCATTTTGATGGGTCAGATTTTATACAAATAAAATACGAATTTTCAAATGGCAATCCTTAAGAAAACACTTGCACATAAAAAATATCTGCATTACTGACTAAACAGTATTGTAGAATTTATCATTCTGGAAAAAATGCATTATATAAATTTAACAATATTGGAACAAGTCTGGTTGTCATCTAAAACAGCTATTCTCCTTCCTAACGAATATAGGGAAGTCAATTGAGACAGTATTTTGCAAGTATTTAAACATCCCTGTGGTTTCATGTAGCAGTACAGTGGATGTCTTTTGTTCCAGCTGAAAGACAAATAAATAAATTACAGATAAAATGGTTATTTTTTCAATTCCTTTAAAGCACACTTACAGTTGAAGATTACTTTGTATTTGTTGTTCTATGATTCTATGACACTAACCCAGGCAAAAACAGCGAAAAATTCTGGGACCATCAATTGTTAATTTCTTTCCGAGACTCATATTGAGCCATTTTATCTCTGTATCTTGTTTTTTTCCTAAAATTGATGAAACATTTTTTTACATGACTGACACGTGCCATCTTAATTCTTCATATCATTTGGGGGCAGAGGGGGAAGTGAGCAGAAGATTTTCATGAAGAGGAGTCGCAAGGAAAGGCAAAATCTGGTAGAAAACTTTCAAGAGATTTACATTCGCATTCCAGTAACAATTACTCTAGAAGCTACAACTCAACAAATGCCATGATCCTTTGTGATCTCCAGATGACTAAAACTGTTAGTTTCTTGTGACTTGTGGATCAATGCCCAGAACAAACTTTAAGCTCAACAGAATAATGTATTAACTACCGTCTTTCCTAGACTATTTGAAGGTTTTCTTATAATATAACTTTATCTTTTTTATGAGTATTACCCTGTAGGGAAACAACGAACAGTAACTTCAAGTGGCACCCCAGTGAGAACCACTTTAGTCAGCTTCTGTATGACTGTTAAGGCTCCAGAGAATATGATGACTGAACTCTGACAACAGATAGTAAAAATTGGCCTGCGTAATTTCAGTAAGAGATGCAACATTGAACTGAAACAAAAGGAAACAAAAATTAAAATTCCACTAGTCTCAAAACCTTTCTTCTTTAACCGCCAATCCAGTGGTCTGCTACAAAACTGCATATAAAGGCGTGTATTTGAGGCCCACGCAACAGTCTCAAAATGTTTTACAAAACAATCATCATATCTGTTACACAGACTGGGGGACAGAGAGGTATCAAATAACAAACCCGAGGTTATTAAAAATGAGAAATCCAACTACTAGCTAGTAGTAGCTGAAAAAAAGAATCAGTGCTTATTGTGGAATCAGCTTCCCCAACTCTATTGTCTTTACAGAAGACCAAGACATAACTTCTTCTAAAAAATAAGTAGAAATAATTTTTTAAGTTCTAAAGAACTCAAATTGAGGAAGCCTAGTTACACAACACAGAAGGTCAGATACAAAACAACAAAAAAAATTAATTTAAAAATTATTTTAAGTTCTACAGAACTCAACAGCAACCTGCTAAGAGATAAGGAGCAGCACATAAACAGGGTGAGTAATAAATCATTAGTTTAAAAGGAATTTCTTTAAATAAAACATGAACAGTATCCACAGCAAGGCCCAAAGACTATGTATATCTCTTGGCATCACTAACATAACATGGTCAGAAAGTCAAGGACATACTTCCTTCTACAGATTGCTTACTGTGTTCAACTAACACGGGGGAAGGGTAGATCCAAATGAAGAGGAGATTTTAAACTGAGGGAAATGACCTCACTTAGTAAAACTTGAAAAATTTCCTTTCATTTTGCCTAATTTACTGTGGTAGTAATATTAACTCTAAGTATTACAGTTTTGTGATGACTCACACAAATTCCATCACTACATTGAGTTTTAATTCACTGGTTTACTACATTGAGTACTAATTGAGTTCATTCTAATTCCTAAATTTACTAAGATGTTTTATGTAAACTTAATGTAATCCATTCTTAATTTATATATATATCTCTCTCTAAAAAATACGGTGTCAAAATTTCAAGTCCTATTCCTTACACGTGTGCAGATACTCAGGACACATTATTCTGTTTTAATTTTTAGTGTCAAAAATAGTGTTCCACAGTGGCCAAAACTGCAGTACAGTAACAATACAGGAAGGCTTGAGAAACATCCTCAGTGTTCAAAAAAAAAAATGATGATCAAGCCTTCATACCTTGAATTTAAAAGCCCCAGAGCCACTTCGCCCTCTGCCCAAACTTCAGTCTCACAAAGACCAGATCATTATATCTTCATTACTACAGTTTCTACATACTCAACTGCAAATAAACCTCCACATCTTGGCCCAACTGAAAAAGTGCTGACATTCCCTCTCTCAACAGCAAATATGCATTCACTCACACTTTAACCAGTAGCAGTTTTCTATACAGACTAGTATTCACACACATTTTTCATGGAACAGAGACAAAGCTACCTAATTCTTTGCCCCTTCCTCCTAAAAAAGGCAGCAACTATACTTCTTGCATATTAAGGATATTAGTGACAAAGTATCATGCTTTTTCTCCATTCCCCATGAAAAAAAACATTAATCCTCTGTCTCTGTCCCTCCAGCTGTTTAACTACAAAAAGTACGTCAAGTTTAACAAAATTTATCATCAGAATGGAATTAAAAGAATCTGTCTGTGAGTTGTGATTAGCATTCTGGATTTGCTAGAAGAATAAGAAAGGGATTACTATTACTTGGTCTTTCTTTAATTAATTTCACATTTTGGCCTTCACAATGCCTTCACACAGAGCTGCATCTACAGCCAGTGAGTTTTTGCATTACTGCTTCCAATAAAGTAAAAAGTTGTTCCAGATACACATAAAGTGCAGACAAAAAAGCTTTACACATTTGCAAATAAACAGAAAATGTGGCAAAGTTACACTTACCTCAAATTCAAGTAAGTTAGCATTTGCAAATTTACTATGGCATCTGGTATAATTTTAATACAATTGTGGTATAGATTTAGTGTTTCCAGTGACACAAAATGGCACAACTCCGTAGGAAGCTCAGTTAATCTATTCTTGGATAAATCTGATAAGAGAAAAAGAGAAGGTACATTTTTTTGAACCATCAGATATATATACTTTGAAAAGCTATGCTTCTTTATTACAATAAATTAATAAATGCAATCCTACAGTAAGACAGCAAATTCAGCCAGTATTTTTATTATGCAAAATAAAACTAGTGCTAACCTTTACAATCTTGAAATGGAACAGACTGCATATAAAAGAGCAAACATTCAATTAAAATTTATTCAGTCTAATAAAAAGTAATTATTTGTAGGACTCAATATGCTGAGGAAATACTTGCAAACAGAACCAAGTATAGATTCCAAAGCTCATATAATATACCCAAAGATGTAGCTGATACACAGCTAGACATCTGTAAATAATGACAGTGTTTAGAGAAAACAAACAACAAGGAATATATCTTTAACTTCTTCAAATTAAAAATTAAAAGTTCTTCAGGTAACTCTTCAAACTGACCTGTATTTTCTAGATCTCAAGCAATTATAAAAGAACATTACCTATAAAAATGGTGAATACCTTCAGGAATGGATTTGATATATGGTATAAGTACATACAAGACAACAATCATGGATTCCAATGGCCTGAGTGCTTGTGCCCACAGAACAAAAGCTTTTGATTTTTGACCAGTTATTCCCTCTTTATTTTTCATTTTAAGCACAAAGACGCAAAGGAGAATCAGTAGGAAGAAATGTTACTGAGCTTTCTTCCGTAACTACCACAGTATGGAAAATGAGGTATCATAATGCCGAAGTGAGCTCAAGTCATAAAACAATAATGCATGCCAGTGTTCAACTGAATTAGTTGGGTTCAAAGAAACATTTAAACAGTGTTGCAGAACAAACATCTCTTATCATCAGAAACTGCAAAAATGCTACCCACCCATACCACCAGACGGATAACCTGACCTGAAGAACGGTCACCTGTTTTAAGTGGAAGGAACAGGAATGTACCTGGGCAAAAAGTGAGATGTCCGATGGGAAGGATACAAAGGAAAATTAAACTTCATGATCTCCTCACTTCACTGCGGCTATTTTAAGTCTCCTTCCTGACCTTTCAAAGTTTACTTCAAAGCTTGCTTTCATAAACTACATAAAAGGAAAAGCAGCCAAAGTATACTACATACATTTCCAGATAGTCAATAACCTGAATCCTCTCTTTAAGGCCATAAAGAAATTTTTTGCTTTTGTGAACATACAGACAGAAGCCCAAAGATCTTTTTAACTTTGTAGTTCCAGACCCATCAGTTTGCTGTGGAGGCACAGCTTGAGTTCAAAACTATCATCAGTAGAAAGGTTTTATCACTTTTACTTTTGTTCCCATCTCCTGCAATGTGAGCTGAAATTCAGTACACTCCATGCCCCTTGTCAGTGTCCACTTCGCTTCACTTTGTTGCCTCCAACAAAAAGTTGGTTTCATTATTCCATCCTCTACCAAGACAACAGCCACAGCCTACACGTGCCATAGTTGAGAGCAGGCCTGCTGACCCAAATGGCAGCATGGTTGAATTGAGCACCTCACCCAAAATTATTCACTTCTAAGTTACTACACAACAGCAATGCTTGAACTGCTCTGCTTTCTCTCACCAGACTTTGATGACAATTAGTTGCAGCATTACCTCAGCTTCTCATTTCCTTCACTTCTACCATCAAACTAAAGCATTCCCTATTTGAGTGAATGTTATTACTGTTTCAAAGGGGAAGAAAGCTCTTCAATGTTCCTCTGTTTTAGTGCTTTGTCCTCTACTGTTATCTATTTGTCACAAGAGTACTTGTTTACTAACATGGCGTTCCAAAAAAATTACCACTGGTTGGTTCCCTCTCCAGCTGCCTCCCTAGCTATGCTTATTATCAGATATTAACAGATGAGTGTCATGCTATAACTTTTTTAATCATGCAGGAGATCTTTGTATTTTACAATTCGATTTCAAAGAAAACCTTCCCTTTTTCAAACGACACTTTTCTGCAGTGACACCGCCACATATATGCTGCTCCTGTTTCCTCCTTTCGAGGTGCAGGACCAGCAAGATCCACAAGACCGAACTGAACTTTAAGCTGAGGCTGAAGACAACCTGCATGGCACTGGATGATACACGGACAGTGACCTCTCATCCTTCATACAATCTTTCTGAAGTGATACACAGATCAAAAGCTGGGAGCACAAGAATGTTACTTCTTCTCGAACCACTAAAACTTCAGCCCACCACCTAAACTCCATCTTCTTGCCTGTTCTCATTTACCTTCACATCAAATAAAAGGGACTGTTGTCACAACATTTGACTTAGACTTGAAAAAATCTAGTACCTCAAAAAAGCGTAACAGGAACTAGACTGACCCTCCTCCTACAACAGACACTGCTATAACAGTAAAATGCTTTTTTAATTCTGTTACTATCCTTTGCTCTCAAGAGCTTTCACTCTGTCACTCTGAAGAAGGACAAAACAAAAAACCTGCAGATGATAACAGACAAATTCCTTCCTGTCATCCTCAGGGCCATGGGTTATAGGACAGGCTACGAACACAACAAAGGAATTCAAGAATTAACTTACAACAGAGGAAGTAAATTATTTGTTATTGTGCAGTTGTTATAGTTCAAGATTAAGATAATTTCAACACTTGTATCTATTGTCGCTTCCTAAATAATAAAAATCCAATTCTATTTACAGCATAAGGCATGGAAATAAAACCTATACATTTAATACTCTTGTAACATAACTTAATTGAAAAAGCAAAAGTTTGCTACTATAATTTACTGATAAGAGGTATCTTTAATACCAAATCTGAATGTCCTTGAGAAACAGAGTACTGGAATGGAATCTGACATGCAGAATGGCTATCATATTTTTTAATAAGTGGCAATAATTTTTGCCAAAAAACAGACTTTCCTGATCAAATGGAAGAAAAGAAAAAATATATTGTTTTTATTCAATCCTAGAATGAATGTGAGCCTCTGAACATGACGCAGCTGTGAAGAAAGCCTAGCAGCTTTCAGATGGCTCTGAAAAATCCATACAGAAAATCATGCCTTCAGAAAGGAAAACAGCCCGCATAACAGTCTTGTACTGTACCTTAAAAGGTTAAACATGTACAGAAACCTCTGAAATGTACATAATTATTTTGATATTACTTTATACGAAGATACTTTTGCCTCAAATTACTGCATCTTACTATTAGTCTGTATGTACTTCAGGTTTAGTCTGATATTTGAGTTCTATAATAAAATACAAGTGTTAAACCTTAATGAAACTGCAGAACCTTTTGAACATACTGAGAAAAACAGTATGCATATATCTTGTTTCTGTCAGAATTCATAAACTTTCTGAAAAATATTTTGCCAAGGCTTTCTTGAGTTCATTATTTAGGGAAAACGAAGAATGCAGAAACTAAAATGTTAAACTTCTGAAAATATTTTTAAAATACAGAAATAATTAGATGGCAAACCTTTACTTCCTTAATGTAATTCTTTAACTCTACATTTCCCAAATCACCATGCTACACATGCCCCTTGCTTCATTAATCTGAAGAATAATGCTTCAGGGTAATTAATAATAATGAAGTTACTATACAGACTAGCTTTTGCTACAGAAATGGAAATGAACAGAGGGATGGAATTTGTTTATGTTTACAGGAAATTTGATTAATTTGCGTACACTATGCAACACAAAGGAGATCTAACAAATTAATGAATCTATGACAGGAGAAGTACATTTCATAGTTGCCAAGACAGTATAGGTAGGTTTCATCTGAGGTGACTACTTCCTGTAAATTCTATTATGAAATAGATGACATAAATCTAAACAAATATGGGGGGAGGCCATGCACTGCAGTGAGCTTTTTGTTTTAAATGAAATAACACTATTCATTCATTATTTGTGACATCAAGACGTTTTCAAACTACATCTGGCTTCACTTCATCTTTTCCTGCCAAGAACAAGTTTGCTAAAACTCCAAAATAAAGTAACAGAACACAAAAAAATAAGCAAGCCAGTTTAGCAAAATATTAGACGGAATCTTGATCTTTAAAAGAGTCAGCACAATTCTGGCATAACGACGGGGCTTTTGTATGAGAAATGTTACTATGTTGGAAGTTAGACAGGAACTACACAAAATAAGCACTTCCTTAGCGGGGAGCGAACAATAAAAAGCAAAAAGTTCAGACTGGTAAAAAAGCATTTAACAGGAGACTCCAAGCCCTTTTTGGAGACTGGCACACTGCACGGTCAGGGTCCGCAGTGCCATCACCCCAGTGATAACTGACTCCATCCTTAGGGCAAAACTTTACCATTCCTGTAGCTCTGAACATGTCTAGCACAGTGAAGCACCACCACTGACTAGGACCTTTCTGACTTCATGCTTTACAGGCAAATTACCAGCTGCCACTATATATATATATATGTATACACCCACATGGTATAAAACACTGCCACTGCAGAAACCAAAATGGCATTGCCAAAATAACCAGAATAACACTAGTCATATAGTTATAAATTTTTTCAGTAAGGTTACAAAGTGCTCCAATTTTCCTACCTTCCAGTTAGCAATGTTATTAAATACAAGTTATGAATACATTATTAAATAAAAACTGCAGAATATTAATTGGAGAACTAAAATATGTAAGCCTTTTATTCAGAACAGCAATTCATTATATAAATATGCATATGCATTACTACACCACAAATCTTAGCCAAGAATTTTAATGAAAGCAGTATTATCAAAAAGCAATGATTTTAAATTTTCAGCTTACAGAAAAATTCACTATAAATTCATACTTATAACACACAAACCTACAACAGACAAAAGTTGGAATTATGCAAGTAAGCATCTATCCACCATTGAGCAGGGAATGTTTGAGAGAGAGAGAGACAGAGAACAAGATCTGAAAGAGAAGAAATATCTGTATTCGATATGGAGTTTCAAAATCAAGAAATTGCAAGGTAAAAAAGTCACCCAAATAACCTTAACTCCAGCCCACCAAGTTCCTATCTTTGTACTCTTCAGCACTGAATAAAAGACAGAAATCATTTTGAAGAAGGTTTTTGCATTTGTATTCAGACACCATTCAAGGTATTCAAATGAGATGTCTGAACTGGATTTGACAAAATTCAAGCAATTCACTGAAAAAGCCTAAAAAAAATAGTAAGTTCAACCCTAATTTCATGGGGAAATTATGCAAATAAGAATGCTGGGAAATACATTAAGAAGTCTGTATATGACATGACACAACTGTACAGTGCTTTACCTTTTATACTATAAGTTACGAATATTTTTATTGGGCTTTTAGGAAGCCTGTATTTCCGTATTAGCTATCTGTGTCTTCATTGATAACTGAAGCCACAAATTGATGGCACGATCTCAGACAACTTTTGACATATCTAATTAAATACACTTCAGACCTTCAGCAACACTGTATCCCACCCATACTTATCTAGGCAAAGAAGGCAAGTGATCTATTGTCACAGGAACTATGCCTCTCAGAATCAAATAGTCAACACTCTCTAATGAAGCAATTGCTTCATTCTAGCTTTTCCCTCCTAAATTGTAGGAAAATGCATCATCTCATAGACAAATGCTATATATTATTCATGACAACACTGTAATGCAACTATAAAACGCTATACACTTCTAAGACATGCCCTACAACTTGTCATTATCTACTGTAGCAGCATACTTTGTCTCAACTGCTTGCCATCTCTATCTGCCGGTACGTATCAATGAATAATGTCCTGGATGTACAGCCAGGTTTCACTGTAGTCAGCAACTTCTACTGACAGTGATGCTACACAAACGAAAAAGAGGCAGCAAAGGCCTCTACTGACTGGTGTCTAATGTATTCTGGTTCGTTCATGACAATCACGCCACAAAGAATGCATGGCATTTCTTCACTAAGAAACATTTCTATTTAAGTTACTTAGCAGACAGAAGAGCAAATAACAAAAGATAAAGAATGCCCAATAAAGTAAAAACAACTCCACTTCCATGTAAGAAAAAGATATAACATAGTAGTGCATGGACTCAAGGTTTTTCATTCTGAAACTACAACTTGTAGCAGACTGAGACAAAAGTAGTTTTAATGCTGATTCCCAAGTCATCATTAGTGACACAATAACATCTAACAGTAACATTTAGACACTGATTAACACTACTGAATCTAGATGTAAGACTAATAAAACACATAGAAAAAGTGCATCTATCCCAGGCAGCTGGGCACAAAAATGTACAGATGTTGCAAGAAAAAATGTTTTAAGCAGATTATAAAACAACTCTGCTGATTCACACACTCACTAAACACTACCTTTGGGAACACTGTCAGCATATTCTCCATCTGTCTCCCATTGCTAATTTAAGAATTAACATTAAAAATCTCCACCTCAAAGCCACAGGCAAATGAAGATTACACTACAGGTGTAGCAAACAAAGTGATCATACATGTACCTTTGTATCCACTTTTCTTATCATTACTATGATTTAACACATTAAAAGTTTCTCCTTTACCACTGTGTAGCTGAGTTCTCTGATTCTTCCCTATTCCACATCTTGACATAGCATTATAATACGCTGGCAAGTTAAAGAGCTAACACTAGTGACATACAACACAACACTGTCTTCTCTGTGTCACTGACGGTCAGAACGAACCCAATTTATTACTTGTCAAAGCAGCAACTGTAATAGTAATAATACATATTCACCACAGTTATCAGAGGGGACCTAAAAAGGGTTTAGAGGGAGGAAGAAAAAACAGGACTGAAGAAAACCAACACTGGGAGAAAGCATCTCGCAGAGGTGTCACCACTAGAGGGGGTCCGGGTCTCATAGACTTGGCCAACACCCTGTAACCGCGTTTCTCAGCAGTTTTCTTCCTCTAGAGACCATCCACAGCACATGCAAAGGACAGAAATAGGAAGGTACACTTTATAGCCCCCAGCACTTCTGTGAATCTATTTCCCATCACAGTTTCCAAAATGTGACAAAGGCTACTCACTTGCAACTATTACTGCAGGAAGCAAATATATACACCAATTTCTAACACGGTCAAGCCCTTACAAAAAAAGTCAATTTCAAGATAGTCATAATGAAGTATTTTTCCCCAACCTTCCTTCAGATGATGTAGGAATCTGAAGTATCCTTGAGCTTTCTGTAGTACAGCAATAGCAACGCTTGGCCTCTTTCAGACAAAAGGGGAATTAAGAGTTAGAGGAGACATTTGACAAAGACTCTGCTTGCAAACTCATTCCACCCCAACAACCCTCATCTACTTTATTTCATCCATTGCTCCATTATGGAATACATAGCTTACTTTTCCACAGTGCACTGTAGCCTTCTAATAAAGCACAGCCAAGTGTAAGAAACATGCGTCCTAAATTTCTTCTCAGGTAGCGCACTAACTAGCCTGAAGCAATCCAACAGCATACGCTAGCTCTCCCAGACACCAAAACTGTGAACAGAGGTCATTTCAGGGTCTTCCGCTTCATCTATGTGAAATAAGAGTGAGGGAAGGAGGGAGCAAAGAAGTAGGAAAATGCTCAGGAAATAGGAAAATACTCGTAAACTGAAGCATGTGCTCACGATTAGCTATGTGGCACACTCCCAGGAGACAAAGGAAATTTCTCTGCAAGAAACATGCTCAAAACAGTATCACAAGCCTGGAAGAATAAAGAGAAGGTTAATACAGCAGTCTACCCTTAGGTGGCAAAGTAAAACATTTAAATTTCTCCTTTATCTTCTGTTTCTTCCTCTTTAGGACAACTGTTCATGGGTTAGGTTTGACAGAAAAAATGCTTCCTGAGGGGGCTCTGTTTACACACAGAAGCTGAACCTGGTGTGGAAGTGCATAGGACTCCCTAAAAACACACTGCAAAATGACTGGGTTCTTCCTGCAGATCTCTGTGTAGGAATAAACAGATTTGGGACTGTGGTGGGTTGACCTTGGCTGCCCACCAGGTGCCTACCCAGCTGCTCTATCACTCCCCCTCCCCCCTCCTCAGCACGACAGGGGGAGAAAATACAACAAAAAAGCTCATGGGTTGAGGTAAGGATCACTACTTATTGTCACAGGCAACACAGACTCAACTTGGGGAAATTAATATATTGTGAATTAATAACAGAGTAGGATAGCAAGAAATAAAAACAAAACTACTTTCCCCCAACTCCCCTTCTTCCTAGGCTCAACGTCACTCATGACTTTCTCACTTCCTCCCCCTGCCCGCCTTGCCCAGCAGCACAGGGGCACAGGGAATGGGAGCTGTGGTCGGTCCATTAACACTTCATCTCTGCCACTCCTCCTTCCTCACAGTCTTCCTCTGCTCCAGCATGGGTCCTTCCCACGGTCCGCAGTCCTTCAAGAACTGCTTCAGCATAGATCCTCTACATGGGGTGCAGTCTGTCAGCAATGGACTGCTCCAGCGTGGGACCCCACAGGACCTGCCAGAAAATCTGCTCCTGCGTGGGCTTCTCTCCAGGGGCTTCAGTTCCTGGTAGGAGCCTACTCCAACACAGGCCCTTCACGGGCTCAAGCTTCCTCCAGAACACATCCTCCTGCTCCAGCATGGGGTCCTCCATGGGCTGCAGGTCAATATCTGCTCCACTGTGGACCTCTGTGAGCTGCAGGGGGACAGCCTGCCTCACCATGGTCTTCATCATGGGCTGCAGGGGAATCTTTGCTCCGGTGCCTGGAGCACCCCCTCTCCCTCTTTCTTCATTGACTCTGGTATTCGCAGGGCTGTTTCTCTCACATTTTTCTCACTCTTTTCTCACACAGCTGCTGTGCAGCAGTTTTTACCTTTTCTTAAATATGTTACCACAGAGGTGTGACCAACACCGCTCGTGGGTTCAACTTTGGCCAGCAGCGGGTCTGTCTTAGAGATGGCTGAAACTGGCTCCGTCTGACATGGGGGCAGCTTTTGGTGTCTTCTCACAGAAAGCTGCCCCTTCAGCCCTGCGCCGGTACCAAAACCTTGCCATGTAAACCCAACAGAGGCACCTAAACTCCTGTATCACAGACAGCAAATACCTTCCATTAACAGAATGACCTTTAATAATGTGTGGTATGAAACCCAGTTCATGGGCCATGAAGCATTCCTCCCTCTCCCACGCCTTCCGCACAAGACAGAGGAAACAAGTTATTAATTTTCACACTCCTTAATAAACAACCAACCCTGAGAAGGATCAATGGATTGTATCATTCCAGTACTGTACTAGTCAGACTCCGCAGGACTTAAAAATTCCACGTGTTTTCTCAGACACAATAGCATTAAGAAGAAATGCTCGCCCAACTCTAAAAACTTCAAAAACTGTTCTTCATAATTTTCAGCTTTTATAGTAGGTTGATGGAGAGTACTGGAGGAACAGAAACTGAAGTGGACACATCATACACTATCCAGTTGAACGTCTTTACTATATCAAACTATATTTCAGTCATCTGCCTGAACTGTTCATACTGGCACATGAAAGTAAATTTGATAGCTAAACTGCGGGCTATAAAGGGGCTTCCATGTATATTGGAGACTTCTCACAGGATTAATACTTGGATTATGAAATTCTTTTCTGAAAGAAGAATAGCGACCACAGCTTTCACCAAATAAAAAAAAGCTGAAAAAGGTGTAAACTGTGTATGTTTGCGTATAAACACACAGGTGCACAACCTTATTTCAGTCAAGCAAAGATCCCAAAGATGCTGGTGGATCCCTGCACGGACATACTCTAGTGTCTTCTATCATGAATCTGTTGTTTCAGCCACAAAGATCTCCTCTCCTAAAGCTGTCAACTTTCGAAACCAACACCTCCCACTTCCACAGGGGAATTCCACATGATGCATTCAAAAACAGCAGGATGCAATCTAGCCCACAGACAACACTACTAGAAGGAACAAGTGGAGAGCAATGTCAAGGTTTGTTGTTCACCTCATTCTCTATTTTAATGGATTTTTTTTTTCCCCTTGGGCTGTGAAGATAGGACACTATTTGTGCTATGCATTATCTTCCTTGGTGATCTGCTTGAAGTGGAGGTACCTCACATTTACCATCTGGTAGAAGTAGCACATAAACCAGATTCTGTAAAGTAGCTCACTTGCCTGCACTCTGAAGACGATTATTTTTCACACCTGACAGAATAAAATATTAGATTTGTTTATTTCTAATTCATTTTTATACATGAACTGTCTCACCTTCTATAAGAAAATTTGCTATGAACAGGGAAATGAACAAAAGTTATTTGATCTTTGGGTATATCAAAGGTGTGTGGGCAAAGACATGAAAAAGCTACCTGACGCTAATTTACAGTGACACGGAAAGCAGAGTATTACTCATCTAATCACTTCCCTTTCTGTCTGCCCATCTCCCACAGATGCCAAGGTTAATCTACCTTATCTACATTATTCATGTACTTCTCCCGAAATGGTTCTTGAAGTCAGCAAAACGTAATTGTAACAGTTTGTCAACACAAATCTGTTTTGTACCGTAAAAGCTGACTTACACTATTAAGCACATCCTTAAACAATGAACTGATTATACGGCTATTACACAGGAGGTACATTTGAAAGAAATGGTTAAGTAATACTTCAGACTTCTAAGCAAAACAATCCGTGAAAACATTATCAGAGACTGAGGTACCAAGAAAGAAAATCCTGGAATAAACAAATATATTAAATTGTAACAAGTAACCAAAAATAGGATGGCTATTCCTAGATAAAGAAAAAAAAAAAAAAGAAAAAGAAAGAAATAATAGAAAGACTTCCTTGAACTGAAAGAAAATAAGCACAGTACATACTGCCTCTACCCTTTAAAAAAAAAAAAAAAATCAAACAAACTAAATCCACCTAGCTGGAAACACTAGAGATATAGATCTGTAAATTTTGTACTGAGATCTCTACCCTAAGTAACTGTTCCCATGGCTTTTTTTTTAAGTTTAAGATAATGTTTCTCAACATTTTTCTCTCCTTCAGAATCAAAGAACCTTGCCTTCTTTGGGGAAAACAAAACCAAAACAGATACCTTATTCAGTATGCTGCTTGTTGGTCAGGGGAGGGGCTGGGTTTGATGGATAACACATGCAACTTTTTTTCTTTTTACTTGCTTTAACAAGTCATAGTTTACATCAAGATTTTAATCTAACATCTTTATGAGAGACATCAGATACACAGACTGCAAAAAGACTAAGCAAAACACACACACCCTCTATTTACAAACAACCCAGCGCCTGTGACTGGGCAGGCAGAAACCACCTTACGCTTGCCATAATACTCACTGGGGGACACAGGTGGGAACAAGCTAGCAGGCACTGGTGGCACTTGTGGGTTGGTCTCCAACCACAGGTAAACATCAGTGCTGTTGGTATGTAACAACTGCATGCCAATGCGCATTTCGAAGGGACAAAAGAATGTTTCCTTCTGGTTTATTTTCTTCATGTTGGTTTGGGGTGGGGAAAATGCACAAAATGACTAATGCTCATCTATAAAGCCTACTAAGCGTGGCCTACAATTCCTGCTTCTGGTGCAGATTAATCTCTACTTCCTTATTTATTTTCTTTGCAAACTATCTTTCAGAAGGTGTAATTTCCATCTTACATGCTAAGTATTACAGTGCTATTTTTCTATAAGAATCATCTTGGACTGAGTTCTCTTTCTGCAGGAATTCTGTTCTGCTTTTGCATGTATCTTACCTTGCATCTTCCTCTTTGCTTGATTGCTAACACGTTCTCAATGTGGTAACAGTGGGTTAGCAGACACAGAACAGGCTGCATATAAAGCAGGAAAGGGACAGGAAAGTGTTAATTCACTATGTCTTCCCCATCAGTAATTAAAACAAAATGTAAAGAACTACCTACTCTGAGGTCTAATCCTGAAGAGGCTACAACAGCTAATTTATTCAGGCCCAAATGAGAGACCTACAGGGAGATAATAAAGAACGGACGGACAGCATTATTTCCCTTTAGTTACCGTAGCCTGTTGGGTAGAAGGAAAGTGTAAGCCAGATCTATTACATCTCAGGTTTAAGAAGTCTGGTAACTGCAAGTGTATGCTATTGTTATATTTTTTGAAAAAATTTTACTCAGTCTGCTTTCTTCCTTCTGATAAAATTCAATAATGCTTTAATGAAACAGTTGGGGTTAAGTTGTCCTGGTCAGTGAAAAAAAAAAGTCTTTGCTGCACAAGCTGTGAACCTGTTAAAACAGTGACAATTAAGAGTTTGATCACATGCTGCTGCAATCCAGGTGGGTTTTGTGAAAAGAGGAATTAAACTAAAAGCTTCAGGATGAGAACTTGGAGGTTTTGGGAGTACACCTTCAACTGTGGCAGCAGAAACTCCCAAAGATTTTATAAAGTACTCAAATTCTTGGTTTGGTTTGTTTATCCAGTGTAGACATTTTTAAATCTTTACTGTTCACTTTCAACAGTTTTCCACCAGTGAGGGTGCTTAACCTGCTAGTTCAGGATGCTGAACCTGCTAACCTTATACTACCACTGCCATCACTCAGTGGCTAAACTTCCACTGACACCATGAACTGGAGTCAGAAATTTCGAGTCAATTCAATTTTGAAGTCATTAATGCACTGCAAAACTCAGTGATTCAATAACAAATACTTCTAACTCTACCCAATAAACATTCTGACTCAATAACTTACACTTTTTAACTGTACCCTCAACGAGTTCATTAATATACAGGCACTTAAAGTGATCCACTAGTGATTTAGTCTATTTTGCCACCTCTCAGAAAATTTTAAAACTAAAAAAAATTATTAAAACCATCAGGACTTTGACTCTTGCCAAATGCATTCTCATGACTCAGTATTTGAGTGTCAGATACATTAGTCATGCCCAATAAGAAGAGGTTATATCTAATGAGAGAACTGTGGTTTTAGTCAAAAAACTACATGGCATTCAGCTCAGATTACAATTTATTTTCTGTATAAGAAAAGCAACAGTCTCGCATTCTTATCTTACTCCATTTCAGCCTCTTTTTACTCAAGGAAAAAAAAAAGTGCAAGAGTTCACAAGAACCTCTAAAATTTTTGTTTGATCTTCTTCCAAAACTGGGTACTCTTTGTGATGCATATACTTCTCAGCTCTTGTCCCTTCTCTTTCTCCTCCAGCCTCTTCAAAAAATTTGGATAGGAAATTCAATTTTTGGGGAAGAACTCTAAAGGGATACACTAGCAAATATACAATTATAAATGCATTTTACTTCTGTTTAAAAAAGGTTCTGCTTATCCAGAAATTAGGAATCATTTCAACCAGCAAGTCTTTCTCTGGAGAGATGTGACACCACCACATACCCCCATATGTTTCATATGCTTACTTCATGGAAGTCTGAAGTTTGTTTATTAAAGATTGACACAATAGCAGAAAATCAACTTTAACACAAAAGGCTGCTAATGTGTGTCTCATGTTGAGCCCTCTGCCAACACACCTGCAGATATATTGAAGGTGTTAAGCAAAAGACTACATCACAGTTCTATATACTCTGCAAGATACTACACAACTGTTGTGCTATAAATTATCAGTCGATTCATTTTCTGTATATAACAGTATTTGATTTCACAGAACGCTAATTTTAACCATTAACTGAGAACAGAAATACCTATCATATACCATACTCTTCTAACAAATGGAAAAGGTTAAAAGGTTGGTAAAACTTTGTTCAAAAGTTAGCTTATACTTTTAAATCAAGCATCTGAAGATTTTAAAATGTCAGAATGCCAGCAAGCTTAAGATATATTCTATTAAGGTCTGCTGTGTCATATGAAGTCTTTCGCCAGAAACATTTGTAGGTAACGAATACTCCTACAGCTCTCCAGTGCAAGAGGCTTTTTTCTTTTTCTGCAGCCCACCTTCTGTATAACTGACCACGCAAATATGTAAGGCTAAGGATCAAGATTGTCCTTTTAATAGTTCCTCCTCTGATCTTTTTTTCCTGTGAGAACAGTACCTTCTCCCAGTCATTCTTCTGCAAGACTAACAAGCAAGCTAGATTCTTCTAGTTTCCTCTTGTTACAGTTTTCCTGACCATCCAAGTAGATCTTTTCTGCACCTGTCTCGGTCTCAAGCCATCTTCCTTGAACACGAATGCAATGTAATCCTCCATAGGATTACGTTACACCATTACCATGCATGACATCACTAAAAATTTCTAGTCTCTGTTGAAATACATCTTCTGATACAGGCTCAGGACAAAATATGATGTTTAAGATTTGTCATATTGGCAGCTCGTGACCACCTTTACAAGTGTCATATCCAGGTTTTCTTCCTTTACTAATCACAAGTGATGATGACTTGCAGCAGACACTTCGCTTATTGACCCTTTAAATCTGCCTTTCTTCTGGACCTTTCTTCATATAGCAATGACTATTTCCAACACTAAATATACCCTGACTGTTGTCCTAAGTCTGTGTTCTCACCAAATAAGAGTGCTTAAGAAACACAACACTGGGTGAAAAAACTGACACGAGAAAATACTTTGTTTCTGTAACAGTTTCCTGTCTCAGAAATAAGTTACCTACTTCAGTTGAAATTAAATAAGAAATTAGAGAACCAACAGCCACCACCAAAAAAAAAAATAATCCAAGTTTTTGCTCACAAAGCTGTAGGCAACAGCAATTTCTATTACAGGTTCATAACAGTAAAATGTTATCCAAGTTTAAGCATATCTGGCATTACAACGCACAACTGTAGTTCCAAAGATAAAAGCTATGATGGTTTACTAAATGAAGCCAGTAACCAGACTACCTTTACCAATGGATTATTTGGAAACTTGTGCTTATTGCCATTTGTTACCAAGTTTTCCTAGGTCAGCTTTTGTCAAGCATCTGACAAGAATCTTACACCCTTCCTTCCCACTAATACATTAGCCATATCTTTATCACGAACACAAAAACCAGTTCTTTACATTTTCCACTAGCAAAGCACTTTTCAGAGGTTAAATAAACCTAAAGGTTATTTATGCTTATTTTAAGTTTATTCTAGAGGTTAATAAACCTTATTATTAACAAATATTTTAGAGGTTAATAAACCTTTAGAAAGAGGTTTATTTAAACAAACTTCTTTTACACCATAAAAACTCTTGAATCAAGTATGGACAGATTAAACTTACTTTAATAAAG
>Ga0065711_1031585_pt1 | contig 29289 bp, 14 predicted proteins | sample Hoacrofraction12_FD_59098 | JGI IMG/M metagenome (GOLD analysis project Ga0065711, IMG submission 59098) | Hoatzin crop microbial communities from Cojedes, Venezuela - Epithelial fraction 12 v2 (version 2) | ecosystem: Host-associated > Birds > Digestive system > Esophagus > Crop | place... | reverse complement strand
CCATTGCCCCTTGTCCTGTCGCTGGGCACCACTGAAAAGAGTTTGGCCCCATCCTCCTGACACCCACCCTTCAGATATTTATAAGCATTTATTAGGTCCCCTCGCAGCCTACTCTTCTGCAGGCTGAACAAGCCCAGCTCCCTCAGCCTGTCCTCATAGGACAGTCCCCTCATCATCCTCGTAGCCCTCCACTGGACTCTCTCCAGTAGCTCCTCATCTTTCTTGAAGTGGGGAACCCAGAACTGGTCACAGTACTCCAGATGGGGCCTCACTAGGGCAGTGTAGAGGGGAAGGAGAACTTCCCTCGACCTACTGGCCACACTCCTCCTAATGCATCCCAGGATGCCATTAGCTTTCTTGGCAGCCAGGGCACACTGCTGGCTCATGGTCAACCTGTCGTCCACCAGGATACCCAGGTCCCTCTCCACAGAGTTGCTCTTCAGCAGGTCCGCCCCAAGCCTATACTGGTGCATGGGGTTGTCCCTCCCCAGGTGCAGGACCCTGCATTTGCCTTTGTTGAACCTCATCAGGTTCCTCTCTGCCCAACTCTCCAGACTGTCCAGGTCTCGCTGAATGGCAGCACAGCCCTCCGGTGTATCTACCACTCCTCCCAGTTTTGTGTCATCAGCAAACCTGCTGAGGGTGCACTCTTAACTCTTCATGCAGGTCATTGATGAATAAGTTGAACAAGACTGGTCCTAGTACTGACCCCTGGGGGACACCACTAGTTACCGGACTCCAACTAGACTCAGCGCCGCTGATGACAACCCTCTGCCATTCAGCCAGTTCTCAATCCACCTCCCTGACCACTCATCCAGCCCACACTTCCTGAGCTTCCCTAGGAGGATGTTATGGAAGACAGTGTCAAAAGCCTTGCTGAAGTCACATAAGGATTATAAGCGATTTCAAATGTAGATAAAAAATATCAAAAACGATAGTGAGAGGAAAAAGCTAAGGCATTTGATAGACCTCATAGTAAACTATAAATAAGGAGAAGAAGTAAAGTTGTTAATCACACCCTTAGAAAAATCAGGCTCAGTGTACCAAAACTAGCAACTTGAACCAGCTTACAATGAATTAGTTTCAGAAACTTTTATTAAAAACGACCAGGTTACTGCAGAAAATTAGTAAGAACGAGTTAACAGGTTTTCCCTTCAAGTTCTATAGGTTTCTTTCCCCACTTAGCTCATGTTCACCTTATAGGAAATTTCTCTTAATCAACTATCAGGAGAGATTCTCCCCCAGGAAGAAGAAATCTTGCATAATTTGCCTACCTCTTACAGTTATGAGAAAATCTTCCATAGACAAGGCCCTGGTTTGGACCTTTTTAGACCTTCTGTAGAAACTTCTGTGCTTAACTGCACACATGAACAGCTCTCTTCTAACTTGGGAAGAAATAAGTATGCCAGGAGTGTGGCCAGACTACATTTCTGTGCTGCTTTAACGGTCCCTCAAAGACGCTGACAGCCTGTCCAAGAAGGAGCAGCCTTTACGACTGAAATTCATCCCAGGGAAGCCTGGCCCACAAAGAGGGGAACGCAAAGGTACCTTAAAGCTGCTTTCATAGACTTCAGGTTGTGTCAAATGCCCTCAGCTGGAGCTGGGACTGAGACGTTTAATATTTGACACAGTAAATGCTTTTTAATGCAGTCTCTCTCCAACAGAGAATTTCTTGCATTGAGGGATGATATCCCTGAGTTCCTCCTTTAGTCAAAGGGATCACAGGCTTCCTGCACTCTCTACCATCGTAAGAGGTAGAGATTAAAAGCTCCAGCTCTCTGCATAGGTATTTGTTGAAGTGTGATCCCAGCACAGATGATTGGAAGAGGTGCTGCAGTGCAGGCAGCACAGCCAACAGACTGGAGTGGCATTTTAAATCCTCAGCCACAGCAGGGCTCCTCATATATGCATCCTGCACTGTATAGCTGCTCTCTGTCACCTTCACTTCCTTACAGTAATAAGAATAAATGAATGCACTGTGAGAATGACTGAAGGCATTGTACATTACCATCCCCTTCTTGGACTCTGCAGTAAAAATTATTCATATACCAAACTGTTTCACTTCTTATGCCTTTATTTCAAGCCTAGAGCTTGCAACATTCTAGACTAGTTTGGTCTCCCTAATACTTCTAATGTAATATTTACAGCAACCTATACCAAACCAAAGGCTATACTTGCCCAGGGACCCTCACATTTATTTCACTGTTCTGTCTCCTATCTGCTTCTAGCAAGATGGTCTCAGGGAGAAGCCAGATGATATGGTAATAGTATTTTTTGTCAAGGGTTTAAATTCACAAGTACTTGCTGTGTTGGTTTACTGAGTGTGTTTGATTTCATTTTAATAAGAAATTTTGTGTGGTTTCATAAAAGGGCTGAAATAGAAGAGAGGCCATGTGGATGCCAGTTCAGACATTTTATATATATATATAAAAGTTAAAAAACTTTTAAATGGAGTCTCCATCTCCTGGGATTTCTGAACTTCTTTTCATTTAAGGACTCTATTGAAAATCTTAAAGCACATCTTTCCAGCCTGTTTGCAATGATCACCACAGAAATTCTTGCTTCCAAGAAATTATAAATTGTTTAGCCACATATGTGCTGGAGTCTGATAAAAAGTTAATAAAATGCTGCAGTATCTGAGACCAGGACCATAACCTCTGTAGCAGGGAATTTCCACCATACAGGGTGTCTGATCTGAAGTAGTCACTGTGTCCCTGAATAGCATTAATGCCTACATATAATGAGACATCAGCGAACTACAGATCTGAGAGTGAATTTCATCCTTTGTACATGTTCCAGTGAGACTAATTTACATCTAGAATGGTCTGAGTGTAATTTGTATTTCATGAAAAATACTTCTTCTAAATAGAAAGCAAAGCATTAGCTTCTGTGATTTTCTGATGCATATAATTATACCAACTATGATATTTAAATCATGACTATTATAATAGTATATGATCTTTGTTACAAAGGATTCTTTCACATCATCAACACTGACTACTAGCCTTTAATTCATAGCTCTTTACACCTGCTAGATAAGTAGCAGAAACCATAAATACCATAAACAGTATTATTTTTAATTTAGATTCCCTTGACAATTTTTTGGATGAAATGTGTGTACATTGCACAGTTTAGGTGAAATGGATACTATGTCTTTTCCCACTTGGTATTAAACCTGGATTATAAGAGTACTCCAGTCAAGTATTAAAAGGTTTAGAGATAATTGAGATCAATGTGAATGCTGCACATGCACATGCATGCTGGTGCTACCTGAAGAGATATTCCCCTGTTTTTCCATTTCCCCCATGACAATCAGTTGGTTTACCAGCCTTCAGTAACTGCAAAGTATGAAATTGTTACTTTGATCTTTTATCTGATGTATCTGTGACTGTCAACTACTTATGAGATTTACTGTTAGTCCTCAAACAGAGATAGCGATCTGTAAATCTGCCACATTATTCCGCAGGTATGCAGGACTTTCATACTTCTGGATATCCCCAGGAACATCTATTGAATGTATATGTCACTGGCATAATAGGCTTGTACATACTTACAGCTTTTGGGCTTAATTATTACAACATCATGTATCAAACGATAAAGCCCCATAGAAACTCCAACTGGAAGAAGGCTCAGCAGCCCAGCTGCTTTGCAACACAGGCTACTGACAGTGTTTTCATGCTGTGTTCTAGCATTTGCACCAGCTGCCATGGATGTCTGTTTTTCTCTGGGACCTAGCCCTGGAGCCCTGCAAAGCCTTTTCCATCCGCAAACACGTACCCTACCACAACTGCCTTCCACCAATCAGGGCAACTGTCAGCTCCACTTGAGCAAAGCCTTGTGTTAGATCAGGCCCAACACGGACACCTGGGCTCTGATCTTAACCTCTGAAAAGATAAACAAGCCCAAAGACGGTATAGAACTCCATCCAAGAAAGGAAGGATGGTGCTAAACAGGGACTACTATGAGGGAAAGCTAGGGAGTTGTAGTCCCTGCTCTTCGCAGATTTACTATAGGACATTGCATAAATTATTTAGGTACAGTAATGAAGAGAGCTGATACTTAATGTCAGCCTAAAGAGCAGCAGGAAACCTCTAGGACAGGTAAAGCAGGAAAAGTACAAACTGAGTAACATTATTTAACTCTCTCTGACTCACAAAAACTTCTGCAGTGATTGAAAACCAAGATCATCAGGATTTATTTTCAGACACAGGGTAGAATTTACCACATTAATTATCATACTACATACTACATAAAGTATTTAAGTATCCATCAACAAAGATAGGCAACACTGGACACACTACCACAAGGATAATCTATTACAAATAAAAGTTAATGAAGATTATATATTCAGTCTGCATCTGTTGTCCACACATTTTGTCTCCAGACAAAACCGACTCACTCTTAAAGCAAGTGTGCTTCCTGCTTGTTGCATAACCCTGCAGCGGCATATTCTTTTTATAATGCAGTACAGAAAACAAACACATGCACAGCAAAACTCCAGCTGCGAAGAATAATGAAGCATTTAGCAAACCAGACAAAGACCACACGGCTTCTTCTCCCTCAACACAGCAGAACCTATTACTGGATACAATAATTAATAAGCTAATGACAGACCTTTAATCATCCAACAAGTTTTTCTGAAAGACAATTTTTTTTTTCTTTTCAGGGGTCAAATCTGTCAAACATCTAAAATCTTCAAACACTTTTGGTACATGCCAAATTCACTGCAGCTCTCAAGCAGTAAAAGTTGTACACTGCCCTGAGTACTACTGCAGAACCAAGTGCATGTACACCTACTTGGAGAAGCATGAGCACTACCTAACTTCAGGAACCTCACTGAAGCTGACTAAAACCAGCCACTAGAATTCCTATCTGGTCAGCAGAGTGGGAGCTAAGCTAATTGAGAAAAAAAGACTCCCAGAAAAATTTCATTTCTTTGATAGAAACACACCAGTTAATTCTACCCACTGCAGTGCCTGAGGCATGACAAAGATAGGAGAAAAAAACTGACTGTGGGCAGATCTTGCCAGGATTTTCTGCAGGACTTCACTCTGGAATCCCTTCTCCTTCCCAGCTATTGTTTTTTACATGGGCAAACTGCTGTTTTTTCAACCAGAGGATGAGTTTCAGCAAAAGAAAATGGTTCGCAACAAGCAGTGCTAGAACTTTCATTTTCACTGCTTTGTGAAGGGGCCCACATGCTGCAAAGCCAAGCCATCTTCATGGACTAATGTCAGTTTTTGCCAATACTGAGCAGGGCCTTTCTCTAAGAAAAAACAAGTTCAGTCACTAGCCCTCTAATTAGCTTTTCTCCCCGATCTATTCTCTGTCCACTCTAAAATCATGGCAAGAAAGCAAGCCATACGTGTTTCAGGGCTTGGTACTGAAGGAACGAACCAGTCCCTCATTGTGACCAGAAGTAAAAATACATGCTATGTAAAAAGTCCTCCATTTGTAACAAGCAGCTTGCTGGTTCTGGGTGATAAGCCTCACACTGAGAGAAGCTGCGATCACTCAGAAATGTAAGAGACAGAAAGGGACTACGGAAGAAAAAGGTCTATTTAAGCTCAAGGGCAATCTTTGCATCAGAACAAAAGGCAACTGAATTCACCATGAGTAACTGTATGCTACAAAGCCAGAAGGCAGTTTCTAACAGAAATGAGGTCTGGAAGTGTCTTCTGACGTGACAGTGGAGGAAAAATTAGCTGGTTTTAAATTTCTGAACAGGCTTATGTAAAATAGCTGTCTGTGAGCTTTGGATTTGGCTTCCATTCCCTTCTCTATGTCTCCTCTGGGCAGCAGAACTACATAAACAAACAAACATTTATTTTAAAAGGGAGTTAGAAATAGGGAGCAGAACATAAGGCGAATGTACAGATGCTTGCAAGAAGAGACAGGCTTCTTGTCCTCCATCTGCCACTGAGTCTCCTCCAAAACGCTGTGGACTTTGGTTTCCATCTTTGAAGAAAGCTACCTTGGGGAGAGGCGAGTTCACAGTGGGGTTGTGCAACACTATTAATGTGTTTTGAGAGTCTTATTATTGACAGCAGGATCCTCTAAGAGTCCAAAGTACATAGTCTAATCTGTCTACTTGTAAATTTTAGTAGATAATGCTAAGTGTTGAATACATCAAAAATTACTTTATTTTCCGCTGTGAGAAAACACCTAGCAGCTCAGGCTTTATTTTAGATGTCATTAAATTATTATCTATTGGTAACCTATGAATCCACTAAAGTATGATGCCAAATCACTGAACAAACACAGGATAAAACAAAAATAATGCCAAATGTCTTAAGCATGCAAAGGTTAATCTCCGTTACAGATTGTGAGACAAAAGATTACTATCTTTTTGTGTGTACTGGTGTCTTTAACTCACATTTCAACTGCAATCAGTGCCATGCAAGAATTTTTTTAACTACTCTTCATCCCACCTGAAAAATATTGATTGGAACCCAAAATTCTCATACTGTTTGACTTAAAAAGCATTCAAGCAAAAATTTGCCACTGTCAAAATGACTGAGTTAAATAACTTTTTAAAAACTGAATGAACTTGTAATACTGTTTCTTTTAAATGTGTAATAAAATTATGGTCTTTCTAAAAAATTTACAATCTTCTGATTGTTTTCAGCCAGAGTTTAGGGAGCGAAAATTGTTCACAGAAATTCTCGAGTCTTGATTTTCTATCCCTGTCCATGAGTCAGATACAGAAAATATTTTCAAATTTTGCCGCTAAAGAGAACCGCTTATTACCGCAATTTATAGTCAGTCTTTACACTTAAAACCCTCAAATCTTCCAGTACCTTAACACTGTGTTTACGAAGTGTAGGTACAGACTTTCCTTCCCAGTAATTCAAAGAAATAAAGAATAAAGTAATCTTATTTATCTGACAAGCCTCCCTTTCATTCTCAATTTATTTCACTCACCTTGCAGAGGAGCCTGGCTTCCTCCATTCTTTGAAATAGCCCTCAGCAAAAAGTGGACAAAATATCTAATGATTTCAATAGCTATACACACTCTTGGCTTTCTGGCAGGTAAACAATAGTGGCTATTTACGTGGGGTTTTTTCAGCCTTTTTCCCAAACACCAATACATATTTCTGGCCTTCTGGTACCCTCCCACTGTAACACTTCAGGTCACCCCACTCCTCTCTCAGCTTGATCTCTGTCTCTGGCTCAGTTATTCCAATAAGCACATTCTTTGCCACAACATTTCTAAGTGCTGTAGACTCTTTCCTTGCCCACCCCACTAACCCATAGCAAATATTCTCTTGGAAGCATCCTACTTGCAAAGAGAAGAAACATTTCCTATTGTGCACGTTTTTCTTCTTCTCACACATTAAGTTTCAGCATTGTGATGTATTAAATTCTTACAGCTTCTACCATATTGTTATACTAATTGCAATAATTACTACAGCAGTTGTCCAGGTCTGCAGGAACTGAGTTTGACTTCTGATATATGAAGTAGTTGACACTGCAAAATCTGCCTGCATCAGCATATGTTGTTTTTCAACAGGGAGCTCTCACAGAAGAGTCTGTAAATAACACTTGCAAAATACAGATGATCCTGGTTGCAGATGCATTGAAGGAAGCTTAAGAGCGGTTTGAATGGGTTAAGTGATTGTGAACTTCCAAGATGCTTTATCACCAGTAAAAAACAACCCATTTTGTAAAACTTTTATCCTATTCCAGAAATATTAAGTGAAAAGCAGAGCTGGAGAAATTGTCTTCTCTACAGTTCTGGGTGGTTCTTTCTTTCTTTCTTTCTTTCTTTGTCATTATCAGCAGTGCAAACTTGGGCAATGAAATAGCTTTTTTTTTGTTGATGAATTTCATGTTTATTATTAAAAGTAGCATAGATGGGTAAATAAATTCTTGAAAAAGCAGGATTTGAGTTCATGGCTATGCATAGTTTAAAAAATAAATTAAAGCAGAAGATTATTCTTTTAAGTCAGGATGAATATATACATTTGTATTCCCTTCTGCACAATTGACTGAACTTCACTTTCAAAATGTCAAGGATAAATATCCTTCAAATGGCTCCATTAAAATGATTATAACCATAGTAACAGTGTGTAGTTTGCTTATACCTTTTTTCCTGTTTTTCTTTTTTTCTTTTTGGCATGTGTTCTTTGCAACAATGTTGCTGCTAAGAGAGCTAAAGAAAAGTGATTCCTACCAAATTCATGATTTGAGTGTAGGTGTTCATAGCCTTCATATGTGAAGTTATGAAATTAGCTGATGTTTGATAATTTGAAGTTCTGTTTATGGATGTGAGATCTGAACTGGCCATTATGAAAATATACTACCACCTGCTGCATTCATCAGTATAGATGGAATACTGTCTACTGCTTACTACTTCTTTTTCCCAAGTAATTATTTGCATTTTTATAGCAGAATCAGAAAATGGCACAGTATTAAACCAGAAATTGCTAAAATTAAGTTAAAGATAACTAAGAGGTCCAGCTACACAGCTTCCAATTACTACCAATACAAATGGACTTTATATTGCTAAATCCCACAGATGTCTGGAAAAAAAAAATCTCAGTACTTAAGCTAACACAAAGTGTTGTGGCAACATTGTTAAGGCACTTACTAACAAACACAGATCTAAGTCTTGTTCAATCATACCAAGTGTAATCCAAGGAAAAGGGCGTCTTACCAAAGGAGTGCTGAGGCCAGGTAACCAAGAGCGTGCAGAAGCCACAACAGTTGTGTATGCGCCATTGGTTACAGAGCCATGCTGCCATTGACCCATTTGCACAATACATGGGCTGGATACAAGATAATTTTGGCCTTCACTTTGAGATTAGCACTGTCTGGTTAAGGATGAGAATTAAATCCAAGAGGCCAGAATTGTTCTCCCTTATCCTCACATTTCTGATAATCATTAAAGGCTGAACGTATAGATGTGATCCTACTATATCAGAACAACCTTAACATGAAAATACAGCATTGTAGTATCTGTATTGCTGTCAAGAAAAGAATAGGCAAATTTTGCATTCTTTTAGAGTAACCGGATGAATTAATATTGTCATTTTATGTGTTTCCTTGACAGCAGGAAAGGAAGGGATTGTGCTGTTATAGCATATATATACATATATGTATAAAAGAACCATCTACAAGTACATGCATTTCTGATCTACCATATATCTCTGTGCTGATTTTGCCAAAATAACTAGTTTGGCTAAGGTTTTACTCTCTTGGAGACCTGACCTACGTGCATACCTGTTCGTTCATGTACCAATGCAGCTCTTAAAAGGTGGATTATTCCTCTTGACGGAAAAAACACAGTTGAATTCAGTGTCAAAAATAACATATACAGGAAGGATGCTTTCTTCTTGCTTTCCTAAGAAGACACACAGGACAATCACAATCTATTCTAATCCATTTACATTAAAAACTTTCTATACAGGAATAGGTATGTAAAAATTGCAGCACTTCAAATGTACATAATTCCTTGGAATAATGGTAATATTCATCATTGATGTTCTTTGGTAAGAAGGCTTTCCTTCTGCTCACTTGGAACAGTATTGCTCTGAATAACCCCATTTCTGTCTGTTACAAATCTATCCATTATTTCTATTGTGATATTTCACCCAGCTATTTCTAAGTTAATCATAAGTTCTTAATTGGGATAACCTGGTCAAAACCACCACGTTTCCTCACCTATCTTCTCACAGGAAACAGAAAACAATGCTCAGTGAAGCTATCTACTGTGAACAAATTTAATGTGAATGCAAGATAGGTACTATGGGGTTTTTGGCAATATGCATTCCTGTTTCATTCACTTGCCACATAGCCATCACAAGAAAAACAAATGAATAAAAAAAAAAACCAACTCAATGAAGAAACTCAACCTGGATCAAAATTCTTTTTCCTGAGCCTATGTCAAGATTGTGAGCTTACGTATTTGTCTACATATTCTATTGTAAGGCACCATGCTGGCATGTAACGACAGTTTATGATTTCAGGGAAGCATTAAGAAGACGGTTGGAGAAATTCACAAGCTGCTTTGGTACTGTCAAAAGGACAAATGACAATATTATATGCTGAAGGGTTTTCCTAATTCATGTGACAGATTATCCTTAAAGATCGAACAATGTTTTGCTGAGCCCCTTCTTGAGTTTGCAATGCAAAATCTCCCAATTTGCAAGCTTTGGTAAACACAATACAGTTAAATCAGCAAATGCTTTTTTTTATACTGCACAGCCAATTCCTCTCTTTCTGCTGCAAAGTACTTTCAAATGGTACACCATCCTTCTCACAGTTATCTAGCATTTACTACCACATTCTCCATCTGATCAGAAACAGAGACCTTATGGATCTTTTACTCCTTTTAAACATTAATCTTGTCATTAATAATGCACTTCTCTCTTTTACTTGTCTTCATAAAACAATGAAGAAAGAATGACCCAACATCTCCATTTTTTAATAGTGTTACATGAACAGATTCTCATTTATTTCTGAGAAAGGGGAATATTTTGCAGTAAATTCTCATGAAATCTTATCCAGTTAGAAGACAGATGTGAGTTTCTGTTATCTGTCACCAAAAAAGGAAAAAAAAGAAAGATGCTTTTATTTTCAAAATATGGAAGTGGAAGGTTTTCCTCATCATATTATTTTTTTGTGAAATATTTACACTTTGGTCTCACTATGTGTCTGATGTTTTTGCAGCTCATAAGCGATAAGTTTTATCCCAACTGAACTTAACAGTGAATTTATGAACATCTTAAAGACTTTAAATTAAGGAGATTTTATCATATCATTTGATGACTTCTTCCAGTGACTACCAATAATTGCTATCACTTAAATAAATGGTTGGGATTTTTTTTTCCAATTTTAATTTCTCTGTCACTTGGTACAAGTGGTTCTTTTTTGTATCTCTGATCTATATGGGAAGGTGTCATTGACTATCCAGTTGGTTTTTTTCCAGCTTTGTTGTCTTCAGTCTCCATATTCAGATCAGAAAATGTCCCTATATTAAATGTCTCCAGCAATGGCACTCTTCTTTCAGTAAAATTTGTTTAGTGAGTTAATTCTTATGCTTTTTCCCCCCACTCTGACTTTATGAATTATTTTACAAAACTTAGAAAAGCTAACCATGAACTTCATGAACTTTTCAAGAAACCTTCTACCACTCACCCCCTAACAGCGTATTTGCAGTCATAAAAATTAATCAAATTTCCCCTTCTTAATTAACACAAGCAATCAAACTTTATTTTTTTCTGTGACCAAGCTCTCTCTTTCTAAATGCTCCTGAATAGACTGGCACTTAAACTTGCACCATTTTTAGACAAGATCCTTAAAATTTTCTTTGAAAGTTAACTGCAGGAGAGGCAGGAGGGGCCACACAGTGGTTGCAAGGCAGTCATTTAATTTCTTGCTTATAATGCTATTAGTGGGTGAACTCCGTATCTGACAAACGAGACTGAGTTTTTTCATTGTTTTCTGAGTCATGACTGCACTCCATACGTGCCTTACAGCAGATGTCTGCAGAGGCTCCACAGAAAGAATTCCCAGAATCTTATTTAATGATGGTTAGCACACAGTGGTGAGAATCTTTATCTAGTTTTTAAGTTCCTAAATGTTCATTAGAATCTCTCTTCATGCAAACAATTCCTCTGTGGGCTGATCAGCTTTATTCCACCTTCCACTTGTGACTCAGACTCACAATTCTCAGCCTAATTCACAAAGAAAACTATCATAAAATACACCACCTACTTATTATTTTATCCTGCAGGTTACTCAGATCAGATCTGTCTACAGTTTTGTGCTGTCTATGCATGGGAAAAACAGTGTTGTGTTTCCACAAGATGAATAGCCTTTATTAACTGGCGACTAAGAAAGGAGTCAAACATGCTTATTCCTCCCTTGACTGCCTGGGATGTCGGGACAAAGGGCTGGGTGAGTTGCACACACCTTTGACATGAATAATTTTAAAATATATATGAAATACATTTACAATTTTGGCTGAATTAATCTAGCAGGATTTTACAGAAAGACCTTTCATACTTACCACTAAAGCAGATATAAAATTGTATAAAAGTTCACAAAGGGCAGCCTCTTTGTACACAAATAGCCTAGCATGGCTAACAGCTGCGCCCTTCTAAGAGCTACTCTTCACATTTTTGCTGCATTTTTATGTATGATGAATAAAGTTCCTATTCTTTGAAAATTTCTGATTTTTAATGCATCAGCTGCTCTAGAAGCTGCTGATGGTATCTCAATGAACACCAATGCTCCATTGAATTGACAACTCCAGCAATACAAATGAGAGAAGGAAGAAAAAGAGAACAGTAGGAAGAATTGGGAGGAGTGCAAATCAGCTCAGATCTTGAATGACATTAAAGCAGTGTCCACCTTTTCAGAGATTTCAGGAGGACCTCTCTCTGTGCTATTTTCATCCCTATCTACTGTATGAGGTAAATATGCCTCATAAATTGCCTCTCGTGAGCTGTAAAGCATAAAGAGCAATTTAATTATATTTCCTTAGATAAAGGAAAACTAAAGTCATAGCTTATTTATGGAGTCATGTAATTGGCTATTCACAAGCCTCAGAGATCTCCTAAGTATTCATAAAAAATGTTGTGATCTGGAAACTTTATAAAATATTAGCACAAATTATATTTTATTGTCTGATGTATTCATTTAAAGAAAATTTCACTTTTACTATTTATTTCTTTGACTTGTTAAGACTACTTGCAAAAAAGTAAAATGAACATTTTTAAACAAACTACTGGCAAGAAATACAAATAGTTGAGAAGAAAAATTTGAGCTAATTTCATTATTTAAAAAAAACCAAAGCCAACAAAACAACATTAAATCAGAGCATCTCTCTTCATGTTTGAGAGATCATTCATCTTTTTTTCGCAGAGTTATCAATACAGAACATGCCACTAACGCATAACACTCTTCTACCAACAACAGATGGTCACTAACACACCATGTGACCAGTACCAGAGTGCCAAAAGTAAAATTTCAGAGGATGGATGTGTGGTAAATAATGCAATCACATGCATGACAAAGATATTCTTTTGTAATTACAAACTCAACACCTTATTCTAGCTTCAGAAATACAAGCTTCAGAGAAACAGTTGTACCACAAGAAAGATAAGAAATGACTGGTTTGCCTATACCAGAGCCCTTTCACGTGGCTCCTGCAAAGACCCCAGTTTAACCAATGACAGATACTTATATTGCCAGGTATCCTTGTTAAACCCCTGTATTTACCAAGGAGGTAAATCCACTTTGAGAGGGATTATAAATTGACAAATACATGTTCTTTCCACTATCAGGTATATCATCCTAAAAGAAGAGTCTTTGCTCTTCAAGGCAACATGCACCTTTACCTGCTAAAAAGTTCCAGTTCCCTAACAATTCTATAAATAGATCAGACATTGTTGATATAATGATAAAAATTCTTGTCATTTTGATGGATTACATATATACACTCACAGAGACGGGAGTGGAAGCCTGACTCTGTGACAAAAGGGGAAATTCTCCATTTTTGTAAGGCCTTATGAATGCCATTATGAGAAAACTTTCCAACTAACTGTGTGTGTGTAGATTTAATTACTTAGCAATCCATTTTCTTTAAGAAAAGCTACTACCATTCTCTTTTAGGTTAAACATTATCAATGTCAGAGTAGCAAATATATATTCCACTTTCAAATGTTTTCAGTGATCTGTAGAACTGTCCGAAAGATCAACAGGCATCATAGCGAATTGAACATCATACTTATTTATAAAACTTTTGAGAGATTTGAAGTATTTTTAATGTATAAATTGGTTCTACATTCCACTATTGATTTAAACAGAAACTATAACTTTTAAATATTTACACTGTTCAATGTTCCTCTCATTATTAATTTTGCACAAAAAGCATCGCCACTGTAAAAAGTCAAACTTGTTATATGCCATCGTAGTGGCTTATTTCTTTGACATTGTTACTAAACCATACATTTTAATTTTAGCTCTCCTCATTTAGTAACATCGGGATTTTTGGCAGTTTTTTAATTTGTAACAATTTTTCAAAATATATCTGAATGTTTCTTTCCTGCTGGCCAGTATTGCTGTTCAGTTGCTAGTCCTGATGGAGACCAGAACCTACACACAAATATACACACATTACAAATTACTAAGGAAAGTCAAAAATTCATTAATCACTTGGTCTTACAGCTGCCTGAAGCTGACAGCTTATACTGTGCATGCAATAGTAAAAGCGTGCTACGATTTTGTGAGTGTCGCTCTCAGTTCTCATCTCTAGCATAACAATGAATCTCATTGTTAGTTTGCAAAGATGCTCCTTGCTCTATATGAAACAGATCAAGCATCTCTTTTAAAAAGAATGAAAGTATTTGTCCAACATTAGCAACAAAGGCAGATCCTGGAGTCATCTAAACCCACTAACTCTCCATTCGAAATGAACTGTTAAACTGTGTTAAACTACAGCTTCACTCTTCTTTGGTTTATTCACTTACTATTTACAAGTTTGATTTTCTTTATAATTCTCAACCCATTCCTTTTGCCAGGCCTCTTTTTATTTTGCTTTGAAAGACAAACTTGCTTGCCTTATACTTAAAACTTTCAGTGGATCAATTTTCTCCTGACTTCTTTTTCGACTAGTTCCAAGTTTATCCCACCACAGAAACTTTTCTTTTTAAACAATAATAATAACCTCCAGGCACACAGCTCCATAGTCTCCTTCACCATCTTTATTCTCCCCCACTGTTTTGACAGAGTACATAATATTCTCCTCCCTGGCCCTATCACTCTGCTTCCCTAGTAAGAAGTATTGATAGGATGTCTCATCTCTAAATGTACAGCTTCTAAAGACAGACAGCGAAGTTCCTTGTCTATGACACTAATGATCCATATTTTCCCTAGGTCCTTTTAGAATCATAGGTTGGAAAAGACCTCTAAGATCATCAGGTCCAACTGTCAACCCATCACCACCATGCCTACTAAATCACGTCCCGAAGTGCCACATCTATGTGTTTTTTGAAAACCTCCAGAGATGGTGACTCAGCCACTTCCCTGGGCAGCCTGTTCCAGTGCCTGACCACTATTTCAGTAAACAAATCTTTCCTAATCTCTAATCTAAACCTCCCCTGATGCAACTTGAGGCGATTGCCTCTCGTCCTATCACTTGTTACTTGTGAGAAGAGACTAACGCCCACCTCACTACAACCTCCTTTCAGGTAGTTTTAGGGAGCAATAAGTCCCCCCTCAGCCTCCTCTTCTCCAGACTAAACAGCCCCAGCTCCCTCCGCCTCTCCTCATAAGACTTGTTCTCTAGACCCCTCACCAGCGTCATTGCCCTTCTCTGGACACACTCCAGCACCTCAATGTCCTTCTTGTAGTGAGGGGCCCAAAACTGAACACAGTACTCGAGATGCAGCCTCACCGGTGCCGAGTACAGGGGCACGATCACCTCCCTACTCCTGCTGGCCACACCATTCCTGATACAAGCCAGGATGCCATTGGCCTTCTTGGCCACCTGGGCACACTGCTGTCCCGTTTTGTCCCCTTGTTCATATATAATACGAGTAATTCCTATAAAGGCTTTGCCATGGACTTTCCCTCTTCTTCAATTAACATTTCAGCAGTGCTGGCTTTAGTACTTTTTCAAATAGTGCAAACTATTTTTTATGGTAATCACCTTGTATTGCTGTTTTGATTGCACCATTTATTCTCCTAAATGTACATTCAAGGTTGTTGCCTTGTAATTTATATTTATTGTACCTTTAAATGATTAAATTTATATTATGAATGTATGCACATTTCACTGTTCTGGAGACCCTTCAAAAGAGCATACTCTGGAGTACTTCTAGTCTGATACTAGATACAGAGAGATATAAAATATGCCACCAGTCAGAAGTACTTCAGTTATGTTATTTAGTTTCTCCTGGTGTGTTTTTGCTTAGAAATAAAAACTAGTAAGCGTAGTGTCATACTACGGTGATAGGAGCAAATACTCATCTTGTAGTGTCTGGATAGAGTCCTCAAGTTAAGTTTGGTTTCTTTGGAGGTGGAATTCTGAACTGACTGACTCCTACTGTTTGGGGTACCCTTCTATACTGCAATTATTTAAACGCAATTATAGTTTTTGCTATTGTAAAGAATTTTGCAAAAAAATAATATAATGTGGTGGCCTCAAAGAGCAAGGATTAGAAAAGCCCTGAAAAACTTTCTACAGAGCTTCTGTAAAATTTCAGTACGCTGCAAAATATCCTATGCATTCAGATAAACATTTGGTGAAAAGGCAAACTGATTATCCACAAGAATATGAAAGACTGATAACTCCAACAGTCGAACACCATGGGTCTGGATTCCCAGCTCAGTAGACTATACAATAAATTTTTATGACTATTTAATATTCTGAGAATAGAGGAATCCTCTTTTTTTAATTTGCATTTCATTTTCAGTTAATTCTAGTCTTGTGGACAAATGAAAACCATATATAGCACAGTGATGACTAAACAATGCAAGGTAATTTTCAATACAACATCCTTTAAGGAATTAATGATGTTAAAAAGTTGGCTAATGATAAATTAAATATGCCCTGCTTAATACAAAATCGAATGATGATCTAGAAAAGCATAGCTCACTTACTAATAAAGTTCTGTAATCACAACAGCGTCAATTAGTGGGGAATAAGATCATTTGATGTTAGCATGTAAGTTTATTTTACTTAAATATGTTCCAAAATCAGCTTTAAGAGACCTTGCGAAAATTTAGAAGCAGGTGGGTAAAACAAACCTTATCTGCGAGTTGGTACTTAGTATTTTGATCTGTTTCCACCGGAGTAGCTGTTGGCAGCATATTTTATTTTGCAGATTTTGTGAGTCCATCTCTGTAGGAGTAGGTTCTAATGAGTCAAACCATTAGCAACAAATCTCAGGCAGCAAGAACAAGACAGCAGCAGCATTTCTACTCATTGCTCAAACCCTTCTGGGTGTTATACTCTGAAGGAACAAAGACTACAAGGTCAAACCTGAACATAAAGCCCTTTGTGAAATGTTATTTGTACACAGCATATTCCTCATTAATCTATTTCAAATGCCTACTATATCCCCATATTAATGCAATGTCTCGTGTGTGTTGTTCAACCATTTTCTTGGTTTTGCATGCTACAAAGCTCAAAAAGAAGCAGCAGTGAGAAAAAGGTCAGATTCATACATAAATTGTTAGCCACCACAGAAAATCAAAATGTCTTTTCTTGACAGATGGACTAACCATATTTATTAATTAATACATCAGAAACATCTACCAGTATCTCATTAAGTATTCAGTCCCTCCAGTAGCAGCTCATAAGAACAGCACAAGGTCTTTCTTTATCCTCTTGTTTTTCATTTGCTCTCACAGAGAACATTTTTGCAGCATAAATCTTAGACTTTCCTTGAGCTTTTGTTGCCTTGTTTACATTTTTTACAAACCTCTCTTGACTTCTGCAAAGTTTAAAGAATCACTTAGATAGAGGAGTATTTATTGCATTTCCACGAATATCCTAAAACTTGACACAGGAAGGGATGAGGAGAAGCTTACAGTAGCGACTTCTAAACCACGTGATTCCACCCACAGATATTCTGAAGTAAAAAGCTTCTCCTGGGTAACACAACCTGTCAAACACAGAGATGTGAACTGCAAGCAACGTTTCCTCTATTACCAGAAGAGTTATATTCACTTGCTAGTTTCTCCATTTAAATTCTTCATGTTTTCCCCAGCAATTCCCTACTGTTCCACATCTTTTTCAAATTTGTGTCTGTAGAGCTAAATGAAAACAAAAACAGCTATCCAAATCTAGACTTTGTCCTGTGTTTTCTGTTATTAATTATTGGGTTTCACAAGCCAGTATGTTTCAGGGTGTCTAGGTCAGTATATTTCAGGACACCTACATTTGAAAACATTTGATTTTTTGCTTTTTTATTTATTATTAGGAAGGGAAAGTTATACAGTTATGTATAAATTTATATATTAGGAAGGGAAAGTTGCCAGACTTCTGATTCTACTAGGGACATTGTACAATCCAGTAGCGGTACTGGATACCACAGTTCCTCTGGACCAGTAACATTAGAACTCTTACCTGACTTGATTTTCCCCCATACACTCACTTGCTTCTCCCCAGTGCTACAGTCGCCAGGCCTCGATGTTGCTTCCTCACAGCTGGTTCAGGAAAGTTGGCCAGAAAGTCATGTTGGTTTGTGCTGTGCCACTGCTGGCAGTTACCATTTGCTGACATTACCAGCCATTACCCTAGACATTCCCCAGCATTCAACTCCACAAAAGTCTCTAATTCTCCAGGATGGTCCCCCACTTCCAGGATCTTTCCACCAGTCAAGATCTTCATCTTGTTCTTTCCCAACCTCCAAGCCCCTGAATGTCCTAACTAGTCAATATACAGAAGCACAAGTGATCAGCTTCCTAACTGGCAGGTTTGTGTCATATATATGTATCATGTGAGGTTTCAGGATGTGGCACTTCTGTTTAGTCCAGGTGTTATCCAGACCCACACCTAGCTTGCACCAGCTGCAGCTAGTAAGTAGCAGGCATCTGCCTGGCAGTTCAAAAGTTCAGTTTCAGATGTTCTCACGCACACACAATTATCTGCTGCCTGTTAGCATTCACAGTTGAAGCTATTTTCACCTACAACAGCCCTAAGGGTCCTAACTTGGCTCCTTCTCTTCAGATGTCTAGTATATTAACTCTACTTAGTCAAAAAGTGCATTTCAAAGTTGCTCGGATTTGTGAAAACTCTGCTTCTAGTTCACAAACTTCAGATGAAGTTTTCGTAATTTATCCACTTCCACCATTGATACCTTTATGTTCCCATTCTAATTCTACTTTCTGGCTTACTCTTCCGCTGTCAATCAGGAAGCCTCTTTCTAGCCTTTACAAGCCTTTTATGGTTAACTCTTTGTCGTGGTTTAACGCAGCAGCGGGAAACTAGGACCATGCAGCTGTTCACACACTCCAGCCCACACACCCTCCCCCGTGGGTTGGGGAGGAGAATGGACAAAAAGTAAAACTCAGGGGCTGAGATAAAAACAGTTTAATAAGACAACCAAGAAAGGAATAATAAGAATAAAGAATATGGAAAACAAGCTGTACACAATACAATTTTTCTCACTCCCTCATAACAGAGAACCAAAAAGAACTTCCATGTAAAGGTAACATCTCTGACCAAAACAGAGAAGTTTTTCCTACTTTTGCCAACTTTACTGATAAATGAAAATAAATTTGAGTAAAAAATAAAAGGAAAGAGTACACAAAGAGGTTTTCATTGTTTTAGTCGTGAAATGGTAAAATAAATGCATAGATAAATGTCTGAAAGGCATACACAAGATTTGGAGGTACTGGTAAGAAAGTAGAACCAGAGGTGGAAGGACTGGATTTTGGACAAGCTGTGCAATTAGTTGTCTAGGCAGCCATGCAATCTAGTCTATAATACTGTGTTTTTGTTTCTTCATTATTTATATTTAACTACTCTTTCTAACAAAATTAAGGGTAGAACCTTAAAATCAGCCAGAATGGGCATGATTAACAGAGAAGTTTCCTAAGAGAAGAAAAGCATAAAGGAACTGATGGTCAGCACAACTGCAGATAACATAAATGAGAAGGAAGGAATCAATAACTACTCATAATACAACAACTGGTAATATTGCACAAGGTGTAAAAAAGAGGAGAGGTCAGTATTTCCAGAGAAAATGAGGTTTCCCCACATCAGCTCAACTAGACTTGTGGTGGCAAAAAGAAACCCATTAAAAGATGTGGAAAAGGAAGCCAGCAATAAAAATATAGGGAAAAGCAAGGTATTGCAACGGAGACCAATTAAGTGCTCAGCAAGCAAACACGGGAGAAAAGGACAATGCCATCAAAGGCAGAGTTGCTGGGGAACTCAACAGTGGCCACAGAAACTTGAGACATGGCAGAGATAATAGAGATGTCCAGTGGGGAGGGAAAAAAGCAACAGAATGAGGTTTTGTTGTTGTTATTATTTAGCACTGAAAAAAGGAGATGTTTCAGACAGACTACTTAAAAATATCAAAACTTTGAAACTTTGATTAATACCGTTGTTTTAAGTGAAACTGTAGGTTGTTTCACAGAACAGCTGCAAAACAGTGGAAACACGAACAGAATCCTTAAAGCAGATCTTCCAAAATTAGTCACTTTATCTACCATCTGTTGGGAACTGCGATTGCCAGTTCATTTAGTTTTCTACAAGCTGACCCTAAAATAACTTCTTGTAAAATTATACTGTTTTCTCACTCGCTGTAAGGAAAAGGCATCCTAAATTCTTTGAGCTAGGGTATGAAATGGCTTGCAAAATATCAAAACGCACTTAATAAAGACATACTAGTTCTTTGCTCTGAGCAACCTGATCTAGTTAAAGATGCCCCTGCTCACTGCAGGGGGCTTGGGCTAGATGACCTTTAAAGGTCCCTTCCAACCCAGAGCACTCTATGGTTCTGTGATTCAACTGATAAGCCATGAAGTTGGACAGACCTTCAATATTCCACTAATTTTGCTGTAAAAAGCACTTCTCTGAACAGAAATAAATTCCCAGCCATTGAAGGAATCTCATGTGCTCATTATTTCTTTTATTGAAGTAGACAGAGGCTTGACAAAGAACAACACCACTTGCAGCTGCTAGGATAAATTCACGAGACATCCAATAGAGTATCATGCTAGATACACATATAAATAATACTTGAGCTTCCAGAGTGTTATATTACAGCAATAACTAAATGTCATGGTAAATAAACATTCAAAAATCAGGAGATGCCTGTTACATAAACAAAAGAAAAAGGAGAGCTTTGAGAAAAGAAAAGAAATTACTAGGTATATTTTAAACGAACAAAGGGACACTGAAAAAATAAATATAATCTCAAATTCCCTGGATATGGTTAGAATCTACAAAAAAACCAAAAATCATACTATCTTCTGTGACAGGTAGAGAAGATATGTTTCTCATAGCAAAGCTGTATTCACTTGTAATTACTCAAGCAATATGAATGAAAGAGAAAACAGAATAATAAGGGAAAAGAAGATGGGAAACTTGATTGCACTGAATTCAAGAGGAGAAGTGTTATTCACTGCAGTCTGTCCAGATTCTGTGTTTTTTAAATCACAGTAATGCCACAGAGTATTCATAATGTTCAATTCCATTTGTTAGTAAGTTTTTCAAATCAGAAAAACAGACATATCAACCAGGAGTTTAAAGTTTTATTTACTATATGCATAAGGATTATTTGAGAAAGGTCTAGCCAACAGCAGCACATAAACATGTTAGAGAAATGAGCAACATCAGCAAACTGCTCTGATGCTACACAGAGATACACAGATGTGGCATCTTCTTTTGCATGAACTCTGACAACTAGCTATACCTGTTTCTGCTGTGGTTTTCGCCTGAAAGCCTGAATAACTTTCAGAAAAAAGGTCTATATTTTCTTTTCACCAGGGAAGAAACAGTCCCACTGATTTGTTCAAGGTTACATAGAAGAATGAGGACCCTGCTCTATAGAAAAAATTTATTTGGTCATACAAGTAAGAATTTCTTAAGAGGAATTACACTTATTTAAGAGAAAGTTGAACTTTATCAAAAGGCATTGAAAAAGACCTCCATAAGTAAGGTGAAGTAATACATACATAGACAGTAAATAAAGTAACTTGCCAAGATCAATATCGACATCTGAATACTGGAAATCTCTAGTAAGCCAAGGAGAAATTCACCTGAATTAAGATAATGTTTCTGGCTGCTAACAACAAATACTTCATTTTAGTGTAAGTGAACATCCAAAGCAAGTCAGATACACTGCCAGAATCACCAGTTGCCCTGGAGGAACTGAAATAGTCCAGCAGACAGAAAAGCTTGCTCTTTGCATAGACTCATGCTGCCTGGACAGATATGTATATCTAATTATGCATCTTAGTGCTCAGTTACTTTTACTTCAATGGAGCTACAACAAATCACGACTTAAGGTGTATGTAAAATGTATTTCTGTAGTTAAGTCTGTACAATTAAGCAACAGCTACCTTCAGACAGCAGGCTTTTCAAATATGAGTACAATAAATGTTGGGTGACTATGCCAAAAATTAGTGATTAATTATTAATTTTAGAAAAAAAGAATTATTAATGCTAAAAATGAGTCTTCCTTTGACCTGAAGGCAAGGCAAAAAAATTGGAAAAAATGCCAGGTTGTCCATTTTGTTACATTGGTTTTGCAGTAAGATATTTAATGCAGTTACATTGGTACAAAGCCAGTGAATTCAAGCAAACAGTCTGTGGCCCAATATTTAAAAACAGAGAAAAGTTAATTCGGCATGGACATAGCTTTCTTCTCCATAAAGTGATTTCAGTTTTAGTATCAGACAATAATTCTGGTTGGAAGACATCTCAGGAAGTCAAGGAGGTCAATCTCCCACTCAAGACAGTCATCACTGTATTCAGACCAGCCTGGTTAAGGCTTTGTCTGACCAGATATTGAAAACTTCCAAAAAACACCTGAATCCAAACCATGTGTACAAGACAAGACAAGACATTGTACCTACGTGCAGTTTCAGGAATATATTCTATTTTCAAATGCGTTCATTTTCATGTCTGGAAAATTCAGTGGATAAGGAGAGCATGTTATGATATAATGCCTCACAGTAAAATACATGTAAATCATCAGGCCATTTTCTCTTCTCCTGCATTATTAAATTTATATCTAAATTTTCTTGGTGGTCTCCAGTCTCCTTCCACCCAGAGTCCTTTCCTCTGCCATTTAGAATTTTCCTTCCCCACATCTTAGAAAACTTAGAAGTAACATACATTAACGGATGTCCTGGATACTACAAGCAGTATCCACATGTCCATTACCCAGAGGCTGCCCGGAGGGGTTCTGGAGTCTCCGTCTCTGGAGATATTCAAAACCCATCTGGATGCGGTCCTGTGCAGCCTGCTCTAGGTGAACCTGCTTTAGCAGTGGGGTTGGACGAGATGCTCTCCAGAGGTCCCTTTCAACCCCTGTCATTCTGTGATGTCTGTGAGTGTGTGGCTCTTGTGGTGCCTCAACACTAGTTGACACTGCTACACTCCATCTGGAGGCCCTTAACAAAGCGATCCTTACAGAAACAGTAACATAACCCCTTCTGCAGCCTGGTTTCCACCTCCCTTTTGAGAAAGAGATGCAATTTTCTTTTCACATTCAAAAGGAAGCAAGCAACTTTGAATACATTCTTTCTCACTCCAGCTGCAACATGAGGATAGAGCCCTTCCCAGCCACCAGGAACTCAAACATAAAGGCAGCAAATGTGAAGGAGACTGCATTTCTTCAAAACAGAAATCATATTCCTAGTAAAAATGGAAAGAAAGCCCCCTTTCCCCCAGTGATGTAAGATGATCTCCCCTGTGTAAGAGGATTTTGGACAAAGGTTTGACAAACCAAATATACAAATATTCGGCATTTGCTTCTATACTATGGTGACAACAAAGATATAACCCACAACAACAGAGAATATCCAGCTTCTACATTTATTACAGTGCCTGCTTAATTTCTAGGCTAGATTCTCCACCACTGGATTATTGCTGTGATGCCCAGCAGCACAAGAGTTGAAACTGTGACTGGATGAAAATTTGTGATAATGCTTTTATTTTTATTTTCCTTGACAAATTTGCTTCTTCATAAACCTATCTAGTCTTGTCACTACTACCTACACAAAGTACGGCAGTATTATTTTCATATTGATTTAAGTCAAGGATCATTTTCTGCTGCCCTTAGGCTAACTTCTTTCCACTATGACGTAATACTCTCTCTCTTTTCCTGTAGAGCTATTTTATGACTCAGAAATTGCACTTTGTCATTATTCTCTTCCTGGTTTATGATTTTTGATTGTCACGTGACAGTGCTTTGCTTCTCAGCTCAGTCCCTCCCACATGAGTTTTATTTTCAAGAATTTTCTTTGTTCCTGTTTTATGTGGTATGTTGGGTTACCTTTGTGTTTGTTTGCTTGCACATGGCTGTGAAAATCCCTTTCCCACTTCCCATTTTTAGTTTCATCTCAGCCGGTTTATATCATTCATTTTTGTCCCTTAGACAGTGTGTGGATTATGTTTCAGCAAACTAGTGGAAACGCTTTTCACAGAAAGTGTCTGCCTTTGAAAATGAATCAGCATGTACAAATTCATATGTTTTTACTCCTTAGGAACAGATGTTAAGGGACTTTAGGTTAAGCTTTAGATCCAAACCAGTCTCTGCAAGACTACAATTTGCTGTGATAAACAGAAAGATGGAAATGCAAACCAACAGGGGCATCCCAGATTTAACATGCCTTCTGTTCTGGCTGAGATACATTTGACTCTGTCACTTGCAGATACACTTTGCTACCACAGCAATCAAAACCAACACTAAAATCTCTCTTAATCATTAGAAGATTGCCAGTCTTGTCTAAAGCTGTAAACATGCAGTTCAACAGAGACTGAAGTTTGTAAATATTCCAGACAACTGCATATTGTCCAATACTATAATTTTTCTTCTAGGAAGCATGTTTCTAAGAATATTTGAGGAATCCATAAATGTAACACAAAGCCAGAAAACGACAGAAGCTTACACGAAGACTGACATAATCTTTAATTAGTTACCAAGAGAAGGCTGACAATTGTTTTATTGTCCTTGAAAACAGCAAAAAAAAATTAACAGATTTGTTCTTACCTCCAGTCACTGCTCAGTTCTGCTTGGTACCTCCAGCAGACTTTCAGAGCCTGCTGGATTGGGGCCGCCAGCCAGCCTTGAAAAATTCTCTCATTCACTTGCATTTGTTTTTAGGCCAATAAGCTATGATTAGTTTTTCATTATCATAATTAATGTAGTACAGATTAATTAGTTGATTTAGGCACCTGAGTCGTAATGTTTTACTTGACTGTGGCAGGATATACACAGCATATCTCCTCTCCAGAGACTTTCTGTATTAAATACTCATCTTGGTTTCCATAACTTTTTTGACATCTCTACGCAGCAGACAAGTCTTGGGGGAAAAAAGTTATTTTACTAGACAGAAGTACTAGAGAGGAAAGGGCATAAATCTACTACAACACAAAAGTAACTTGAAGAGAAATCTAGAGGAAAAAGAGGGCTCCAACCTGTGCATTCTATACAGTTTCCCAGTAAGTTTTCACAACACCTAGACAAGGCGTAGATTGGTATCATCCCTGAGTCAATGCTATGGTCCAGGTAGAAGAAATACGTCCGGTGAAACATATCACAGGATTACAGACCGGTCGATGTTGGAAGACACCTCTGGAGACACTCTGGTCAAACCCTTTGCTCAAGCAGAGTCATTCACAGTAGGCTGTGCCCAGGGCTGTCTCCTGTCAGGTTTTGAATGTTTTCCTGTTCTAGTGTTAAACTGCTCTCACAGTAAAAAAAAGTGTTTTCTTATGTTCACAAAGAATTTCCTGTGTTTCAGTTTGTGCCCATTGCCTCTTCTTCTGTCACTGGGCACCACTGAGAAGAGCCTGGGTCCTTCTTCCTGACACCCCCCATTAGATAGTTACAAACATTGGTAGGATCTGCACTGATACTTCTCCAGGCCAAACAATGCCAGGTCTCTCAGCCATATGCTGAGATGCTCTATGACGAATACTATTAACAATTAATAAAACTGAAATGAATTATCATCTTAATATTGAACCTATGTTTAAACACTCGCTAACTCAGGAGTGAGGACTATCTAAATACAAACTGCTTTCACAGAGCAGGGTGTTTCCAAAGAGGAAAGAAACAATTTTATAAAAGCCCACTATCTCCCCAAAAATACAAATCACAATGATAAATATCCAAATCTATTTCAGAGAAATTCCATTTCTAGGATTATTTTATGATTGTTTCCTTCAGATTTAAAAGAAATATGTTTTCACTTGAAATGTCCTCCAGATAGCAATAATATTTTGGAAAGCACCAGTATACAGTCTTGTTCCAAACCTCACATTAAGAAAGCAGCACAGGAGATTCCACAGTATTGTGGAAGCACTGGACAGGACTCTGCTGTAACCTCCACCGCCAGGAAGATTTTCAGGCCTACAACATGCCTATTTTTCACTTCATCCAAGATTTGGGTCCAAAGGCTATGTAGGCTATGCTTACACAAGCAAATAGTGGCAGGGAAAAGAAGTGGATCTGCAAAGCCAAAGAGCTGATGATGAGGACCTGACACCTTCAGGAAACACGGTTTGAGGTTTTTGTTCAGCCTAGCTCTGTGCTGGACCTTCTCATTGGAAAGTGTTAGGTGCACTCCTGGAGCACTTCATTCTGTTCAGCTTCATTGGAAAGAAATCCACCATGCCTGATACAGACTGCACTGAAACACGGGATGTGAAACAAAGCACAGTAAGTGCAGATAATCAGATTTGCTTCACATGTGCCCTCTTGATCCAAACTAAAACGTTAACGCAGATGAAGCCAGTGTTTATGAGTAATTTGGCTAACATACAAAGCAATAGGGTGTGCTACAGGACTTCTGACCCTTTGCTTGCAGCATTATCCCCTTTCAAAAAAAAGAGGTATTGTTTTGGTTTGGCCCGGATAAATGCCAGGTGCCCACCAAAGCCGCTCTATCACTGCTCCTCCTCAGCTGGACAGGGGAGAGGAAAAATCGTGAAAGGCTCGAGGGTCGAGATAAGGACAGGGAGAGATCACTCACCAATTACTGTCACAGGGAAAACCGACTGAACTTGGGGAGAAAAGGGAGTTTCATTTATCACCAATCAAATCAAAGTAGGATAGTGAGAAATAAAACCAGATCTTGAATCACCTTCCCCCCACCCCTCCCTTCTTCCCGGGCTCAATTTCACTCCTGCTTCTCTTCCTCCTCCCCCCCACCCCCAAGTGGCACAGGGGGATGGGTTTGTGGGTTACAGTCAGTTCATCACACGTTCTCTCTACTGCTCCTTCCACCTCAGGGGGACTCCTCTCACTCTTCCCCTGCTCCAACATGAGGTCTCTCTCATGGGAGACAGTTCTCCGCAAACTTCTCCAACACGAGTCCTTCCCACAGGATGCAGCTCTTCACAAACTGCCCCAGCGTGGGTCCTTCCCACATGCTGCAGTCCTTCAGGAATAGGCTGATCCAGCGTGGGTCCACCATGGGGTCACAAGCCCTGACAGCAAACCTGCTCCAGCGTGGGCTCCTCTCTCCACGAGTCCGCAGGTCCTGGCAGGAGTCTGCTCCAGTGCGGGCTGCCCACGGGGTCACAGCCTCCTTCAGGCACCCACCTGCTCCAGCATGGGGGCCCTTCCATGGGCTACAAGTGGATATCTACTCCACCGTGGACCTCCATGGACTGCAGAGGGACAACCTGCCTCACCATGGTCTTCAGCACGAGTTGCAAGGGAAGGCTCTCTGCTCCAGCGTCTTGCGCACCTCCTCCCCCCTCCTTCTTCACTGACCTTGGGGTCTGCAGAGGCATTTCTATCATATCTCACTCCTCTCTCTTCACTGCCGTTTCACCGCAGTTTTTTTTTCTTCCCCTTCTTACATATGTTATCACAGAGGTGCTACCACCATTGCCAATGGGCTTGGCCTTGGGCAGCAGCGGGTCCATCTTAGAGCTGGCTGGCACTGGCTTTATCAGATATGGGGAAGCTTCTCGCAGCTTCTCATAGAAGCCACCCCTACAGCCCCCCTGCTAGCAAAACCTTGCCAACCAAATCCATAACAGATATCTAAGCAAAAGAGCCTCAACGTATGCTTTGTGTGTCTCCAGAATTAGGTGTAAAAAGGGTCTACTGCATTGCTGACAGAAGAGCATTTTTACAAATTTTGTCCAGAGAGGCTGTAGAAGCCCCATCCCTAGAAACATTCAAGGTCAGATTGGACTGGGCTCTGAGCAACCTGATCCAGTTGAAGATGCCCCTGCTCATTGCAGTGGGGTTGGACTAGATGACCTCTAAAGGTCCCTTCCAACGCAAACTACTCTATGATTCTACGACTAATAAAAGAACATGGTATCTCACTTCAATGGTATATCACCATAACTGAATACAGATGTTTTCACTTACCATGACTTTGTTCAGAAATAATACAAAAATGTCTTTTTGAAAATGCAATTGTGTCTTGACAGAAATTTGTGTAGTACCTTATTCAATCCCAGGCATATGTTACCTAGTAATTCCTTTGTAAATTTATGGCAATTATTCCTTAGCAACTTCTTTAACATTTAGAGCTTTTCCTTTACACATGCAAAATAAATGCCATCTACTTTCTGCAAAGCATAAACAACCATGGAATTACTTTGCAAAAAGACTGCAATTATCATTTAATCATGCTTAATTATATGGGTAATGTACCTCGAGCAAGTGTTACAGAAACTGAGAAATAGATACTTTGCTGCAGTTACAAAAATGGTACTAAATCTAACAGAATATTGTCTGTTACGTCCTGTTGCACTACTATCCTACCCAGAGGCATCTAACTGATGTTACTATTCAGAAAGCAACTTGCACTGTGGGGGGTATTAGCCTCTTTCCAGCCCCTATCCCCTGACACTTTCAGCTGGGACAGACCTATGGTTTACAGCAAGTTTTCAAGAAAAAAAAAAATGGGAGCTATGTCATAAAAATACAATTTGAAGCCTAGTATCTTCAGTTTCAAGAGTTCCAGTGTTGCTTATCTACATTTAGGCTTGTTGTTTTTTTTAATTACATACAAAATTAATAAAAAATCTCATAAAAATGTACCCATGATTCATTGAGGACCTCACACCACCTTTTTTATACTGTCATCTGCAGCAAATAATGCTGTAGAGTACATGGAAAAGCTGATGAAGCAAGACCTGTTCTTTCCGCTAAGGGTTTTACAGACCAGTGGTTTGATGCTGCTGTTGTGGAATGTCTTTTCCACAGCACTCCGATCTTCTTTCCTAAGGTAAGGGATTTGGCAATCTGAGAAACAAGACTTCCATTTCATAGCAGCAGGGTATGAACAGAAATGATTTACATAAGGCAAGTGCTCTGGGCAGGCCTGGGTATGTTAAACAGGAGCACAGATTCACTTTCAGAAGCTTCCTGAAAACACAGTCTGCAGTGATTTCTAGGGGTCTTACCAATTGCTAAATCACTTATTTGACTTTGTAGAACAAACATTAGAATCATAGAATCATAGAATCATAGAAAGTTTTGGGTCGGAAGGGACCCTTAGAGGTCATCTAGTCCAACCCCCCCGCAGCGAGCAGGGACACCACTAACTAGATCAGGTTGCTCAGAGCCCTGTCCAACCTGGTCTTGAATGTTTCCAGGGACAGGGGCTCCACCA
>Ga0065711_1031583_pt1 | contig 29293 bp, 15 predicted proteins | sample Hoacrofraction12_FD_59098 | JGI IMG/M metagenome (GOLD analysis project Ga0065711, IMG submission 59098) | Hoatzin crop microbial communities from Cojedes, Venezuela - Epithelial fraction 12 v2 (version 2) | ecosystem: Host-associated > Birds > Digestive system > Esophagus > Crop | place... | reverse complement strand
GGGGGGGAAGAAAGAAAAACAAGTGACTAGAACAACTAAAAGGAAACAGAAAAGGAAGCAACTCCTGCTCTACCTACGCCTACCTAACCACCACCTGGAGGCTGGACCTTCCTCTTCCGAGTACTTCTGCAGACAGAGTCCCAGTATACGGGGAGGTCAGAGAAATGGCTTCAGTGGAGCTACCCTGTGCTCCAGCAGCCCCAGGGGATCCGGGCCCCCGAGTTAAGTGTAAGGTTTCATCAAGGGGGAATGACAATCTGCGAAAGGAGAGAAGACGTGTCAGAGATGGCAGTCAGGCTCCCCTTCCCAGGCAGGGACGGGGCAGAGCGCAGCGGGGATGCAGGAGCAGGGGAAAGCGGAGGATCACTGCCATTTCTCCCAGCCTCCGAATTACAAGACTGAGACACGGATCTTTTCTTTTTTTTTCATTTCCCCGCTAAAATAATCACTCAAACCTAGACGTACTTTAGCAATAACTCATGTACTAAATTACTTCCTTTTCCTGTTCACCTTACTTTTAAAGCATTAAACAAATTGCATCCGAGGAATGCTCTTTTGTTATCCTTTGCATTGGTTTGCACAGTGGTGTAAGTGTCCTCTCATCTTTTTCTGGAAAAAAGCATAAACAAAAGGAGCATTTAGAAAAAGATAAACTTGTAGCATACAAACTGCCCTACATGAGGAAAACTGCAAAATATTCATTTAAAAAACATCCAAAAGAACAAGGAGGATACAGCTTGTTGCAGAATTCAGTTATCAAGATGCGCATCCGCTCAGTAGAAGACCAATTATTTTCTTTTTTTCTGAAGACTTTTATGGTATTGTAATTAAGGAGCTTTTAGAGGTAGGTGCACATTTTAATTGTTAGATAAATAAATGAAAGGCAACCATGCTGCACTGTGACAACTGAAAGGCTGATGAAATTGGAGGGGGAGGGGGTAATTACATTATATTATTTCAGAGAAGGTATAATACAAAAAACATGTGCTGAATCTGACAATGTCTGATTTTTCTCTGCAGCCACGTAGTCCTGTGAGGAACGAGGCTCAGCAGGAGCAGTGATGGCGAGGGGGGGCAAAAGGATGGGCCAATATGCAAAGTCCATTATGTAAATAATACCACTGCAATTTATCTTCCCGTTTAGGCAAGCTGGTGAAGCAGCTACACTCATCAGTTCTTTTCACAACCAACAAATGTAGAAGTCGCAGGTGTCTGACCAAGCAAGGGTTGTATTTTATGAGCTCTGTGGTACTTCAGTCAATTCCCATGACTATACGTGGAAGCTTATTCCTCTAGTCGCTGCAAGTACACTGAAAATTTTTCAAGCGTGACAAGAGCACTCTTCAGTAGCAATGTCAGCAGCAAAACAACCTTAGTAACAGATAAATATTGTGACAAAGTCACTTCACAAGACAGAAGGGGCCTAGATCTCCCTCCTGCCTGGGGTCTCAGAATCCTGGAAAGGGACCGCACACTTATATAAATAATCACGGCTTCACATAAGCCAAGGGAAGCAGGACACTCTCCAGCAGTTAAAGACCTGCCCTCCAATGTTTAGCGCTTGGTAAGAGTAAGTAAAAACATTTAACTTATAGTTCAAGATTGCTGCAGCTCCATTTCCTGAAATACAGAGACAGCAACACAATAGGACTAGAGGGAATTTCACTCTAAACTCTGAGTCTGTGACTAGATGCATGAGCAAAGCTCCCGTAAGTGGGAATAAGAGCAGGTATCTTCTAAATTGCCCTACACCATCCAATGGCAGGAACTCAGCTGAGGTGCTATCACTTGGAAACAGAGGATCTTGAAGGCTTCAAGCAAAAACCACATTTCCTCTCTTTCTCTCAAATATGTTGGTTTTGATGCCAACCTTGGCAGCTCCACCTCATTATAGCTGTTGGCGAACAACAACAAAATTTGAAAATCAAACGCAGTGCATCTAGTCCTGTGGAAACCACTTTTCCTTTACCTTGAGCTCCTCAAACAAAGCTGACTGAAAGAATAAACTATGTTCTGTAAAGCCAGAAGGGGAATGATGGTCTCCCATATCCTATCTCACTCACTTTTCTCCAAAATTTATGAAGAGTCAGAGGCAAGTCACAGCAAATTAAGACGATCAGCCGATCAAAGATGAGAATGGATGTAGAGCCATAGTGGCTCTCCAAATGTTATACTCCAGCTCTACACCAGGTTATTACTCATATCAAGCCCAGAAAGGTGAGGGTCTACAGCATTTTTTTAGACATCAAACCACTCTGGCATGGGCTATAAATTGATCCTGAAAGATGGTGTGGCTGATTGTTCTTTTTACAGTTGAGCTCTTGTGATTAAAACCAAGCAGGAAGCTCACAAGATTTGTTCATCACTGAGTTGAGACTGTGATTTTCTCCATGGATGCTTTTCTGCACAGATGTACAGCTCGATTCTGCTTATCCCCAGGCTCTGTCAAAGGTCAAGTCTGCCCACATGTTGCATTTGTGTTCTCTTTGTGTCTTATCCTCTTAGTATCTTTTTTTTGTGACTCTTCGGGTCCTAGCAGCTCTTTATTTGAGCTGGAGAGAGACCTATTCAGTGACATTCTCATGCAACTGCCCTGAACAAACGGTTCTCAGTTCATTTTTCTTTATGCATCATTTTGTTTGCAGTGACGCTCATGTGCTTGAATTGCGGATGCTCTAATGAGTTCATGCCATCAGTGATGCTCTCAAGCAGCTATCCAGGACAAGGCTGCTACCTATAAGGCCTCAAAGTGGCTTTCCAGAACCACTCACTCTTAAGTTTTATACCAGTGACCCACAATCAGAGGTTCTGGTTTTATACCAGTTACTCTTCCAGCTCACATGTCCCTGCTCAGAAGACATGGTATACCTGGTAAATCCCATGAAAGCTTTGGATACAGGATTATGAAATGCTTGTACCAGCTCTGCCCTTTCTACCTGAATGACAAATGCATCACTCATGCCAGACATCTCCAGCCGCAGCTACCTGGAGAGAAGACAGCGGATGCAAGGGCAGGATAGCTAGCACTCTCAGACAGACAAACACGCATTGCTGATGCTGGCAGAAACTCCAGAAGGGCTTCAGCTGGGTGAAACACAAGGAGAACCCATCTCCAGTCTCCTCTGAGCACGGGGATGGTCAGCTCCTCACCAGGAAATACATGGACAGGGTTGGTGGGTGCAGGGAACCTGGCACAAACCCAAACGACAGCCCATGAACTGCAATCTTTATCTAGCCTCACATAGCAGATTAGCACATAGCAGCACTCTTCCTAATGCAAGATGATGGTCCCAAAGCTCCTAGCTAATTTTCTGATGTTTCTCCTCTCTTGTATCCCGCAGGCTACATCTTCAGATAGGCTGAAAGATGCTTTAATTTTAGTTCAATTTTGCTCTGAGACAAGGCAAATCAAGAAAAGAAGCCAAGGCAAGCTCTTCTGTTCCAAGTAAATGACAGAGCTAGACCGTCTTGAAGCACAGAAGCTACATGACGATTTTCTTGCCAGAGCAGAGTTTAATTTTCCATAAGGAAGCTGCTGAGAAACATTTCTGGGAAGAAGTAGGGGATGAAGATTTTATAAAGTCACATTTTTTTTGCTTCACTTGCTGGATGCCTCCCTACCCACCTCTCTTCTTTGCTCTCCTCTGTGCCCAGCTCTCCAGCTTTACTAGGAAACCCAGTGCCAAGTCAATATCTCCTATATTCAGCAGCAGAGATAAGCATGAGTTTAACAAGATAAAGTATGAAAATAGGTACATGTACTACTATTAGTGTCTTTGCTGGCATAAAGAGGTATGGAGAGAAGTGCTGCGTAGAGTAAGAACCTTTAAAAATATTCTGTTCTGTGTTGCTGTGTATTTCAGGAGTCCTTGTTGTGCAGCACAGTAAGGAAACAGTGGAGTCAGATAATTTCTGCCCATTTATCCCTGTATGACTGCTATATTTAACAAGAATAAACTATAAACATGCTCCTGCCCTTCAGGGACCCAGAGTGCCAGGCGCTCTGGTTACTTCTTGGTCTGTTGTACTGAATCTTCTTCAATAGCTACAGATACTGCACAAAAGAGTGATAAAAAGTTCTACCTGGCAGGAGGTTGTGCTGGTGTAGATGCATTGTCGCTAGCGAGAGTTCTTATAGAGAGCTTCCACATAGACTTTAGGTTCTATACATCTTTGGGGCTGAATCAAAGAAACAGCAGCAGAAGCTTAAACCCAGGAGTAGTTTAAAACAGAGGAAATTAATATAAAATAAAGAAAACAAAAATTAAAAATTTGCTACTACATTCATTTTTCAGAAAAAGAGTTGCAAGACTGACCTTTTAAATTACTTCCATACAGCACGATTTATTTTGAATCTTCCTCTCTCAAACCTTCTTCCCCCTTCCCTTGCCATTTCTTTAAAAGATCACCCAGGTTCTTCCTACAACTTTTTTCTGAATTCCTTTCATTGTCATCTGGCTCACAGTCAAGGTTCCAGCTTTTCCATGCTCTGCTTTTGGTCATTAACCAGAATTAACAACATGTTCTACTGGGTCCTCTTCCAACCGCCAAATTTCCCCGCTCCCACCAATACCAGAGAGCTGATACAATATAGGACTTCTGTCAGGTTCCTTCATTCAGGCAGCATGGCAACAAGTATAGCTGCAAAGAACTCTTCAAGTAGAGAGGTTAGACTGTCTGAAGAGTCTAGAAATTGGATTCCTCTCTTGCCTTGTGCAACATTTCAATATATCATTTGTGTTAAGCTATGGATTCTCAAGTTTGGTGGGTTTTTTTTTCTCTTTTATGCATCACTTTAATTGGGTAATTGCTCCATTTTCATGCTAAGTGTAACGGGAAACCCCATTCATTTCATATACTAATTGTGTAATTAATCATATCACCATCACACACTAACCATATAATTCCAAATATCACTCAGACATTTCCTGGTCCATCTTTACTTTGCAATTGCCCCTACCTGACGCATCAGACCGTAAACTTCCTCTTTCCAACAGTTCACAGTGCATGTGCTTTTCTCCCCCATTCACCACTCATCAGTGTCCAGCAGTTATTTACACATCTTGGCCCCTTTTGCAGAGGACATACGCACCTCTCGCCTCCCAAGCAGAGAGACAGATCAGATGCAGATGAATAGACACCGTGACCTGCCCAACCCCACCACTTGATCATGTTAGTAGGTCTCAGTCTTGCCCAAAAGCACTTTATGGCCTACATCTTGCATACCCTTGGAAAGGGGAGCTGACGCCAGCACAGCCAGCTCCAGAGAGTCAGCGCAGATAAGTCACTCCGGTTTTCCCTTCAACGTAGCTAGCACAGGCAAACCCCAGTGGTAGATACAATGCTGACAGAAATGAACCATGCCCTAAACACGATTTGACTGATGATTAAGTTTGCTCTTCTGTGATTTCCATCCCTTGTCCTTAAATGCCTTCCTCTCTCTTCCCCCACATGAACAGCATTTCCAGGAGAACTGGGTTTTTGTGGTGTCACCTTCTAGTCAGCTTCCAAGACAGTCTGAAATTTCAACACATACCTCTTAGGACCACAAGGAAAGATCACCAGGAGAGGACTTACCTAGCACCTTTTTTTTTTTTTTTTAACCAAACAATTTCTGGCTTTTTAGTTTGCAAAACTCTTATCATAGCATTTAGGGACTGAAAAAATGGAAGGCAGAGGAGACATCAAAGTCTTCATCATATTAGTTCTGAAGTCTCAGAATTGTATTATAAATAAAAAGAAATCATATCTCCTTTCTTGGACGTGCAGATTTAAGAGACTGAATAAACATTTCAGCTTTTAATAAAACATCTCTTTTCTAGTCTTACGGTAGCACAGAGAATTTGGAATCATAGAAAAATTCAAAGCAGTCAACTCCAAGGTTAGACCAGGTCATTCAGTGCCTTGTCCCACTGTGTTTTGAAAACCTCCAAGAACGCATATCAGAATAACAGAATATTTTGGGTTGGAAAGGACCTTAAAGATCACTTAGATCCAACCCCCCTGCCACGGGCAGGGACACCTTCCACCAGACCAGGTTGCTCAAAGTCCCATCCAACCTGGCCTTGAGCAATGCCAGGGAGGGGGCAGCCATAGTTCCTCTGGGCAACCTGGGCCAGGGCCTCACCACCCTCATAGTAAATCTCCCTCATCTAAATCCACCCACTTTCAGTTTAAAGCCATTACCCCTTGTGCTATTGCTACAGCCTCTTGTGAAATGTCTCACAACCCCCATTGTCCACCTGTTCTGGTGCTTCACAACTCCAGGGTCTGAACAGCTCACCCAAGACTATATACAAGGTTCAGAATCCTCCAGGTAACTAAACAGAAATTGCAGCATTACTTTACAAAAATCTTATGATTAATTGAGCCTTCATCAAAATTCAGGCATAAAGAGAGATGGCAAATGAATTCAAACTGGTTTGATTTTCCTCTGTTTGTAATCTGCCATGAGTGGTTCCAAAAAGATAAATATCTTGTTACCTCACCAGTTAATGTGCTTTAGCAATTGTCTCTTCTACAGTGTTTCATTTTCTTTTCAGCTCACCTCATCACCAGAGGTTTAAGTAGACATCTTGCTACGAATGCCTTTTGAATACCCCCAAATGTATCCTCACTTTTGAAGAAGCACAGAGAATGTTATTAGGTACCAACTTTATTCCGAAATGTCCTTATCTGTCTACCCATCACTGAAGGGCTTGTGCAGAGGATCCAATCCAAAGACCAAGGGTATTTGCTGAAAGGCTGTACTGGCCTGAGACATCTCTGGAAAAGCTGCAGCAGATACCATCTTGCTGGCAGCTATTCCATGCTGCAGTGCCACACTCCACAGTCTTTTTTGATGCACTTATTAATGGCTTTGTTCTTTCACTTCTCAAGCTGACAGTTCATTTTCCCTCCTACAGGTTCCTGCCATCACACCAGAGAATATTTATGGCTGTGTATACCTTGTGCCCATGCATTCTCCCAGACAACTTGTGCATGGGATATCTCACTGGAACGAGAGGCAGAGAAATGTAATTTGCACTGAGGATGAGGCTATCAGGGTGCACAGTCTTCTTGTGGTTCCCTTAATTTGCTCCAAACCCCTCCAGTGTACTGAAAAAAGAGAGCCCTTATTACAGGAGTTCAAAAGCCATGTCTAAAGCACCCCACAAGGTATCTGGCTGCTTGTACTCAACAGCCAGCTCTGATATGGTGCAGCTAACCAGATATCAGCCTGTGGGGAGAGCTGTGAGGGCCCTTGTTGGAGCCACCCACTTTGCTCAGGCCCTTGTCTTTGCTCCCCAACTGGGCTAACTACAGGCAAGCCTGTGCTTGGCCTCGTGTCTTGCTGATCCTGACTTGGCTTCCTTGCTGGATCACAGATCTGTCACTATGAACCTGCCTGGAAATAACTGGCTGACCCTAGTGACCGCTACCAGACCCACCCTTCTCAGTCAGGTCCTGAGGGACTGCAGCAGGACGTTGCCCCATGCTCACCTTCTTGTCATGCTCCTGTGCCCTGTGGAGCAGCCCACTCCTGCTGCTCCCTGGTGATTTATAACTGACTATATTTGTTGGAAAGCACAACGCAGAAAAGGGGGGAAACACGGGAGAGGATCTCTCTTGTTATAAAACAGAGGAGAGTTGTTTCTAGTTTTGCAGATCTTGTTGCTAATATTTTACTTCCTGTGCTTTTCCCTTAGGCTCCTCTACTCAAACCAAAAATTTCAACCATTTCACTGGAAAGCAGCCAATTGCTGGGTGAATCGTGCCTGTGGATTCACACTTCAGTCTGTCTGTCACTCTGTTGTTGTCCTTCTAACTTGGTAATTGGGATGTGCTATTTCTACTGCAAGGCAATCTTGGGAAATGCCTGCTCTGCCTGCGGCAGCGACAGGTGCTGGCACACAACATCCTTCTCATTTGTCAAGACACCTCACCCCGTATCCCAACCTCTGTTTCTGCAGATAGGAAGACTGAACTGATGCTTTGTGCAAATAGAACATTAATTTTTCTGACAGGGTAATAATAAGGCTACTAAATCAGTACTAGGATTTTTATATTACATACACTATTTAAATTACGTGTCATCTTTACAAATTGTAAACTAGATAAAAGACTAGTCAAATGTTTATACACGTGACTTGTAATTGAGACTTTCTAGCCACTGAAGTGGTATTACTGAAGAAAAATGTGCTGGACAGTGACAGTCCTCAAAATACAACAGTGGGGCAATAGCATAATTCACTCACACTGAACAGGAACTGTCTTTGAGTGCATTAATACCAAGATCAAAATATGACCTCCTGAGCCATAACTTACCCTACATCAAAAGATGAAAATTTGGAAACGTGCTTATGGATCCTACTTTTTGCACCTTGAAGCAGGTGCTAAGGCTTGGACTGGCTTCCCAAAAGCAGAAGCTGCACAATGTGTTCCAGCGAAAGGAATTATGATATTAGGAGTTGCTCTCCAAGATCTTGAAACTGTTCTGACCTGTGACTGATTTCTACTTCACAGAATGTGTCTTATGAGATCCTACCCTGCAGAATTTTCAGCAGAGAGCACAGACAGAGGTCCCACCACACAGTGCTGCGTTCTTTGGGCAGATGACATTCCAGTATGCAAGGCAAGGATTCATGACTATTGGAGGAACCACAGTGAAAACCACAGCATCCTGCAAAAACAGCTCAGGGCATACTAACAGAACACATACATAAGGACTTTTCCCCTATCTTTTGGCAAGGTCAGACCTGATTCTTTCATTTTCTCTTCCTATCGCCAAGTCCAAATTGTGAGCAGGGCTCCCTTCCACTGGGGGATGCCTAGACATGATTTGGACACATCAAACCAGCTAGCTTTTGGGGATGTTCCTGCCCCATTCTAGAAAACAGCAAGTTCAGCTTGTTGCCCCCTCTGTCTTGCTAGTTATCCACGGGTGGAACAGTTTGCTTTCCATAGGAACAAGTCCTTGTGGAGGAAAGAAAACAATTTCCATTCTTCCCTGCCTGCTAGACCAGCAGCTCAAGTAAGTGACAGGGAGTTGTGGATGGGATTGCATTTATACCTCTTAATCTCTCTGATACTCTCAAAAGATTTTGCCTTGCTATTTCTTCTGGTGCACTCGGAGGGCTTTAGATGAAAGCTTCACAGGGGCAACACAAAGTCCTTTTCAATTGAGTGAGTTTTCTGTCTATTTACCAGTTGAGCCAAGTATTCCAGGAGGAGGCTTGCTTGAAAGAAAGAGATGTTTTTTTCAAGCCTCCCATCTCAAGCCATATGAAAGCAGCAAATGTAGTGAAAAGAGTGCCCTGCCCCAGCAAGCATGTATTTGGCAACAAGGTCCTGACTTCAGACCGTTTTGGCAGGGCACTACCATGACCTGCAGCTGACACACCCCTCTCATCCTGTACCCGATTTCAAGATTCTCCTATGGATAACTCCTATTGCTCAGTTTAAAACACTTTGAGCTGTCAGAGACTGGAGGGAATCACTTCTGGCACTAGAAGTTACTTGCGAATGGTTTGTTGGCTCTGCTGAAAGGAGGAGGATTTAGAGCACCTGGCTGGACATGTTCTGTGAAGCAGGTCCCCAGTGGAAATGCCCGAGAGACTCGAAAACTTTGCTTCAAGGGCAGTGATGGTGTGTCAGGATTGGGACTAAGGTGGACAGAACTGTTCTCCCAAGCACAGATGAGGCAGGAGAGTGGGACCTTCTCTTTCCACCCTTCCCCTCCCTGTCCTTGCAACTGGAAGCAGTCTGCTGGCTCATTGCCTTTGGGACAGACCCATGATGTGAAGTTCCCTCCGTTTTTCTGCCTTGCTCTGCCATGCAAAAGTCGTTGTCCTTTCCTGTACCTTCGGATCCCCTTTCTCATCATACACGGCATACAGACTATTTGCTCGCTGGGAGAGGACTGTCTCCAGTACACCGCACCATGGGGACGTAGTCTTATGAGGTATAGTCCTTGGCTGCACAGGGGCAAATAGTTGCTACAGGAATCACTTGATGGCCCCTCTCTTTGCCAAATTAAGAGATCCTTACACAGTTGCTTCTTCTGAGGGAGAGGAAGCTTTGAAAGCGAGTAATATTGTGAATTCATATGGATTCTGCATTTAAGACCTTGCTGTTTTGCTACCCATTTAAATTGTCTCTGTATTAAGCTGCACATCTTTGATTCACCAGCCTTCCTGGGAAGTTTCCAAGGCCTCTTGCTTCTGGACTCGTGCTATGGCAGCATTCCTGTTCCCAGCCAGAAAGATTTCAGAGTTCAGAACAAGGTGAAGTTACACAACCTGTATTAAAATAACACCAGAGCAACAAGCTCTACTTCTCAGTCTCAAAGACAACCACTCTGTTCACTTCCAGGAGAAAGTCTTGCTTCAGATTTCTGGCTGCACGACCCCGAGTCCCTCATGTCAATCACCCTCTCCAGTCACAGATTTCAGCTCCTTGTACATCTGGCAGTACACACATTAAAGCGGCAGTGATTTTTTGTGACCACTCAACTGCTGTACTCACATTCCCTGAAGAAGTGTGCTGCACTAATGGGGACATGAGCTACTTCTTCACATGGATGTGTTGCCTCAGAAGTGCTCTGCAGTGCGGTGGCCATGAGTGACATGCAGAGCTGAGAAGAGCGTTGCACTGGCTTAGCCGTGCAGCACATCAGAGACGGGCTCAGTCCCAAGGGGAGCAATTTTCTCCCAGTAAACCACAAGGAACCTGAAACACTTCAGTAGCAACACACTAAAAAAGAAACAAGATTTATCTTGCTGCTGTTCCACAGAAACAATGCAGCCTCTACACAAAACAGCCACGAGTATCCACTGGGTTAGACAGAAGATCTCACTTGCTTTTCTTCCTTCCGTTCCTTTTTCTCTTGCATGCAGCTGTTTAACAAACTCTGCACAACTTGTGCCATTCAAAGCACCCAGCTCAGTCCAGCTTACTTGCTTGCGCGGCATTTCTCAGCCCTCCCTCCACTGCCAGCTGCTCCCCGTACACAGGCTAGCACATTCCCCAGAACCGCAGAAGGAACTGGGCTGTTACTTGTGTGAGCATCGTGTTACAAGCATTTGCAGTGGGACTACTGGCACCTCAGCTGTTGCTGGCTTAAAATAAGCAGAGGTGCTAGGTCCAATGGTTCTGTGTCTTGCTGCGACAGTGGCATAGTAAAGAAAAGGTCCCAAGAAGGTTTTGATTCTGCTCTCAGCAAAATGCTGCAGAAGAGCTAAACTTAGACATCATTTAATCACAGGTTTATAGACCTCTTAGAGCACCATGAAAGAAATACTTTCCATAGTCAAGGTAGTGCATTTTATTATGCTCATCCAACAGCATAACCTTAGCTTAACTCTAGGTTAATGGAACTTATGGTAGCACTGAAAGAATAAAAATGTCCAAGGAGCAAAAAGAATCCTAAATCTACATTTTTCAGAAGCCAGTGAAAGTTATATAACTTTAGATTCGACCTCAGGAACAGAGTTGCAAAAGCCATCTGAACTATAAGCTTCTCTGGAGAGCCCAAAATTATGCTGAGTACAGTGGGTGTTCTTGGGCATAGACCTGTCTTTCACTTCGTAATAAAGAGCTCACAGTGAAAAGTGCATTGCCTCTCTTTTACATCGCAGTGGTGGGCAACAATTCCCTGTCAGGCATGCAGCAGATTTCTAGTGCACAATTTAAAATAAATACATTCACTTCTGCACTAAAATATGCCAGAAAAACCCTTCTTGCGAAATGCTTTCGTGGACACTTTTTAAATGAGCAAAGTTCATGGGAGCCATAAATTGCTGCAGCAGCATGCTAGGAATTTGGAGAAACCTGCTTGTTCTTGGCTAGGCCACATGGTGACCTGAAGACTTTCATAGTTAAAGGCATGAAACCACATGGCTTCATACCCTTTATGTGTCTCTCTCACCATTGCAAAGTATGTACCTACTCAGGCACAACACTTGGTGCCCTGTGCCAGAATGCCTAGAGCTACTGAATTTTCAGAAGCAAAATAGAGGCACACAGCACAGGGAAAGCAGTCCTTACCTTTATGCTGAGTCCTGGTTTGATACAGAGACATAGAAGTGTCCCCATGATGTCCTTCCTAACCATCCCTGCCTACTGTCTTTAACTCCCCATGACCCTCCATTCCAGTTCCTCCCTAATCCTCCACCTCGGAGATTCAAGACTCCAGAGCACTCTGCTCCCCCCCTCCTCCAGTCCTGCATAATCCTCTCCTTGGCCACTAAAGAACCCAAAATCTGTCATACAAACTATCCAAGCCACCTCAGGTTCATCCCAGAGCTACTCCTGTCCTCCCAGTCTAACCCAGATAACATCACTGTTTTCAGCATCTGGACCCAAATCCATGTGTGACCAAGCAAACAAAACTCCAGCCAGCCAGCCTGAGACATTAGCACCAACTCTGCTTCACAGCTGCATCCTGCTCTTAGGAGCAGAATGGTCATGGTGTCCTTTATGTTAGGCCATAAGGACAGTTTGTGTAAGAAGGGGACTTGAATTCAAACATACATGGTTTGCAGCTAAGGTCCCCAGCCCTGTGGCTTGCTGGAAATGAGCATCACTTGGCTTTCCACTACCGTGACATTTACTGAGCACTGCAGCAGTGTACAGCAGACCTCTGGGTTCAGCTACACTTGTCAGGCTGTGCAGGAAGACACTTTTGATTGTGAATTCCTGCAGAAGATGGAAAGGAAGGGAGGAAAGCAGGGAGAGACAAGAGTTTCTGCCCAGTTCCTAGGCAGCAGTGCAAACTGTCCAAGCTTTGCCATGACCTGATGGCGAGCACCATAGAGCAGAAAAGGAACCCAGCTCTGACATGAAGGATGCTGTGCTAAGCTCTGTCGTGCTGCCTACATAAGCAAAAGCCCTTTCCAGACCAGGGGACGCCTGCAGGAACCCTTTTTTCTAAGTCACACTAATATCTTTGGTCTTTCCCTACCAGGACAACCCCCTACAGCCAGACTAACTATGACCCTCTTCGGGTGCTGGGGTTTTCTTGTAGTGGGTAAATATGAGCCACCCAAGCCCTTCTCTTCAGGACACATGATCTGCTCAGTAATTAGTAAACACTGCTTGGCAGGGCAGAGGATTGGGCTGTTGCAGCCACCTGGCCTCCTGGCAAGCAGCGATTTTACACCTCCAGGCTGCACTCCTGAGATCGCAATGAGAACACGGGTCAGACACCGTGCCACGGAAATCAATGGGAACCGAGTGCTCCAGACAAGTAGCGCAGACCAAGGCCTGACAAACATGAAGAGGGCCCTGTTAGCACTTCTATTTCCACAAAATATACAGAAAACAGGAAAAGGGAAGTGTTTGCATGAACTTACAATCTATCCTGTAGGTAGGTAGCATCTGTGAGCAGAAGCCAAACCATAGCTGTGAAGAACAGAAGTGCCTGACCCCTTTCTCCCATTGTTTCTAATTTTGTCTGAATTGTTTTTCCAGACAGCAGCAATCAGCTTTACTTTTCCCCATATATGAGCAGTATAACATTTGGAAGAATGATGCTTGCCACCCAGCTGAGTTCCTGTATCTGTGGGGTGGTCATGGGTTATATTCACCTTCAAATTACAGAATGCCAGCCAAAATCATGGCTCTGTTGTTCTACCAGTAAGAAACAAATGCTGTCTTGCAGAGTTTACAACCAATATACGAGAGAGAGTGCATTTACCATTTTATAGACTAGAAACAGACACCTAAAGAGCCTATTTAAAGCACATTTAAGCTCCAGGAAAGACTCTCCTTGACTTCCCTCGGTTTTGGATCATGCTTAGGGAAATTAAGCAGGCTGCCAAAATTCACACAGCGAGTTTGTAGACAAGCCAGAAACCAAAAGCTAGATTTGCTGAGCTCCAGCATTCATGCTCAAGCCAGCCCACTGCTGGAGGTGCTGGAATGGCAACAGCAATCTGCTCAAGTGTGAAATTCTAGCTGCCAACCTTGCAATGTTTTTATTCCTCTGACCTGTTCCATTGCTCAGATCCAGGATTTTCCTTGAGCAGAAAGGAATTACAGAGAAGACTCAGCATCGTTAGACAGGCCCTAACATGTCCATGGTAATTCATTAGCTGCAGACAAAAGGGAAAGAAACTCATTTTCAGGAATCAAGACATACATATGGGTCACCAGGGTGTTTAATGGTGAACTAAGGATGCAGCTTTATACAGCTCAGGTACCCAGCTTTCTGGGCTGTGAACTGTATGATGCTTTTTTCTTTCTGAAGGCTGCGCCTCAAGGATATTTACTCTTCTGTTTGACAACCACAAGGATACCTAGCTTTCAGTGGTCAGCAGAATATGTCTGCTCCAGTGACCCACATCCTCACCCACAGCGTGAGACAATAAGGTTGTGGACATTGCCCAAAAAATACACTGATTTCATGACACCGATTAAGTCCTGAGATTTTCCTCCTGTTTCATCCACAAGTGAATTTGGCACTGGTTTGTTTGTTAAGCTTCACATTATCACTAAGGCACTTTCCCTAAAGAAAAATAGTTACTGCCATGGACAACGGATTATTTGGAATCACTTCATATATTAACAAGATGCAGTCTTCTCTGCAGGGAAATGCAGCAGCAATTTAACAGCAGCAGTCAGGAATGAAGACAACAGCACTCAGTGAAAACTGCAAAGGATACTATATATCTGCGAACACAGACACTTGCTTTTGGCTAAGGTACTACAGTCAGTGGTTAGAAAAGCACCACTGAAGATTTTCTGACTAAGTGTCCTTTAGTTTTGGATCTGATAACAGCACCTTCTGGAGAGAAGGCAAGGCAGTGGATCTATTTGAAGAAGGAAATTTGAAAATAGAGTATTCTGAGGGGTTTTATTTAAAGATCTTTTTGCTACTGTTCTAGGCTCCGAAGATCTATTTTTATGCCTTTGTTTTCATTTGAAAAAGAACACATTATTCCAACTGCCCTATGACTAGCAAAGATGGTCATGAAAAAGAAAAGAAATGTGCTTTGCTTTCTCTTCACAGCCGAGGAATTTGCATGTTATAATAATGGGTGTAAATTTAACAAATTTGAACAAAGCAGAAGGCATCTGCTGAATGTGGTCGTATCTCCCCCACACCACTTTGCCTTGTAGGGAGTATGCAAGCGATCAGCCGGAGCACTTGAGAAAGGGCATGTATTTGCAGAGAGTGTGCTGAGATTTGAAACAAGCAAATGCTGCAGAATCCCAGCCCTGCTCCACCATTATAAGTCTTTAACCCTGATTTTATAAAGATCTGGCCCACATCATAGATTTCAGTCACTGCTCAGAGCCTTGCCATGCCAAGCTCTAGGGATGTCAATGTTCTAATCTGAATGTGGCTGCTCAGTGGAGAGTCATAGTTAAGACAAAGCTTTAAAATGAGTCACTTGTATGGTGGATACCATATATCATAGAATCATAGAATGGTAAGGGTTGGAAGGGACCTTAAAGACCACCTGGTTGCAATGCCCCTGCCATGAGCAGGGACATCTTCCACCAGACCAGGGTGCTCAGAGCTCCATCCAGCCTGGCCTTGAACCCTGCCAGTGAGGGGGCAGCCACAGCTTCTCTGGGCAACCTGGGCCAGTGTTTCACCACCCTCATGGTGAAGAATTTCTTTCCAATATCTAATCTAAATCTGCCCTCTTTTGGTTTGCAGCCATTCCCCCTTGTCCTATCACTCCAGGCCCTTGTACAAAGCCCCTCTCCATCCTTCCTGTTGGCCCCTTCAGGTACTGGCAGCTGCTCTAAGGTCACTCCGGAGCCTACTCTTCTCCAGGCTGAACAGCCCCAACTCTACTACAACTTTTATTTTAACATTTCATATTTTCGGCTCTGTGGCAAACAGGAATTTAGCATATGTAGTGAGTGGAAATATTACTAAGCAGCACAATGTTCCTATAAAAAACAGCATCCTAACCTTCTCAGAACCTGCCTGCTGTCCACTGAGCCCCGCAGAGCAGGTAGCGCAGGCTTGGCAGAGATGCACAGAGCAGTAATGGGAACGGGTTTTTTTCTACTGCTACAGAGAAAGAACAAAAACATGAATTTACCTTAGAAAGGGAATGAGCAGCAGGTTAATCAGAGTCCTGACAGAGCTAGGAAATGGAGGGCAAAGACTTGCCTTTGCTGTTTCCCAACACAGGAACAAGTCAAATATCAGTGAAACACTAAGTGTCCAACTCAGGAGCAGACTGTCCTCTCCTAAAGGATAGCAGCTCTGGGTGAATCTCACTCAGGATGCCCAAGGCTCTAAACTTCGGCAGCAAGAAGAGGCTTGATATTTTCATGAAGTATGAATATTCAACACTGAAGGGATTTTTTTTGAAAAAGACTATTAAAACCTGTTTACAAGATGTAAACAGACCTCAACTATTAAAATGGAGGGTTGAGGACTTCATGCAGTTGGTTTAGTCTCACACATCCAGTGAGGGAGCTTTAGACTTTCCTCTTCGGTATCAGTAAAAGGAGATGAAACTGCAGAAGCCTTAGGAACTGCCATGTTGGCCCAAACCTACTGCTGGCAAAAACAGGCAGGAGCTGGATGAGTTGGTAAGAGGTAAAACTGCTGAGAAGAATCAAGACTGAACCAGGGTGCAGCACCACAATTAACTGGCTGTTTGGTGTCAGCACACGCACCAGCACACCAGCTCTTTAAAAGTTACAGGTTTCTTTCATGGGGAGTAAATCAGTTTTATCAGCTTTATCAGTTTTAATCAGCTTCTCAATGAAGATGGGATAGCCAGTAGCGTATGAGTCAGTATAAGCTTGTCCCCAATAAAGGCAAGCAAATTAAAAAAGGTTAATATTTGGGAAGAAATAATTTTCTCATCAAACACGCTGTTTTAGAATAAGCAAACCTACATGGACTTTCTCCTCATCAGCAGCTAGTCCTGAAAGAAAAGGAAAAGGGGGATGGATGAGTCGATGTTATGTTTCAAGTTTTTCTGGATTACACATTTTGATTTTTCTAAAGTGGTTCAAAAAAGTTCTTGCATTTGACAGACAGTGCCTGACAAAAAGTACTGTATCTGCTCCAACTGGAAATGTATACTGTCAATAAGGCAGGCAACGAATAGGTTCTGTTTGTCTCCATCAAAAACATTCAGGTTTGGGGCCACAGAGTTAAAATGCCAGCGTCTCCACAGAACTACAGTTCAAAGAGTGGTTAGGGAGGATTTTCAGGAGAGTTTACCACTTGTCTTGCCCTTTCCTAATGCTCCCTTGGAGAGGTGACCATCCGCGTCATGGAGAGCACAGCTGGAAAAAGCAGTGTTTCAAGACACCCAGATTATCTCCAAAGTGATCTGTCAAAGCCGCCTCCATGCACCCCCAGTTGTATTCCATTATGTTAATGCACCTCAATTATCCTAGCACTCTAAAGATCTTCAGAAATAGGTTGTTCCTTTCGTACAGCTGGATAGTTTTTACTCCAAAACTGAGCAACAGAAGCACTGCAAAAAAGGGCAGTTCCCAAGTCTACCTTACTTAAGTTTCTTACACATGAACTCAACCTCTAGAAAATAACGATGTTCCTCCAAAATCATCCCCCAGACATCTTCCCAGACCAATTCGCATGACTGAGCGTGGCAGAATAACAGTGCTCTCCCATTTTCTCCTTGTATGACAGACAACTGCACACGTTTTAGCAGGGCAGAGGAAAGCCAAACCACTGTGGGTACTGGTCTTGCTATAGGTCAAAGACCTTCGAAGGCAGAGCCAAGAGTTGTTCTGCACAACTACTGTGTATGCATCGGTTTGAAAGCTTGGTCTCGAGGAGGGTATAATACATCCCCTCAAAGCACAGCCATCCTCGTGCCCTCTGTAACACACCTTTGCAGCTAAGTCCTGATGTTTTCCAGAATACAGGGATGGACAGGAAACATCATGACTCACCGACCACTTCTGCAATAGGCTAGAACTTTCTCTTCACTTTCAAGAAGGCTACTTTCAAAGAAGCAACCTTTACAAAAAAAAGCTGATGAAGCACAACTTAAATGATTCATGTCTTCCCGTTCTGCAGGTCGGTCAGGGCTTTTAAAGGAATCTGCTGCTGGTCCTCTTCAAGTCCACTCCTGCTATTTCACAGCTGGATAATCAATGAAAACTAAAGCTCAATGCAAAAATGGGATCATGGTGGTGAAAAAATCAACAAAATGAAATCCAGGAAGGAGACTGTATTCCCAGAGATAAGACGACCAAGGAGCAGCAGCAGTAAGGAGCCAGAGAACCTGGCAGCAAGAGGAGTAGCAGAGGCTGCTCTGCAGGCTTAGATCCCACCTTCACTTCTGGAGCAGGACAGGAGTATCAGCCACCCTCACACACCTGTGAGCCCCACTATGCTCTTGCCATGCTCCTTCAGCCACTATCTCCCTCCTGCAGAGCACACCCCAGGAGGGCAAGCTCTCCAGCATGACTGCCTACCTGAGAGGGGTCAGTGACCTGCAGAACGAAACCAGTGTTTCTTCCACCCACGCAGCACTGAGCTCTGGCTTTTCTCCAGGATTTGAGGAGAAAGTCTTCTCTTTTCCTTTGTTCCTCTCATCCTTTTGCTGGGATTGTTCCAGACTGAGGAAATGTGTTTTCTCTTGTGCAGATAGACCTGGCAGCTTCACACGGAGGTGTGGGGAGTTCTTCATCTGACAGTGCTTGTTTGCTTGTTCCCTCTTTGACTGCTCTCGTGTAGCTCAGCTTCACCATGAGAGAACAGTATCACAGATTCTCTAGTTCAGCTTTTGGAGCAGGGGAAACCAAAGACTTCTTCAGAATAAAGACCGATTATACAGGAGAAAGTGAAATAATGAAAATGCCCCAGAGCAGAGGAAGGAGGTTGAGATCTTCAGGACTTGAAGAACAGACAAGACAGCACAAATTAGTTGACTCTTTCAGGGAAGGTATCATGTCTTTGGACACACAGATGTCTAATTTACTACTACAACTATAGTGGTCACTCTGGCTCAAAACACAGATGGCAGAGATGGCAAGAATTCAGAGAACAATAAAATACCTAGAAAACACTCAAAGGTAAACTAAAAAGAACAGGATCATTGCTCAAAATGAGACACAAATAATTTAATTGTAAATATTTCTATTTAAAGCAAGGAATAGGTGGATGCCAGTATATTAGGAAAATTAAGGAGCTCTGCTGCTTAATATCCACAAAAGAAAACACTCCAGGAAGTCAAAGGGGGGAATACTAAAAGATGCAAAAAGACGCCCCAACTCTGTCTCCACATCTTGTCCCAACCAAGTTCAGGCACAACATCCACTCACCAAGACAGGAGAAACCTTAAGATTTGAAAGCAGTCTTGTCATTTACATTAATAGAGAATACTCAGAGATATCAATTACAACAGGATTGTGGAAGGGGTATTCAACTTTGTTTATCAGGCCTGAAACTAATTTTTAATCATTAAAGATAGGGAAGATATATGTGGGCAAGTTCTTCCATACCTGCTTCCATTACGTTCTCATACTTTGCTCTGAAGTTGCTACTTTTGGTTTTAAACAACAATATAAATCTAAGCAAGAAGGGTCTGATCCAGCCTGGCAATTCTTACTTTCCTTCATTGGTTATATTAATTTGTGAGTCACAAAGTTACATCTTTATCCCTGGACAGATGCTTTAGATACAACCATTAAGCAAACTACCCGTGACCAGCACTCTGAGAAAGTGTCAGCCCTTCAGATTTCTTTAGTTACACTGTACTCTGTGCATTTACATTAACAAACATTTGATTTCAGTATTACCATCTAATTTGATTTTAAGAAAAGGGAATTCTAAAATGGGATGTACAGAGGGCTTTCTACTCTGCTTGCTGGTGGTTTTTTTTAAACGGTTATCATTCTGTGGTGGCCTGCAAGTCATTTAGAAGAGAGTTGGCTTGAAAACCCAGGACAGATGTCAGGCATGGCAGAGGAGAGAGGTGACTGATCTGCTCTGCAGAGCCTCCATGAGCACTGTTTATTTGCTGTGCACACCAGAGCTAGTTCTGTCCTCCATCACCATGGCAGCTTATCGACATCCAGGCATCTTCACAGACACCCTCACAGCATCTTCCCATGACTGCAAACGAGAGGAACAGAAAGGCCAGAAGACATCGTGAGTGTGAGACAGTGCATAGAAGAGCCCATGTAATGTAGGAATACATCCAAGGGGATAGTCAGAATTATCTCAGCACCTACAGCAGACGTCAATAAACACAACTGCTGAAAGAAGACAAGTCCTGGACATTCTACAAGTTCCCTAAAACACTAAGAAATCCCATTATTATTCTTCAGTTGCATACATCACACTAAGATCAGACATGGCTTCTCCAGAGGAGATGGGTGCAAGGGCTAGTCATGAAGTGACATCTGTCTCATCACACACATAAGCACACCACTCATGGAGAGCAAAAGAGAAATGGTGGCTGGGGAAAGATTCAAAAGCAGTGTTTTGACCTTTCCTCTGCACATCTGCTATCAAGAGATGAAGGAGAAAGTGCTGAGCAGAGCCATGAAAAAAAGAAAGAATCATGAAAGAGCTGTCTGCAGGTTTGCTTCTTTTGAGCAGTCAGAGACAGCCACAGAAATATCCACTCGCAAAAGCACAGGAACTATGGTCTAGAGAAACTTTTTTTTTTCTGGTGACACAACAGAAGCCATTTGAGTTGCAGAACCTGATAGGAAAAAGCCCAAGTTTTCAGGTCAGGACTCCCCATTTTCTACCAGACCCCAGCTTTATTTTGTCAGTTGCCAGCAAAGCCCAGAATTATGAACACTAAAGTAATGGGAACATCCCCAAATGCTACTCCCGTTCTCCAGTTTGATACCTATCCTGTGCAGCTGGATACAGCCTGGACAGTTCAGGAGGTCCTTCAAGAGCTCCCATCGGATCACTGAGAGCCCCACTTGGCCTGCTGCACGGTGAGAGAGGGTAGCACAGTTGCAAAGAGTGCTAGCTGTATATCCAAATAAAAGCTAAAGAGCAGCAGGTGCAGAGTTTGGAAGTCAACACCATACCCACCTCTCACTGCTCTCCAGCAGAGGTAACACACCCAAATACTTTGGTCTCCAAGATGAGCAAGCTGCAGTTACTAAAACAGCCAGACAGGTTTCACAACAGTATTGTTCACCTGCTCTTAGCCATAGCTATTTTTAGAAGGCCGTTTATTTGAGAGCAGGCTCTGGGAATATCTGTTTCCTAGTCAACTGGGCAAACTGGGCTGTGTTTGCTGTTCACTGAATTTCTAAACAAAAAACACTTCGGAGAATGGAGAAGCACAACCGAGGCAAAGGGAATCAGCCTTCCAGGTCTCACCGATATCGCACAGCTCGCAGTGGCCATACCATTTTGACATACTACCCCTCAGTCACCTTCAAACGTGTTTTGCATGGCCACTGACAACGTGTGGCGTCTACACCGGTACTGCACCTATTGAGGAAAAACCTAAGACAGCAGCAGGGACTGTCTGCACGTTAGCAGAAAGACAGTACATCAGTCCCAGCCTCTGACTCACACCCCACTGCTGAGTTAGTTCAGACTTCATGTTTCCCAGTGCAAATCTTCAGCTGGAGGAAAGTGGCAGACCTGTAAATTTCTGCATTGGATCCTGGAGGAGGATCCAACCTAGCTCTGGACGTAAAGTCCTGTTTTGACTGATTTTTACACCACATACATAAGGGGCATGAAGGGCTGGTCCCACTGTCCGGAGTCCTGCTGGCTCCGCTGCTGTTGCTAAGCTGTGTACCACGTACACCATCTGCAGCCCTGCACGCACTGCAAGTCACACCAGCTGGCCAGAACTGCTGCTTGCTTGAGCAAGTCCAAACCTCAGCATCTGCTGTGCTGGTCCATGGACGAGACCATCCACAGGACCCTGTAAATGCTTGCGGGGTATGTCACAGAGACAAGTTCCCCACGCTGCAGCTGTACCACACTCAGATTTACACACAGAGTAAAGCCAGGCACAGCTTGAGCCCTGCTAGGGCCAGCACCCTCTCATCAGTCATTAGTACTATTTAAGCAAGTGCAAAGCAGACCTCCACCCGCAGCACCCTCTGATGATGCAGAACAGATTTGCCTCAGTTTCCCATTTGAGTGCCACCAGCAGTTATTCTGCCTGTTCTTTTATTTATACCTTTATAACACTTCAGCTGTCTCTCCCGTGTGAGGACAGCACTGCAATGGTCTCTTTTGGCTGAATACCCCCATATACCACCATGCACCATCTCCCTGGGTTCCAGTCCACAGAAGGATAATCTTCCCATCCATCCCTTACTATTTCCTCCCTCAAACACGCCTTCTCTTCTTCAAGTCCTTCACGTGCCCTCTGAATTTCTCATGAGGGACACTCAAAGAGCTATCCCCATCTTAGCAAGCCAATCCTGCATCCTGGGGCTCCTGCCTCCTCCTGTGCAGCTGTACCAGGGCTGGAATTTCGGGGGTCACCCACTTCCCCCCAAGTAGCAGGAATCCCAGGGGCCATACAGGGGCAGCCCCGTGTGTTTCAAGGGAGCTGCTTCTCCTGATCTTTCACTCCCCTGAATTCAGTTTTGCAGCTTAGTGTACTCAGTGTGGTACAGTTGGTGCTGTCTTTCTGAATCTTTGGGGAGGAAAGAAAGAGAAGAATAAGGCCCAAATCTCAACCATGGTTTTCTGAGTCAACTCTGAAGCCAGAGCAGTGACATGGATGCCATGCTCAAGCCACACTGAGTATCAGCTCTCCTTACTCTGCTATTTCTTCCTCTCTAAAATGACTCAGCTCAGAAGTTTAACACCCTGAGTTCCTTTTGGTTGGCAAACAAGCACTGAATACCACTGACGCCTCTTGTCTCACTGTTAAATTTCTATGTTAGTTGACATGACAATTAGTGGAAAACAAACGTTTTCAGACTCAGCTGACGGCAGGAGATCTGAAGGGAGAAAACCTCCCTGAACCTTTCTGAGGCAGAGTCTGCTCCTTGGACACCACAAGGCTTTACAAGACCCCTTGTCTTTCATGGTTAATGTTTCCAGGGTCAGTGACATGTTGAAAATAAGGTCAGCTGCCACGCATGCCAAGTCCCTGCTACTCACCTCCAGACATTTCCCCTCCTTACCCCACCACAAAATATTTAAGGCAATATTTCAAATAGCTTGTTTCGATAAAATTGAGTCATCTTCCCTGCTTTCATCGCTGCTCATTTTGTTCCTTGCTGTGTGGCACAGACAGCAGGCAGATAGGTGAGCTGAGCATCTTGATGGTCACAGACCAAGAGGCATCATCTGACCACAGCAGTCTATGTTGCCACATGGTCTAATTGAGGATATATGAGTGCCTAGTCAAGGGAAAGGATCCCACATAGCATCTGCCTGCTCTCAGTGTTCAGAAATCATAAAGTGGGTGGGAAGAGTAATGTAGATTTTGCAAGTTCATATCTCCAACCACAGCAGAACCAAGACTCCTAGAAAGTCACTTGAAGGGAAGAGGAAATGAACACAAAAAGCTGGAATTTATACTTAATCACTTCTCCAAGGGATGGGACATTTAAAAGAGAAGAACATCTTCTGTAATGAGAGGAACATGGGCAATGACACTATTACAGATTTTGCATTTCACATGTATCCTTTGGAATAAGTCATGTAGACCCAGGCATATTTTGGTCTCCAGTCCTCCTGCATCATGGCTGCAGTAAAATTCACTGCTGGGCAATGTTCGCCAGCTATCGTGTCAATCAATAGCTTTCCCTTTCACCGAAGTCACTCCAGCAATGTAACTCATTTATTCCTACTGCAGCACAGAAGGGAAGACCGGATGCTAATCTTTTTTTTTTCTGGAGCTGAGAAAGCCATGGGGAGAGAGCATTGCTCAAGGCAAGTCTGCAGGAGTCCCTGTACCGCTGAGCGGCTCGGCCTGGCAGCTTCCCGCTCCCCTCCCGGGTGGGCACACAACAGATAGCGCTGCTGCGACAAACGGCGTAACGCGCCCACTCAGCCCGCCGATGACAAAAATATCCCAGGAACAGCAAGAACAGCATCAGCAGAAACAGGCCCATGCAAGAGCAGCGCTGGGAACAGGAGGCGGCCGCAGGGCAGCAAAGCTACCGAGCTCCAGAGCCAGGAGCTGGCGAGCGGTGGGCGCAGAGGGGCTGCCTCGGCGGCCGTGCGTGGGCAGAGGGTCGCACAGGCAGCGTCCGCCTGCCTGCTGCAGCTCTAGCTGTAACCAAGCAGCACACGCTCAGAAAATCCCCGGCTTCTCTATCCCATCCGTTCCCTTCCAGGTATGGAGGGCAGTATAGAAACTTAAAAAACCCTCCTGGCTATACGGTTGTTGCTGTGGGCACTTGGATCGTCGCAGCAGTGGAGGCAAAAGCAAACTTCTCCAGGTTGGGAAGGGAACCTGTGGTGACTACATGAGGACAGTGTTTTCCGAGTTTGGCATGTAGGTACAGGCTTCTGAGTGCATCCATGGGGCAGCGGCAGACAGCCCCGAACCCCCAGCTGTGCCGCAGCCCGTACAGCCCATAGCAGCTCTTGCACACGCAGAGACCACCTTGTGCCAACACACTCGCTCTCATCAGCCAGCCATGGTATGGATGAAGCCTCTTTTACACGAGTGACCCATCTTCTCCCTTCATGCCTGAATCCCTGCACCTACAGAAGAGGCCTGCAAACCCTTCCCAGCACATACAGATGTATTTTGTCCCGTATAGACTCCGGTGTCCCAGCAGGAGATCAGTGCTGAATGAGCAACTCCCATTACGTTTAAATCTTCTGATGAGTAAGATGCTCGCCTGCAGCTGCCAGTCAGTACATCAGGCTCCTCATTATGCTTTAAAATATGAAATAAAGGAACTGACTGAAATGTCAGGCAGCAGCCTCTCGTCCTGTGTTTTATAAAAGAGTAAGTTTAAAATAATAATAAGTAATAATAAAGCCCTGTCACCTCTGCAGTTCTCTCCATTATGTACAACTGGCTGTGATCAGAACTTAAAGAAAGAAAAATCCAGCCAGAGACAACACATCCTTCCCAATGGCCTTTGGCAAAAACTTTATCACAAAGGGACCTACCAGTACCCTTTGGCAACCCTTTTTCACAAGGGCAGCTTGCACAGAAACACCACTGTATCCCTGGGGCCAGCGGAGATGAGGTCTTGGAGGTTTCGCTCGAGTCCTGCAAGCTGCGCTGCCTCCCTAAGCCAGCTCAGGCTGTGCTCCCAAAACAGGCATCGTGTTCCTCTGGAGCAAGAGGAACTGCTCGTGTCCGGGCAAGATTAAACTGATGAAACTCCCAGGAACGGAGATTAGGCAACACGCTTACCAACAGCCATGCTCATTACCAACTACTGGGACAGTAAATCAAGTCCACCAGCTCCATATTTCTAAATTTGTACCAATGCAGGCTTGGCAGAAACCCCCTTTCTCTGCTTTTATTTCAGTTTCATGAGATGAATAGCCCAGCCAGACGGCCTCAGGGCCCGATCCTGCGACGTTGCTCAAGAGGAGCACAGGGTGTTTTGCAGAGTCCGGGAAGCAGCCTGCGGTTTGGACATTCATTCATTCATGCTGAAGCTGTCCTTGATTAACCTTGAAAGAGGAATTAAGGTATTGGAGGTGCTGGGAGCAGATCTGAGACACCATGAGCACTTCCAGGGCTGCAAATTTAGCACGCTAGCCTAGAATTCAAAGCCCTAAATATCCTCAAATCATTCAAATTACCAGAATGTTTAGATCAAAAATCAAAACAGACAGTGGAGAAATTAACTTTTACACTTCATTTCAAAGTGCTGGGGTTTTCAAACTGATAAAATTTGACCATTTGAAATTTTAGCTTTGTGTAGTACAGCAGAAAGCCATGCCAATTAAAAGATGAAACAGGTTTTTCTCATTTTTCTGAAGATAATGGAATGGCAGCTTTCTAAGAAGATGCTCCAAAACAAAAATATTATCAAAACAGCTAAGTGGGGAAGCATCACCATTTCAGCAGAACTGCCTTTGGCTAGAGAAAGCATCAAAGCTCCTCCCAGCCAGCCCTGCGCTGGGGAGTCTGCTTTTCTGAGATCTTCAACTCCAGACCCAAGGTATGTGAGGGCAAGGAACTGACTAACAAATCAGCTTCCTTTTAACTGAATGTCAAAATTCTTCGGCGCCAGTAGATTTTGACAAGCACGAACCTCAAATTCACCATTCATCTGAAGAATAAAAGACTGAAAATGGGGCTTGGAGGTATATGCTATTAATCAGTGTTTTGTGTAATAAGCATCTTTCACAGGAGTTCCCTGAGTCTCCTGCCTTCAGTGAGAAGATTCAGACTTGCTTTCGTTTAGCTATTTTAGCAAGAAGAGAACCAAGAAAATCAGCAGAATAGGATAACCTTGCCAGCGGTGACTGGTGCATGCACAAAGCCAAGAGAAGCTTGACTACCGGTAAGATTTCGCCAGATATGACAATGGTGCAGGTACAAAGGAAAGCAATGGCTGAAAACAGAGGGGAAAATACCAGTTTAAAAATTACAAAGGTTTGCAGCACCACACATGAGACTGAAAAAAAAAAAGGGCACCGCTTGCTGTTAGAGCCATTTAAAAATAGGAAAGCTGTCAGTGCAAGAAGACATCTCTTTCACTCGAGTTACCTAGCACTGGTTGGGCATTAGCAAAGGGGGAAATACTTTCTTCCCCAGCTGTATACATGTCCCATGATTTACATTCTTTACAGCATTTTTATGAGCTTCTTTAGCACATCATCCAGTGTAATAACAGCATAGTAATTGTGTTGGCTGTATGTCCTGGCACTTAATTATAATCCTGTCATTGTCATTTCCCAGCTTGTCTAACAGAATAACCTTGCCATGTGGCTGACATCCAATTAAGAAAAAGGGCAGAGAAGGAAAGAAAATATATACAAATATGATATCAATAGAAAAGACACTTGCTTTATGGCTTTGTGTTAAAGTCCCTAAGTTACAATGCTGTACGACAGTGTCGACTTTCATCTGCAGGCTTTGTGTATTCAAGAAGGACCTCTTGCAATTCAAAGACTCCGCTTTCTTCTAAGACACTGCTTCTTCCTTTCCTTCTGGACCAGCACAAGTAAAGCTGGTCTTCACGTCCTCACATGAATAGAGTTTTTCCCCATTTCCCCAAGTGCAACCTTAAAATAACTGTTGTCTGCGAAAACAGCTGGCAGGAGATTCAGAAGGGAAAGTATGGATGGAGAATGAAGTGACATCTCAGAAAAGTTTAAAACTCAGTCAGAAAGCAGTAATTAATCCTTATTCCTCTGCATATTCTATCTGAGGTTTCTTTTCTATCTATCCATTCCTGCGTCTGCTGGCTAGCAGCTGATGAGGCTGGCACCCTTCTCCAGTGAACCCTTCTGCACCAGGTCCCACCCAAAATCCAACTGAGAAAATCTGGCAAATCCTGTAACATCTCACCTGCCACCTCCAGAATACTCAGTAAGTTCCAAAACCCAAATCAATCCTCAAGCCAATGTCTCTTAATCAAAGCGTCTGACATGCAGAACTAAACTCACTTGGTTATCCTGTCTGTCTTTTCTAGCATGGGTGTTTCAAAGAAACTTGCTCTAGGATCACTTACAGCAGCAAGTTACAAGTAATGGTGCACAGGCTGTGCTACTACAACCATTCACATATACTCTTAGCTCAAACATGGACTCTTACAACACCTCAGATCATTCATTGTAACTCGTTTGCACTTCATGTTAGCTACACAAACCCAGGATGTCCTCTCTAGCACGTACAGATGCAGCTTTTCATACCACCACAGCCATGTATTAGAGGCTTCTATGCATTATTAAATAGTCAGGATCCAACCCCACAGTCAAGCATCACAAGAACCAAGGAGACCTTGCAGCTGCTTCACAGCTGTAAGCATTCCAGCCCTAGAAACCTCAGTGCATGCAAGATTGCTGCGTACTCCATGTCCTCTTCCACAGTGATTATTCATGTAACTAGGATTAACAGGGAGACAAAAAAGCTTTTGACAAATAATATACCTGCAAAATAATAAACCGCGGGGCTGTAAGACACTAGGATTCCTCACTGCTGAGCAGTTAATTTAGAAGTTTGCCCTAAGAAATTTCCACAGCTTTTCAGAAGAAAATTTCCTTTCCAGCCATTTCTTTCCTATATGAGCTAGAGGTGTGATGCCTTTCACTTGCTGCTCTTGCTCTTGTCTGCTCCCTGCACCTGCCAGCCTTCAGCAGTGCCATGCCTCAGGGTCTGTCAGGCAGAGGAGTAAGCAGCGAGAGCAGTACAGCGCTGAAAATCATGATTTAAAGGTTTAATAATTTGTTGTGGCTGTGTTTATTCTTCCCAGACTGCTTTGGCTGATTAACTCTAAGAACAAAATCCTGAAAACTAAAGAAAAAAAACCAAAAAAACAGTGGAGCGAGAACCAAGGGACTTCGGGTAGGCTGTTTCACCCAGCATACTCATTGCATTGGCTGGCCAGGCTGGAGTCTCTGAAGGTGGGAGCAGGAGCAAACAAGTGTCCTTTTTTCCTTTTTTCCAAGACTGACCACGGCTTTGTTCTGAATTTACTTCTCTCCCCAAGGAGCCGTAAGAAGTCACACGGTCTACAGAGTAGATGGGCTGCAGGGACTGAGAGGGAAAATCCACGCAGGGAGGTTTAAGTTAATGGAGCATGGCAGAGAGAAGAAAGGCTTGTTTTCCCCCATTCACATCCAGAAAATCTCATGAGGGTCAATTCACTGAATCAAAGCTAGACTTACAAGAGACTTGAGGTGAAAGCACTAGTATTTGGGGAAGAAAGTTAATCCACAGCTGGTTCTGCCCAAGGCAAAGCTGACATGGTCACACCTGAGAAGCAGGGATTAGCACCTTATTGTAGCTTGTGGTGTGTTAAACTAAGGCAGGACACAGCAGGATGCTCTGGGGCACGGACCAACAGGAGACCTGCAGCAGCAGCTCCTGCTTCTCTGGAGGAGGCTGCAGCCGGAGGCAGAGGGGCCTGGACATTACCCTTGCTCCGCTCTGCAAGCTCTCCCCACGCACCCAGGGCTCATCTCTGTTCCTCCAGGGCTCAGCAGCGTTGCTGCCCTTTGCACAACCCAGCGCCTGGCCGTTCCCTTCCAGCTCCCACTGCCGCACAGCTCCCCTTCCCCACAAGACTCATCTCCGCTCGTGGTTCCACGTTCAGTACCTGCAGCGGCAGCTGCAGCACAACAAAATGGCCAGCGCTGGAGCAATGTGCCACATCCCAGGGAATCTGCCAAGGGTCACTGAGAGCTGTTTCCTCTGGAGTCTGGTTTTTGTTTAAAAGGAAGTCTAGTGAAGTGCCTTTTTTTTGGGGGGGG
>Ga0065711_1031582_pt1 | contig 29293 bp, 18 predicted proteins | sample Hoacrofraction12_FD_59098 | JGI IMG/M metagenome (GOLD analysis project Ga0065711, IMG submission 59098) | Hoatzin crop microbial communities from Cojedes, Venezuela - Epithelial fraction 12 v2 (version 2) | ecosystem: Host-associated > Birds > Digestive system > Esophagus > Crop | place... | reverse complement strand
AATCACTGACAGAATTTCAGTTAGAAATATTTTTATGAAGTGCTCTTCCATAAAGTGCACAGAAAACAACTGAGAGGTCCCTTTCTGCTTAAGCTGCAGGGAACATTAGCCCTTACTCCCTCACGCAAAAAATAGAATCACAATTGTAGAGTAATTGCAGTTGAAAGGCATATCCAAAAGTCATCCTCCTGCTTGAACCAGAATCAATAACCTCTTCACAACTTCTAGAACGTACAAAGTCTTTTCTGTCTAGAAACATGTTTTAGTGTAGAATGCCCCAGTTGTTGTCACTGTCACTGGAACAGTCCTTACAGACTGGAAAATATCAGTACCTTAGAGTAAGATATCTGTGAACTCCACACATCCTACCTGCTGGGCCATTATGAGGTCCTTATAAACAGTATTTATCCCCCACAAAAAGCATATGGGATAAAAATTTCCCCTACATTCCAAAATATCGAGTATATAGGCTAAGTCTATTTGCAATTATTTTAGACAAACTAGAACTATTTTGGAAGTGTATCTGAGGCATCGCTTTTGCTTCAGTAGTTGCTGAAGGTAACTAGACTTTTCTTTATAAAGTCTGTAGGAAAAAAATAGATATTATCATTCTAAAGGTGCTTCGTAGTTGCATACAGGAGTGAGACAATCATCACTAAAGGTAGTTCAGATTCAGTTGCTCAGAAGCCAGGGGGAAGGGAGTGTTCCCAAGAGTTTCCTCCATCATTCTCATATTGCCTCTGGCCTCGTTCTTCAGTCTTCAAGCAGTGGTCACCTTGTTCTGGTTTTGGCTGAGGTGGAGATAATTTTCCTCCCAGTAGCTGCTGTGTTTTGGACTGAATATGAGAAGAAAGGTGATAATACCCTGATGTTGTTAGTTGTTGATAAGAAATGAAGGACTTTTTTTCAGTTTCCTGTATTCAGCTAATGAGCAGATGTACAAGAGCTGGGAGGCAGCACAGGCAGCTAGCCCAGGATGGCCAATGGAAATATTCCATACCATAGATGTCATGCTGAGTTGACAAATGGGGGTTGGCCGGAGGCAGGAACTCTCTTTCCATGAGTTCAACTCTTCTGTGAGTTCAGTCTTTTTCCATGAGTTTGGCAACCTCTGTGAAATTCATGAGTTCTGCAAATTTTGCGAGTTTGGTAAAATCTGCAAAATCGATGAGCTCCAGAATACTGATTGGTTCCATGATCGCTGCTCGGGACTGGTTGCACAATTAGTCATCAGGTGGTGTGAAAAGCTGTATTGTGTGCCGCTTGTTTTGTGTGTATATTTTATTATTATTATTATTGCTGTTGTTATTATTATCATCATTATTACTATTTCCTTTGTTGTCTTATTAAACTATCTTCATCTCAAGCCACGAGTTTTACTTTTTGTCCATTCTGCTCCCCATTCCACTGGCGGGGGGGGAGGAGCGAGTAAGTGGCTTCATGGTTCTAGTTGCCAGTTGCCGCGTTAAACCATGACACACCTTGAGGGACTGATGACTTCTTCCTCAAAGAAATTCTCATCCATTCCTTATTCTAACTTCAAAGTTTGTTTCAGTGTCTGTCATAGGGCTCTGAAATCTTCTTCTGCTGAGAAACTAGAAATGCATTCAGTGATGCTCCATGAGGGCATGAAGCCTGCTTCCTTCATAGGCTGCAGAGCCTGGATGAAAAATTGCAGAAGTCAGTCATGGCTGTCCGTGGCCTTCTAGCATAAACTGCTTTGAGGCCATATTTTAAAGCCTTTCCAGGTATAAAGAAATCACTGAATTTTTGTAGGAAAACCAAGAGAACTCATATTTAGCAAGCATTTGTGCTTTGCATAACTACAGATGAAGTTCAGCATAAGTTCTTTTGTTTTTTTCCCTTAGGACACCACTGCCTTACCTGGGTTATAAAGTCAAAGGTAGAGGCCTAAGGAAATATCCCATTTCAGCAAACAAAATCTCAAACAGAAAGCTGTATTCCTAGTTTTTGTTTTCAGCATGCTGCTTAGTGCACTCTTAAGGTGGCGCAAAAGAAGAATCTTGTAATTTGCTTTGTGGAAAGACTAAGGTTTCCTCAAGGTGGATTCTATGCTGAAAACAAGGTTCATTCAACTATTACATTGTTTAGTGTTCATCCGCAAAGTATTGATAGAATGACTGAGTCAGTCTTCCCCCTCATTCTTCTGACAAATAATTGAACTAAGAGATGTATAGTCGCTTAACCGTTCTTTTATGACTAATAGCATCACACCAGAAAACATGGACTCTCTTGCCAGTTCCTGCTCTTGACTGGAACAGACCAGGAGTCTCCTGGGTGAAGGAGGGAACACTGTCATTTTCATTTGTGTTTCTGGTATTATCTGCTAGCTGGGGCTGGAACATTGCCTTCAAAGGCCTTTGAAGAAATTTAAATTTTGGTAGGGTTTCACTGAGTAAATATAAAGGACAACAAGGGAAAATAAAACCAACTACAGCCATTTGTTGTGACTTTTCTTGAAATAATAAGAGCATGAGAGGGATTACATTTGAATGTACAGTGACAACAAACAGTTTTTCATAGAGGTTACTGATTTACAAAGACTTTTACTGAAGAATATATTGCAGAAAATTAAAAAAGGAAGTAGATGCATGTCAGAATTCTGGTTTATAACTCATAAAAGATAAATGACAGTCATCTTGGTGTAGGGACTTCTGAGGTCATTATATTGATAGCATTCTCCACTGTTGAGCCTGCTGGAAGACCAAGGTAAAAAGTATGCCATATCAGCACATTAAAAAAGTGTGTCTCATGAGCAGTCTGTATGGTCGCATGTGAAGTCTTCAAGATTTGCCTTATTGAGATTTCCCATATGTAGAAAACGGAAAAATACATCCAGTATGGCTCATATATTCATAGAAAAGGGACTACATATTCAGGGAGTTGCCTCCGAACTCCTGCAGGAGGATGACTACAAGCTAGGCATATAAATCCCAGTTCATCAAGCTACTTAAGATATAATAGGACTATTTATGGTTAAGGAATCAGACACTGCTCCTATGCTATCTGAACAAGAAACAAGATTTCATCACCCAATTTAAGATCCTGCTACAATCAGTACCATTAAGAAAATTTTTAAGAGTTAAATTTAGAAAATTTCAAGCTTTCATAATAAAAATCCCTCACTGGTTTTGGGTTCCTGCCATTTGTTTTGACACATGTGGTACTAATTTTTGTGACTGGGGAAGCAGAACTCAGTGCTGGGTGTGAGAGCTCACCTCTGGGCGCTTAGATGGCCGGAAAGCAGCGGAAAAAAATGCAGTATTCTTCTGACGGTGGATTAGCTTCCCAGTCCAGTCTCAGCATTGCCACTGAACAATATGTGTCATGGAAACGCTTCCTAAGCTGACACACTGGAGTGCTTCTCCAGGGCTGCACTGACAACATGAAACAAAAGACATGGACCCCACAAGTAGCTGGCTCCTGTCGTGCCATAGATACAAGCTATTCAGCATAAGCAGCCTGTTCAAGGTAATGGTAATAATTACAGGTGTTTTGAGTTCGAGCTGAATCAATATTGAACAAAGTAATTAAGCATCAACCTAAAAGCAAGTAATTTTTTCCTAACTTACGAGCATTTTTATCTTCATAAATGTAGTAGGTACAGAAAAACATATGCTCTACAATATTGAAGAGATCGCTATAGCTTGAAGCAGTATGTGAAACTGATTTTTTGCTTTTGTTCTCTTTTTTATTGCTACAACTTTATTAAATGACTTGGGTTAAGACTTCTGTGATGTTTTTCTGTGTCAGGAGGCTTTCAACATCTCTCAGGCACTGCAGGGTGTTTGCTTGCTGGGTTTGTTTTACCTTCGTCTGTTTTAGCTTTTTTTCTTTTTTTTTTTTTTTTGACATGAGTTGCTGTATGATAAAAATTCGTTAATGGCCTTCACAGATACTAATTAAAGGCAGATTAATGGCTCCCAGGAAAAGAAGCCCTTGCCCACTTTCTTTGGCTCCAGATGAAGATCATTGGTCTACTAGTAAAACAAAATTGTGGGTGAAGGAGACTTGTATGTATTGGGAGGACTGAGAGAATCATATGAGCAGTATAAGTCACAGACAGGGTTGATTGTAATACGATTGAAAACATACAAAATTATTTCAGAAAATCCATTCCTATCATTATTTTACTTCAGTCAGCTTCAAGATTCTCAAAGAAAACCTTTACATGATTAACTGGAATGGTATCTCCTAGTTCTACTGAAACATTTAGTGCAAGTTTTTCAGAGTGGGTAAACATGGGTTTAGATACACAAACCCTCTTTAGCTGAATAAATCAAGATGCCTATCTTAGATAAAATTTCATGTTCAGTTACATTGGTGTCATGGTTTAACCCAGCAGCTGGCAACTAGGACCAGGAAGCCAGTCACTCGCTTCCTCTCCCCCGCAGTGCAATGGGGTGCAGAAAGGACAAACAGTAAAACTCGTGGGTTGAGATAAAGGCAGTTTAATAAGACAACAAAGAAAGGAATAATAATGATAATAATTATAATAAGAAATAATGAATATGCAACACAAGCAATACACACTACAATTTTTCTCACCACCCAACAATGAATTGTGCAGCAAGTCCCCAAGCAGCAATCGTGGCAACCACAGAACTCGTGGATTTCACCAAAGTCGCAGAAAAGTTTCTGTCCCCCAGCCAACCCCCATTTATATACCGAGCATGACATCTATGGTATGGAATATTTCCATTGGTCAGCTTGGGCCAGCTGCCTGGCTGTGCTCCCTCCCAGCTCTTGTACACCTGCTCATTAGCTGAATATGGGAAACTGAAAAAAAGTCCTTGATTTCTTAGCAACAACTGAAAATATCAGTGTATTATTAACATTCTTCTCATATTCAATCCAAAACACAGCAGCTACTAGGAGGAAAATTAACTCTACCCAAGCTGAAACCAGGTCAGTTGGATATCAGCCTTTTAATAACAGTTTGCTTTTTGCCAGAATGGTGGCTTTTATGATTACTGTGTTAATAGACACATAAGAAAACTCTTTTCAAGAAGAATGATTAATACTCTAGTATTAGTCCAGAGTACTAGACTAAAACATGGCATGATGATTCCTATCCAAGTCTTGATATATCAAAAAAAAAAAAAAAAATCTGTAATCTCTTATCTTGTAGACTTGCTTTAGTAATATGTCAGAGCCTTTAGACAGGCATGTCGAAGAGGTCATAACATTTCACATCCAGGAATCTTAGTCATATTATCTCACTGCTGTTTCAAGGCAAATGACTTCTGTCCTAGAACAGGTGCATTGCTCACTTAGCCTCGTAGCTAACTTTACACTACGTATGCTAATGAAGTCAGTACGCTAACAGACACATTAATAAATGTGAATAAAGAGTGAAAAGAAGGAGAGCTTTAAAAATTATGTCTTCTTTATCAGTCATGATATTTCAAACACAAAGAACTCCTGAAACAATGGCTAGCATCAGTATAACATATTCAGCAGGAGGCAATCTCAACATACAAGGCTTGTCCATTTATAGTGGATATGGAGCTCCATTTGTAAAAGGACTAATGCGGTTTAACACGACCAAGCTCATGCTCATGTCCAACACTAAACAGTTGTCTGTAACAGGTTCCATAGCAAATACAGAGCAGGCGAATTTAACAACACGATTTAGATATTTACAGTTCTCTGAACAGTTAAACTGCATATGCACAGCCTCCATGAGTAAACTAGAACAATTTTAGGGCAAGCCCTCTATCAGGGAATCTGAAATACTGGAATTTAAGAGCAGAAGTGCTCAGATGCGACAGATATAAGAACCAGTGCTCTTTGTCTTTTTTTCAAAACTTGGAAAGCCTGAGAAAAACCCTCTACAAATAGTAAATTCTCTTCAACCTGTTGTCTGTTTACTGATTATCATGCTATGGTGCACAAAGTTATCGTAATATTACAACTACCCCAAGGTGTGAAGCAGGACCCATGGTGCAATGCACTGTATCATAAAACACAAGCTAATAACTTATAATGCAAAGGTAACAAATGACAACAAATAGCTTAAGAACATCCAAGAGAACAATGGCTAACATGATATCTTCTGATTTTAGTCCTGGGCACCAAGGCTGGGATTCGTTTGAGATATCTGCAAAGGAGCCCTTTGAGAGTATCATTCAGAGACTGCCTTCACTGTTCATGGTACAATTCATTGAATATAAAGTAGGTGAATAAAGTAATTCAGATGAATCATGCCTAAAAGTGTCTATAATTCTCTGTTGACATCATCAGTGCCATAATAGCTCACGTGTGCTTGTATGCATTGTACATATTTACAGTTATATGAGACAAATCCCACTTCAATAACCTAACAGTTCCGCTGCTTTGTTTTGTTTTTGGAGTTGGTGGAATGAATCACGGAAAAGAAGAATTTTAAACGTGAATGAAAAAGAATATAATAAATCTTATTGCTGGAACAATGTTTGAAGACCAACAACATGACAGCAACACACTGGAGGATGGATAAGAGTAATTCTTACTTTTGAATGATCAGAAGAGGAAGCGGACTGAAATATGTTCTTCTAAATGAAATTTCATTTGTAATTTTCTCTGGGGCTTAAAAAAAAGGCAAAACATCAAACCCTTTTGTGCTGAGAACTTGTCTCTGGAATGTTGCTCCTGTTAGGCCAGGCCATCATGGTGACCACAAGATTAGCGGTAGCAGAAACTAAAAGGCTAGTGGAAACTCAGGTGATAATAGAGTATCAAAGGCTTCCTGGGACTAAAGTTTGGACTACCGCTGCTTAGTGACCACCACACATTTCATTAGTATACAAACCCTGAAACATACTTCTTCCCAGTTGTCTGATGTTGAATTGCCTACTAGAACAAGTCACATGCAGTCAAACACAATAATCAGCTGGAAAACTGCTGGCTGTCCAAATCTCAAATTAAAATTAATAGTTTCTTCTGTTTCTGCCAGTAATATCTGTTCTTTAATAGAAAACCCATATTCTGCGTCTTACCCAGCCTGGAGCGCCAATCTCTGTTCTGAACATGAGAAAGCTGAGAAGGGGAATAAGGTATTGCTGGGTCCAGAGGGAGGACAGCTATACCATCAGAGACTTACAGTAGAGAAGGTCTGGCTAGAGAGGAGTGAGAGGCTTTATAGAACATGAAATAAAACATATCCCAGTTGTGACAACACAGAAAGCTCTCTGAAGCAAAGGAGAGATTTAAATATCAGCAGAAAGATGGCATTGCAGTTGAGAAAGTTAGGAGGGAGAGATTAGCATGGGAGAGATTAAGAGAGATTTTAGATAAGTTGAACTTCAGCTGACAACAAATTTATATAATACCAGAAAGCAGCCGAGATGGTTTTGGAAACAATTCAGCCAATATTTGGTCACATAGATAGTTCTTATTTGGAGATACTAACGTGAAATGGTGTGAAACAAGGATAATAATTTCAAGGGCAGTGGCCCATGAAACAGCTTCAGAAAAACACAGGGGGAGTAAGGAGGATCTTCAGAACATGCCCTAAAATAAAAATGAGAAAAATTGAAAGAGAACTAAGCCAGGAGAAGGCCAGAGTTCAGAAGACTCTCTGTGTTGGCAGTACCTGAGAAATACGACACGCAAGGGTATAAAAATTATGTAAGTAAATAGTAATCTCTCTTTCACTGTAGGCCATCCATGCTGAAATAAATACTCTAGAGAAAATGTATAATTTCATTTAATCACATTTGCTTTATGACGCTGATGATCTCATCCTTCTGAACCAGGAGACTTTTGTTCATTGGATAAAGCTACAACAGATTTTTGTCAGACTTAGTGTGACCATTCACCACATTGTCAAAGCAGTTTGGAAAGAAAGTACATTTTTGACACTGAGATTTAAAAAATGTAGGTTTAATGCAAGTTGTGTGATGTCATAATGAAGTCATGAAGTGCAAAAGCTGCTGCTGCTGCTGTTGATGATGATGGAGAACAGGGAAAGGAATGCTGTATGTATTCCTATATGTATGCAGGAATAGGATTTTAAATTATGATTCAATTTGAGTTTGATTCTTTTGCCAAATACTCGGGGTCAAGATACGTGACCATAAAAGAGAAATAAATGAATGCTGTTGGATTGCCAAAATGGTACCTTTGTTTCTCTTTTTAGACTGCTATTTTGTTCTGCCAGTTGCGCTTTCTATTGCATATGTAATGGATTTGCAGAAACAGTTGACAAATAACTGCAGGATTTGATGGGAGCAGCAGGTGCCTATTTTTCTGGTCCGCATAAACCTTATTCTCAGTAATACTTCACACTTCAAGAAATAATTAACACTGCATGTCACAGTAGAACATTAAAACTGAAAAGAAATTATCTCAGAATTAGCAAAGGCCTCTAACTGAATACATCTAAAAGCTTGATCAATTTATAATTCCCTTTGGGTACAGCAAAAACAGGCAGCTGGACCACTAGCTCATGTGGCTAGGTTACCTGTGCAGAAGTAATTTTCCATTTTCTGTTTCTCCTACCAAGTCCCCTGTTATATCAAATCTGCCCAAATCTCTAGCAAGAATTTTTTTTGAAACTGCCCCCCCCACCTTTCCTCCCTTGGATGCTGCTGAGTGCCATCCTGTCTTGCTACTCTCATTATTCAGAACAGTGGCATACAATACAGAAACAGCCATGGGAACACATGAAATATTACCACTATGGCTAAACGAACAGTTGTTTACAATCTCTTGTGGATGGATGTATTTTGAAACAGTCTGTGGTAGTAAACAAAATAGCTTAGGTGAGAACTAAAGTTACATATACAGATTCATTCTTTAGGCTTTAAAAATAAATCAAATAATGTTTTGAAGACAGGGGTGCTCCAGATTTGCGATCAATTCAGAAATGTATAGGTATGTGCACGTGTGTCTTTGTACCCAAGGTGAAGATACATGTGTACGTGGAGGGCAGGAATGAAAGTAATCACTTGTTACTCAATATTTCGACTGAGTTAATGAGAAAGATAATGTATACATTCCAGTTTTACAGGGACAAGACCCACTTCGTACAAAAACTAAAAATTTAGTTAACTGAATTGCCTGTAAAATACAGATTTAAGATTAACACACAACCCACAGTAATCTTTAGAGGTCAACAAGATGTTCTTCATTAGGACAATCACTCTTGCATGGATTCCTCTAACATATGAATGCATCAGTTCAATTGTTCCTTACATGTTTGCTTGTTTTTAGTCTACTAAATTGATGCTGGCAAAAAAATCAGCAATTTCAGTTTTATTCAAGAAGATAAGTACAATTGTCTGAGATCATTGATTTTTTACTAGATGCTACTCCTATCCTTTTACTAAATAAAGCAAAGCTTATTGACGCTTCTGTTCCAGAATGCAAATGTTGAGTAAACATAATTTACTTGCTTGTCATGTTGTCTGGAATGTTGTAAGCCAAATGAAGGTTAATGACCGAATATAAAACCATAGCATAGATCAGCATAAACTAAAAGTGTTAAGGTATTCCTCTCATGAAACTGTACACTTTTCTTGTATTGACTTAGCCGTGATTCTCTAAGTTTCTGTGGGACTTCCTCACTCACTTTACCTTTCCTCCAGCATTTATCCCTTCATCCTGTCATGGGACGTTTGTGTGTGCATGAACATCAAAAGCATGATATTTGTGGTTATCAAAAATCACAGGGCAAAATCCACATATCCAGATGCCACCCCCACCTCTTTCTTCTTTAAAGATGAGAACAAAGGAGAAAGGTTGGCAGTTTGACTGTGTGGTATGTCCTACTTCTTCACAGTATATGAATTATACTTCTGACTTCAATCTTGGGGAACTTAATGCTGTGTCCTTTACTTTTATATACAACCACAGGTCACAAACTAGAAACTAGACCTAATTTTGCGATAACAGAGTGCTCTTCTAAAGAGGTGTTTATAAAAAAAAAAACAAACAAACAACAAAACCCCAGAATTTTGGAAGCAGAAGAAAAGAAGCCAGTTTAGCTTGTATCTTATACCCTAATATTATATTCAAAATTTATAGTACTTGAGAGCTCAAGGGATTATCACATATTGTTTCAAGGATACAATGTGTGATGTGGGAAAATATTACAGATGTTCATTTGAAAAGTATTTTTTCACTTGTGTGAACCTGACAGGCAGACACAAAGGACATCATAAACTTTGTTTGGTAGGACACAACATTCTGGAATCATTATCTAATCTGACAAACCAGGAGAACTCAGGGCAGCCTGGCAGGAGCAAGCTGGGAAAGGGCGCACGCGCACGCGTGCATGTGTGTACATCGGAGAGACAGATATCACAACTATCTTAACTTTCATCAAGTTCCCTCAGGTACAGGATTTGGGCACCCAATAACCAACTAAGATTTGATGATTTCTCGCATGTAAAGAAGCCTAACAACCTCTTTTCTTTCTCCCTTCAAGTTGCCTGGATTCCAGAACAGAACGTCCAGAGTAATACCATTAAAATATATAAATAATAATTAAAAAGTAAAGAGAAAAAAACCCAATAACTGCTTTGATTGTTTTGTCTGAAAAAATGTTTAACATTTTTCAGAAATCAAATTGGAATATTAATGAATAGTATATAGAAGGAAATACACAATGTACTGGGAGATTGTGGTATAGTTCCTTTTCATTTGGGAAAATAATAACCCAATTGAGACAAAAGTTAATTAAAGCTTGAAGAAATATAAGGCAGAGATTAAATGCTACCTTATTCTGACATATATATCTACCAGGAAACAAGTACAAGGCAAAGTAGCCTTGTGGTATGTTTTACGGTTGCTGAAAAGGAAATCTTCCAAGAGAGACCAGGTAGAAATCATTAATGAAGTAATGGACGTAGAAAGGGTTAGCAGGACGGAGGCAAGACACTATCATGGGAACAAAAACCATTTGGTGCAAAGCCCTTATGAATCACTTGCAGTCTACTTGGAAGTAGAATCATGGTCACAGGACATTTGGAATGGGAAGAAGAAAAAGTAGTTGCGAAACTTCTTGCCTTTTTCTCTGTGTGCTTTCAAAGTGCTGTTTTCTGTGCCTTATTAGCTTGCCTTAGGTCTCCTCTAACCTTCTTTAGCATTCAAATAAATTATTTTTTTCATGCTTACTCTACAATACATTCCTTCTCCTGCTACCTGGGCCATAGTAGAAGGACAGGGAGAAGCTTTTCTGCTCTCATTTCAAGAGCAGGACACAAAACCAGCCCCTCCTAAAATAGTCTCTACCAGCTAAAGGGATTGACTGAAGAAAAATTCAAATTTACTCTTTCCATCCATTAAAGACCTTTAGCAGTAACAATTCAATCTGGGGAATAAGCAGCTGGTGCATAGAGGTGGCTACCAGCCACATGGCTGACCATGAACAGAGATCTTTTTTTGAATAAATTACAGATTTTAATACATTTTCATACCATTAGCAAAGTGTAACTCTAGAGTGCCTCATGTCTACATTTCAAAGTATGTAGGTACCAGAGTCTATAATGACATTTTCTTCAAGCAGGGTACATACTGTTTCATATTAACATCATAGAAATGTTCTAGAAGAAACTTTCTAATAAATTTGAGCCTGTATCCAGTTGTTGTCTTGGAAAACTTCAGCCTGAAAAATTAAACTTGAGCAAAATTTTAAGAAACTACATATTTTATGATATGAGGCATCACATTTTATGTGTTGCAGTATCCCTTATCAGAAGCAGAAATCAGCTTATTTGTAGCAATTTGTTACTGTATTGTCCTGTGTTTGTAGGCTGTGGTCAGGGTCTCAAACCAGGCTCAGAGAATGAGGAAAACAGATCAGTGGCCACCTTGGGATTGTCCAGGCTCAGAGAATGAGGAAAACAGATCAGTGGCCACCTTGGGATTGTTTGTCATGCCAACATCATGTCATTGCAGGCTTAAGTGGTTTTGTGTTCTGTTTTGTTTTTTTTTTTTATAGGGGGCTAGGTACTGGTTCCCAAAGTTGAGATCGGAATCAATACAGTTTCAGGAATTTTGCCAAAAGTACCTAGGTTGTCGCAGTAGTAGATAATAAGAATTGACTCTTTTATTATTTCAGCAAAAATAACAAAAAGCAATGAAGAACACAGAACACATGAAAAATGCATTTACAACAGTGAAGTTACATAGGTGTATGATAAAAAATGAAAAGGAAAATAAATAAAGGGTCAACTGAGAACTTTAGTTTGTTTTGAAGATCATTAGCAGATAGTCATCCTACAAGGAAAGAAATGTTACATAGTTTATGTACATTCAGAGGCTGAGTAGAATTCAGTTCATGGATTAAGACACCTAAACAATGATTTCTACATATAAACCAAACGCCTAGTTCTCATTTTAGTCACTGCAGATCTAGTCAATAGTGTAAATAGAGTCTAGAGAGTGATTTGTCTCACTCTAGTCTAGAAACCTCCATTTCATCCACTGAGCAGTTCTAACTTCTTCTTTTTCCCCATTTTTGTGACTAGTGTGTGCAGCCTTCATTATCTGACACCTGAGAACTCATATCATGTTTAAGTGTCTCTTGACAGGCTGCAAGTCTGTTGGTTTGTCACATAGAATCACAGAATCGTAGAATGCTTAGGACTGGAAGGGACCTTTAGAGGTCATCTAGCCCAACCCCGCTGCAGTGAGCAGGGACATCTCCAACTACACCAGGTTGCTCAGAGCCCCGTCCAACCTGGCCTTGAATGCTTCTAGGAATGGGGCTTCTTCTACCTCTCTGGGCAATCTGTTCCAGTGTTTCACCATCCCGATTGTAAAAAATTTCTTCCTTATATCCAGCCTAAATCTACCTTCCCTTAGTTTAAAGCCATTGCCCCTTGTCCTATCACAACAGGCCTTGTTAAAAAGATTTTCCCCATCTTTCTTATAAGCTCCTTTCTTTTCAGGTACTGGAAGGCTGCTATGAGGTCTCCCCGCAGCCTTCTCTTCTTGAGCTGAACAGCCCCAACTCTCTCAGCCTTTCCTCATAGGAGAGGTGTTCCATCTGTCTGATCATTTTTGTGGCCCTCCTCTGGACCTGCTCCAACAGGTCCATGTCCTTCCTGTGCTGAAGGCTCCAGAGCTGGATGAAGGACTCCAGGTGGGGTCTCACCAGAGCGGAGTAGAGGGGCAGAATCACCTCCCTTGACCTGATGGCCATGCTTCTTTTGATGCGGCCCAGGGTATGGGTTGGTAAAAAACAAAACCCTTGTATTCAGGCCTGGGCAGGGAAGGACAGATATTTTCAACTGACAGTAATAACATAGAGGCTTTTCTACCACAAGGACTTTACTTGAGTAATTTCCATTTTTGTTCTGGCTTAGGGGCCACCAGGGTTAATATGAAGGCATCTGTTTCTTCAAGATGTTCCTGACCACTCCCAGTGTCTTCCTTTTAGGTCTTTGCTTGCTATGGGAAGTTCAAGTGTCTCTGTTACTTTCCTTTTTATAGTATTGGAAAGGTCTTAAAACTTGCCAACCTCAAATCAGGCATTTTTCCAGAAAAAAGAAAAGGCAAAAAAGAGAAAAAAAACCCTAGACATATTTACTTAGAAAGCAAAGGTCAGTCTTCTAGTTGAGGTAATGGACATGCAAATCAGAAAAGGTATGTTACATAAAGAATGTATAATAGCCTCATTTTCACTTCCTCTCTATCCATGCAAGCTTTTCACAGAAGGTATTCCTCAACCTCAAGGAATTACTCAAGAGGTTATCGACCTTTTTAAAACACTACTGAGTTTTTTAGTTTGTTGTTTTTTTTTTTAACTTGCAGAAATGCAGAAACTAAAATAAATTTGAGATTTATTCCACTGATTTCTGACTTAAAAACAGCACTTGCTTTTTTATTTCATCAGAATAAATTATTCATATGATTAAATTACTGCATTTTTTTCTGCCTTTTTTCAAATTAAGGGAACCTCCTCCCACTGTCTTTGCATTCAAACTTTGGAGTGGAGGGTTACTTCTACACTTCTTTGAATAACGTTTTTAAAATATAAAAATAAATAATCTTAAAATTAGTTAAATAAAGAAACTGCTTAATATACCAATTTCCTATATTTGTTCAGTAGGGTGTTGAGATATCCTACCTACCTCATGACCTGCCAATCAAAAAAAAGACAACTGCACAGCATGGATGAATACAGAGAACAGCATAAATGTGAAAAAAAATCCAGAAGACTGACATGCAGAAAGAGTTTCAGCTAGTAAGGGACATAGAATATATTTTTAAATGTTTCAATAAATATATCATTTTTTTAAAAAAAGAAACAATATTTATTGCACTAAGACTGAACATATAAGGAATGAGACAGAATATAGTATCAATGCTTTTTTTTGCTTTGACACTTCACAAAAAAATGGCCAGCTTTGACCTGATACTGCTATTACTGTTAAAACCAGTACATCTGGTACATCTGGTACATCTGGTACATAGTATATCTGTACATCTCACTGATGGAGAGATATCGAATTTGCTCAGTTTAGGTAAAGCTTATTTGTGATGGAGAAAACCAAGAGTGATGGATTTACAGAACGGTTCACTTAACTTTGGTAACTGAAAGTACAGAAACAGGTTTTTACACCTAAGAGTTAATACCAACCCACCAACATGAATTCGTCAAGAGCAGATACTGTCAGATCAATCTAATCCTTTGATGGAGTTACTGATCTGTGAATATAAGAGGGGTGGTTGCAGCATCTTGATCCCAACATCCCTCTGGACATGGTTCTAACTAGTGTTGTAATGGGGAAGTCAGGGAAAGACTTCTCTCTGTGGAGACGGACCTGGGTGTCCTGGTGGACGACAGGTTTACCATGAGCCAGCAGTGTGCCCTGGCTGCCAAGAAGGCCAATGGCATTCTGGGATGCATCAAGAGGAGTGTGGCCAGCAGGACGAGTGAGGTTCTCCTTCCCCTCTACACTGCGCTAGTGAGGCCTCATCTGGAGTACTGAGTCCATTTCTGGGCTCCCCACTTCAAGAAAGATGAGGAGCTACTGGAGAGAGTCCAGCGGAGGGCTACAAGGATGGTGAGGGGACTGGAAGATCTCTCCTACGAGGAGAGGCTGAGGGAGCTGGGCTTGTTCAGCCTGAAGAAGAGAGGGCTGCGAGGGGACCTGATAAATGCTTACAAATATCTGAAGGGTGGGTGTCAGGAGGATGGGGCCAAGCTCTTTCCAGTGGTGCCCAGTGACAGGACAAGGGGCAGTGGGCACAAATTGAAGCACAGGAAGTTCCATCTGAACATGAGGAAGAACTTCTTCCCTCTGAGGGTGACGGAGCACTGGAACAGGCTGCCTAGGGAGGTGGTGGAGTCTCCTTCTCTGGAGATATTCAAGACCCGCCTGGACGAGGTCCTGTGCAGACTGCTGTAGGTGACCCTGCTTCGGCAGGAGAGTTGGACTAGATGACCCACAGAGGTCCCTTCCAACCCCTACCATTCTGTGATTCTGTGATTCTGTCATGATGTAAGTGTTATTAATTCAATGCACAAATGGTTGAAAACCTGCATTCTCAATATAGTTATCAATGGTTTGTTGTAAAGTCCGAAGGACATACCTAGTGGGATGTTTGGATGATAAAATAGGGCACATGCTTATAAAATCTCTGTATGATGTTGACCTGGGAAAAGTTTAAAACACTCTGGAGGGTCAGATTTGAAATCAGAATGATGTGGGTAAACTGGAGACATGGTGATACCTTTAAGATTATTTTTCTTAGTATCAGGTGGAGATACCACATTTAGGAATGAAAATCAAATGGATAACTACAAACTGAGGATTAACTAGCTGGGCATAATGCTGCAGAAGTAAAGCTTAAAGAGGTGAGAGACAAAGTCTGGAAATATGTTTTCAACTTAGTTGCTTTTCTGTTAAAGACAGATGCCATTTTCAGATGCGTTAGTGTTAAGACAGTAATTATTCTGTTCCAAGGTCTTTCTGGTATATAAAGATCAGTTTCAAGTATTTTTTAATGAATTAGGGGGAACTCAGAGAATATCAGTAAGAAAGGAAATTTGGAAACAAATCTGTATAGCCTGAGAGGACTGGGATATTTAAGGCTGGAGAGGAAAATATAGGATAACAGTGTCAGGGAGGAAATAAGAGCAAGGAACATGAAGTTTCAAATATATGAAATGTCGTAAGAAAGAAGACAGTAAGAAGTAATGTTCCACAGCTGTAGAGCCCAGGACTAGAAAAAACAAACACGTTTATTTTAAATTTGCTTTCACAGTTAGCAAGACGAGCTATTAGAAAACATTGCTAGTTGTAAGAATTGTCAAACAAGGGAACAGGATAGCTTGGTAAGCTGTTGAACCTCTGTGGTGAGTGTTTTTATGATTAACATACGAGACAAACATCTGTTGGAGGCTGTTCAGTTATACTTGACCTTGACTCAAAGCGGGGAGGTGGACTAACTTGATCTATGATCCTTAAATATTAGCATCCTCAAGATGGGAACCATGCAGACTTCCAAAAGCAGGGGAACAGAAGCCTATTTTAATTTTATGAGTGCAGTTCACATAGGAGCCATTTACCAGTCATAATGAAAAAGAACCTCTTTAAAAATACATGAAGGGCAAATGTGTTTTCTTTATCAGCCTCAACAATTTGGTGCACGTTCTAATTTCTTTCTGCTGTAGCTTCCAGGGTCCTATTGATCTTGTGGCGTGGGAGGACTCTTAGGTGGGAGTCTGTTACCCTGAGCAACATGACAGCATTAATTCATTTGTTCTCTGGGAAAATAAAAGTAGGCTACATGCATATTTGCATCTCTGCCAATAAACATATAGTGCTGCAAGTGCAGGAATTTTTGCCACATTAATCAGTTTGATTCCCCTATTAGTAGTTTTTTTAGCGCTACCTGTCTTTCTTCTTAATAAGACGGGCAAGGGATCTGCTTGTCATGCATCTGAGCTGCTTGCTTAACTGGTTTGCTTTATTGCATACATTTGTTTTAAAGCTCATAAATGAGAAATCCAATAACATACAGCTAGGAAAATCAGCTAGTTTTCTTGCCATTTTAGTTAAATAATTATTTTTATCTTGCTAAAACACAGAAAACATTCTTATTTTTAGGAATAATTTTAGGATTTATGGAATATAGCTTGGTTCTTACTCATTGCTAGTGTTTTTTCCTCACTCTCTGTGTTATTGCATCTAGTGACAGATCCATGAGAAATTTCTAGATATGACTCAGTGCAGTCAAGTTGGGCTTCGTCTTGCCTAAATTTGCTATGTAAGAGTTAGACTTCTAGTCTGAGCTAGTCATCTAGATCTCTGCTATAGTGACTGGGAAGAGAAGCACCTGGAGCTAGTGATTCATCTCATATGCAGTACTTACTTCAAAATAAACAGAAACCCACAAGAAGTTGGAGAAGTGATGGCATGAACCTTTAAAACTCAATCTGGGTGCTGTTGCAGTCATTCTAGGGGTAGCTATAATGTACTTTCCTAGCTATAATCTGGGAAAAACTACCTTGTTAGAAAATTTCCTACTTACATTTTAGGGTGGGAGCTGTTTTCCCTCTATTTCAGGTAGGGGTTTTTTTTGTGCTGAAGTGGTCCCACAAGAGTGGCAATCAGCTAGATTTAAAGGTGCACCTTGGATTAGGACTCCTGAATGAAGCACGTTTTCTTCTCACACAAAGGCTAGAAGTCATTGCATTGCAACTCAGCAGCTGGAGAGAGTGTTTCTTCAGGTTAGCTTGCAGAAAACACCAGACATGCGGTCTACATATTCGACATAGAACACCACAGCGAGCTTCCTTACCACTTGTTCAGAACTCTGAATCCTTCCCTGAGGGCGGGCACTGCACACCAAAGCAGGAGGCAGATTTTTCTATAGTAGACCCACGTAGCAAGAAGACTTGCTGAGAAATAGAGACTTTGCCTTTGAATCCTATATGAACCTCAGGAGTCTTGAGTACATTGCTCCTTCTCTTGAAGAAAAGGGTTTAACCTCCAACTCTGCTTAAATGGGATCAACACCTAGCACGATTTATACACTTTTACAAGTGATTTTTTAACAGATAACCACTATGTATTTACTGCATTATTTTACAGTGTTTGATAAATCTCTTCTCAATTTCTTTAAATAATGATCTAATTGGGAAAGTATGACTGACATACATGATATGAGTTTTGGATGAAATGGACTGTATATCAAAATGAGCAACTCAAGGTTCTTCTGACTTTCTCTAAGAAGATGACAGCAGGAATCAGGAGACTTGCTCAAAACACGTATTATCCAAGCTAAGCATGATAAGCAGAAGATAACATTGTTGGTTTTTTTTTACATTGATATCTGCTTTAAATTTGAGCAAAAGTGTATACTGAGTTAGGAATTATTTGAAGGTAGTATCTTGCTGCATGTCCCTAAACTTAAACAGGTGCATCTGCACATAGAACTTGTTGCATTTTTAAAATTTTAAATCCCAACATATATATTGTAACTTTACTAACTGTAATGCAGAGTCAAAGCCACCAATTTCTATTTTCATTCATGATTTTTAATGACTGAGAACAATTGTGTGAAACTTGCAAGTTCATAACCCATCTTGGTAAAACCCATGTTGTGTTTTCATGTGTGTTTAACACAAAGAGTGAGTGATATACAACGGGGAGTAACACGGTGTTGAGACAGGAAGCTTAAGACATTAATATATTCATTTATAAATACATTAATATCTTCATTTATAAACTATAAATCTCATTTTCCACATCTCCAACCCCATACGCCTGCCCTTCAGCTGTGAAATTTAAAAAGATAGATGTGAATAATCAATAGCTCTGTAAACATGTTGACTATGTTTCCTACCAAGAAGGTTAGACTTGTAATTCTATGCCTGATTTCATATCTGATGTTGACAATTTTTCAAAATAATCGAAGTTATTTCATACTGATTAAGTTTCCCTTTTACACAGAGATCTAGACCTGCTCCTGTGCTATTATGTCAATGCAGAGTTTTGCAGGTGAACAGCCCCACTCCATGATGTCTAGGACCTGTGGACCCAAAGCACCTCTGCACTGGAAGTGATATAGCAGTGGCTAGGGTAGTATTCAACTAACCAGCCATGATGGAAGGCAAGATATAATAGGTTGGACTCACAATACAATAAAGTCTGTGGGCTAGTTTGGAGAGCAGATGGCTTAAGGACACCTCAGTCTGACTAAGAAATGGAGACATGCCTTTTAGTCTGCCCAGATGAATTTTGAAAGCTTACCAGAAGCTCAAAATCTGTAAGTGGCATTTACTGCCCTGCTTCCCTACACTTTCTCTTCCTTAAGATGAAGGGGGAGGGGCAAGGGTGTTAACAAGAAATGTTCTTTTATTCCAAAGTTTTCCTTGGGGCTTCCAAATGGGAAACAATTGCTTTCTCAGTTCATCCAAAGTAGCACTGTCTTGCCCCTCAGTTATTAAGATACTTTTTCTATTTCTTTTCATTATAATATCTCCAGTACTCCAGGTTTTGTCCCTCTTTAAGCATCCTACCATCTCCAAATTTAGGCTTGTCCATTTAATTCAGCCGAAAGAGTCAAGTATGACAGGACCTATTGCTGTATTGAGAAGAGGTGACCTCTACATAAAACTTATAGAAGTAGCTCTAGTGTTGGTACCCAGACAGAAACTGATTAAAACAATCACTGCTACATGGAAATATTATTCATTTTAATAATGCTAGACAGTCTCAGGAGTTTGATTGGTAATAGATTCCATCTGGTTTGATTGTCTCTGTTCTGCCTCAGAATGACTTTATAATTAGCTTTGAATCTATTAAGCTCTATAATTTCAATCCTGAAATAAGCTAGGTGGCTTCATAGAAGTTTAAAGGTAATATACAGCCTTACACTTTAATTTTCAGAGATGCATGTAGGAGGTCAAGGATTGACTTCTGCTAATCATATATTCTGACACTTGATTTAAAATATCAGATAGATGAACTGGATATGAGTTAAGGATAGTGGATTAAATTAAAATATGCAAAATGGTCATCTGGATAAATTAAATCTTAATGGGCTTTTTATCACTGAAAAATTCCTGAATTTTATTTACTTTCAATTGCTAATACAGGACATTTACTCGCAATTCAAAAATAGAAATGTAAGAAGCAATCTTCTTCTGTGCCTCTAAAAAGTAAAATAAAGATTGAGAAACTCACTCTACCTTTACTGATGGTGTTATTAATGAGTTTGACTCATTATACAATATTTTTGCATCTCTTATACAGAGACTTCTTGAATAATTTACCTCGCAAATTAAACCTTGCCAGAAATAAAATTCCTATGCATATAGAAAAGATAGTCATTTTTATCATCTTCAGCATGAACAATCATCTAAATTAACTCCCCCATGTTACAAATGTATCAGGATGAATACTTTTAAACAAAGTCTTTTCTAATTGTGAAGCAAAATGTCAAAGTCAGCTGATCATTGACTCTACAGCAAGAGGAAATGGGAAAGTTGTATCATAAGCATTAAAGAGATCTGTAAGTGGAAAAGAATACTTTCCATCAATCTTGTATAGTCAGTACAAATGGACGGTGTATAGTACATAATTAGCTATAATTTATAAATGGAACACTTCTAACATTAAGAATTGATTTTACAGAACATCATGAAAAGCACTTCTAGCTGTTTGAGTTGGATGTCTGAGAGAAATCCTTTGTTTTATGAGACGTATTTCTCAAAAAAACACATACATATATTTTAATTAAAACTGTGCAGAAATTAATTTTCTTTAATTTCTACACAGTTACCTTTGTAAAGGCCAGTGATGGTAGGTCAATGGCACTGATTCAAACTGTTGGCAATGACAAGAGAAGTAGACTGGCACCAGTAAGAATGAACTACAATGTTTTTAAAATAAACTTGACATATGACTCCAAGAAGGTTCCTCATCACTGCCAATATAATTAGGTTGCAATTCTGCACTCATGTTGAAAATTAAAATTCTTCTGAACCAGATTTCTTAGCAAATAATTTTTCACATAACTCTTGCTTGGCAAACCTCAGTAGCAGCCGTTATTAGTGTCTGAAAGATTCTAGCTCACAGTAGAAGAGGAATTCCAATAAAAATTATAGATGACACTTCTTAGGTTCTAGTGTGAAAGACCAGTGATACGTACAGTAGTAGTAATGCTATCCACAAGTTACAAATCTGAGATATTTAGTAATGTTCTGTAATAAAGAGCAAGTAAGCAAACCTTATTTTTAGCTGGAGATAACTTTTTTCTTTTTGAAACAATTTTGACAAAAAGATTCATAATGAAAGTTCCTTGTCACACACCTTCAGTGCAGTTGTGCCTATTGATTTATTGATATTTGTTAATGGAAAATGCCAAAAAGCCAAATTCAAACAGCAGATGTGCAGCATTTTCTCAAAAAGACAAAATATTTGCATTTAAGCCAATGTTACCAGTGCTCCATAGCTGTCCTTCATTCATATCTATATCAGCGTCATCTCTGTCTAACTTTCTGGGTGTTCATATTTCTGACATTCTCATGACCATTATTAATATTACACCTGTAAGGCAGTCCATTTCCCTCTCATTCAAACAATGCTAAGCATCACCTGAGACTGATTTCAGTACAGTAGTAAAATGAGATGGGACAAAGATACTGAAAGTCTTTAAAGGGTATGAAGAAAATTAAGTATTATATTCTCTTATTCTATCTGAAGATGTCCTCTGACATCTTCAGAGACAGCTCTGATTTGATTTAAATCAAGTTATCAATAGCATCTCTTAAAACATTGGGTCCAAAAGTAATTCAAACTCAATCTGGCAGATGACCAATAAGCCACAGACAGGGAGAAAAATAATCCTGTATTTCAGTGTACAGTCACAAAATGGATTGATCTAGGAAGGATCTCATGACACAACATAATACAACTTCACGCATTGCTAGTGTATAACCCTAAACGCAAAGCAATACAGTAAAAATAAATAATGAAACTTTAATGCACTGAACTCATATCAATCCTGTAACAGAAATGTTTGGTTTTTTTCCTTTGACCTAGCCCTAAGCAGTCTTGAAAAGGAAACAATGATGTGTACTATCTTTCAAATACATAAATTTAGTCATATATTTGTATACACACACCACCTAAATTAAAAAGTCTTATAAAAGCCCAACAAGAATTCAGCTACATCTACTCATATAAAAATAACCCAAATTTAAGTTTACTGATGTCAGAGAAGAAAAAAAAGGAAAAAAGAAAGATTAAACATGTATGTGATTGCACTTTTTATTCTTTTTCAGTGATTATTGTTAGTTTGCCTTTAATCTGCCAAAGAATTTTCTTGGTCTGTTTTTAATAATTGGCTGAAACATCCCTTTGGCTGAGATGATGCTGGTATTGTTTAGCATAAAATTTTCCTTTAAATGAAAAAGCAGAACTCACTCTTGCACACTTTCATCATCATGATGTTTGTATCCAGCTAGTACAAAATAAGAGTCAGCTCTGAATTTTAATAAAATAAAGGTTTAAGTAAGGTTACAAGTGGGTGAATTATTATGCGTAAAAATGCACAAAGCCAGGAAAACTACTAAAACTGACACACCTTTTTGAACGCACACTGAATAATTCATAATTCTGTGGTTTATATACATATTATCTAAACAGTTTATTTTACATAAGGCAATGCGGAAGGTTGTGCTAAAAAAGCAAAATATGCTGAGGGGTCTGCAGGTAGGAAAGACGATGCTCACCAGTCTGCACAGGGAGCTGAATTTCTTCTATTCAGACATATTGTCTAACATTCTGAGAATTTCACTAGGTTACTTGTGTCAAGTTCATAACTTCATTAACAATGACAATTTGTCCTTTGAAGGAGAGGAGCTCTTGACTTTCAGATGTCGATTACTGAACATCTTATCGTATTCCCAGTTAACTTTCACACTCAGTGCCAAAATGGTGAACTGTGTTTTTAGTCTGAGTTTGTTTAGTTGAGTTCAGCTTCACTTTTCAGACTTAGAACAATTCTATTATTATTTTTTCTGCTTTCAATTGTATCTGTCTTCTCTTTATAAATACTTATAGTTTGTGAACTTGTCACTTCTTCACCTCGTCTTGGACAAAGTACTGACTCTCACCAAAAGCAAAATTAAGCATTGTTACACTTCTTTTCTGGCCAATTCCAACTTTTATCTTTTGTTTTTCTGCATAAACAGGATAGTAACTTTCACTATTGCTATTTCCAGGAAAAATAATAACTTTTAAAAGCTTGGTCAAGAATGACTGTTATAAACTTGGATGAGTTTGCTACAAGGCCACAGATAACGGTTAGGAGACAGAAGCACATGGTGTACATGGAAAGGACTGAAAGAGTTGGATATGTTAGCCTGGAGAAATATCAAGGAGATATTTCTCTAGAAGAAGGTGGTATTTAATTTCTGCTTTCAACAACCTAGCAGGTTGTTATAGGGAAGACAGTCTTTTCTCTAATATGTACAAGAAAAGAACAGGACACAATGATCATAAGCTGCTGCGTAGAAATTTTCAGCTGGACATAAGCAAAAAGAATAATCACAAATAGGGTAGTTAAGCACAGGAACAGGTTTCCTAGAAAGGTTGCCTCTGGATAAATTCAAAACTGCACTGAACTATGTCCCAAGAAAGTTTGTCAAACTTTGAAGATGAACCTGTTTGGAGCAGAAATTTCATCTAGATAATGTCCTGCAGACCCTTCCAACATAAATTATCCAATGATTTTATTATAAATTGATTGTTCAGTTAAACAAATGAGAAAGAATTATCTGATTCATAAGATCTTGCATTATATTGGGTTTCATACTTTTGAGACAGATAAGTAACCTTCTAGGATGTACAACATCCCTGCTCATGGCAATCATTGGTACTGTTTTATTCATTTCCATTTGTCCAACAAGTCAAGCCTTCAGATTGCTCAGGTAGAGATGTCAATAATAGCAACATATGGAGGAAATACACTTATTACAAAGCTACAGATCTGAGATACAATATGAAAAGTAATGGGAAGTGATGATCAAACCAAGAAAAATCATTCATGCTTAGATAAGCCTCAGCAGGAACAGACATGGAAAATGAATAATGACAAAGTCCCAAACTCATCTTATTGCTGAAATCAAGACAAATATGTTAGATCTTAGTAATGAAATGAATATTAATCTTAACCTCTGGGACAGTTTTAAAATCAGCTGAATTACCTTTATGTAATAAAAACTTAATATAGCTTTAGTGGGCTAAAATTTCAAAGTTTTTTCCTGAAGAGAACATTAAGATTAATAGTACCTTGCCATCTGGGAATGGAGGCTATCAAGATTTCATGGTGACCATTAAAACAAGAGCAACTTGAATGTCTTCTCCTGTTATTCTCCTTTAACAGCTACAAGTTGTGTCTCTGATTTATTCCTGAGGAATTCTGTCGGGGTGCAAAAAGAAGCACTCCTTCAGCTCCTTGAATATATAATTCTTGAGGTTCTACTCATGCCTCATAACCCTTTCAGTACACTTAAATCCTTTCCTTCTTTCTCAGTGCTTCGCAATGCCATGCCCCCAGCTGAGTTAGTCCAGAGCTTTTCAGCAGAATAGTCCATGCTGTATTTTGCTGTTGTTTGCATGGCCACATGGCACACTCCAACAATGGGAAAGAAGAGGAAAGTTGTGGACCTGCCACACAAAAGGAGGGGGACAGTCCCAGATGCTCACATTTCTTACTCTTGGTGCAATCAATGGGAAGGCTTTCTCCTCACCAGTAGTAGCTCTCACTCCTTAAACTGGTCCTCCTTTTTCAGCAGCATTTATCCTTAATTTCTACAATATCAACATAGGGAAAATAAGAAGGTAGATGAGCACGATCTTGCTATCTTTAATAGCTTTCCCTATGCCTAGAGCCAAATCTGGTCTCCAGATCCGTCCATGGCCTCTACAGTGTTCCCACTTGTTGACTGCATAAAAGGTAATAAATACCATAGCTAGCTGTGGGCTAGAATTATGTGATTTAACTAGTCAAAGCACACATTTAGATGGCCATGCATGTATTGCCAGAAACAATAGGTAGAGACAGATTGTCCTCCAGTCTTTCCCTCTGTCAGAACGCTAATCAGGTAGATTTTTTTCCTTAACCCACTTGGTCAGTTCTGCAGAACCAATAGGAACTTAATAACTCTCAGACTCTTTCCCTTTATATCAAGTTAAGTTGGAATTAATGATCTGCTTCAAAAATTGTTAGGTAGTGGCACAGACACACCTACACATATGGCAGTGAAAACAGGTTAGGAGACCAAAGTTAAGAAAATAGGCTCTAAGTGAAAACACACCTAGAAAATAACAATAGGTAGAACCCATCAGGACAATTACCTTAGTACAGCTTCCTTGAGGGAACAAATGCAAATGGTAGCTTCTTCAAATTGCATTTGTGTGGATGGGATGTAGAGGGTTAAGACATGGAATTAATGAATTCTGGTGGCAAGGGAGTATTTCTAGCTGTGTTACTAGTCTGATGTTCAGTACAAAATCTGCACTAAGTAGACTAAAAAGCAAGGGACATTTATACATTTTCATGAAATTAATTACAAAAAAAATAAATCTTACAGTATGCAAAAAAATTAAACCAATAGAAAAAAATTTTATTGTTCAGTATATAATGATATTCAAGAAGATAGAACTTTCTGATGACTTATGAATAATAACAAATAAATACATTTCTAAATATGCCTACATCATTCAAAAACATGAATTGTCATGGCTCATCAACGGAAAGACCTATTATTTGTGAATTGTAATGGTAGCCTTTGAGTATACAGGACATATATGGTAGCTTGCTGTTACTAATAGAAAGGACGTACCTTGCCCATGCTTTCATAGATTTCCTGTTTAGAATGCATGGTTTGACTGCCTCTGACCAGTGCATTTTTCTTATTAACACTTGAGGCTTTGGCTGTATAAAGTATATTCAACATATCTGTATTGTGTTGCTTATGAGTGCAGTAGCTGGGAAATCATGTCCAGAAAAAATAAGAGCATTTATTTAAATCTTTTTATTTCAGATTCAGTAAAGTCTGAAGCTTCTGCTTAATCACAAGTGCTTAAAAAGTACACCAATATCCCCCATGATTTAAATAAGTTACAAAATATTTCTTAGTGGAGTTCAGGTCACTATATACGGTAAGAAGATGGATTACATACATACATTCTAGTTACTAACAGTGGCTGTATTAATCCAGAATAATTACTTTAGTCCAATTTAAAAGCAAATTTTGAAAATATTTGTAAGAGTTAAAAGACAATTTTAAAAAAAAAGAAGTCTTCTTTTTTATGGAGTGCTTCAGTTTTTCTTTGAAATCAAAACGCTATCAATTGTTTTGGCCAATATAAGAAGTTACTTGCCTTAAAAGTTTTGGATATCTCTGAAGAATAATTCTGGTTTTTTGTTGGTTTTACTTAATAGGTGGAAGCAAGTATTTTCTGTCAAGCTCCATAGCAATATTGCTTCATACAGCTCTTTCTCTCATAGATCTTAAAGGTCTTGCTAATGCAGGCAATCTCATAGCAGTTCTATGAAGCTGGGAAACTTTACCTCCAATTCATTGTAACACAAAGAAAGTGTAGATTCAAAGAATGTTCAGTAAGCACTAAAATCATTTAAGATAATGGAAAAGAAAACTCTACTGCAATCTTGAAAAGTGCTTCATCATGGCTGCCAAATGCTTGAGGGATTTATACTTTATACAAGCTGGCATCAACGTTTTGGATCATGATATTCTCTAGGTGCACAAATATGGAACTCTAAATCTAGACAGACACTCCATTTTGAGAGGTTTGATAACCTTTTTTCTACCTAAATTCTATTGCTGACCAAGTATATACAGATTTTCAACAAAGCATCACCTAAAATGGCAGCAGCCCCTGATTTAGTAGGTGCTCTAATACACACCTCACCCACCTCATTTCTGCACAGGAATGGACAATCCCAGTCTCTTTCATTCAAAGGCTTGGCTCCAAGGAGAAGGTGGGTAGTATTACATACCTTTAGTGTCATATCTGGGTAGATCAGTCACTTAAAAAATACTAAACCTGAATTCCATCCACTTCACTTTAAATCCAGAACTCACTCATATGGGAAGTGTGCATTACCCACCTAGGCACAGGATAAAAAGCAGGGGACAGTTCAGAGGAGACTGGGTAGATTGGGACATCATTACTTTTACTGAAACACTAATTTCTGTATATTAGCTCAGCAAAATTCAATTTTGGGGGGAAAAAAATGAGCAAGCTGAGGCCTGCCTCTGTAGCCCAGTGACTAGGACACTCTGCTGTGTCTAGGACACTACTGTACTTTCATTACAAGGCATGTGTTTTCCTGTAGTTGTCAGGAAACTTCACTGGTGAGGTTAAAAATTTTAATTAGCTTGCTAATCCATGGAGTATGAATGTACCCTTTTACTTTAGTTTATGTAATTAGATTAATTAAAGCCACATTTATACTGGCCTAACCACCTAACTATCCAACTGAATCATGAAACGAGTAAGTACAGATATTTTCAGTGTAACAATGAATGTGGTTCATCTTCTTGCAGCAGTCAGGACTTAGAGCATTTTTTGCTGGGAAATGAGAAGCTTCGATTCTTCAGTAAAGCAGTTAACATATGCCCAGTCTTCCACTTTTACTCAAGTTCATCTTCATTCAGTAGATAGCTTTGGCATATGTTTAAAATTAAGGTCATGTTAAACCCTCACTCTTAGAAGAAAGTTAGACACAAACAATACTGCTCTGAATATGAATACCTGATTTCTGCAGCTGTAACAGTACACTGTTAAAGCCAATATCTACTTCCCAGATCCATACTAATGGTATTCCACTATAAGAAAAAATGTCATGCAATATTTAAAGTAATTACTTGGTATTACTTTTACACTTTTACTTCTTTGGCATACTAATTCATATATCATTCATAAGTGCTGAAACCAATTCAAACCCACAAGCCCACAAATAAAGATATTTGTGCTTGTGATAAACTTGCTCCATATTGATAAGACAAAATCTTCTGTATCAATTATAATAATTATATGTTTTAATTATTAGGATAAATCAGAAAAACCTGTGAACCAGTCTTAGTATATTATGGAAATATTTATCTAAACACATTTTGCCCTATTAATATAATTGCTATGAAGTGAAGAATAAATACTCGGCTTGACTAAAGTCATATGAGAAGCAATAATGTGGTCCTGGAAGTATGAGAAACTTAAACAACTCTGCTTAACCTCAGCAAATGATTCTCAAGAAGTCTTCATCTTTCAGTACTCCATTGAGTACTATAGAGAATGTTCTACTCACCAAGAGCATTGAAAGAGGTCTGTAATTCAAAGAAGTTGCATAACCTGTCATTCACTAAAATATAAGTGACATATCCTCTAGCTGAACTGATAACAAGATATAGAGCAAATCAGATCATTCCAATAGAAAGAAGCTAGCAGTGTCTAGTACTTTAACAATAAGCACCACAGAAATCTCTTTTAAATAAATAATGTAGGGGAAAAATAAGATAAAATCAATTTGCAGGATAAGTGAAAATCACACTGCTCTGCTCAAAAACACCGCATAATACTGAAATAATTGAATATATTGCATCTGGAGGATCTTTGTTTCTCCCAGATTATTCATTTTTCAGGAGTGCTTCACTCAAGAAGCTTGGCTTCTGTGCCAATCTATGCTCAGAACTGCAGGAGACAGAATCAAATTACGTATACAATCTGAGAACAATGGAAAATACAGACACTGAGATAGTTCAGGAGCTATAAACATTCTTAATACACTAGAATGGAGTGCAATATGTCTTACATTATCCTGTCTAGAATAAGACTGGTAGCTGGGGAATTCCATTTGACAGACAGGACAGACTACACAGGCGAGACAGGAGATGAAACAAGATTACAGAATGACAAAGTGAAGTGGCTGAATTTATCTAGCTAAACTATATCATAATAAGGAGTAATATCAATGTCTCCTGTTGATTTCCCAAAAGTTATGCTGTCTTCTTGATTTTGGAATGAGATACAAAGGGAAGGGGCAGGCTATATCATAAACTCTTGGTAAAATTGTGTGAGATTTGCTTCATTGTTTGGAAATGCTTACCTCTAACCATGTCCTTTACGTTACAATATTGAGAAAGATAGAAGACCTACCTTCATAGAATCACAGAATCACAGAATGGTAGGGGTTGGAAGGGACCTCTGTGGGTCATCTAGTCCAACCCTCCTGCCGAAGCAGGGTCACCTACAGCAGGCTGCACAGGAACGTGTCCAGGCGGGTC
>Ga0065711_1005394_pt1 | contig 29295 bp, 17 predicted proteins | sample Hoacrofraction12_FD_59098 | JGI IMG/M metagenome (GOLD analysis project Ga0065711, IMG submission 59098) | Hoatzin crop microbial communities from Cojedes, Venezuela - Epithelial fraction 12 v2 (version 2) | ecosystem: Host-associated > Birds > Digestive system > Esophagus > Crop | place... | reverse complement strand
CCCCCCCCCCCCCGATTTCTTCCTCAAGGAAGGCATTTGATTACATAATGGTAACCTTCCATTAGCAGCTCTACTAGGGCTGCTTCTTAAGCTGCGCCAAGCCAGGCTCATATGTTTTCAGGACAAGGGTCAGAACATCCTCTCCCCCGTGTGCTCCAGAACGAGTTGTTCCAAGAAACGATCCTACAAAGGTCAAACTTTCTGATATGACAAATTCAGAAGACAGCAGTGGAAATCCTACTTTATGATTTTCTTAGATTCTGTTGTCCCTTTCATCTCCCAGCATTTTCTGCTCCATAGTGTTCTTAGTAGAGATCAGTGGTAAGTAACTCTCATGAAAGGTTCTGTAGTTTTCACTGTATGGTTCTAGCCGCACAAAATTCTGGTAAGATTTCCTGAATCTTTGAAATGTTCCTTATCTCTATAATCCCCATTATACTTTTGGTTTCCATTGGGGAATTTCACAAAGAATAACTTCAGCTGAGCAAATATAAGGGTTCCCTTATTCTCCAGTCAGTAGAGAGAATGAAGGTTTTTTTCGGTAGGAAACTGCACGGCTAAGACGGAGAGGAAGAGGCTTTTCTAGAGGAATCTCTGCTGGCCATAGAGGGAATCTAATATTGACTTGAAGGGATTCATGCTATTGCAGTGGTGCTTTTCTTTGTTACAGTCAGACCACGATTCTTTATATAATGGTCGTCCTGTGGGTCTGAAGTTTCACAGTGTTTTAGGACCTCCAAAATGTTTCGCTCCAGCCCCTCTGAGAGCACCATAAGGGAATCTCTTCCAGGTTTGGGAGGAAAGGCGAGGATCCAGAATACTGGAAAAGAGCAGGCATGAAAGCCTACCTCAAGAAAGAGATAAAACGGAAAAGGAGCAACTGTCAATTAAGCCATTGTATTTTGAATGCTGCATTAGAAGTTGCAGGTCCTATTACTAGGAAAAACAACTCAGTAAGTTGTTTGATACTGCATATGGCAATTTTCAGAAATATAATGGACTTTTTAGTACTTCCTACCCTACATCAGTTGCGTGCTGAATTACATGTTTGTGGGATACTTTGCCAGATACAGGCCAGTAGATTATTAATGATATTTAACTCCATTACAGTAATTCCCATTATTACATCTTTTAATGCATCTAAATGATAAAACATGATCCTCTTGCAAAACAAAGCCAGAAACTGCAATTTTAGTAGGAAATTCCAGTTATTTAAGTCGATAGGATGCTGTCCTTAGTTGATATTTGAATTTAGCCTTATTTTTGTTTTTAAAGTTTAAACTTCCTCTGTCCCACCATGGCTAGCAGGCAGCTAGTTCATATTCTGGGGCACTGGAGTCGCACGCTCCCTGCAAGATGACTTGCTTAGTGAGCAGTCGACTCCACTTCCCAAAAGATGCACTGAATGCCAGTCTTATAGAGACATCTAAAGTCACCACCAATCTGAAAACACTTATGCCAGTAATAGCAGTCCTACTCCTGAAGACGCTGGCATTGCCTCTGGCTTGCTTAAGTTGAGCATCAGCCACCTGGCACTCCTACAGACCCTGTTGCTCCTGGCTCCGTCTCTGTCCAAATGAAATAAAGTGGGAAGACAGAGCTGGGTTTCTTGGCAGGCAGAGAATTGTTCAGCCCTTCCCTGTGCTGTTAATGGAGCTGGGAACAATGACCGAATAGCAGTCTGTGGTGGCATAGTGCCCTGAGTACTTATGAATCGGGAGACCTGGTAAGGTAAAAGGAAAATTGTTCATAACTATCTGCTGAGCAGATGTGCTCTCGCTTGAGTACTGGCTGGCATACCTCATCACCATAACATGGACACCATGGCTGCGTTTATTAGCAAGACAAGGTCATCCATTAGTGCAAGCCCGTTGTCATAGGGTCTGTGTCTGGATTAATAGAGTCAGTCAGATTCTGAGAGCTGTCTTGTCATGACCTTCCTTGCAAATTTTATTCCACAAATTTTTTTCACAGTTACCCAGACTGCAAGCTTCAAGCAGTAACTTTTTGAGCCAAGACTCATTCTTACTTCTGTCAGTGCGAGCGACTGCACCACTGTTCACAGGAGCGCTGAAGAGGATAATCGTATTTCTGGGGTTTCCAGAAGTGCATGTAGCAAGTTCAAGACCTCTGGGCCCATTTCAGGGTGACTGAGCACCTGCAGCTCCATGATGTACGAGTTTTGGGATTTTTGTGGTATTTTGTCCCATACTTGTACATCGTGATATATGAATGATCCTTTCGATTAACTTTAGTAATTTAGTATTTAATAGAATTTCCCAACTTGACAGAAATACCAAATTTCCCCAGTTTAGGGAAAAGATGTCTCTCTGGTACATAAACATTGAATGGTAGAGAGAACAGGTCCGAGTGTAGAAACAGGAGTAGTATAGAAGACCTTATAGTTCAGTGTGGGCTTTATAGAGGTGGAAGAATTTTGGGGGGCAAAAGAAAGTTTAGAGATCTTTTTTTTTTATCTTCAGAACTAGCGATTATGATGCATTTTGTGCTCCATATGTGCTATATGGGTTTTACAGTGTTCTTGTAAACCAAAGCGCCTGAGCTCAGTCATCCTGGCTGGCAAATGGGGGAAGAAGGGGCAGGAAGCAGTGGGACTTCCTGGTCCTGGGGACTGTGGCCATCCAGCCTCTCAGGGCCCTGATTCCTTCTCTGCTAGCCTAGCAATTCTTCAGGTGAATTGTGTCAGAATGAAAATCCTTGGAAACTTAGGACATAGGAAGCAGGAGCTAATGGGCCTTCCATGATCTTATCTCCATGTCAAGCATTTTGTCTTTACTTTCAGCATGATTTGGTTTCCCATCTCTTCAGCACAGAGCCCCAGGCAAGCTGGCAGGAGCCTGGGAATGTTTCCAGTAGAAGACAGATTTCCACTGTAGTTAGTTGGCCTCTTACTATTGCTAAATGCTTTGTGTTTGATGAATCAGCATTTTCCTATGGAAAAACATTCCTTTGGAGAATTTTTAGTTAGAATGAAACCTAGCTTCAACGTATTGCAAAATCCCTCCAGGGCAGGATTTATTGTGTGTATCTGTATCTATAGTTAATTTTGCTCTTCCTTGCTTTCTCTGTATAGCAAAAAAAAACACCCCACCCCGCAACCCACATGCAAATATCGATGCTATAAGTATTTGTAATGGGGGTGTCCATTTTTCCCTCTGGAAAGATTATGCAGGGTATAGACATTTAAATATAGAACCTGGAAAGGAGGTGAAATTCTTTCAATTCCTCTGTGGTGAAATGGTGAATGATGAGACCTTATTTTACAGTGGAGCAATATCAGAGGTCATGGAAAATAAAAATAGATTAAACAATTCAGTATTTGGTTTGCAATTTCCTTGTAAAACAGACTTAAAACTAAGTACATCTTAATGAAAATCATAAATTTGATCAGACATTTGTGAAGATATGTTTATATTCAGCCTTGGTTGATTTTGACTTCATGTTTCTTCTGGCTGTCTGTCCGGGACCAAAACATAGCTCAGGCTGTTGGAAGAAGTATAACCATAAATCAGTGTGTGTGTGAGTAACGTTTAGAGCGGTAAATATTGCCCTTCTCTTCTGTGCCTCTGTGAACACTGTAGGTGTAAAGCCAGCCATTATCTCGGACTTACAGTCATGGGATGGCAGCTAGACACTTGTCATGCAAATTCACATCCTTACTTCAACAAGTTAGTCATTCCCCTAAAATGAGCATGGTTACATGAAGTTTGATTGCACATGTAACTAGTATAGTCACTTCCTCTTTAGTACAGGGCCTTCGCCAGTCCTGCCTACCCAGGATTCGGCTAAGCTGTAGCTACTCATTTTGCCTGAAGGTGAAGTAGCAAGTTAAGGGTAATTCAGTGAGCTTTGGCATCTCTTTTTATACATCTGAAGTTGATGGCTGGGCTCCATGCACAGCCTCATCTAGGAAGACCCTCTCTCCGAATAGAATCAAGGAGGGAAAAAAAAAAAAATCACTTAAGTTGCAATTCAGAGACCAGCTCTTGCTTCTGTCATTCTTGTCGCAGGCAAAGGAGGCAATGCAACTTGATGTGCTCCTGTGAAGAGAGATCCTCAAGTTGAGCCTGCAGTAGATGCCCCTGCAAGAGGCATGGTCTGCATTGGAGGAGTGTGGAATTACAGATGGACTGGAACAGGGGTGAGTTGATCTATGACTAGACAGGCTCTGCCACTCAGAAATACGGGCAGCACAGTTGGGTTGCTGTAAGACCACTGAATGTATTTTCTAGAGGTATGAGAAGATTTCATTCCCTCTCCAACCAGTCATCCCTCGAGACAAGACTTTTGTAGCATGTAAGACTTTATTCCTTCACAAACTTAAAATGGCTTGTTGCTTAATACAGTTTAATTCCTCCATACCCCTCCTGTTGAGTCTGCCCTCTTGTTTATGCTGTGTAGAGGCAGAAGAGGAACACTCTAGTTAATTGTGGTGGGATCATCAATGTGTCTGAAAATCAGCAGTAGCAACAGCGAAGATAAAATCCCCTTATTTAACATGTGCTAAAAAGAGAGAAAAGAATTGAAAGCTGTACAAAGGAAAAAATGAGTTATGACTTTTATGAACTGAAAAGTGGAAAAAGGAAAAAAAATTTGCATTATACTTTTTATGGTGCTGAGCTGCAGTAGACAATCACAAACATGCCACAGCTGCTCGGAATTGTTTATAGTAGCTGTTTGCTACACTGTACGTAGATCTGGAAAGAATAAACACAGGGAAGCGGGGAATTTAATTAGCTTTACTTTTACTGGAAAAAAAATCTGAGGCATTAATTTCCAACTAGAGTTACCCAAAGTGCAAGCATGTTTAGATTCGGAATGAATGATTCATGTCTTTCTTTAATAGGAGGTTCATCTGCTTAGGAGTTTATATGTTGAGAGAGCTAAAACTGACTTTGTCCCTATGTAGCAATCACGTAGAATATAAAGAACTTATTTTCAGCACTAAAACCAGTACTCGAATTTCCTAAGAGACCCAGCATTTGTAGCATGGAGTTCATCAGAGAAGCTGAGCTTTATCTTTTCAGTTCTGAGCCTGAAAGCCAACAGGTTCAATATATGACTGCTGAGTGTCCTCTTTGGACCTTGGTTAGGAAGACAACGTGCCACAAGCCATGCTGACAATAAAACCTATGGGTAAAAACCTCCTTAAAGGTCAAGTTGTGAATGTGAAGCCATGGGAGTAAAAGAAGAACATGGGGTCACAAGAAGATGGGATTTCTCTTCAGCTAGATCTGTGGATATTTAGTGTGTCTGAAAGTGCACCTGCTTAAGGAGGCTGTTCCAAAATGCTGTACTCTGCACTCTTTAAACACAAATACTTATTTTTGTCTTTTTTACAGGGCATAAGGAACCCAATGTTACTGGAAAAATTCCTAGGGGTAGAATTGAGTTTACTTTTTTTCCTACTTAGAGAAAAGGCTACTTTTCAGTCTATAGTTAAAAGCACAATTTGAGCTGATCCGTGGAGTATTAAGTTCTCTCAAAACCTCTGATGTGGGTAAGGTCAACTTCTCACAGACTAAGGCTTGCCAGTGAAGACTTTGGTGGTTTGGAAAATACTGATTCAGCATATCCACTATGGGCTGTGGAATTTGCAGGGCATGCTTTACTAGCCTGTAGCGGCTTCAAGCACAACGTAGCTGGAAGCACACCACTGATATCTTCTTCAGAACTAAAAATATTGCAGATTCGTTAAACATCCTACATATTGTTTAGGCAAAATTATATATGTGAATATTTTTGTAATAAATGGACGCAGTAGTAATTTTGTATGAATAATAGGCGTTCCTAAAATTAATCCAGGATGCCTAAAGAATCCAAAGTTCTTTTGATTTTCTGCAGGCTGTGAATACTGCAGGTACTCCTCTTCTAGGTCAGTATGGTTACCTTGCATCCCATAGGAGCCACATTCACCCTATATAAGCAATCAGTCAAATTGTTTTTCTGCAATAACTTTCAGTGAACTTTACATTTTTATGCAGTTTAATTGAAACTTTGGCTCATGTTTTGAATGTAGATGGTTTTATATAAATCTTTAATGAATGTCTTGAACCTGGGTCAGTTGAGATGCTTTCAGATGATTTAATGCTGACTTCTGCTGTTACCAAGATTCCAACTTGCTACCAGCCACCAGTATTTTCCTATCTTGCAGAAAAATCATACTACTAGGGAGTGAAATTAAGCTTATGTTTGAATAGTAGATAGCTAAGTAGGGAGGATTTTTTTTTCTATTTCATGTACATATGGTGGTTAAATAAGTACTTTAGAAAGTGTCTTGGTTTCTGAAGCTAATATAACAGGTTGTTAGTAATAGACATGGTTTGAAGTAATCTAGCTATTCTAGCAATGTATGTAGAAGCTTTGGAAAATTTTCTACAATTTATTTTTTCTGTGGAAATCCAAGTTTTGTCAGCAAGCCAACTCCTGCTTCCAGCACCATTCTAGGCCAAACTATTTTTGGTTCAGATCAGAATGGACAAAGATTGAGCATTGAACACTAGCTCGAGCTTTTCAGCTGTTTACCACTGCTTCGATTTTGTGCTTAAATCACTGGTGATCAGCTGGTGATTACTATTGCATGAGTGCTCGAAGTCCGAGTGTGTGAAATGAACTGGTATACAGAGCAGCAGCAAGGTAATCATAGCCTTAATGCTCTGTTCTGTCCCTCATGCAAAGAAAAAACTAAGGAGAAGGTGAACATCCTCATACTACATTTTGCCCAGTTTTAATAATAGATTTGCATTTATTAAATTAGTTTTTACTAAGAATGTTGACCTATGACACAACAAAATCTATCTGGATCCTCAAAGGGTGGTTCAGGAAGCGTAATGAAAATTCTTCTTACAGACACAATTTGTCCTCATCTTGAACATTGTATCATGTTAGTTAAACATTTATAGTGTGAGAGAAGTATGAGTCAAAGTATTACAGTAATAGTTTAAATTGAAGACAGGCCAGAATTTTTCTGTGGTGTTCTCTGACGTATACAAAATGGAGTGAAGAATCCAAAGGAAATTTTAATGTTGTAAATCAAACTGTTGCTCAACCCGCCATCAGTAATCAGGAGAAAGTTTACACAGCTGCCTCTCTGCAACAGCTAATAATCAAGTATATTTCTACCTTCCTCTACACAATGGTAGTATTTTTACCTGGGTGACCAGGATGACTTGGCTGTCAACATGTGGGTGAAAATTTCACTCACTGTTTGTTTGTTTGTTTGTTTGTTTCTCTGAGTAAGGATTTTGTTGCTTTCTTCTACTTTTAATTTTAAGAGTATTGAAATTATTTATTTTCTTGAGCTGTGTTGTGTCGGAGATCTTCATGGTTGCTCAGCAGCTCCCAAGGAACTGCATACCTCCTTCTCTGGTGGAAATGAGGATACCGTGGGGTGGCTGGTGTGTACAGAAGGTCTTGCACCGACATGGAGTTGGGATGCAGCTGGCCAAGAACTAACACCCAGAGACTCAGAGCATTCTTGGGGCACCCAGTCTAGACTTGATGTCCAAAGGACAAGGTAGGATTCAGGATGCTGCCCAGCTCTGTCAGAGGTCTTTTGGATTAGTGCAGACAAACCTTTTTATTGCTTTGTTTCTCAGTTTCCCCACAATAAAATGGACTAATGTTATTTCCCTTCTCTGAAAAGTGTGGCGAGTTTTACAATTAGGAAGTAGGATGAAAGTTAGGCAAATTTTATTATTAAATGTTGGCACTTATTTCTTGAATACTACTAACAATTTCCCAATACTCTCATTTCTTATAACTAGGTCTGTACAACCTCCGTTCATTTCCCCTTGCTGATGCCTTTAGATACTTGGTTCCACAGTTGCCACAGAGATTTCTGTAGGGCTCTGGTATCGTTCTGTGCAGAAGACAGCCAGGCTTTGAGAGAAGTGGTTTGTGTAGCAAAGAGGCTGTATGTGGATGCCCCTCTAGTTTGTTGCATGCATTGGAAAGAGCATTAGAAGGAAGCGAAAAGTAGGGCAAGAGAAGGCACAGGCATTTTGGAGAAACAGGAGTGTGTCTTTTCCACGGAGCTCTAGTGATATGCTAGTCTGATCACTTGTGACAAAACGTTGGCAAGTTGTAACCTATTCTGTTATATTCTCAGTGTGAGGCAGTAATTTACAAAGACTTGGTTGTAAGCTCCAGCTTTCTCTTTCCCTCCCCAACATCGCATCTCCATTATCCTACAGAGAACACTGCTCTGTACCATCAGACATCTTGCAGGAAGACACCTTTCAGGTGACAAGTGCCCCTTTCCACACTGCTGTGTGGGACCTTGTGTCTTGACTGCATTTATACTGGAGCCCTGGACAGAAAACTGTGCTGAGAATCCGTTGCTGCAAAAGTCTGTGAGACTCTGCTCCCTGGAGTATATCCAGCAGCTGGCTTAGAAATTCAAAGCTGCTTTCTCAAAGCACAGAAAATGCTTTAATATATTCAGGGGTGTCTGATCCCAGTTAATAAAAGTGTCTGTAGCCTCTGCGACCACATCTATAATTTGCTTTCAACAGGAGCTGAGGGTCTCAGCACTGTGCCTCCCTGCCAGGATGCTCTGGCGTACAGTACTCCTCATCCTGACCTGGTACTCGGTGCAAGGGATCTGTACTAAGAGACAAGGATAATCTTGTCTACACTGCTTTGTGTGGAGTTGGATATTTCTGCATACAGGGTTCCTTGGCAGAAAGGTTGAAAGGGTTAAAAATCTTGTATTTTGTTTTCTTAGACATCTTTGAGATCTGCATAACGCAAAGTAAATTAGCCAGAACAGAGCTCTGCACCAACAGAGCTGCAGTGAAACTGCGTCTGAGCTGGCTCTGAACAAGTTCATTTGAGCGTCTCTGCATATGGAGAACTCCCTCAGTTGGCTTAAAGGAGGTGCTGAAGTTTGAAGCAGATTCCTAGGTCCCAGATACAATTAACGGAGAGAGCAAGTGGCTCCGGAGCATGACTCAGATCTGCATCACGCTCTGCAGTTGCCCATCTCTCCCCATGGACTAAGGAGAGTCAGGCTTCTAACTGAGGCACTTGGTGCCGATCTGTCATCCCTGTAACATAGCCAGGGGACAGATCTTTTGCACATGCACCAATTAGATCCCTTATGTCTGCTCAGACCACGGTGCTCCTTTTGCTTGCTTTGGCTCGGCCAGGCATTCATTTCTCTTTGGTATTTTTGGTTAACTTGTTTATTAACACAAGGTGGATAAAGAGTATTGTACCTCCTCAGTGCTATGTTAGATTAAGACACCAGCAAGCACTTGCTAAAAGCATCACACATCCTCGTCACGTGGTATTGTGGTTAACGTTGCAATGAAAGACCAGTCCCTTGCTATTCAGTATTAAGCAGGAAAGGATATAATTCAGTACTACTGTTCTGTAAGTTAAGCATGTCATGTTTCCATAACATAGTATTCATGTGAAGGAAAAAAATAGCATGGACCAAGATGGTCAGCTTATAAATTGGTTTAGCTCCATGGGATTCATTTGAATAACATGCAGATCTAATACACAACGCTACAGCCTCTATCAGCTAAAGTGTAGCGTTGACATGGAATCTAGGGTTTGGCTCATCGTTATTTGGACAACCCAAGCCCTGTCTCTGAATCACTGAGATGTTACATTATCTAAAGAACTTACTCTGTGCAAAGAAAAGATATTTTTTTCCTTTTAGTTGAGATATCATGCTTGTATATAGTATAAGTAGCAAGGATACAGACACTCTAACAATTTTGGCTTGTAAGCAGTCTTTGGTTCAAAGCCTTTTGAACATAATTCCAATGAGACAATGTGAGGAACAGGGAGGGAAAAGACTGACAGGGGGAAAGCCCTAGGCATATAGAAGACACAAGTAACTCTGTAAAGAAAGATACTTGCCATTTCATTTTTGGATTTTTTTTCCTCTTCTGCCTCCATCTGAACTCCAGTCACATCCAATAATGTTTTAAAGAACGCCAGCCATTCTGCGTTGACTTGGGGGTGGTTTTGGCAGGAATCTTATTTCTTTTCCTTAGCTCAGACAGAAGTGGGTGATTTTCTCCTGTGCTTGGATGCTGATCTGTACCTTGGGTAGCTCGGTAATCAGGGAATTTGTAAAAAGTAATCACTCATCTGAAGCCTCAAGCTAAATATCAGCTATGATTCACCTAGACACTCCTAACTGCATCATGATAGGATCAGGATTTTCAGCCATTCTAATCTAGTTAACACGGAAAACTGATAATGAAACCTTGTATATGCATATACTTTGTTCAGTGATACCTGACTTTTAGCTCTAGGAGTAAAAAAACTAGTCTGATAATAAGTTCATAATTCTCATATATTTTTTAAAAAATAGGCAACTTTAAAAAAAAAATTTTGAAATACGTAGCCTTGCAGGAGATTAATTATGTTTCCCCTGTTTCATCTGGGGAGAAGTCTTTTTTTAAGGAGGAAAAAAAAAAAATCCTGCAGACATGGAAAACTGTTTATCCAGCCAAAGAGAGTGCAGATTTAGGACAGTCATATAAATCTTCCATACCATTGTAAAAAATTATCACTTAATTGCTTCTAGTTTAAAAAAAAATCATAACGAGAAGTTCTTGGATTATATAGCAAGTCAAAATAAGGACATTTTTGCAAAATGAACAATGTGTTCACATGAGAATTAGTGTTGTTTCCAACTGCAATACAGAACTCAGCCCAAACCCTTTTTAAGCTTTTAGAATCATTGTCACTTCCATGTATTCTCTTCTGTTTGTTGTTTAATCTTGTGTAACGTGCAAGTAAATTAATTCACTGCAAGTCTGTGTTTATGCGCCTAAAGTCAGCCTGCTTTATTTGTCGAGGGTGATTGATTCATTCAGCTACTGGCAAGAAGGCAGATTCCTGTGTACTTTTCATAATGTGGTGGTACATTGGAAAACAGAACGAAAACCACATGATTATGGTGAAACTAGGTGGTAACGCTTCCACAGGGAAGACCACTTAGAGTCTAGTGCACAGTTCTTTATTGTTGCAAGGGCAGGAATCTCGGCAAAACAAAATTTATTGATGCATCATCCAATCTACGTAACAAGAGTCTTAAGGCAGTCTTGAAATTGAACTTAGACTGTGGGGGTTTTTTTACTCCTCTCTTTGTTTTTTGGTAGAATAGCCTAGTTTCTTTGGAAAACCCCATCTGCAAAATCTCAAAGGGAATTAAAACCAAACCCAAAGTTGCTGTCACTCCATGTTAAGTAGAAAAACTGGAAAAACTATCTGAAAACAAGTAAGTCTAAAGTCAGAAACACCATTGTGGCAGCCTGTGTATGAATTGTACGTGAAGGCTTTCACGTCCCATTTTTGACTTGGAGCCGATTGCCTGTGTTGGGTTGCCTGTGCCAGAATGGCTCACACCGGAGGGACCTGGTGTGCTTCAACAGGAGCTGGGACTGTGTGCCGTAAGGGAGGCAGAGCTCTTGGGCCAGCCCTCAGTGACTCAGGGGTGCATGTCTAACCACAAGTACTAAAGGTGAAGGTCTGTTTTCCTGAATATATGAAACGTTTCACTGACCTCTAGAAATTTCTTCCTAACTCAGAGGCAAGGAAAAAATGGAGTGGTGCTGGAGGAACCCAAAATCCCAATCGCCTTGCATTATCACCCAGCCCATACTGCCATGTTAAAAGATTTTGAGGCATCCCTTGGGTGCCTGGCATTTCTTAGCAGGCCTGGCTTTGGCTGGTGGGAGTAACACAGCAAGCGCAGAACCTGTAACTTGGGTGCCTCATCTCACACCTTCGCTTGCTGCTTCACTGTATGCCGTTTTCCTGAAGTGTCTCTCGTTCTTCTTCCAAACAATTCAGAGTTGCCACCATCTTCTAAAAGCTTTCTGCCATCTGAGACGCTGCTATACCTTGATAACTGTGCCATTTATTTGTCCTGTACATCCATTTTGCTTCCTCTGCTTCTGCGCTTTGGCTTCACAGTGTCATGTTTCTTCCAAATCACTGCAGTATTGTCTGGAGTTTGGTAGAGCTTTCCTCTTTCATATTCTTAAAATGAAAGTTTAGTCATAATACAGGTTCTCCTCTGAAGTCCCTGAACTACAGGAATTGTGCTGTTTGATCATGGTTATAGCTGGGCTGTTGTAGTATTTTTCAGTGACTCTGTGGTGAAGTTGCTTACCTGATTGAAGGTTATTCTCTACAAAGCCAGATAAAGTATTAGATCACTCTCTTCTGCTGAGCTGGAGCTAGAACAAGTCATTTGATATGGTGAACTGAAACAGTTGATTCCGATCATTCTTGACCTCCGGAGCTTTAATTTAATGATGTATCATTTGCACAGTAAACTTGCATTTCTCCCATCAGCCATCAGATAAATTGCTGTGGACTAAAAACATACAGTGTTGTTTTATAGACTTAGCTGCATGTTAATGTGAGAGATTAGGACAGTCTGTAGTAAAATTGCTTATGTGCATGAATAGAAGGCTTCACTTACCCATTTCTGTCCCTACAGGATGGACAGCTGGGATTAGTATTTCATTGTAGTTGCTCATGACCTTGGCTAACGGCCATCTGCCTCCTCCACATAGCTCTGCCAGTAGGAACAAGCAGCTAACCTCTTGCGCGGCAGTCAAACGTGGAATAGTTGGTACAGAAAAAAATAAAATTCTACCCATTTTTTGTGTAAGCAATGGCAACTTAAACTAAACAAAAGAAGCCTCACATAGCACTCTTAGGTAGCCATACTCACGTGCACATCTTGAAAGGGATGTGGTCCATCTGTCATATAGTTAATCCTGAGGGTTTGTTTAACAGGACTTTCTTCAGTAGTGGCTTTCTTGTTTTATTTTCCTTCTGCATTTGAAGTTCAAGCTTTCTCCTGACTCAGTAGGGATTTGAAATTGGGTGCAAGCCTTCTATAGATGAGGAAAAGGAAGTGGGCTTGTTTTGATGCCCATTGCTGAGAGGAAGGAGCAAGTTTCTTCTGTTCGCAAGATTTACTGCATAGCTTTGTCTAATGCCCATTAGTTGAAGAAGGAAAACAAACGATCTTTAGAAGTGCTTTGGAGGGAACTTTGCCTGGATTACTGGTCTTTCTGTGGGCAAAATACACAGCAGAAACTCATTCATTTGTACAAGTTCTAGGAAGAGTTAATGAAACTTGAATAAACTCTCCAGAGTTCAGTCCTTATATGTGCTGTCTTAGCTTTGTTAGGTTCAAGAGTCAAGCCCTGAAAACTATGAAAGCTTCAAGCCCATGTGCCATTGGATTCTGGGTGCTTACCGGCATTACTGCATGTCCATGGGAGACCAGTGGAGGAAGGGTTTGAGCTGGCCTGAAGCCCACTACTTTCTTGTCTGATTGAGAAATCCTACTCTTTTTGTCAACAGGTGGTGTGTGGGAAAGCAATTCCACAGGAGTTATAGAAAGGACACAGAGAAGACATCTTTTTTTCAGGCGTGAGCAGAAAAGATAGTGTGCTTTAGAAGACAAAGCAAAAGGAAATGCTTAAGCAGCATTAAGTCCAGTCTGAAGTCTGGCAGCATTAAATCCAGCTCCACCCCCAAGTAGCTTGCATAAGAGTCCAGCAGCTTTCAGCTCCTTATGATACACAGCCTTTTGCTAGCAGTTCTTTGCTAAGGTATATGGAAAGAGTTTGGTATAGGTTACAGAGGGCACAATGAACAGAACTTCGCTGTAGTCAAGACTGGATAACATACCACTGCAGTATCCATTCTGAACTCTATTTCTCTGTCTGCCCAAAACCAGCCTTATTAATTTTTCCTTGGGCATTTCACTAGCAAAGACTTCTTAAGAGCCTAATGAGAAACACTAGGCAACCTCCACAATGCTATTGGGAACTTCCCAGCCTCCTGTGAGAATACAGTGCAGGAGGATACAGAATTCTTTTATGAACAGAGCCACGTTTGTGCCCCTTTCTCTGAGAGGCTTTTTGTTAAAAAAAAGAAACACTATTTTTAATTGCGCTCAGTGTCTGCTTTCCATTTCCCCTTTTCCTTTGAGCTGCATTAAGAACTCTTAAGACTGTTTGCTATTCTCTGTGCTCCCTTCTTGCCTGGGAGCCGTCTGGAAACTTCTCAGAGAAGATAGAAACTATTACGTGGAGCAGACATGGTTTCGACTGAAGTCGCTTTGCCGTTTCTGAATCTTTTCCTACCATTAATTGTGGTCCACAACTACTGAACCTGCTTGGGTTCAGAGATTGCCAGTGCTATCAGTACTCAACTTTGCTTAACCTGTTTCTTTTTCACTCCATTTCAGATGTGTGACTTTTAGCATGGGGTTTAGCATGAGTCCGAGTATATTTTGCTAGCTAGGTTTGAACAAAGTAGGCTGTAACAAACACATGACAGACTGACTTACCTTTGTATCCAGACTGTGCATGGCAAGGGATACAGCAGACATATCCTCTGAAATATTATGGGATCAGGCCTCAGTTCCTGCCAAGATACACCTGACAGCCTCAATTAGGGAGCAACAGTGGCCTTTTGTCTCTAGTTACCATGGCTCATTCCACTATTTGAGAAGATTTTAAATCTCCTATAAAATTCCCCTTTGACTGAGGACACTGAAGAGATGGTCAGATCTGGCCAGTTTGTCCTCTTGATTCTGGTATAGCAGCAAAAAGAGGCTAGAATGTAAGTGCGAGCAGGCTTTTTCAGTAGCTTTTACTTGTTGGCTTACATGTGACTTCATAAATGCAACTAAACCTGATGTGAGAGGATTCCAGTTATCAATCGTTTTTCAGAAAGAGTTTTATTTCTGATAAATTCAAATAGATTCAGAAGATGCAGCATTTCATTCACCACTCCTGCAATCTTTTACACTATTATTTTTTTTCCTTTTGCTTTCAGTGCACAAGCATTCACTGCGGTGATAATGACTTCCTACAACCATAATCTCCCTCACGACAATGACAAAGCTCCTGTCAATCTTCTTTGCAGTACTTTGCACTTGCTGAAGTACTGTATTTTTCCTATGTAGTACTTCACACGTTTCTTGTCTCTGCTTTGGACAGAGGCAGTTGTTTTTCTTTGAGCAGAAGCTATACTTCGGAAGCAGTGGGTTCAGAATGAAGCCTGTCTCTAAGTTCTTGGAAATTTCTTCCTTGTCAGAGCTCTCTCTGCTTTGCTCTTTAACATAATGATCTTTACAGTGTAACACTCTCTCACAGGACTCTTTCATGAATTTAAGTCCCATATGATGTGAGATTGGCATGTGGATCCTCTAAAGCTGTGTGAATGATAAATGCCTTTTCCCTCTGTATGGAATCATGTCAACTGGCTTCATTTCCTTCTCTGTTGGACTTCATAGATGTGATAACTCCCTCAGATTTTGTGTAAAGAACTGAATAGATTGGTATTTACAATAAAATAATATAAAAAAAACCCCCAGTATTATGTAAATGAGATATATGGAAGCAGCTAGCATGATATCCCACTTCCATTTTGGTGGTCTTGGAGAAGTTGTTCACAATGAAGTGGTCACTTCTCCAGACACTCACACAAACCTCTCTGACTTGGGTTTTGCTGTACTGGGTGGAACCAGACACATGGTACTTAGCTTAGGGACTAACACTGTGTGGTTACAGGGGCAAGTGCGGCTGGAAGGAGCCTTTCTTGAGACAGCAGATGATACACAGATTTTCACATATCCTCTTCATCAAGGCAGCTTGCTTGTTTGCTTTCATCTTCTAGCCAAATTCAGCTATAATAATTATAAGTTGTCTATTTAAATCCCTTTTGCTGTTCAATTAGTTGCTATATTTTCCTCACACTTATTCTTAAAAGATAACTCCCTGCTTTCTTCAACAGCTGTCACACCTGAGTGCAGGCTAACCTCTTTTGTTTAGTGAGGAGTATGAGCGTGATTGTTTTGTACATGCTTTTTATGATCACAATCACTTGCAAACTGCTTTAAGTTCTATGGGGATAAAAGACAATACATAAATCTCTGGTTATGATTATTACGACTATTCTAAAAAGAGCTGGCTGAGGAACAAGAAATTCTGTCTTGCAACAGCCTTTAAGGTTTTGAAATTCCCCCTTGGAACGCGATCAAACCTTTCACTGTCTGAAGTAGAGCTGTTGAAGCATGCATTTTCAGACTTCTGAGGTCAGACATTTCTTTATTTATTTGGGATCTTTGTGACTTCACTTGAGACACCAGACACCTACCCTAACTAAACTCAAAATGTCATTAAATAACATTTTATTTAATGAAAATTGTTTTGTCAAAAATGTTTTGAGGGGCTGTAACATTCACTTCCAGAGTTTCTGTCTGGAGGAGAAAATAACACATATTCTTCTACTCTGCTTGTGAACTTACCGTATTTCTTTACTTTTAATTCTTTTGAAACAGATATCAAATGGATGCAGATGGGATTAGTAAACAATTAATAAGACTGCGCATTTTGAGTGCGTGTCTTAAAAGAGGATTGGTATTGGGCTGGTTTGTTTTTACTCTCCCTTGGCTTTGTGCACTGCTCCTTTCTTCAGTCACTCCATGACACTTTCCTATGTCTTCAGTACCAGAGAAACCAGATCTTTAAAAAACATGGAAAGAACAGTCAGATTATGCCAATATGCAAAATACATTGTGTCAAAATTGAATTATTAGGTGACTTCTGTGACAGTGGCAGGTAGATAACTATGTGTCTGATCTGCTTATATGTCATCTTGTTTTCCCCTACTCGACCTTCTATTCAGCTTTCTCATGTGAAGAATCCATGTATCGGTGGATGAATCTAGAAAGATTAACTCTTGTGGTTTTGTTTAGTGGATCATCTAAAATTTCAGGCAATTGACAGCTCATGCGATGCAAAAACGTTGAGTAGGTGTTGTCTGAGTTCAGGCTCTCCTGTATCTTGTGTGGACCAGGAAGTTTTTTAGCATTGTTAATTTTTTCCACTAGCCCTTGGTGGAAGCATGGAGGACAGAGATAATGGTGGAAGTGAGGAGGGGCAATAAACATTTTGGCATACGGGTAATACAGCAATGTGGTAATATCTGGGACATGTCCATGTGGTCTGGTTGTTTGGTGTTGTGCACTCCTAGGTGTTTCAAAGCAGAAACTGTGTTTTAACTGCAAGGCTGGTCTTTGCCTTCTTGCAGCCTTCCTCTCCTCAGCCCCTGCTTCAGCTGAAAATTCCCAGGAGCAAGAGCACAAAGAAAGTGACTGGAGTGGAAGGGACAGCTTGAATGACCAGAAACAACCTTCTGAATTGCTTCTCTCTGATCCCTGTTGTTTTTCTACCTTTCAACTCTTTATTTTCTTCTGTTAGGACACTAAACCCCGTAGCACAAGAACTACAATGCAGTGGGAAATAGGTTAGAGAGGCAATACCCTCACATGCACAAAATTATCAAGGAGGAAGGGAATGAGGTATTTCTTTGTGACAACGAGTTTAAACATTTCTTGTAACTGGGCTTCTCTACTGCTCCTCGTTTGACAGGAGTGTTTTTTTTGTTTTAGCTTGATGGCTAAATCCCTTTAAGCCTCTCAGAAGTTTACTCATGCATTTCAAAGAGCTCTGAATATAAACTGAATGTAACTACGCAGAGAGAACTGTCACCCTAGCATTACTTACTGCTGCATTGTGCATTCGCCTGTGATGAATTGAATGCCTCTATCTCAGTTCATTTCTATCATCTTGGTCTTGCTGTTGTTTTCCTGGTCTTGCTGTTCTTGGTCTGCTGCTCTTTTTATTGGTGTTCCCCTGTTCCTCACAGTCATTCTTTCAGGATTTCTTCACTTCCAGACCCTGTAAATCTTGGTGGTCTTCTTGATGTTGCTCTCTGTAGCAGCTTGAACCCTCTTAAGGATTTGTTCTGAAAACATATAGTTTCTATTTAAGGACTAAATTGAAGCCTTTCCTGAGAGACTTTGAGCAGGATGGTGTCCTGAGTGTAGGCCCTTTGAAGCCCAAGAGAAGGCTGTGCTCATGTTGCTTTCAGGGCACTAATGTGTGTTTCCATCTCTCACCAGCTACCTAGCTTTATGAAATGTAATGATTTAGTCAGCTTGGGTTCTCTTCTGCTCTGTCAGGTGTAGATGTTGCTGACCAGATAGACAGGCACCTGGGATCAGACTACAGAAATATAAATCATAGCATCACTTGGTCCCCTCATGTACTGCTGTTCCTTTACACCTCTCTCTTTGCTGCCTTCTCTCCAGTTTAGATCCAGGACCCGGCTCCACTCAAGTCCTCTTGTGTTCTTTGGATAGTTGGCTTAGAGGGTCAAACATTATGAAAGCAGCAGATCCTTGTGGGTTGTGTAGATAGCAAAACATAATGGCTTTTTGTAAAGCACAAAGCAATTGCATGGTTAGGCCATAAATCCAATAAATGAATATGATTATATTACAGGACTACAGAGATTGCTTCTGCTGCTGCTAAAAGCTCGGCTGCCATGCCACTGCAGGAAGTGACAATGTGCCCATGCAAAATGGGCTACATTCAAAACAGCCATGTTATATAGGAAGCCAATTCCAGAGCTGCTGCTTTAATAACTTTAAAGTTTCTAAATTAACCCTTAAGCACTTTCTACACTTTCTTCATGTAAAAGCAGTGAGCGGAATAGATGCATGTCAACACTGCTTTGAGACCTCTTCCTAGAATTTCCTAATTTCTTGTGTAATCTCTTTGCATTTAGTTCCCCCGAACTGCAGGGAAATGCTTAAGCTACTTTGTGGGAGGGTGAGCCAGAAAGCAGGTGGTTGTCTTGCAGCATCCTTGTGGCCTTTTCACCAGGCAGCTGGCCTGATAATGCTTTTAGCTTGCACGCCACACGACACAGCCCACACACAGATTTTGCGCCTTCCCCACAGTCGATGCTTATATACATTTTTTGTATCTTCTGGAAGGCCAACTTGTCAGTCCTTCACTGACACGATGAAGATGAGATAGTGGCAGATTCATAAGGAGGATGTGGGGCCATATTCGGGCTCAGTATGTCCAAACCCGTTGTAAACTGTGGTCTGTGTTTTATCAGCATGGTCTTGAGCCACTATGCAAAGGCATATGAATCTCAAATCATCTTCCTCGTTGCTGGTGTTCCTAGATGCCTAGCTGCCACCCACACCAGAAGCATGGTAAAAACATAGCCAGTGGGACTAGAAACATGAGTGAATGCAACCCAGTTGGCTTGCAGGATTTGCAGATTGACTCCCCCTGGGTTAATCATTCATCAGCTAGAAATCAAGTGAACGCTATTGCCTGAAATGCGCTGCAAAAACAGCAACAAAAAAGGAAAAATATATTAAGCCAATCATTATTACAAGGAAAATAAACACGCAAATAAATCATCACAGATCGAAAAGCAGTCAGCTACAAGGACGTGTTTTTGTTAGGGTTTTTTTATAGTTCCCACTGAGCTAAGAGAAGAAATTAAAAAGAAAAAACATAACTGATGTTGAAGTAAAATTTAGGCTTTCAAAAAATGTGATTAGAATATTTGTTTATCCACCCACCTCAAACACTCTTCTTCTCTTGGGGATACAAATATTACAGTCATAAGAACAATTTTAATTTACATGGGAACTGCATCTTCATTTTGCCATACTTGCAAGCTGCTGAAGGGAAATGAGACCTAGTGCTAGCAAGTACCTTTATGGGAAGATTCACTTTATAGTTTTGGGAGAGGAAACACTTCAGTGTGATCTGCAGAAAATTAAATACACTTCTGCTACCAACAATGGTGTCATAGCTGCTTGGCAAATTCTTATTGGTGTGTTCATATGTATGATTGAAATCTTTGGAGTTGCTCACACAAATGAAATGAGTGGGATTCTGTCAGCCTCCAACAGCTATGGTGGCATGATCCATCTAGGGAAGGTATTACTAATAGTCATGTTCTCAATTATTCATGTGCTTCCATTAAAGAACTCTGAGGTAAAGCAAATCTTTTGTCAGATGAGAATTTGTCAGGAGAAGTCACAGGGAGAAAAATAAATTAAATCGACATGTCATTCTTACGTTTTACTCAATATTCTATAGAACTAGTATGAATAAAAATACAGCTGGTGTCTTTTTTTACACCTTTTTTTCATTAAAAATATGCACTAATCAAAAACATTTTTAATGAAAAATGATCAAAACAATGGAAAGACAGCAGGAATAANTGAATGAAGCAATACAGANACTGAAACAAGGATCCAGAATCAGTTTTTCTCAGGATTCTAGTTTAAGCTTTAGTTTGTGACATTTTCTTTGGGTTGACATGGGAATGGATTTAATTAAAAAGTCTGTTTTAAAATGTCAAGATGGGAAAAAATATTCTTTGTCAGCAATAATTCACCACTACACAAGTACTTCAGATCCTATGGGGAAGTTGCCTGAGCTCTTCTGAGAACACACTATATAAATTCAGTACTTTGCCTTTCTCTGTATTTATTTACCATAGTGTTAGCTATAGTCCTGTACTGAAAGATATCTGCTGAGATAAACACAGGCTATGTTTCTGCTCCAGAGACGTCCGAGTCTAGGGCGATGATTCTGACCTTTTTTTGGGGAATGAAGGTCCTCAGAACACTTTGGTTTCTCAAGGACCATCAGTGCCGCTCTCCAATTCTGCGAACAGGTGAGGATGGCTGGTGATGGACCTGCTCTCCATGTCCCTTTCCATGTGTGTAAGCACAGGGAGCCAGTGACTCTGGAGGGAAGAACTGAACCAAGAAGTACCACTTTCTGCAGGGAATGTCCCAGAGCTGGTGGCCTCTTGAGGATGTCACTGCAGGATGGCTGGCTCCATAGCTGAATACAGAAGCCCTTAGATTTTTCACACTTCTTTAAGTCTGCCAGAACTCATACATTTTTCTGATTTATTTCCAATACATAATTTCTTTCAACTACCTGAAATGTATTGCTATGCTTTTTAGATTCTGAAATATTTATTGATATTTACTTGGATTAATATATACATATATTGAAAGAGTTTATCTGCAGCTCTCCTTTTCTGCAGACCTGGACAGTAATCATAACAACGTTCCTGTCTTCTTAGAATCATAAAATTGTTTGGGTTGGAAGGGATTTTTAAAGGTCATCTAGTTCAACCCAGCTGCAGTGAGCAGGGACACCTTCCACTACATCAGGCTGCTCGGAGCCTCATCTAACCTGACCTTGAATATTTCCAGGGATGGGGCATCTACTCCTTCTCTGGGCAACCTGTGCCAGTGTGTCACCAGCTTCATTGTAAAAAGCTTTCTTCCTTGTATCTGGTCTAATTCTACCCTCTTTCAGCTTGAAGCCAGTACCTCTTGTCCTATAATTAAGTGTCCTTGTAAAAAGTCCCTCTCCAGCTCTCCTGCAGACCCCTTCAGGTACTGGAAGGCTGTTCTAAGGTCTCCCTGGAGCCTTCTCTTCTCCAGGCTGAACAGCCTCAACTCTCTCAGCCTTTCCTCACAGGAGAGGTGTTCCATCCCTCTGATCATTTTTGTGGCCTCCTCTGGCCCCGCTCCAACAGGTCCATGTCTTTCCTGTGCTGGTGGCTCCAGAGCTGGATGCAGGACTCCAGGTGGGGCCTCACCGGAGTGGAGCAGAAGGGCAGAATCCCCTCCCTCAACGTGCTGGCCTTACTGCTTTTGATGTAGCCAAGGATATGGTTGGCCTTCTGGTCTGTGAGCACGTATTGCCGGGTAACGTCCAGCTGCTCATCCATCAGTATCCCCAAGTCCTTCTCAGCAGGGCTGCTCTCAATGCCTTCATCTCCCAGCCTGTATTGACACTGGGGGTTTTTTGGAGGAAATGTTTTGACCAACGTTGATGTTTGCACATATCTTACGAAAGGTTGGTCTCTGGGTTTGACAAATACTTGTTCTCCAAAATCAACCCTCCTTCCAGACAGCAAAAGCCAGTGGTTGTATTTCTCTGGTAGAAAATCAACTTCATGCAAAGCTGACATTAGTTAATATGATCTGCTTGAATGACCACAGAAATACTTCCTTAGTTTTATTTTTAAAATTGTGGTTTCAATCACTTGGAGGCATTTGTACACAGGGCAGTATGGTCGTGTTTTCAAAGGTGAAATCTATACTGATACTTCCAAGATATTGGAAACATCATGTTTCATCTTGAGGTTTAGGTTCACAGAATATGTAAGTGCAAGCTTTGGTAGAGTGTCTGCTTAATGTATGCATCTGCATTTTGATTGCAAAGACGAGGAATACTGGCCTGAGCGGGATCTGGTCTTTGTCACTTTGTTTAAAGCAATGCAGAGCTCTCCTCTGGCAATGATGCCCAATTTTTTTCTCACACCTTGCTCCACTTAATTAGCTCTGACAAACTTTTAGCAGGTGGGCACCATGTCAGAGACTACACATTTTACAAAGCAAAGATTATGTTTTTATGTTCAATGTGCATTTCTTGGCTTTCTTATATCAGCATTGTCCAATTTAAAATGACAATTTTGCTGGTAACAGGAGCATTAGATTGAAATTTTAACTTTCCCAGGTTTTTTTTAGTCTTTAAAAAGGACATATTTTTAACTAGTGGGGGGGATTCTCTTCTTCAATCTTCTAGTTATTTACTGACCTTCTGTGCCACAAATTCCTGCTGTGGGGATGGAATGGGGTTTTCTGATGTTACTGGATGACGTCTAAGAGCCTCTCTCTTGGTTAAGAACAAACAGTGACGTCATGGGAAACCGGCGGTATCAGGAGGATGGAATTTTTCCAGATGTGTTGGACTTCCTTTCGGTAACTGGAGTCTGGTGAGTTTGGCAGCCAAATCCACAAGACTTCAAGCTGAAATCTGGATTATCTCTGTACTGCGTGGTACACATGCTTAGACTTGGAGCTCCCCTAGAAGTTATGGGCTCATTGCAGAAGTTACTGAGTAAGCACTGATGGTGTATTGCTGTGGGAGCAGGAGGCTAAACTGCTACGTGCTTGGCTTGTCCTAGTTTAGAGGTGGCGGCAGGGAGATATAGAAACAGATTTCCCAGCTGTAGAAGGCTGCTGAATAAGGAGGTGAAGAAGTAGTGGACAGAGTTAGATATGATGGGCTTAAATTGCAGCAGGCGGGGGGCCATTTAGGTTTGATGATGAGAAACCATTTGGGTGTCTCCGATAGCAAAGCACTGGGCCCTTACTGCATCCTCTCCAAACCTGACCCAGTGCTGTCTCTGGCAAACAGGGCATTTGGGGCCCTCTGTTATATGGCCTCTAAAGGTTACTTCAGGCCTCACATTGGATTATTCCGGTCTTGCAACCTGCATGTCTACAGATTGTCATCAACTATTACTGTGTGCATGAAAGCATTATGCTGTTCCCTGCACAAGAACAAGCTTGTGCTTTCTCTCTAAAGTTCATGAATTTAATTCTGTTCTTTCCTGTTGATATTGGCAAGTATCTATCAGAGAGAGCACCCTGTGTGTTTTCATTGTGGCCATCTGTCCTGGTATTAACAAAATGATTGCATAATTCAAACAACAGAATCCTTTGAGACAGGAGGAAAAAGAAAGATACACATAAGTCATGTGGCTGACATGCACCACAGTGATCCAAATAATTGTGGAATCAGGAATAATAGTAATGTATTAGATTTCTTGGTGGAAAAATGCTTGATCTTCTAAGGAACAATTAAAAATACAATATGCAATTAAAGCACCCAACTGTAATACAAATGTGCGCCTCAGACTTCAGAGCACTTCTAAAAAAACTCATCTTAGTGCATTTTAAAACCAAGAAACATAATTAAAATGCCCTTCTTGACAAGGAGGGGAGACATTATTTTCTTATTTAAATGACTTTCACATCTCTCCCCTCTGTGCTTAGCGCACCGCAGAGCAGGGGCCATTCCTGCTGTGCACCAAGAGCTCAGGATGGCTTGCAGCTCCTCATTCTTACAATTTCTGCAGGTTGTTCAAAGCAGCCTCTATAGGTGCTGATGTTAAGTGGTCTCTACTTGCAGTGACACAGATGGGAAAGGTGGTTTATTTGCTGTAATTACTGAGCTGATGAGTCATACATGTTGCTTGAAAGAAGGTAAAGTTTTAACATGATGTAGAGTCTCAGCTAGCACCGAAACTAATCGATCTGTTGGGAAAAGATGAAGAGACCTGCAAGTAAAAATACAGTTGCTCTGACAAAACTAGTTTAAAGCAAAAAAATTGCAGCTGTTCTCTGTCCTGCAATGAAGAAAAAAAATAACTTTGTGTTGCTTTGCTTTCTCAGCTGAGCATAATCTGTACAAGACAGTATCCTTATTTCAGAGACTGTCCTAGGACTAAGGGTGAGATACAAATGTGCATGGCTTTGTGATACCCTTGGAATTAAATTAAATCTGTGAGTCTGTGACATACACACATGGTGGTGATGTTCGTGACACATTTTTCTTGGTGAGAAAGAGACAGATTGTCGTGGCTTTTTTGGTGAAGAATGCAGAAAGTGCAGTTTTGTTCTAGAAGAATCCCTTGACAACAACTTGGTGACTCGGTGTCTGTTATCCCTTCTTTAGAGTAAGAGCCAAGATTGCCTTGACTCTGACAACAAATGGGCCAACAAAAAAATTGTCTTGAAGTAGGATGATTTCGCACTGACTAACGTTTTCACATGCAAAATGATGATCTTTTGCTGTTTAAAAATGGAATTTTCATGATACTAATGATTCTTCTGATCAACTGCAGAGGTGATAAAATTTTCAAAAACTTAAACATTAAAAAAATCTTTTATAAGGAATGTAGAATTTTTTTCACCTCTTTTTTTTACTAGCTCTATTTAAGCTTTTATCCTATAATTAATTATTTTAATGCCAAACTTGTTATGATGATATTTGTAACAAAGATAATTTATTTTTTGGAAGCAAGTGTTTTTTCAAATTGCTCGTCTAATTCTGTTTCTTCTAACTTAGTAGTGCATGGGAGATCAGCCTATTGTCAGAGGCAGGGGAAGGGCAGTTTCTGATAACTGCTGCCTTTGATGTTCCTATTCCATGTTCAAAGCAGGGTGCACAAAGACTATACCTTTGTACTTTCAGTAATTTACAATAACCAACATAAGGTTCAGTGTGCTGGCAAGCAAAATGTAATTTATTTTATTCTCTCGGAGAAAGACTTTCAATGTATGATGTGTTATGGTTACTGGATAAGAGGATCAGTGGTTGGTGTGATTTATATATAGTCTCACTTATGTTTTGCCATTTTTTTCCCATATATGGGAACTGTGAGGATAAAGAGGGAAGATTTGAAAACTAAAGCATATACTTTTGATCTCCAGGGAAACGTGCTTTGAGATAAAACACCCTTTGCTGCCCCTTTACCAACACGACTGGCAAAAATTACTCTTCCCAGAGCAGATGGATGGATCCAGTGGTAGCAAAAATTTCATCTCGAGATGGTATGTTGTGCTAACTTTGGTTCCCCGTGAAACAGCAGGGTAATATGCTTTGTACTTTCCATTTTAGATAGAGCTGGTACCTGAGGCAAAAGTCAGCTCTGGCAGTGAGCGTAACATTGTGTGAGGGGCCCAACAAGGAGCCAACAACCCCCGTGTTGCCCCAAGATTGCTATGGGAGGGAGTTGACAGGACAAGCTCTATGGAATGATGACCAGTCTGGCCATTTGCTAGCTTCTCTTCAAGGTATTTGCAAAGGCTTGGCAGGAGGAATGCACGGTGCCAGTAAGGACAGGACAGGAACACAGTGGTGGCAGGCTTTCTGCACCAGACCTCTCCACACTGGCTGAAGGATGGTTAATCCAAACTGACATTTTGTAAACCTCAAGGTTCTTTACTATGCTGCTGTTACTGTTGTAATGATGAGAATAATCCCAGTGGTAAGGAGCCTTTGTGGAAAAATAAAAGAGCTTGGTTCCTTTGTCTTTTGGCCATAAAATGAAGGCAAAATTTCAACAGGCAGTCAAGTTGCAGCTATGATTTTTCCACTGGGAGCTGTTCCAATGGAGCACATACAGTGGTTTGCAACCAGATAGACTGTGTCTCAAGTCTGTCCAGTTTGAACTTGGATAACTCAGGAGAACAAAAAGAGAGCCACAATGAGCTGTTAATACGACACAAGTTTTATTCTCTGAAATTGTGGAAGTCCTCGTGCAAACAAAATGTAAGTACAGTGGAACTGAATTCAATAAGGATGAGGTTGTAGTAGGGGTTGTACCTGAAGCAGGACTCCATAGCTCTACACAGCAAGCTTTATTAAGAACCTGGAGAGCACAGCCAAGCCTTTTGACTTAATACATGTCTGATGCCACAGAAGGGCAGTGTATGCCAGCGCAGTGAGCAACATTGCTCAGAGCATTTCTGGTATGAAGACTTGCTCTTCCAACCTCTCTCTTCCCTGCACTTCATAGTAACTACAGGCAGAAATGCATAGTGTGTTATTGTGAAGGAAGTTAAACCAGGCTCTGACTTGGGGGAAACCTTGCGGAGGAGCCAAAAGGACTGGCTTGTCTTTGCTTATGTTTACTGATTCAAGCACCTCTCTGAGGACAAAGGCAGTTCGGGGGAGGCTGGTGGGAAACTTGTATGGTTCTGTTCCTTGCCCTGAGCATGGCAGTGAGTTGTGCTGGACACAAATCCAGAGCTGGCTCAGAGCAAAGGAAGCTTGCACCATGCCATGCCTCAGAAATAGGAGCAACACCCTGCCCTCTCATATCCCCACACCTGGCACAGGATCAAAGCTTGCCCTTAAAAGTAGGGCTATAATACAGCTCTTGTTGCTGACATTTCTGCTTTTGCTGTTTCATTCTGGCATTCATTCTCCTGGGCTGAATGGCTGAGAGGTACAATCTGCATTTTAACAGCCTTGATTTTTCCTCTTCTTGAAGAAAGCGTGGATATTTTCTTTTCTGCATCCTCTTCTGGGATGGAACCCCATGGAACCCGTCTCATGGGTTAATTCTCTTTCGTGTTGTGGCAATTGTATTTCTTCCTACACTGGCGAAGAGGACTGAATTTTGGCTTTATTTGCACAGCATGCATTTGTAATTGGTTTTCAGTAACATAAATGTATGGTAAAAAAGATGAGGTCCTTTGATGTTATGGAGAAGGTGATTACTTAGAGAAATTATTTCATCTTTAGCAGATTGGGCTGGAGGGGTGAATCTGTACCAGGGTAGATGAATAATGTGATGGATAAATGGAGCACCTGTGCAATCAAAACCTTCTCAACTTCCTTCTGTAGGATTTAACCTTTCAGGCCCAGTTTAGTGTATGCTGAAGTGACGGTGATCTGTTGGCTTGATTCACAACCCAAGAACCACCAGTCCACAGCACCAGAAAAGAAATGTTGGTCACATTCATTTGCTGGCCTTGTCAGCTCTCTCAGAAATTAACTGTGAGCTTGAGAGTGGTGTATTTCTCCCCATCCTTAAAAGCTAAGTGGTTACAAGACAACTTTAATATTTTTTCTTACGTTTCTGAATGTGGGTAAAATCCTAAAACTTTGACCTCAACGTACATGAGATAATTGAAATTAGAAAGGCATAAAGCAATACCCACAAGCATTTAATTGCATAATTTTTACCTGGTCCTTTGTCTTTTTGGGAAAGTGGAATTGATGTGGGAAGTTTTTCAGTACTTGAGGTTGACAACACTGTATTTTACAGATCCCCGGAGTAATAAACCTGTTCCCTTTATAGCCCTTTGTTGAGCACTGAAATAGTTAGTGTAGATACTTATTACAGAAGCAGAACTGGACAATTGTTCATGTGTTATTGCTTCAAGCTCTTTGGCAACACAGGTAGACATATTACTGCATAGGTTATATTTGACTCGTGTTTTGAAGGTTACCTTCACAATCTATGACCACCAGAGACTGCATTTGTTTTATAAAAGGTTTTAAAAAAAACCACTTGGGAATTTCAAAGTTGAAGTGAGTTCTTTTTTTGGTTTGTTTTTGTTTGATTTTTTAATTCCCTGAAGGAATCCATCTCTTACAAAGAAACTGATCCCACTAAATGACAAATCTGGTATCCTACTGAACAAAATCAGGAAGAATACCAAAATTATCTTGGAGTTTTTAGTTAGAGATCTGTCAATAGCTAAAAAATTATGGACTAATGACCTCACATTCCCTCCTTTGACATGCCACGGAATAACAGAAACATTAAACTCTGTCTACAAGCTGAACAATAGCCTTTCAACGTGCAGGACATGCACTTCAGATCCAGCACGCTCTTCTGGTGCTCACATTTTATGGCAGCAAGTGCTCTTAACATCAGCAGAGAGCAAACGAAAGTAGGGCCAAGCTTTTCAGTGGCGGGAGTGTGCTGCTGGGTTGACTTGCGTGATCTTTGGGCTGATCGCTCTTGTGAGTGAGTAGATCAGCTTTGCTGATGGACTGAGGATTGCACAAGTTGGTTACTGGCTGATATCTGTGTGGACCTTGGCCAAGTCACTTGGAAATGGTGGCCATACAGAACATCCTGGAGTTGAATATTTGCATTCAGAGCTATTAGGGTTTGCTGTTATAGTTCTGCTTACTCCGTTAGCACAGGTGAAATAAGTCCAAATGACTTGCTTGTGCTCTTACTGAGTCAAAATGAGCATCAGAAAAAAATGTTTTGCCAGTATGGCTTAATCTATACTCTTTTTTTTTACTGACATAGCTCTGCATCAAGGCAAAACAACATCTGTAAGGACATCAGTAGTCTAGGGTAAAGTATCACAGCCTACAGAAGACAAGTGTATGAAGTGTGTATGCAGTGTGAGAGTGAGATCGACTGGTGGAGCCGCTCCCTGCCCTCCCTGAGGCAGAGGCAGCAGGAGGCGGCTCCACAGAAAGCAGAGAACCCCCTACCCTCTTGCCACCGTGCAGAAAGAGGGGCCCTAAGAGATGGGGGGGAATGGAAACGGGTCCCTGCTCAGGAGGGCAAGCGAATCCCCTCCCGGCCTCCCTCACCTGCCCAGTTGCCCTTAAGCAACAGATACAGGCCTCTGGAATGTGAGGGACCTGCCACAGAGGATGTGGTGAAGGTGAAGCTCCACCTGGACGAGTCAGTCAGCCCCACATATTAAGACTGCCTCGGCTAAGAAAAAAAGGAGGGTAATTGTCATAGGCGATTCCCTTCTGAGGGGAACAGAGGCCCCGATCTGCCGACCAGACCCATTCCACAGGGAAGTCTGCTGCTTCCCTGGGGCCCGGGTTAGGGATGTTGCGAAGAAACTCCCTGGTCTGGTGTGGCCCTCTGATTATTACCCCCTCTTGGTAATGCAGGTTGGCGGGGACGAGATAGCAGAGAGAAGTCCCAAGGCCATCAAAAGGGACTTCAGGGCACTGGGGCGACTGGTTGAGGGATCAGGGGCACAGGTGGTGTTTTCCTCCATCCCATCAG